>Ga0070665_100001944_pt1 | contig 23298 bp, 24 predicted proteins | sample KBSS13metaG_FD_65862 | JGI IMG/M metagenome (GOLD analysis project Ga0070665, IMG submission 65862) | Switchgrass rhizosphere microbial communities from Kellogg Biological Station, Michigan, USA - KBS S1-3 metaG | ecosystem: Host-associated > Plants > Roots > Rhizosphere > Soil ... | reverse complement strand
CCCCCGCCGCAGGCACCCCGTCCGACGCTCCGACCGACACCCCGCGCGCCGAGCCCTCTGAGCCCTCTGAGCCCACCGAGCCCTCCCAGCCCTCCGAGCCCACCGTGGACGTCCCCGCCACGGAGGCGCCGGCTGCGGAGGCACCCGGGGCAGGCCCCCGGGCCGCCGCTCCCGCCCCCACCGAGCAGATCGCTCCCGCCGAGGGGCGGATCGAGCGACTCCGGGGCAACCTCGCCCGCTCCCGCTCCGCGTTCGGGCAGAGCCTGCTCGGGCTGCTGGGCGGCGGGGAGCTGGACGAGGAGTCCTGGGAGGACGTCGAGGCCACGCTGCTGCAGGCGGACCTGGGGCCGGAGACGACCGGCGAGATCGTCGAGACCCTGCGCACCGAGCTCGCCCGCAAGGCCGTCCGTACGCCCGCGGAGGCGAAGGCGCTGCTCCGCACGGTGCTCACCGACGCCCTCCACACGGACGCGAACCGCTCCATCCGCGCGCTGCCCCATGACGGGCGCCCCGGCGTGCTGCTCGTGGTCGGGGTGAACGGCACGGGCAAGACCACGACCACCGGCAAGCTGGCCCGGGTGCTGGTCGCCGGGGGCAGGCACGTCGTCCTGGGGGCGGCCGACACGTTCCGGGCGGCGGCCGCCGAGCAGCTCGCGACCTGGGGCGAGCGCGCGGGCGCCGTCGTCGTGCGGGGCGCGGAGGGGGCCGACCCGGCCGCCGTCGCGTTCGACGCTGTGAAGCGCGGCACCGCGGACGGTGCCGACGTCGTGCTGCTGGACACCGCGGGCAGGCTGCACACCAAGACCGGCCTGATGGACGAGCTGGGCAAGGTCAAGCGCGTCGTCGAGAAGCTGGCCGAGGTGGACGAGGTCATCCTCGTGCTCGACGCGACGACCGGCCAGAACGGCATGATCCAGGCCCGCGTCTTCGGCGAGGTGGTCAAGGTCACCGGCATCGCGCTGACCAAGCTCGACGGCACGGCCAAGGGCGGCATCGTCTTCCGCGTGCAGCGCGAGCTCGGTGTGCCGGTGAAGCTCGTCGGTCTCGGCGAGGGGCCCGACGACCTGGCTCCCTTCGAGCCCGGAGCGTTCGTCGACGCCCTGCTCGGCTGAGACACGATCCGGTCACGCTTCCCGTCACTCAGCGCTCACATCCGGTTGCAGGCTGGTCACGAAACCTGGATGTAACTCGCCGAGGAGCGGGGTTCACCGCTCGGAAACATTGAGCGATCTTCCCGGAAACATCCCACTTGGATTCTCTCGGCACCCGCTGCGCCGACGGTGTGGCGACGAACGGGAGGGAGTTCCGTGGAAGGGCTCGACACCGGCAATACCGCGTGGATGCTGGCCAGCACCGCGCTGGTGCTGTTCATGACACCCGGCCTGGCGTTGTTCTACGGCGGCATGGTCCGTAGCAAGAGCGTTCTCAACATGATGATGATGAGCCTGTCCTCGATGGGCGTCGTCGGAGTGCTGTGGGTGCTCTACGGCTACTCGATGGCCTTCGGGAACGACGTCGGCGGCGGCCTGCTGGGCAACCCCTTCGAGGCCTGGGGCCTCAAGGGTCTGTTCGTGGGCTCCTACGACGCGGCCGACGCCCCGTCCTACATGCTCTCGGCCGACATCCCGGCCCTCGTGTTCGTCGCCTTCCAGGCCACGTTCGCCATCATCACCGTCGCCCTGATCTCGGGTGCCGTCGCGGACCGCATGAAGTTCGGTGCGTGGCTGCTCTTCGCGGGCCTCTGGGCGACCATCGTCTACTTCCCGGTCGCGCACTGGGTGTTCGCCTTCGACGGCGACACCGTGGTCGGCGGCTGGATCGCGAACCAGCTGGCGGCGATCGACTTCGCAGGCGGCACCGCGGTCCACATCAACGCCGGTATCGCGGCCCTCGCGCTGTCCATCGTCGTCGGCAAGCGCCGCGGCTGGCCGCGTGAGCCCATGCGTCCGCACAACCTGACGCTGGTCATGCTCGGCGCAGGCATCCTGTGGTTCGGCTGGTTCGGCTTCAACGCCGGTTCGGCCCTGGGTGCCAACGGCACCGCCGCGTTCGCGATGATCAACACGATCGTCGCCACCTGCGCCGCCATGCTCGGCTGGCTGCTCACCGAGCGCATCCGGGACGGCAAGGCCACCAGCCTCGGCGCCGCCTCCGGCATCGTCGCGGGCCTGGTCGCGATCACCCCGTCCTGTGCCTCGATCTCGCCGATGGGCGCGATCCTGCTGGGCGCCATCGCCGGTGTCCTCTGTGCACTGGCCGTGGGCCTGAAGTTCCGCTTCGGCTACGACGACTCGCTCGACGTCGTCGGCGTCCACCTCGTCGGCGGCATCCTGGGCACCGTCCTGATCGGCTTCCTGGCCGACCCGGGCTCCCCGGCGGGCGTCGCGGGCCTGTTCTACGGCGGCGGGGTCGACCAGCTCTGGCGCCAGGTCGTCGGTGCGCTCGCGGTGCTGCTGTACTCGGGCATCCTGACCTTCGTCATCGCGCTGATCGTCAAGGCCATCTTCGGCGGGAGCCTCCGGGTCTCCGACGAGGACGAGGCGACCGGCATCGACGAGGGCGAGCACGCGGAGACCGCGTACGACTTCTCGAGCCACCGTGGTCTGGCGGGCACGGCCGGGACCCCGCGTCCCGACGCCGCGACCGCCGGTGCCCAGTCGGTCGTCGCCGGTAAGGAAGGCTGACCCGCATGAAGCTGATCACTGCGATCGTCAAGCCGTTCGTGCTGGAGGACGTCAAGGGCGCCCTCGAGCAGATCGGGGTCCTCGGGATGACCGTCTCCGAGGTCCAGGGCTACGGCCGCCAGAAGGGCCACACCGAGGTCTACCGCGGTGCGGAGTACTCGGTGGACTTCGTGCCCAAGGTCCGGGTGGAGGTCGTCGCGGACGACACCCTCGCGGACAAGGTGGTCGACGCCGTCGTCGAGGCCGCGCGCACCGGCAAGATCGGCGACGGGAAGGTCTGGGTCTCCCCGGTCGACACCGTCGTCCGGGTCCGGACCGGTGAGCGCGGGACCGACGCCATCTGACGTCCCCCTCCTGAGCGAGGCCGCTGGGGCCCGTCGTGTCGATCACTCGGCACGGCGGGCCTCCGGTGTCTCATCGGGAATGCCGATTTCGTCCTGTTCGTCCCGCTCGCGACGGGATCGACGCGCCCACCACCGATCGGAGAACACACGCGATGATGCTCGTGACGGCGATCGTCAAACCGTTCGCCCTCGACGACGTCCGCGCCGGGCTGGAGCGGCTCGACGTGGCAGGCATGACGGTCAGCGAGGTGACCGGCTACGGCCGCCAGCGCGGCCACACCGAGGTCTACCGCGGGGCCGACTACCAGGTGGACTTCGTCCCCAAGGTGCGGATCGAGATCGTGGTGGACGACACGGTGCTGGAGAAGGCGATCGACACCGTCGTCCAGGCCTCGCGCACCGGCAAGATCGGTGACGGGAAGGTCTGGGTGGTCCCGTTGGAGACCGTCGTGCGGGTGCGGACCGGGGAGCGGGGCCCGGACGCGCTGTGAGCGATCAGGAATGCGCGGTGGCCGGCGTGCGGGTGGGTCGGTGACGGTGGTGGGCTCGGGAACCACACCGGGGCCCGCCTCGGGCTCCGCGGAGGACTTGGTCAGGGCGAAGGCCGTGCTGCTCGACCAGCACGGAGGACGACGTCGGCTCGCACCGGACGCACTGCGGACGGCGCTGGTCGACCTGCACGACTTCTGGCTCTCGTCGCGCTGCGCCGCGATCGGGGTCACGGACCGGGCGGCGCTGGTCGCGGTGGGGGCACTCGGCAGGCGCGAGCTGTGCCCGTACTCGGACCTCGACCTCGTGCTGCTGCACGACGGCCGCAAGGACGTCGACCGGCTGGCCGAGGAGCTCTGGTACCCGCTGTGGGACGCCGGGGTCGGGCTGGACCACTCGGTGCGCACGCCGGGCCAGGCCGTCCAGGTCGCGGCCACAGACCTGCGCGCCGCCTACGGGCTGCTGGAGCTGCGGCACATCGCGGGCGACCCGGCCCTGTCGGAGAAGGTCGCGCAGGCGGTCCGCCAGGCCTGGCGGGCGGGCATGCGCAACCGCTTCGACGAGATCGCGGACTCCGCGCGGGACCGCTGGGCGAAGGTCGGCGACGTCGCGCACCGCGTGGAGCCGGATCTCAAGTCCGGGCACGGCGGGCTGCGGGACATCCAGCTGCTGGACCACCTGGCCGTCGCGCAGCTGGTCGACCGGCCGTCGGGCGAGGTGCTCGAGGCGCGGATGCTGCTGCTCGACGTCCGCACCGAGCTGCACCGCCTCTCCGGCCGCGCGCGGGACGTGCTGCGCGCCCAGGAGGCGGACGAGATCGCGGGCATCCTCGAGCTGGGGGACCGGTTCGACCTGGCCCGGGCCGTCTCCGGGGCGGCCCGTGCCGTCGCGTTCGCCGCCGAGGTGGGGTTGCGCGCCGCGAAGGCCGCGCTGCCCCGCCGCGGGCTGTCCGCGCTGCGCCGTGCGCCCGTGCGCAGGCCGCTGGACTCCGGCGTCGTCGAGCACGCGGGGGAGGTCACGCTCGCCCGAGACGCCGCGGCCAACCGCGATCCGGCGCTGGTGCTGCGGGTCGCGGCCGTGGCGGCACGGACCGGGCTGCCGGTCGCCGCGGGCACCCTGGCCCGGCTCGCCGAGACCGCCCCCGAGCTGCGCGAGCCCTGGCCGCGGGCGGCGCTGGGCGAGCTGCTCTCGCTGCTCGGCACCGGCGAGGGCATGGTCGACGTCATCGAGGCGCTGGACCGCACCGGGCTCTGGGGCAGGCTGTTCCCCGAGTGGGGTGCGGTGCGGGACCTGCCGCCGCGGGACCGGGCGCACGTCTGGACCGTGGACCGGCACCTCGTCGAGACCTGCGCCCAGGCGGCCAAGCTGACCACCCGGGTCTCCCGGCCGGACCTGCTGCTGGTCGGGGCGCTGCTGCACGACATCGGCAAGGGCCGCGGCGGGGACCACTCCGAGGTCGGTGAGTCCCTCGCCCTGCAGATCGGGCGCAGGCTCGGCTTCGGCCCGCACGACGTCGAGACCCTCGGCGCGATGGTCCGCCACCATCTCCTCCTGCCGCACACCGCGACCCGCCGCGACCTGGACGACCCGTCCACGCTGCGCCGGATCGCGGACACCCTGGGCGGCAACCCTCTGCTCCTCGACCTGCTCGACGCGCTCGCCGAGGCGGACTCCCTGGCCACCGGCCTGGGGGTGTGGACGCCGTGGAAGCGCGCACTGATCCGCGACCTGACCGCCCGGGTGCGGGCGGAGATGATCGGGGAGCCGCCGCCCAACCCGGTGCAGCTGGCGGACTCGGCGGCCAAGGCGGCGGACGAGCTGGTCGCGCTGGTCGTCGCGGACGGGACGCCGCAGCTGCGGCTGCTCGCCGAGGACGACCTCGCCACGGTCGTGGCGGTCGTCCCGGACCGGCCCGGCGCGCTCTCGGCGGCGGCAGGCGTGCTGGCTCTGCACTCGCTGGAGGTCCACACGGCCGAGGTGCACGTCGACCGCGGGGTGGCCGTGTCGAGCTTCGCGGTGTCGCCGCGGTTCGGCGGGCTGCCGGACCCGACACTGCTGCGCAGCGACCTGGTCCGGGTCCTCGACGGGACCCTGGAGCTGGGGGAGGCGTTGGCGCGCAAGGAACGCGACTACGCGCCCACCTCGGAGGTCGCGGAGCGGACGGCACCCCCGCGGGTCCTGTGGTTCGACGACGAGGCGACCGGCGCCGTCGTCATCGAGCTGCGGGGGCGCAACCGGATCGGCCTGCTCCACCGGGTCGCCGGGGCGCTGGAGGCGCAGGGCCTCGACACCCGGTGGGCCCGCGTCGAGACCCTCGGCGGGTCGGTGGTCGACTCCTTCGGGGTCGGGGGTCCGGGCCCCGAGGGACACGTCCCGCGTACCGACCGTCGCCGCATCGAGCAGGCCGTGCTGGCGGCCGCGGGGGAGCGCCCGGTCGCCACCCGCTGAGCCCGCCTCGCGCGGATCGACGTCGGTTGCACGTTTCGTGCTCTCAGCGCTGCATGATCACCGGTTCCGTGCACTAGTGCGGTGGACGCAGCGCTGAGAGCACGGAATCGGTGATCTCCATCCGTCGTGCACGGCCGCAGGCCGGAACGAAACGGACGTTCCGCGCGTTGGTCGCCCATGACCAGCACGCTCCCCGCCCCCGGCGACACTCCACGCCGCGCCCTGCCCGTCCCCGGGCACCCGGTGCGCCTGGCCGTCCCCGGCCGGGTGTTGCTGCTGGTCGCCGGGGTGCCGGGGGCGGGGAAGAGCACGCTGCTGCGCCACCTGCCGTCCCGCGAGGGCCTGCGGGTCCTCGACTCCGAGGCCCAGCGGGTGCGGCTCGGACGGGTGTTCCCGCGCGTGCCGTACCCGCAGCTCCGGCCGTGGGTCCACCTTCTGCACCGGCTCGCGGTCGTCGCGGCGGCGTGCGGCGCGGCACCGACGGTCGTCGTGCACCTGCCTGCCACCGGCTCCGGCCTGCGCAGGGCCGTGCTCGTCCTGGCCCGGTTCGCCGGCCGGACCCCGCAGCTGCTGTGGATCGAGGCGCCCGCCGCCGACGCGCTGCGCGGTCAGGCCGACCGCGGGCGCGTCGTCGAGCAGGGCTCCTTCGCCCGGCACGTCGCGCGTGCCGAGGGCGTCGCCGCCCGGATCCGCGGCGACGGGCTGGGGGAGGGGTGGGCGGCGGAGACCGCCCTCGACCGCCACGACGCGGCCGGGGGGCTCCTCCTCGTCGCCTGACGTCGGCGGCCGCGCTGGACCGCCTGCGTACCCGGTCGATCGGCCCGTAGACTCGCCTGCGTGTTCGACACCCTGAGCGACCGCCTGTCCGGAGCGCTTCGCGACCTGCGCGGCAAGGGCCGGCTGTCCGAGGCCGACATCGACGCCACGGCGCGCGAGATCCGCATCGCGCTGCTCGAGGCGGACGTCGCGCTGCCGGTGGTGCGTTCGTTCATCGCCCGGATCAAGGAGCGGGCCAAGGGCGTCGAGGTCAGCCAGGCGCTGAACCCGGCCCAGCAGGTCGTCAAGATCGTCAACGAGGAGCTCGTCGGCATCCTCGGCGGGGAGACGCGGCGGCTCGCGCTGGCCAAGGAGCCGCCGAGCGTGATCATGCTCGCCGGTCTCCAGGGCTCCGGTAAGACCACGCTCGCGGGCAAGCTCGCGAAGTTCCTGGGCGGGCAGGGCCACACCCCGCTGCTGGTGGCGTGTGACCTGCAGCGACCCAACGCCGTCAACCAGCTGCAGATCGTCGGCGAGCGGGCGGGCGTGCCCACGTTCGCCCCCGAACCCGGCAACGGGGTCGGCGACCCGGTCGACGTGGCCCGGCGGGGCATCGCGTTCGCCCGCGAGAAGCAGTACGACATCGTCATCGTCGACACCGCGGGCCGGCTGGGCGTCGACGCGGAGCTGATGCGGCAGGCGTCGGACATCAAGGCCGCGGTACAGCCGGACGAGACCCTGTTCGTCGTCGACGCGATGATCGGCCAGGACGCGGTGGCCACCGCGGAGGCCTTCCGGGACGGCGTCGGCTTCTCCGGCGTGGTCCTCACCAAGCTCGACGGCGACGCCCGCGGTGGTGCGGCCCTCTCGGTCCGCGAGGTCACCGGCCAACCGATCCTGTTCGCGTCGAACGGCGAGAAGCTCGAGGACTTCGACGTCTTCCACCCGGACCGGATGGCCTCCCGGATCCTGGGCATGGGCGACCTGCTCACCCTGATCGAGCAGGCCGAGCAGGTCTTCGACCAGGAGCAGTCGCAGAAGGCCGCGCAGAAGATCTCCTCCGGCGAGCTCAGCCTCGAGGACTTCCTCGAGCAGATGCTGGCCATCCGCAAGATGGGGCCGATCGGCAACATCCTGGGCATGCTCCCCGGCGCGAACTCCGCGCAGATGAAGGAGGCGCTCGCCCAGGTCGACGACAAGCAGCTGGACAAGCTGCAGGCGATCATCCGCGGCATGACACCCACCGAGCGCGCCGACCCGAAGATCATCAACGGGTCGCGCCGGCTGCGCATCGCGAACGGCTCCGGCGTCACCGTCTCGGACGTGAACGACCTGGTCAACCGGTTCTTCGAGGCCCGCAAGCAGATGAAGGCGATGGCCGGTCAGTTCGGCTTCGGCGGCGCCGCGGCCCGCTCCGCCACCCGCAAGCAGGCGAAGAACAAGCGCAAGGCCAAGCAGGCGAAGAAGGGCGGCGGGCGGCCCAACCGCGCCCCGGCGAACCCCTTCGGCGCGGACCTCTCGCAGCTGCCGCCGACCCTGCAGCAGATGCCGCCGGGGCTGGACGGGCTGCCCGCGGACTTCGACATCAGCAAGCTGAACTTCGGGGACAAGAAGGGCAAGTAAGTGCCCCTGAACCTGCGCGGCACCGTCCTGCCGGACGGCCGTCGCGACCTGTACGTCGACGACGCGGGCCGGGTCGCCGACGCGCCGCTGCCCGGGGCCGAGGTCGTCGAGGCGCCGTACATCCTCCCCGGGCTGGTCGACGCGCATTGCCACGTCGGCATCGCGACCGGGGGGAAGCCCGCGACCCTGGCCGAGTGCGAGGAGCAGGCGATCACCGAGCGCGGTGCGGGCGCCCTGCTGCTGCGGGACTGCGGCTCGCCCACGGACACCACGCCGCTGCGCGGCCGCCCGGACCTGCCGGAGATCCTCCGCGCGGCCCGGCACCTGGCCCGGCCCAAGCGCTACATCCCCGGCCTGGCGATCGACCTCGACGATCCCGCCCTGCTGCCCGACGCCGTCGCCGCCCAGGCCGCGGCCGGGGACGGCTGGGTCAAGCTGGTGGGGGACTGGATCGACCGCGGCGAGGGCGACCTCGCGCCGCTCTGGCCGGACGACGTGCTGAAGGCCGCGATCGACGCCGCGCACGCCGCGGGCGCCCGGGTGACCGCCCACGTCTTCGGCACCGACGCGCTGCCCGGGCTGATCGGCGCCGGGATCGACTGCATCGAGCACGGCACCGGCCTCACGGACGAGCTGATCGCCGAGATGGCCGCCCGGGGCACGGCGCTGGTCCCCACCCTGATCAACATCGACACCTTCCCGGGCATCGCCTCGGGAGCGGGGAAGTACCCGGTGTACGCCGAGCACATGCTGGAGCTGCACCGGACCGCGAGGGACACCGTCGGGAAGGCGCTCGACGCCGGGGTCCCCGTGTTCGCGGGCACGGACGCCGGCGGTGGGATCCGGCACGGCCGCATCGCGGACGAGGTGGAGGCGCTGCGCCAGGCGGGCCACCCCGACGCCGTCGGCGCGGCCTGCTGGTCCGCCCGCCGGTGGCTCGGCCGCCCGCTGCTGGAGCCCGGCGCCCCCGCCGACCTGGTCGTCCTCCGCGAGGACCCGCGGGAGAACCCCGCCGCCCTCGCCGACCCCGCGCTCGTGTTGCTCGGCGGCAAGGCGTACGACGCGTGACGCACCCGGAGCTCCCCGACCCGCCGACCGTCCCCGTGGTCGAGCAGCCACCCTCGGACGCCTCGGCGCCCGATCCGCCGCCGCACCGGTGGGGCCTGTGGTCGTACGTGGTCATCGAGGTGCTGTTCCTCGCCGTGTCCTTCGCGATCGGCTGGCTGCTCATCGGGCCCGAGGGGCCCACGGCGCTCGCGGTGATCCTCGGCCTGTCCGTCCCGACCGTGCTCGCCGCGGGCGCCGCCCTGCTGGTCACCCGGATCCGGGGCAACGGCCCGCGGATCGACCTGGGTCTGCACTGGACGTCCCGGGACGTCGGGATCGGCCTGCTGTTCGGCTTCGGCGGGCTGGTCCTGAGCATCCCGGCGTCGCTGGTGTTCGTGGCGGTGGTGGGCGAGGAGAACGCGACCACCGCCGTCGGCCAGGCGTTCGACGGCATCGAGGTCGGCTGGCCGGTCGCGCTGCTGGTGTTCGTGCTGGTCGCCTTCGTCGCGCCGCTGTGCGAGGAGATCGTGTACCGCGGCCTGCTGTGGGGCGCGGTCACCAAGCACGGGGCGAACCGCTGGGTGGCGTTCGCGATCACCACCGTGCTGTTCGCGGTCGCCCACCTGGAGCTGACCCGGACCCCGTTGTTGCTGGTCGTGGCGCTGCCGATCGGGCTGGCGCGGGTGTTCACCGGGCGGCTGCCCGCCAGCATCGTCGCGCACCAGGTGAACAACCTGGTCCCGGCGCTGGGCCTGGCGCTGGCGCTGACCGGGGGGATCCCGCTCGGCGCGTAGCGGACATGGCAGAATGGTGCGTCAGGTCCGTGGCCGGCCCTCTACCGATGCCACGGCCGATCGAGAACGAGCGTTGTCGACAGAGTGAGCGAGCCGTACCCCACGCGGTCCTGCGCTGACTCACGAGCAGCACACCTGATCCGCGAGGAGTATCGAAGAGCGTGGCCGTCAAGATCAAGCTGATGCGTCTGGGCAAGATCCGTCAGCCGTACTACCGCGTCGTCGTCGCCGACTCGCGCACCCGCCGCAACGGGCGCGCCATCGAGACGATCGGCAAGTACCACCCGAAGAACGAGCCGAGCCTCATCGAGATCGACTCGGAGCGCGCGCAGTACTGGCTGGGTGTCGGCGCGCTGCCGACCGAGCCGGTGCAGCACCTGCTCGAGATCACCGGTGACTGGCAGAAGTTCAAGGGTCTCCCGGGCACCGAGGGCACCCTCAAGCCGCAGCCGGAGAAGGTCGACAAGCTGGCCCGCTTCAACGCGGCGCTGGCGGCGGCGGGCGAGGAGCCCACCACCGAGGCCACCACGCCGAAGAAGAAGGCGCCCAAGGCCGAGAAGGCCGAGTCCGCCGACAGCTCCGCCGCCCCGGCCGAGTCGACGGAGTCGTCTGCGTCGTGAGCGTCCTGGCGGACGCCCTGGAGCACCTGGTCCGGGGCATCGTCGACCACCCGGAAGAGGTGCGGGTCGAGCTCGTCACCAACCGGCGTGGTCGCACGCTGGAGGTCCGGGTGCACCCCGAGGACCTTGGCAAGGTCATCGGCCGCGGCGGTCGCACCGCGACGGCGCTGCGCACCGTGATGGGCGGCATCGGCGGTCGGGGCGTGCGGGTCGATGTCGTCGACACCGACCGATAGGTCCCCCTCCGGTTCGGCGTCGCGACCGCAGCGGCCGCGGCGCGCGTCGGCGGGCCTGCGCAAGCCCGCCCCGCCAACGGCTCCCGTGGGTGGGGACGTGCTGGTCGGGATCGTCGCGAAGGTGCACGGTCTGCGGGGCGAGCTCGCCGTGGAGATCCGCACCGACTCGCCCGAGGACCGTTTCGCCGAGGGCTCCGTGCTGCGGGCCCGTCGGCGGGGTGCGCCGGACGCGTCGCTGACCGTGGAGAGCAGCCGTCCCCACTCGGGGCGGCTGCTCGTCCGTTTCGTGGAGGCGCCGGACCGCACGGCGGCCGAGGAGCTGCGCGGCGCCCAGCTGCTGGTGCCCGCCGCCGACCTGGCCCCGCCGGAGGACCCCGAGGAGTTCCACCCCCACCAGCTGGAGGGCCTGCGGGCCGAGCTGGCGGACGGGACGCTCGTGGGGACCGTCCGCGAGGTCGTCCTCGGGCCGGGTGGGGACCTGCTGGCCGTGGCCCGCGAGGGCAGACCGGACGCCCTCGTCCCGTTCGTGGCCTCGATCGTCCCGACCATCGACCTGGCCGGGGGCCGGGTGGTGCTCGAACCGCCCGAAGGACTGCTCGACCTCGACCTCACCTGATCCGCGACGAAGGGCCCCGCTCCGGCGGGGCCCTTTCTCGTGCCCGCGGTGTCAACCTGGGTTGACGATCCGACGCCGTCAACGTAGGTTGACGACATGGCGGATGCGACATCGGTGGCCGCGGCGGCGTCCAGCAAGGACCCGCACGTCGGTCTGGCGGCGGTGGCGGCCCTGCGGGGTCTGCAGGAGGCACTGGAGGAGCTCCAGGTGGGCAACGCCCGCGCCCAGGGCTGGTCCTGGGCGCAGATCGCGGGCGTGCTGCAGGTGAGCAAGCAGGCGGTGCACAAGAAGTACCGGCGGCTCGGGAACTGAGGGGAGCGGCGATGTTCGAGAGGTTCACGGTGGGGGCGCGCACGGTCGTCGTGGCGGCCCAGGAGGACGCGCGGGAGCGCAAGCAGGCCACGATCCGGACGGAGAACCTGCTGGTCAGCCTGTTCCGGGACCAGGAATCGGCCGCGGTGTCGCTGCTGCGGGCGGCCGGCGTCGAGTTCGGGGAGGTGGAGGCGGAGGTCGAGCGGCTGGCGGCGGCCGAGTCGGTGCCCGACGCCGGCAAGCTCGCCACGCTCGGGATCGACCTCGAGGAGGTGCGGCGGGCCGCGGAGGAGACCTTCGGGCCCGGCGCGCTGGAGCGGACGCAGGCGGGCAAGCAGCGGCGGATGTTCGGGCACATCCCCTTCGACGACCCGTCCAAGAAGGCCCTCGAGCTGTCCCTGCGCGAGGCGCTGCGGCTCAAGCACAAGGAGATCGGGAGCGAGCACGTGCTGCTCGGGCTGCTGCACTCCAGGGCGGGCGCCGCGCACCACATCCTGGCGGCCAGGGGAGTCACCCTCGACGGCATGCGGGAGGCCGTGGCGGGGCTCGGCGAGCCGGGCCGACCATGATCCGTCCGGGTGTGACGCGCGTGCATCGAGCGCAGCGCGCCCGTCACGCTCGGATCGATCACCGGGGTCCGAAGGTGACGGGACGGTGGAACGAGCGACCGCCGCGTCACACTCGGAGTGATCACTTGTCGGGCCGAGCGCTGCCGGCGGCGGGAGCAGCAGGTCGCGCTGAGTGCCTCCGGCCTTCTTTGGCAGGATCCGCGGGTGCGGATCGACGTGGTGACGATTTTCCCGGGCTACCTCGCCCCGCTGCGCGAGGCGTTGCTGGGCCGGGCGATCGAGCGGGGGCTGATCGACGTCGCCGTCCACGACCTGCGGGACTGGACGCACGACGTCCACGGCGCGGTCGACGACTCGCCCTACGGCGGCGGCCCCGGGATGGTGATGAAGCCGCAGGTCTGGGGCGAGGCGCTGGACTCCGTGCTCGACTCCACGCCCGACACGCCCGACTCTGCGCCCGACACGCCCGCGCGCCTGGTCGTCCCGACGCCGGCGGGCCGCCCGTTCACCCAGGCCGTCGCCCACGAGTGGGCGGGGGAGGAGCGGCTGGTCTTCGCGTGCGGCCGCTACGAGGGCATCGACCAGCGGGTCGTGGACCACTACGCGCAGCGGATGCCCGTCGACGAGGTCAGCATCGGCGACTATGTGCTGGTCGGCGGCGAGGTGGCCGTGCTGGTGATGGTCGAGGCCGTGGTCCGGCTGCTGCCCGGGGTGCTCGGCAACCCGCGGTCGGCGGCGGAGGACTCGTTCTCCGACGGGCTGCTCGAAGGACCCTCCTACACCCGGCCCGAGGTCTGGCGCGAGCTGCCGGTGCCGCCCGTCCTGCGCAGCGGCGACCACGCCGCCGTCGACCGGTGGCGGCGCGACCGGGCCCTGGAGCGCACGGCGCAGCGCAGGCCCGACCTCCTCGCCGCACTGCCGCCGGGTACTCTGGACCAGGCCGACCTGGCGGTGCTGGACGCCCTGGGTGAGGGTTCCTAGAACCCGTCTGGCACAATGGATGAGTTGCCCGCGCCGAATGCGTGCGCGTCGGCGCCCCCCGAGTGCGAGGACCGGCGCCCCGGCACGAGAGCTTGCAGTCGATGATCAGGACGAGGACGGACCCGAGCGATGAACACCCTGGACGACCTGGACGCACAGATCCTGCGCTCCGACATCCCCGCCTTCCGGCCGGGTGACACGCTCAAGGTGCACGTGAAGGTCATCGAGGGCAGCCGCTCCCGTGTCCAGGTGTTCCAGGGCGTCGTCATCCGCCGTCAGGGCTCGGGCGCCCGCGAGACCTTCACGGTCCGCAAGGTGTCCTTCGGCGTCGGCGTGGAGCGCACCTTCCCGGTGCACACCCCGAACATCGAGAAGATCGAGGTCTTCACCCGGGGCGACGTGCGCCGCGCGAAGCTCTACTACCTCCGTGACCTGCGCGGCAAGGCCGCGAAGATCAAGGAGAAGCGCGAGACCCCGACCGCGAGCTGAGCCCGTCACCCCTCGGTGACGCGGCCCTGCCGTAGCCTCATCACGTGGCGTCACTCGAGCTCCCCGACGACCGCCGCGGCCAGCCGCGGCGGCCCGGTCCCGCCGACCCGGGCGAGCAGCGGCCCGCCGCAGGCGCGCTGGCGGGCGAGCGACCCCAGGGCCGGGTCCCCGGGACCGGAGCGAACGGTGCGCCGTTCCCCGGGCCCGGTGCCTACCCGCCCTCCGGCCCCCCGCAGCGACTCGGCGAGCTGGGTCAGGGTCCGGGGATGAACGGCAACGGTCACGCCCTCCCCGGCACCGACGGGCGCGGTCCGGCCGCGGTCGACGGCCGCGGTCCGGAGCGCCAGGGTCCGCCCCAGAGCCCGCTCCAGGGCCGGGCTCCGCAGGCGCCCCCGCCCTTCGTCCCGCCCGGCGCCGCCCGCCCCGTGGGCCCGCCGGTCCCGAACCGCAGCGCACCCCGCAGGATCCCGCCGAGGCCGCCGTCGCCGGACGACCGGCCGACGGACGTCGTCGAGCCCGTCGTCGAGCCCCGCCCGCCCGCGGGCGAGGTCGATCCCCAGCTGCGCGTCGACCCCGCGGCCACCGGCCCGGACGGCATCCCCGGCAGGCACCGCCGCCGGGCGGGCGCCTCGCCGGACTCCCACCCCGCCTCGACCTACGTCGAGAAGCGGGCGCCGGGCACGCGCAAGCCGCGGTCCGGGCGCCGCCGCAGGTCCACGTTCTGGAAGGAACTGCCGATCCTCATCGGGGTCGCGCTGGTCCTCACGATCGTCATCCAGGCCTTCCTGGCCAAGGTCTACGTGATCCCGTCGGGGTCCATGGAGACCACGCTGCACGGCTGCACCGGCTGCAACAACGACCGGGTGCTCGTCGACAAGGTCACCTACCGCTTCGGCGACCCCGAGCCGGGTGACGTCGTGGTCTTCCGCGGCCCGGACTCCTGGGTGAACACCGAGTTCACCGTGTCCGAGCCCACCAGCACGGTCGGCGAGGTCACCCAGCAGTTCCTGTCGCTGATCGGGCTCGCGCCGCCGGACGAGAAGGACTTCGTCAAGCGGGTCATCGCCGTCGGCGGGCAGACCGTGGCGTGCTGCGACTCCCGCAACCGCGTCCTGGTGGACGACCAGCCCCTGGACGAGCCCTACATCTACTACCTGCCCGAGGCCGGCCCGGCCCGGCAGATCCCCTTCGGCCCGATCACCGTGCCGCAGGGTGAGCTGTGGGTGATGGGGGACAGCCGCAACAACTCGTCGGACTCCCGGATCGACGGGCACGGCCCGATCCCGGTGGACAACGTCATCGGCAAGGCGCGGCTGAAGGTGCTGCCGGTCAGCCGGTTCGGCTTCATCGACGACACCGATCCCCAGGGACAGCCCGCCGCGCTCGCCTCCGGCGGCCTGCCGCTGGCGTTGGGGGCGTTCGGCGTGCTGCCGTTCGCCCTGATCAGACGGCGGATGCTCGAGCGGGAGGACGACTTCCTCCCGCGCCCGATCCGGCCCCGTCGCCGGTCGTAGGTGGTCGCCCCGGCTCAGCGGCGGCCGCGCCGCAGGCGTCCCGCCCAGATCCTGCCGCCCGAGTGGAGACCCACCCGGGCGACCGTGCGCGCCTCGGCGGGCACCTGGACCCTGCAGAGCACCCTGCAGCGCCACGGGCTCGGCCCCGTCGCCGGCGTCGACGAGGCCGGTCGCGGCGCCTGCGCGGGCCCCCTGGTGGTCGCCGCCTGCGTGCTGCGCGCCGGAGACGCTCGCAGGCTCGAGGGCCTGACCGACTCCAAGCTGCTCAGCCCCGCGAGCCGCGAGGACTTCTACTACCGGATCCTGCGCCGGGCCGAGGACTTCTCGGTGATCGTGATCCCGCCCGCCGAGGTGGACCGGCGCGGCGTGCACGTCGCGAACATCGAAGGCATGCGCCGCGCGGTCGCGGGGTTGGGGACCCCGCCGGGCTACGTCCTCACCGACGGGTTCCCGGTGCGCGGGTTCGGCCGCCCGTCGCTCGCGGTGCCGAAGGGCGACCTCACGGCGGCGTGCGTCGCCGCGGCGTCCGTGCTGGCCAAGGTGACGAGGGACCGGATGATGGTCGAGCTCGACGGCCGCTTCCCGCAGTACTCCTTCGCCGTGCACAAGGGCTACAACACCCCGCTGCACGAGGCCGCCCTGGCCGAGCACGGGCCCTGCCCGGAGCACCGGTACTCGTTCGTGAACGTCGCATCGGTGGCCCGCGTCGGGGAGCGGGTCGGGGTGGTCCAGAATGGGTCGGCCACGGACGGGGTCCCCGTCGTGGACGTCGAGTCTGGGGGAGAGCTGTCGTGAGCGCCGAGGATCTCGAGAAGTACGAGACCGAGATGGAGCTCACGCTCTACAAGGAGTACCGGGACATCGTCTCCCAGTTCGCCTACGTCGTGGAGACCGAGCGCCGCTTCTACCTGGCGAACTCGGTGGACGTGGCGCCGCGCAACAGCGACGGCGAGGTCTACTTCGAGGTCCGGATGTCCGACGCCTGGGTCTGGGACATGTACCGGCCCGCGCGGTTCGTCAAGAACGTCCGCGTGGTGACGTTCAAGGACGTCAACATCGAGGAGCTCGACAAGCCGGACCTCCGGCTCCCGGAGAACGACCAGTTCTGATAGCACGCGGGCCGGACGGTCCCCGGCGAGTACGTGGTCCGCGGGCGGGGTTGTCCACCGATCTCGGCGCCTGTGGATGAACTTCCCCGTTCCGCTCCGGAGGTCGTGAGCCTCGGCCATCGTTGCCGGCATGGCAGCGAAGGACGAGCTGGGCCGCCGCGGCGAGGCGGTCGCGGTCGAGTACCTCACCGGCAAGGGGCTCGTGGTGCTGGACCGCAACTGGCGGTGCCGCGCCGGCGAGATCGACGTGGTGGCCACCGAACGCGGCCGGGACCCCGCCAGGCTGGTGGTGTGTGAGGTCAAGACCCGGTCCGGGACCCGGTACGGCGAGCCCGCGGAGTCGGTGACCGCGCTCAAGGCGGCCCGGATCCGGCGGGTCACCAAGGCTTGGCTGGCCGCGCACGCGGTCGGCTGGGTCGAGATCCGGTTCGACGTCGTGGCGGTCGTGATGCGACCCGGCGCCCCGGTCACGCTCCAGCACTACGAGGGGGCGTTCTGATGGGCCTCGCACGGGGATGGTCGGTGGCCCTGCACGGGGTCGAGGGTGTGCCCGTCGAGATCGAGGCGCAGGTCGGGGGTGGGATCCCCGGCGTGCAGATCGTCGGGTTGGCGGACACGGCCCTGCAGGAGTCCGTGCACCGGATGAAGTCGGCGGTGGTCAACTCCGGCCGGGAGTGGCCCGCCGTGCGGATCCTGCTCGCGCTCTCGCCCGCCACGCTGCGCAAGTCCGGCTCGCGGTTCGACCTGGCCCTCGCGGTGTGCGTCCTCGCCGGGGCGGGCGTGGTCGATGCCGGCAGGCTCGCCGACACCGTGCTGATCGGCGAGCTGGCGCTCGACGGCCGGGTCCGCCCGGTCCGGGGCGTGCTGCCCAGCGTGCTGGCGGCCCGGGACGCGGGGTTGCGACGGGTGGTGGTCCCGGTGGCGGCGGTGGCGGAGGCCGCGTTGGTCGAGGAGGTCGAGGTGTTCGGCGCCTCGACACTGGACCAGGTGGTCGGGTGGTTCGCGGGCGAGGCGCTCCTGGAGCGCCCCGGCGAGCCTCCGCCCACCGCGGACTCGGACTTCCCCGAGCTCGCCGAGGTGGTGGGGCAGGTGGACGCGCGGCGGGCGCTGGAGGTGGCCGCCGCCGGTGGGCACCACCTGCTGCTGGTCGGCCCGCCGGGCACGGGCAAGACGATGCTGGCGCACCGGATCGTCGGCCTGCTCCCCGAGCTGGACCGCGAGGAGGCCCTGCAGCTGGCCACGATCCGCTCCGTGGCGGGAGAGTTGCCCGCGGATCCGCTGTCTCGGGTCGCGCCGTTCGAGGCCCCGCACCACTCGTCGTCGATGGCGGCGCTGATCGGCGGGGGCAGCAGCCTGCCGCGGCCGGGGGCGGTCTCCCTGGCCCACCGCGGGGTGTTGTTCCTAGACGAATGCACCGAGTTCCCCCGGCACGTGCTCGATGCGCTGCGCACACCGCTGGAGGAGGGCGAGGTCCGGCTCGCCCGCGCGGAGGGGGCGATGCGCTACCCCGCGCAGTTCCAGCTGATCCTCGCCGCGAACCCGTGCCCCTGTGCGCAGCCGCGGGAGGACGCCTGCCGCTGCGCCTCGGTGGACCGGCGGCGCTATGCCGCCCGGCTGTCGGGTCCGCTGATGGACCGAGTCGACATCCGAGCCCGGATGGCGCCCATCACCGAGCTCGGCGATCCGACCCTGCGGGGCGAGGACACGGCTCGGGTGCGGGCTCGGGTGCTCGCCGCCCGCGAGGCCGCCGCGGCACGCTGGGCCGCCCACGGCTGGCGCACGAACGCCGAGGTCCCCGGCCCGGAGCTGCGGCGCCTGTCCGGGCTGGCCCGGTCGGTCGTGCGGCCGCTGGAACAGCGGATGCGGGCGGGGGACCTCTCGGCGCGAGGCGCCGATCGGGCGTTGAGGGTCGCGTGGACCCTGTCCGACCTGTCAGGCGCCACCTCGCCGGACCGGGACACCGTCGACAGTGCGCTCTACTTCCGGGAACGGGGTGCGGCATGACCACGACAGCGGCAGCGGCAGCGGGATCGGCTGCGACAACGACGCCGGGATCGGCGGCGGGCGCGACCGCGGCGGGATCGGCCGCAGCGGCGACCGCGGCGGGATCGGCTCCTGCGGCGACGGCGCCGGGTTCGGCTGTACCGGCGACGGCGCCGGGATCGGCTCCTGCGGCGATGGCGCCGGGTTCGGCTGTACCGGCGACGGCGACGGCGACGGCGCCGGGTTCGGCTGCGGCGGCGAGAGCGACGCCGGGATCGGCCGCCGCGGCGACAGCGGCGGGATCAGCGGCGGCGGGATCGGCGGCGGCGGGATCGGCTGCGGCGCCGGGAGCGGCCGGGGTACGGACTGCGGCACGATCTGAGGCGAGAGCTCCGGGGACGCGCTCGGCTGTGGTGGCGACCGGGGCAGCCGTCCCCGAGGCCCTCCCCGAGGCCATTCCCGAGGAGGCCCGCGAGGTCGTCCCGGACGACATCGTGCGGGCCCGGGCGTACCTCCTCCGCGTGGCGGAGCCGCCCGCGCCGCACACCGGCCGGTTCGTCGCGCTCGCGGGACCCGTCGAGGCCGCGGCGGCGATCCGCCGGGGAGACGTGTCCCGCAAGGTGGCCGGGGAGACCTCGGCGAGGCGGGCCGCGGACCGCGTCTCGGCCGATCTGGCCGCGGCGGCCGAATGCGGAGCCCGGTTGCTGTGCCCGGAGGACCCGGAGTGGCCGCACTGGCCGTTCGCGTGCTTCGGCCTCACCCCGAGCGACGAGCTCGTCCCGCCGCTGGCGCTGTGGGTGCGCGGGCGAGGCTCGCTGGCGGCACTGTGCGAACGGGCGGTCGCGGTGGTCGGGGCGCGCGCGGCCACCGGGTACGGCACGCACACCGCCGCCGACCTCGCGGGCGGGCTGGTCGTCGCAGGCTCGACGGTCGTGTCCGGTGCCGCGCTCGGCATCGACGGTGCGGCGCACCGCGGGGCACTCGCGGCGGGCGGCCCCACGGTCGCGGTGTTGGCGTGCGGGGTGGACCGGCCCTACCCGTCCTCCCACACCGCTCTGCTCCAGCGGATCCCGGAACGCGGGCTCGTGGTCTCGGAGTACCCGCCGGGCGCGGTGCCCGCGAGACACCGCTTCCTGGTGCGCAACCGGCTGATCGCGGCCCTGTCCGCGGGCACGGTGGTGGTCGAGGCGGCGCGGCGCAGCGGCGCCCAGCGCACGGCCGCGGACGCCCGCGCGCTCGGCACGGTCGTCATGGCGGTCCCCGGCCCGGTCGGCTCGGCGGTCTCCGCCGGCTGCCACGAGCTGATCCGACAGGGCGCCCTGCTGGTCACCCGGGCCGAGGAGATCACGGAGGCCACCGGGAGACTCGGGATCGAGCTCGCCCGCGAGCCGGACCGTCCCGCCCGCCCGACGGACGGCCTCGACCCGGCTCAGGTCCGGGTCCACGGTGCCCTGCCCCCACGCTCCGCACGAGACGTCCGCTGGCTGGCCGAGGAGGCGGGCCTCGCCCAGGACACCGTCCGCGCCGCCCTGCTCCACCTGGAGGAACGGGGCCTGGCGGAGTACCGGGACGGCCGCTGGCAACGGCGGTCGGCGAAGGAGGCGCCGGACTGACACCGGAGCGTCGGGCACGGCCCCCCGGGCGGGGACGGCGTGGCGGGTTGACCGCGGGGCGGCGAGCCCGCACCGTCGACCGATGGCCCCAGCCCGCCGCTCCCGCCCTCCGCGTCCCGTGGGGCCGGGGGTCGGCGACCCTGCCGCGGACGGCCCTGCCGCGGACGGCCCTGCCGCGGACGGCCCTGCCGCGGACGACCCTGCCGCGGACGACCCTGCAGGGGAGGGGACCGAGCTGATCCCCGCCCTGGCCGATCCGGTGGAGCGGTTCCTGCGGCACCTGAGCCTGGAGCGCGGCCGCTCACCGCACACGGTCCGGGCCTACCGCTCGGACCTGCGGTCCATGCTCCTCGGGCTGGGCTCGCTCGCCGAGCTGGACCTGGCCCACCTGCGCCGGCGGCTGTCCGAGGCCCACTCCGCGGGCGCGGCCCGGACCACGCTCGCCCGGCGGGCCGCCGCCGTCCGCACCTTCACGGCCTGGGCGGTGCGGGTGGGGGAGCTGGCCACGGATCCCGGTGCCCGGCTGAGCTCACCGCGGGCCCGGCCCGCACTGCCCGAGGTCGTCCGGGCGGACCAGGCCGCGGCCGTGCTCGACGCCGCGGTGTCCGGCGCCGCCGAGGACCATCCGGAGGCGCTGCGGGACCTGGCGTTGCTGGAGGTCCTCTACGCCACGGGGATCCGGGTCGCCGAGGCCTGCGGGCTGGACCTGGCCGACGTCGACGACTCCCGGCGGACGCTGCGCGTGGTCGGCAAGGGCGACCGGGAGCGCACGGTGGTGTTCGGCGTGCCCGCGGCCCGGGCCCTCGACCGCTGGCGGCGGATCGGCAGGCCCGCGCTGGCGCGTCCGGAGACCCCGCCCGCCCTGTTCCTCGGGGTCCGAGGCGGCCGGATCGACCCGCGCGTGGCCCGCACGCTCGTCCACCGTGCGATGACCGCCGTGCCGGGCGCCCCGGACATCGGCCCGCACGGTTTCCGGCACGCGGCGGCCACGCATCTGTTGAACGGCGGAGCCGACCTTCGTCACGTACAGGAGTTGCTTGGTCACGCTACGCTGTCGACCACTCAGCTCTACACGCACGTGACAGTCGACCGTCTGAAGGTGGTCCATGACCAGGCCCATCCCCGGGCATGACGCTCCTGACGTCGAGTCCTCGCAGGTCACGGCCTCGGCCGTAGCGTCGGCCACGGCCTTGGCCCGCGCCCTGGCCAGGGCCCTGGAGGACCCGACCGGGGCCGTCACCGCCGATTGCAGGGTGTCACTGCGCTCGGTCCCGGTCGGGTTCGGGGTGACGCCCGAGTGGGACGCCCCCGTGCAGGGCCTCTCCACGGAGCCGGTCGACGCCGAGACCGGTCCCACCGCCCTCGCGCGATGGGTCGACACGCCCGAAGCCGCCGTCGTTCGCCCGATCGTGACCGACGGAGCGCCGAACGGCGGGGCGCCCCGTCCGCCGCGTGGGACATCGGTCCCGACGCGGCCGTGGCCCCAGCCCGCACCCTCCGCCGTCGACGCCCGATCCGACGCCGGCGACCCCCGATCCGACGCCGCCGGCGCCGGCGCCGCCACCGAAGCCGAGGGGCCCGCCGACGCCGCGGACATCACCTCGGCCCTCTGGGCGGACTTCCTCACCACCCGCTCGCGGTCCGGGCGGGACCGGCTCGTCGTGCACTACCGGGGCCTGGTCCGGGGCGTCGCCGGGAAGCTCGCGGGTGGGCTGCCGAACCACGTGGACGTGGCCGATCTCGTGCAGGTCGGCATGTTCGGCCTGCTCGACGCCGTCGAGCGGTTCGACCCCGAGCGCGAGGTGCGGTTCGAGAGCTACGCCGCCCAGCGGATCCGCGGCGCCATGCTCGACGAGCTGCGGGCCCAGGACTGGGTGCCGCGCAGCGCGCGCTCCCGGCGTCGCGAGATCGAGCGGACCCGGGACCGGCTGGAGAGCATCCGCGGCCGCACGGTGACCGACCTCGAGGTCGCCGACGAGCTGCGGCTCGGGCTCCGCGAGCTGCGCCTGTCGCTGCAGCAGCGCCAGCTGGTCAGCGTGGAGGCGCTGGAGGCGGGCGTGACCGGTCCGGTGACCCTGGCCGAGCTGGTGCGCGACGACACCGCCCTCGACCCGGCCGAGGTGGCCGAGCACGCGGAGACCGTCCGCGAGCTCGTCGTGGCGGTGGGGGGTCTGGGTGAGCGGGACCGGGAGGTCGTGCGGCTCTACTACCTGGAGAACCGCACGCTCGCCGAGATCGGCAGGCTGCTGGGGGTCACCGAGTCCCGCGTCTGCCAGCTCCACTCGCGGCTGGTCACCCGGCTGCGCACCACGCTCACCGAGACCGCGGCGGGCTGACCTCTCACGGCACCGGGTAGAGCCGGACGAACCGCGGCCGCACCAGGACCAGCGGATCGAGGTAGTCCGAGCTCGACCCCGAACCGCGCCGCACACCCCAGTGCAGGCAGGCGGGTGTGGGGCAACCCGGGTGCCCGGCGTCGAGCACCCCGATCGGGTCGCCCCGCGCCACCCGCACCCCGCGGGCGACGGTCGCGGTGACCGGCTCGTAGGTCGTGCGCAGGCCGTCCGCGTGCAGTACCGACACCACGCCACGCCCGGCGACCGCGCCCACGAAGACGACCTGCCCGGCCCGCGCCGCGACCACCGCCTGCCCCGGGAGACCGGCCAGGTCCGCGCCGCGGTGGCCGCGGCCGTAGCGGAAGGGTGGCTCCTCGAAGCGCCGCGCGACCGGTGGTGGGGGCACCAGCGGCCAGCCGTACTCGACTCCGGGAGTCTGCTCGCCCGCCGGCTGCAGCGACACCGCCGCGACCGCGCTCGAGTCGTGCCCCCGAGCTCCCTGCCCCCCGCCCCCCGACCCACCCTCCACCTCCACCACACCACCCAGCGACGCGACGACGAGGGCAGGCGTGAGCACTAGCCGCGCCACCGTCGAGCGCGTCCCCGAGACCACCGCGAGCCGCGACCACCGCATGCCCGGAGAGTGCCGGGTGCGAGGGGTGTGCGGGGTGGGGGCGGCGGATCCATCCACAGGTGGCCGAAACGGTGGACAACCCCCGGTCACGCGGGTGGTCC
>Ga0070665_100001941_pt1 | contig 23318 bp, 24 predicted proteins | sample KBSS13metaG_FD_65862 | JGI IMG/M metagenome (GOLD analysis project Ga0070665, IMG submission 65862) | Switchgrass rhizosphere microbial communities from Kellogg Biological Station, Michigan, USA - KBS S1-3 metaG | ecosystem: Host-associated > Plants > Roots > Rhizosphere > Soil ... | reverse complement strand
CCAAAGCAGCGACCGCTCGTCAGCCCGCCGCCGCAGCGCAATGAGAAACGTGCCCGCGGAAACCATCGCGATGCCGGCAACGACGATGGGCGTGAGCGGTTCGCGCAGGAGCAGCACCGCACCGAGCGACGCCATGACGGGCGCGCTTCCCCGCATCACCGGATAAGCGGTGCTCATGTCCGTGCGTTCGAACGCCTTGATGAGGCAGATCAGATAGACGAGGTGCGTCGCGAACGATCCAGCGAGCCATCCCCATGCGCCGTGGGGAAGAGGTAGGACGAAGAGCGCCGGAAGGATCAATAACGCGCTGAAACCATCGATCAGCGCCCGGCTCGACATCTTGTCCTGACCGGATTTCATAACAGCGTTGACTACGGCATGCGCTGCGCCGGACACGAGGATCATCGCTGCAGCTACCTGCGCCATAGCACAGCTTATCAGGCCAACGTCCTAGAACCACCCGCCCCTGCCATTCCGAATGTCCGCGTCGGCCGCACCTCCGGGGTGGGCCGCTGCGCCCGTGTCGCGCCAGAAGCTGACATTCGCCTGATGCCAAGTTGCGGACGTTAGGCGCCGGGCTCCCGACCGAGGCGCGTCTGGCGATCACCTTTAAACCTGGTCGCCGCCGCCGGGATGACGTCCAAGCTCGGCCTCAGGGGGCTATGGTGCGCCCAATGCCTCGACCATCTAGAGCAGGCGACGCCTGGGCCTCGATGTGCGCTTGGCCCGCGCGTGACAGATCGAAGGAGAGACCCGATGACAGCCCAAAGAACGCTCGCGGCGGCGAAAGTGGCGTCCTGCTTGCTGCTGATCGCCACGCCCGCCCTGGCCCAGAGTCCGGCGACGGCCTCTCCTCAGCCGCCGGCCGGCCAATATTTCATCGACAAGGCGCACACCTCGGTGACGTTCCGCGTCAACCACATGGGATTCTCGCACTACACGGCGCGGTTTGGGCGGATCGATGGAAGGCTGCAGTTCGATCCCGAGGAGCCCGCGGCCATGCGGGTGCAGGCCAGCATCGATCCCACCTCGCTGGAGTTGAACGCGCCGCCCGCCGGCTTCCACGAGCAACTGATGGGCGGTTCTTGGTTCAACGTCGCGAAATTTCCGCAAATCAACTTTCGCTCCACGAAGGTGGAGCCTACCGGAGCCAACACGGCGAAGGTCACCGGCGAGTTGTCCCTGCATGGCGTGACCAAACCGATCGTCCTCGACGTGACCTACAACGGCGGCTATCCGGCTAACAGCTTCGATCCAGGCGGCGCGCGCATCGGCTTCTCCGCCCACGGGACGCTGAAGCGGTCGGATTTCGGCATCTCCGCCGGCATTCCTGCGCCAGGTTCCACCATGGGCGTGGGCGACGAGGTGGACGTGGCGATTGAAACTGAGTTCAGTTCCAAGCCTGCAGGGAAGGCGCCATAAGTGATGCTTACGGCGCTCCGCTGCGGAGGCCCGGGCTCCCTCCGAAGATGGCGAGAGGAAAACGGGCTTTCGGCCTAGATGAAGTTCCCCTGATCTATGGAGCTCAGGGCGGTGTTCGACAGGATGATCGCCATGTCGGCCTGATGGTCGCCGTTGCTGTCGACGAACACCACCACATCGGCGCCGGCCTGGGCGGCCACGACAGCGAGGGCGGCGTTGCCGGCGAGCGCCATCGCCGCGGCGCTCTGCGCGGCCGTGAAGTCGTCGATCGGCGCGTAGCCGTAACCGCCCATACCGCCGTAGGGATCGGGGTTCGGCGGCGCGATCGGGGTCGCCACGACCTCGGCATAGCCGCCGCTCACCGGCAGGTGGATGCGGTCTTCCGACGTCCAATCGAGGATGCGGTCCGACAGCTGGACGTCGATCACCGAGGAGCCGGCCTCCTCGATGAACAGGTCCGCGCCCGCGCCACTGGTGATCACGTCGTAGCCGGCGTTGCCGTTGATGGTGTCGGCGCCGCCCCCGGCGTTGATCGTGTCGTCGCCCAGGTTGCCGAAAATCAAGTCGGCGCCACTCCCGCCGGTGATCAGATCCTGTCCCTGGCCGCCCAGCAGGGTGTCGCCGCTGTCGGACCCGTTGACGGTGTCGTCGCCACGGTTGCCGTTGGCGAAATTGGAGCCGTCCACCCCGACGCCCAGGGTGATCAGATCGTTGTCCTGGCCGCCGGAGACGGTGTTCGCACCGGGACCTCCGCTCAGGGTGTCGGCGCCCTGATTACCCTGCAGGATGTCCGCGCCGTCGCCGCCGTTCAGCACGTCGGCCCCGAGGCCGCCGAACAGGGCGTCGCCGGCGGCTCCGCCGGTGACCACGTCCGCGCCTGGCGTGCCGACGAACAGCGTTCCGCCATCAGCGAAGGTGGCGGTCTCGCCATAGAGACCCGGTCCGAACATCACGCTCCGCCCGAGCAGACTGACGACCACCTGCTCGGGAGTCGGCTGGAACTGGACGCCCAGGAGGCGGGCCGCGCCGGTGCTGAAGGCCAGGCTGTCGCTGGACGCCTGGTAGGCGGACGCTTCGGCCGCCGTGATCGTCTCGAAGCTGAAATTGGCCATGGGCCTCTCCCGACGCCAGGGGGGGGCGGAGGCCCGGCAGATCGGACCTCCGCAGCGAGGACCCAGAGGGACGGGGGCGTCCTCACCGGCCGTCTGTGCCGGGGTCGACGCGGGAAGTTCATGGCTTCACAGGGAAATTCCGCCGAGCCCTGCAGCGCGCCGTTGCCAGTCCGCTTCGTGCGGCGGCTAATGAACCTTTCGACGCGTGAGGCCTACTTATTCTTCGAATGAGGGGAGCGGATGCTGGCCGAGCGAGACGCGACGCACGCGCGGCGTGATGCTGCGATGAGATCGGACCCGCACGCGGAAGCGGCGCTGTTCGAGCGCGTGGCCGCGCGCGACCTGCGGGCGTTCGAGAGCCTCTACAGGCTCTACCACGCGAGGCTGTCCCGCTTCCTCTCGGCGTTGATGCAGAGGCCGGTCCTCGTGGAGGAAGTCCTGAACGACACCCTGTACGCGGTTTGGAACAGGCCCGAGGCCTTCCAGGGCAAGAGCAAGCTTTCGACCTGGATCTTTGGCATCGCCTACCGCAAGGCGATGAAGGCGATCAGCCGGCGTGACGACCAACCCCCGCTCGACGAAGCCTGGCTCGAGTTCGCGCCTTCGGAGGAGGCGGGACCGGACCGGCGGATCGAGGACATGCAGACCCGCGCGATCCTCGCCCAGGCCATCGCGGAGCTTTCCCCGGACCACCGCGCGGTGGTGAACCTCTGCTACTTCCAGGAACTGCCCTACCGGGACATCGCCGAGGTGGTGGGCTGTCCTGTCGACACGGTGAAGACACGCATGTTCCACGCGCGTCGGCATCTGAAGCGTCGCCTTGTCAGCGACGTCGGCGTGCGGCTGTGAGGCGCGCCATGGACAGCCGCAGCACCCCCGCCGGCGACCCCGAACACCGCTTCGCCCTGTTGCACCTGCCCTGGTACGCGACCGGTCAGCTGGACGCCGTCGATCAGGCCCGCGTGGCGCGCCACGTCGCCGGCTGCGCCCTCTGTCAGGCCGATGTCGCGCTCGACGCCGCCATCGCCGGGCGACCGCCGGAACCACCGGCGCTTTCGCCGGAGGCCGGGTGGATGCGGCTGATGTCGCGCATCCAGGATGAGCGAGCGCCGCGTAAAGCCGCGCCGCAACGACCGCGCCCGGCGAGCCGCTCGCTCTTCGCCGATTGGCGCGGTCTGGCGATCGCGGCGCAGTTCGTGTTGATCGTGCTGCTGGGCGTCTGGATCGCCGTCTCGCATCCGGCGGCCAAGAGCTATCGCTTGCTCGGGCGCTCGCCGCCGACGAGCGAAGGCGACCTCCTGGTGATGTTCGCGCCGGAGACCCACGAAGGCGCGATGCGCGCGCTGCTGACCGCCGCCGGGGCGCGGGTGGTGGACGGTCCCACCGTCACCGGCGCCTATGTCCTCGATCTGCCGCAGGGCGGGCAGGAGGCCGCTCTCGCGGCCTTGCGGTCCAGCCCGCAGGTCACCCTCGCCGCGCCGCTCGGACCGGAGGCGCAGCGGTGAAGAGGTGGCGGCTGAGCGCCTGTGCGCTGGCCCTGACGGCTGCGCTGGCGGCCTGGCCTCCCGCGATCGCCGCGCCGGCGCCGGCGTCCGCGCCGGCCGCCACAGCGGAATCCTCGCGCAAGGTGCTGGTGCTGCTCAAACTGCCCCCCAGACACTACCGCGGCGGTTCCGACTACAGCGACGCCTACGGAGACGAGATGGGCCGCAGCGCCAGGCGGCGCATCGGCTCGCAGCTCGCCCGGGCCGAGGGACTGAACCTCGTCACCGATTGGGCGATCCCCGCGCTCGGCCTCGACTGCCTGGTGCTGGCCATTCCCGACGGCCGCGACGAGGCCGACGTCGCCGTCCGCATCGCGCGCGACAAGCGGGTCGCCTGGGCCGAGCCCATGAACCTCTTCCGCGCCAAGGCTCAAGCGGAGCGGCCCGATCCCTTGCTGCTCGCCCAGCCGGCGGCCCAGGCCTGGCATTTGGTCGAGCTGCACGAGATCGCCACGGGCGCCAATGTCCGTGTCGCCGTGATCGACAGCGGCGTAGACGTCACTCATCCGGACCTCCTCGGCCAGGTGCGCGTCAGCCGCGACTTCGTCACCAACCACGCCCCGCCCGCCGAACGCCACGGTACGGGCGTGGCGGCGATCATCGCCGCCCGCGCCAACGACGGCGTCGGCATCGCCGGGGTAGCCCCGGGCGCGCGTCTCCTCGCCCTGCGGGCCTGCGTCGAGGGCCTGGGACCGCCCACCTCGCCGGCGATATGTGACGGCCTCAGCCTCGCCAAGGCGCTCGACTTCGCCATCGCCCATGACGTTCAGGTCATCAATCTCAGCTTCAGCGGGCCGCAGGATCGGTTGCTTGGCCAGTTGCTCGACGTGGCGCTTTCACGTGGAATAACGGTGGTCGGCGCGTACGACGGCGCCCTGGCGCGTGGCGGCTTCCCCGCTTCGCACCCCGGCGTCATCGCCGCCGCCGACGCCTGGACGGGGACCCCGGCGAGTGGAGCATTCTTGGCGCCCGGACGTGACGTGCCCACGGCGCAGCCGAAGGGACGATGGGCTCTGGTCAATGGCAGCTCTTATTCCGCCGCTCACGTCAGCGGCTTGGCGGCGTTGGTGCGCCAAGGGTCCCACCCAATCGGGCCGAACCTGCTGGCGGTTCGCGCCGGCCACGCCATCGACGCATGCGCGACGCTGCTTCGGGCCTATGGGGACTGCCGTTGCGGCTGCGCCCGGGAAGGCGCGCGCACGGCGAGGCGCTGAAGCGGCGGTCCTCGCCGTGCTGGCGATCGCCTGGACTACGCCGGCCGCCGCTCAGGTGGGCGCGGGTGTGGCGTTTCACAGCGACTATCGCTACCGGGGCTATTCGCTGAGCCAGGAACGCCCTGCCGTGGCGTTGAACCTCGCCTACGATCACGCCGCGGGGCTGTACGCGGGAGGCTCTCTGATCGCCGCGGAGACCTCCCGCTACGGCTGGCGTCAGATCGGGCGGCAAGTCTACGGCGGCTATGCCAAACGCTTCGCGCGCGGGCCCATATTCGACTTCGGAGTCTCCAGCCTCCGGGTCAAGTACTATGCCTTCCCGTTCCGCGCCGTGGAGAACAACGAGGCTTACTTCGGCGTGGTCGGCGACCATGCGAGCCTGCGCATCGCCTACGCCCCGGACTATTTCGACCAGCACCACAAAAACCTCTACTTCGACCTCGGCTCCGCTTGGCGACCCGCGCCCGACTGGCGGCTGTTCGTCCACGCCGGGCTGCTGCAGACGGTCGGCGGACGACTGGCGCCCGACGCCCGCCGCAGTCGCTACGACCTCTCGGCCGGCGTCGCGCGCCGTTTCGGCCGGGCCGAGATCCTGCTGCAGGGGACCGAGGCGGGCCCCGGCCGCGCCCGCGGCCCCGATCACGACGGCCTGCAGCTCACCGCGAGCTGGAACTTCTAACGGTTTGAACCTTCAACGCGCGGGCGGCGACGGCGAGTCACGCCTGTGAGCGCACCGAGGCGGTCACTTGCGATAAAATTCCAGCTCAAACTGCAGCGTGACTTCGTCACCCACGAAGCTCTGGACTTGGTCGACGCCGAATTCCGAGCGGTTGATGCGCCCGGTCCCGGAGAAGCCCAACCGCGTGCCCATCCCCATCATTCCGGGGCCCACCCCGTTAAAGACGACGTCGAGCGTCACCGGCCGGGTGACGCCGCGCAGCGTCAGCTCGCCGGTCAACGTCCCCCTGCCCTCTCCCGTCTGTTCCAAGCTGCGGGCCTGGAAGGTGATCTTCGGGTGGGCCGCGGCGTCGAAGTAGCCGGCGATCTGCCGGTCGAAGTCCTTGTCGCCGGTGTCGACTGAGGCGGCGTCCGCCTCGAACGTCATCTGCGGGGTCTTCCAGTCGCCCGGGTCGAAGGTGAAGCGGCCGTCCAGTCGGTCGAAGCGCATCGTGTATTGCGAGAAGCCGAGGTGAGCGACCCTGGCGATCAGACTCGCGTGCGGCTTGTCGAGCACATAGTCGCCAGCCGGCACCTGCGCCGGATCGCGGCTGCGTGGCGACGCTGAGAGAGGCCCAGACGCGACGATAGTCAGCACAAGCGCAAGAACGGTCGCACGCATACGAAGTCTCCTTCCCACGCCCCGGCGCCGGCTCATCCGGCTCGGCCAACAGATCCTTTGTATCGCCTGAACCGCCGGAGGTTCTGAGGCTACTAAAGAGTCGCGCCCGCCGTTGGCGGCGGCGCGGTTCGGACGACGCCGCGATCGCGTCGTCGGCGGCGAGGATTTTGCGGCTTGAGATACGGTATGCGCAGGATTTTCCAGGCCCACCGCGTGGCGCGCAACGCCGTGCATGGTTCACCTGGAGGCTCCGAGGCGTTGCTGGCCGCCGCCATCGCGGCGTTCGCGCTCGTCACCGGACCCGCTGCGGCGCAGCCAGGGTCCACCGCAAGTCTTGGCCGCGACTATCAGCTCGATCCGGACCACTCGAGCCTAGTGATCAGCTCGCAGCTCGCCGGTGGGATCGAGGCCCCGGACATTCGGTTCACCCGGCTCGAGGGGGGCCTCACCTATCCGCCCGACGCGGCGGACCGACCCAGAGCGCGCATCACCGTCGACACTGCGTCGGCCGCGGCTCCCAGTTGGACGCGGCGCGCCGCCCTGGCCGCCCTGCGGCCGGCGCGTTGGCCCCACGCCACCTTCGTTTCGGAGCGTATTGAGCTCGTCACCGAACGCGAGTGGATCATGACCGGCCGGCTCACATTGCGCGGCGTCAGCCGGCCGGTCAGGCTCGATGTCGCGCTTGCGCAACCATCCGGGGAGCCGGCGGGCGACATGGCGCACCGCCTACGCTTCGCCGGACGGGGCCTCATTCGTCGCTCGGACTTCGGAATTTCCGCCCCTCCCTTGACGCGGGACGAATTAGCGCTCCGTTTCGACGTGGAATTCGTCTGCGAACGGGCTGAGTGAGCGACAGGTTGGGCCAGTGGATTTTGCGCAACACGCGAGGAGACGATGACTGTGACCGCCTTCTCACGGACTGAGCGTTACAGCGCGGTCGCCGCTTCGCTGCACTGGCTGCTCGCCGCCCTGCTCATCTTTCAGATCGGCCTGGGCGCGTGGATGACGAGCCTTCCCCTTGGCCTGGAGAAGTACCGGCTCTTCCAGCTGCACAAATCCGTCGGCGTGCTGATCCTGGTCCTCAGCCTGGCGCGGCTCGGCTGGAGGCTCACCGTGCCGCCGCCGCCCCTGGCCACCACGCTACGCCCCTGGGAGCGCGCGCTAGCCCACGCCGTGCACTGGGCGCTATACGGCTTCATGGTGCTCACGCCGCTGCTGGGATGGGCGACGATCTCTGCGGCGCCTGGCCCTGCGCCCACCCACATCTTCGGCCTCTTCCTGTTGCCGCCCCTGCCGCTCGTCGACGGCGCGGGCAAGGCTTGGCAGGAGAGCCTGGGAGACGTGCATGGGGTCTTCGCGTGGGCGGGCGCAGCGCTGATCGCGCTGCACGTGGCCGGCGCCCTGAAGCACCAGTTCATCGACCGCAGGCCGGAGCTGCAACGGATGCTGCCGTTCCTCGGCCGTGCAGGAGCAAGGTCATGACGCGCGCAAGTCTATGCAGCCTCCTCGCCATCGCCCTGGCGGCGCCCATGGCGGCGCACGGGGCCGCCTATGCGGTCGACCCGGCCAGCTCGCGGCTGAGCTTCACAGGCGCTTTCGACGGCAGGCCGTTCACCGGTGTATTCCGCAATTGGACGGCGCAGATCGACTTCGATCCAGCGCATCTCGAGGCGTCCAGGGTCAAGGTCGTCGTCCAGACCGGATCCGTCGGCACCGGCACAGCGGAGTACGACAAGACGCTCGCCGAGCCCGCCTGGTTCAACGTCCGCCAATTTCCGACCGCTGTGTTCGTCGCCAAGGCCTTCAGCAAGATGGGCCCGAACCGCTACATGGCGCGCGGTGAGCTGACCATTCGCAATGTCACCCGGCCGACGGCCCTCCCCTTCACCCTGCAGCCGGCCGGACCGCGCACGCGGATGAAGGCCGAACTGACGCTTGATCGAACCCAGTTCGGGATCGGCGCCGGCGACTTCTCGGGCGACCGACCGCTGGCCAAGACGGTTCGCGTCAACGTCGATCTGGTGGCGACGGCCCGCTGAAATCCGGGAGGCGGGCCGCCGCGTCTTGTTAGCGCCCCTGTTATTGCGGGCCGAAGCCGTAGCGGACGGTCGCGAAGACGCTGGCCGTCCGATAGCTGAAATGGGTGATGTTTCTACCCGCGACGCTGCCCGGGAAGCTGAAGTCGCCAAAGGCGCCCTTGAGGCGACCGTCCAGCGCCAGCGAGACCTTCGGCGTCACGGCGTATGAGACGCCGGCGATCGCCTGCCAGCCCACCTGGGTGTCCTCACCGTCGTAGACGGTCGGCACAGCCTGGGTCGGAACCCGGAAGTTGGAGCCCCAGCTGAGCTCCGTCAGGCCCAGGCCGACGCCGACGTAGGGGGTCACCGGGCCTCCGAGATCCACATCGTAGAAGCCGTTCACCATCACCGAATTGTCCCACTGCTTGCCAGCCCAGGGCGCGACATCGTTGAAGGTCGTCACCTTGGCCATTCGCTCGCTGCCCTCCAGCTCGGTTCGGAACCTGGGGGACCATCTGTAGCCGAGGGCGGCGAGCGCTCCCCAGCCCGTCTTCCATTGCGAATCGACCTCCCGGCCGAAGATCCGCAGCTTGCGGTCGGGCATTTTGTCATAAGCCAGCCCCACGGCGACGTAGGGACCAAGCACGCTCTGCACCGAAGCATGATAGGACGAGCTTGTCGGGCCGGGCTGGCCGAATGAATAGCGGACGCTGCCGAAGATGCTGCGTGTCTTGTAGTTGAAGTGGTCGATGTTCCTGCCCGCCACGCTGCCGGGGAACTTGTAGTCGCCAAACCCACCCTTAATCCGGTAGTCGAGCGCAACCGAGACCTTCGACGATACGGCGTATGAAGCCCCGACGATCGCCTGCCAGCCGACCTCGACGTGGTCTCCGTCGTAAACCGTCGGCGTCGCCTGGGTCGGAACTCGGAAATTGTCGCCCCAGATAAGCTGCGTCATCCCCAGCCCGACGCCGACGTACGGGGTGACAGGTCCTCCAAGATCAAGGTCGTAGAAGCCGTTGATCATGATCGAATTGTCGAACTGCTTCCCAGCCCAAGGCGCCGCGCCGTTGAACGTGGTGACCTTGGCCACGCGTCCGCTGGCCTCCAGCTCGGTTCGCAGGTTGGGAGTCCATCTGTATCCCAGCGCAGCCAGCCCGCCGTAGCCGGACTTCCACTGCGAGCTGACCCTTCGGCCGCTGATGGTCAGATTGCGATCGGGCATGTCGTCATAGCCCGCGCCCAAGGCCACGTACGGCCCGAGCGGCTCCGCAGCGGCCCGGGACGGTGCAAGGGCCAAGAGGGCGGCTGCGCCCGCCAACCCGGCCATTCCGTGAGCTCTGTTCATGCGTCTCCCCCATCTGCGAAGCGGTCGCGCGGCGCCGGAAGGCTCTCAGGCTTCGCGCTGCGTCAGTGCCGGGTTCGGGCGCGAGGGTTCATTCGCTGCGTTCGCGACATATCTTAGCTCTGCCGCGATCGAGCGTGGCGCGGAACCGCAGCATCGCCAGCTCTCGTCGTCGGCTGATGTGAGTTCTCCACCCGATTGTCGGCCGAACCGGGGGGCTGTTAGCAGGGACCGACCGTCGCCGTGGTCAGGGCGTTTCGCAGGAGAGCAACCACGACGCACCTCCTCCGTTGAGCTTCGGCTATGTCCAGTTTTCCTCGCTCAGTGTCTTCGCCTGTCCCTTCCGATCTACATGGCGATCCACCGTTGGCCGCCACGCCTCAAGCGGTGGTTGATCGCCGCGAGCTGGCGTTCGTCGCGATGGAACGCACCCACATGCCGATGGTCATCACGGATGTTCGGCAGGCTGACAATCCTATCGTCATGGCCAACCAAGCCTTCATTGATCTCACCGGCTTCGAGGCGCAGGAGGTTATCGGGCGCAACTGCCGTTTCCTGCAGGGGCCGGACACGTGCAAGATTGCGATCGCGGAAATACGAGCGAGCATTGCAGAGGGGCGGAGCGTCACCACTGAATTGCTGAACTATCGCAAAGACGGATCAACGTTCTGGAACGAGCTGCACATAAGCCCGATCCGGGACGACAAGGGCGCGGTTATTTACATCTTTGGCTCGCAGCGTGACGTCTCAGAACGGCGCGCAGCTCAGGCGCTGGCCGCATCGGAGCACCGACTCCTGAGAGAGGTGGATCATCGAGCGATGAATGTGTTGGCGCTGGTCGACGGCATAGTTCGCTTGAGTAAGGCCGACAGTGCGCCGCGCTACGCCGCAGCCGTGCAACGGCGGGTGCAATCGCTGGCCAAAGCGCATGCGCTTCTGTCACGCCATGGATGGCACGCCGTGCCGCTCGAAGAGCTGTTCCGGAGCCAGGTCGAGCCCTTTGGCTTGTCCAGGGTCGACCTCATCGGACCGGAACTCCGCCTCGCAGCGACCTTGGTGCAACCACTAGCCCTCGTGGTGCACGAACTTGTTGCCAATGCTGTCAGCCATGGTGCGCTTTCCGTCCCACAAGGCGCCCTCACGATTCAGTGGGTCAGTCAGCGACCGGCGGAGGTGGACGTGATTTGGAGCGAGACCGGCGGGCCCCCTCCAGCCGAGGAGCGAGCCCGGGGTTTCGGGTGGACTATGATCTCCAGCATCGTCGAACGACAGCTCGGCGGCGCTTTCAGCCAGACTTGGGAGGCCCGCGGTCTGCAGGCTGAGATGCGTATTCCCACTCAGCGCCCGACGGCGCTCAGCTAGCCGTCTACGGGCGTGGCTTCATCCCTGGTAGTTCCGCAGAAAGGCCGGTGGTGCGCATCCGGAAGCCGCGGCCCAGAGTCCCCAAGGCGCTCGGTCACCGCGTAGTAGGCTTGAGTGGGAAAGAGGCGCGTTGAGACGGATATTTATTCGCTCGGTGGAAAAAAGATCCGCACGTTCGGCGCTGCGGCGGCATAACGCGCTAACCCGATATTAGCGATGCGTCGCCCCGTCGACCCCTTTGCCGATACGCGCTGCAGGGCTGTGAGCACGGACAAAAAGGACGCCCGCGGGCCATCGTGGCAGGCTGTCCTATGTCACCGGCATGACGGCGCGCTGTACAGCGCGCCGCAGACGTCCGGCCGAAAGGCTTGGCTACCGCACGCGGCCGCGGCGGACTAGGTTAACAATCGCGAGAAGGATCAAAGCGCCCAGGAAGGACACGAGCAGCGACTGAATGCTGAAACCGCCGCTTGTGATGGGAGCGCCGCCGATGAGAGGCGTTACGACGAAGCCAGCCAGCAGAGCACCGACGATCCCGACAACCACATTCAAGATTAGTCCCTGTTGCCCGTCCGTCCGCATGACAATGCTGGCGAGCCAGCCCAGCACGCCGCCAACCACCAGCAATAAGATAATACCCATCTCAACCTCCCAAAGCTGCGGATATGCAGCGTTGCCGTAGCGCTTAAGGGGCGCTTAGGTTCATCGATTGGTGTCAAGCTTTCGTCATGGCCGTCGAGCGCCACTTGCGGACTCTCGGACCGCTCGTACAACCAGACATTCATGCGTGGCGCGCCGCAGGGGCGAGCCAAGTAACGAGACGTGAAAACAACGCCCAGTGCGTTTGCCTTGACAGTTCCAACGGGCTCAACGAGCCATCGCGAACCCGTTCTATTGGAGCGTTGCACCTCTCGCGGCTCAGAGGATCTCGAAGCCAGCTTCGGCTCGGCTAATCCGCCTTAGGCTGCAGCCTGGCCCGGCCTCGATGAGATCCGCGATAGCCTCGAGCAAGGCGGTGTCATCCCCGGCCATGCCGCCCATCTCGGTCATCCTGGCCAGCGCCAAGGCGGCGATCTTCTCCTCCACCGTGCCTTCGGCATAGGCGTAGTAGATGATCGCACGCTGGCCGTCGCGGTGGCAGCGCCCCTCGATTTGCTGCAACTGGATGGCGCTGTGGCGCATATCGTGAATAACCAGGGAACGCTCACGCTCCCCACCGGGCAGCTCACCCTTATGAAGTGAGATCGACTCTGTCACGGTGAAGACCACGACATCGAGAGCGCCGGTCTGGAAGGCGATGCGCACAGCCTCGTTGGCTTCGCCCGACTGAGCGCCGTTGATCTCGCCGACCGACCAGCCGCGGCCCTGGAGGCGCTCGCTCAGAATGGCGCTGGTTTCAAGAAACGCGGCCGACACCGCCACCTGCTGGCCGTTGGAGAGCAGGTCGTCGACGAACTCCACGGCGCCAGAGATCCGCAGCAAGCTCGCCTTCTGGCGGAAACGTAGATCGGCCGCCCAGCCGGTGGCGCGTCGCTTGCTCCCGCCGGCCAAGCCGAACTCTCGACGGAAATCCCGCCATGCCGCAGCGTAGAGCTTGGTGTCGGCGGCGCCCAGCGCGGCCGGCGCCAGCTCCCGCTGCACTTCGGGCCAGCCTGCAATGTCTTCAGGCCGACGGCGCAATCCGATAGCCTCGGGACCGCTATAAAGCATGCCGGCAATCAAGGCGCGGTCCGCCTCGTTCGGTTCCCAGCTCCAGTTCTTCCAGCGGCCCTTGGGCCTGCCGATGCCCAGTTGTTTCATCAGCGTTCGGAAGCCGTCGAGGCCCGTGGCTCCGCCCAGCAACGCGCCGAGATAGGAGAGCTCGTGCGGCGCCTGGCCAGCCGTGGCGCTCATATAGATGGTAAAGCGAGCCGCGGCGGCCATCTGGCGGCAGACCATCCCCTGCTGAGAGTTGGGATTACGGATGCGGTGAGCCTCGTCGATCACCACGATGGGCCAGATGCGCCGTGGCGTCCCGTGCCGGGCGCGCTCGTTGTTCCGGGCCCGCGTCGAGCGCTTGCGACTGGCCGACGGGGCATCGAGCAGGGATTTGGTTTTCTCGAAGTTCATCAGGGTGACGGACTTGGGCGCGGTCCCCGAGCGGGCGATCGTGCGCCGCCACTGGGGGATAGCGCCCTTGGGACAGATGATCAGGACGTCAGCTTCAGGCATGGCGGCGATCGCCAACCAGGCCGAAAGGGTCTTGCCGAGGCCCGTTAGGTCGCCGAGCAGGAAGCCCGGTCTTCCCGCCAGCCGAGCGGCCAGTATAGCGTCCCGCGCAACCTGCTGATGGGGCCGCGCCACGAACTCCGCGGTGGACTCAGCGTGCGTTTCGGACACGACGGCCCCCTCGTGCGGATCGATCCAGCGTTCACGTACGACGGTTTCTCCATGCGCCAAAAGGGCGCTCATGCGGGAATGAGGGCCGGGACGCCGCGTAGACGAGATGATCAGCAGGGCCCGATGCGCGCCATCAGCGGACCTCACCGCCGCTCCAGAATCCGGACATTCACGCCGTTGGCCCAAGGCGGCTGAACGACCCGTTGCGGTCGTTGGCGCCGGGACGACAACTCAGACCCAGAAGACAAGGGCCATGATGATGACCGAAGTGTTGGACCAGGGGCCGTTTTTTCACGGCACGGTCGCGGATTTGCGCGTGGGCGATTTCCTCACTGCAGGTTACCGGTCGAATTATCGTCCCCAAGTGGTGATGAACCACGTCTACTTCACCGCCCTTGTGGACGGCGCCGGGCTTGCGGCTGAGATCGCGGCGGAGCTCACCAAAGGCGGCGCGGTTCCGCGTGTTTATGCCGTCGAGCCCACCGGGCCATTCGAGAACGACCCGAACGTAACCGACAAGAAATTCCCCGGTAACCCCACCCGTTCCTATCGCACCAGCGCACCGCTTAAGGTGATTGGCGAAATCACGAATTGGACCAGATTGACGCCGGAAGAACTCGAGTTGTGGAGAGAACGACTGCGCGCACTTCTCTCCGACTCACGAGCCGAGATCATCAACTGATGGTCGGCGAGATGTAGCCTTTGCGTCGGTTGTTCCGTGCGGTCGACTGCGAATTCGCCCGTCAGGCGTTTGTTGCGCAGGCAAACGGCGGACGGACAATGGAACCATGGCGCGATGGCGGCGGACCGAGCGGGGGCGGGTATTCCTCGAACGCATGGGGTCCGGGCCGCCCGTCCTGCTCCTGCACGGATTTCCACAAACAGGGTTGATGTGGCGCGACGTGGCTCCGCTCCTGGCGGCGGATCACGAAGTGTTCGTCGCCGACCTGCCCGGGTACGGGCGCAGCGAGGTCCCTCCGGCGGACGGGACGCCGGAGCGAATGGCGAAGCGCGCCATGGCGGAGGACCTGGTGGAAGCCATGGCGCGCAAAGGGTGCTCGCACTTCGCGGTCGTGGGCCACGACCGCGGTGGCCGCGTCGCTTACCGGATGGCGTTGGACCACCCCGACGTCGTCTCTAGGCTCGGGGTCCTGGATGTCATCCCGACTGGAGATCTCTGGGTGCGGGCCGACGCACGGCTGGCTCTTGCGTTCTGGCCGTTCATCATGCTCGCCCAACCGGCGCCATTACCTGAAACCCTGCTGCGCACCTGCGCCGAGGTGGTGGTCGACGACGCCCTCAGCAATTGGGGATCGCCCCGTGAGATCTTTGATGACGAGGTCCGCGAGGCCTACATCGGCGCATTGCGGCGGCCTGAGCATGCCGAAGCGATCTGCGACGAATACCGCGCCGCCGCGACCGTAGATCGGGATCACGATGCGCAGGACTGCGCTGCGCAGCGCGTCATTCGCTGTCCTACCCTCGTGCTCTGGAGCGACCGGGGTGGGTTGGCCAACTGGTACGAGGAAGACGGCGGGCCGCTCGGAATATGGAAGGCCTGGGCGCCCGATCTTTGCGGGCAGGCGGTCCGCGGCGGCCACTTCTTCCCAGAGGAACACCCCGCCGAGACCGCTCGCCTGATCGCTCGCTTCCTCGATGGGCTAAGCCTCGCAACTGACGAATAGCGACGTCACAGATCCACCCCGACGCGACGTTCCCGACGTCGGCTTATCGGCTACGCGCCGAACGACCAGAAGCCGGGGCGAGCCCAATGACCGCTTCCGACCCTCCCCGACCGTTCGCAACGTCCGCTTCGCCGGCACGATTGGTCCGGCGCCTACCGTCCGGGTCGCGCCAGGAGGAGACGTTGGGATCGCTTCAGAATCCGGACCTTCGCGCCGGAGGCCCAACGGGGCTGAACGATCCATGCCGGACACGGAACTCATCCGACGGCGAAACCGAGACCCGGCGCGTGACTGAACCTCAGCCTCGATCAACAAAAGTTCAGCGCCGGTCTTGACTTCGGGGCGCCACCAAGCGGCCGCGGCAGGCTTCCTGAGTGTGAGGGAAGCATCTGCGGAGCACGGGCCATGGCTCTACCCGCGTTCACCGGCGTATTCGTCTTCGGCGACAGTCTGACTGATCCGGGCAACGATCTGAAGGCAGCCCAGGTTCTGGACTCATTTCCCTTTGTAGATCTGCCGAACGGCGCCCCGACTGCGGAGAAAGGCTATTTCGAGGGCCGCTTCACCGACGGCTTCAACTTCGCCGACCTCATAAGCAACAAGCTAACGCACGAGGCCACGCGGGCGACCTTCCCTTATGGCTTCGGGGACCCTGTGCTCGGGCTGCAGGTTCCTTTCGTCAATCAACCGACCGGAACTAACCTGAGCTTCGCCTATGGCGGCGCCCAGGCGATCCAGGGAGAGGAGCCGGTCCCCGATCTTGACGGACAGACGGACGCCTACCGGAACTACAGCCCGGATTCGAACGCGCTTTACATCGTCGAGTTCGGCGGGAACGACATCCGCGACTTGGTTCCGAGAGGCGGCTCTCCTGTCGAGGGCGCCGCCGCGGAGGCCCGGCTCTCCGCCGTGGCGCAGGAAATCGCCCAGGAAGTCGGCCAACTCTACGCCCGCGGCGCGCGGCACGTCCTGGTGGTGGGCATGCCGGATGTGGGGTTGACGCCGGATTATATAGGCAGTCCGGATGAAGCTACCCGGCGCAGCCTGCTGACCCAGTACGCCCACCGGGCCGACGATCTCCTGAGCGCCGACCTCGCCGGTTTGATGCTTCCGGCAGGCGCCAAGCTCTACCACTTCGACTTTCTCGACCTGACTGACGACGTGCTGGCCGATCCGCTGGCGCACCGCTTCACCAATGTCACCGAGGCGCGCGCTACGGTGCAGGCGGGCGCTCTCGATCCTGCCGGCGGCGGTTTCCTGTTCTTCGACAAGATCCATCCCTCCGCACAGGCGCATGCCCAGGTCGCAGCGGCGATGCTCGAATTCATCGCCGCGCCAGGGGCGCCGCCCGACTGGACCCCGCCGCCATCCATCGGTGCGCAGGCCGCTGGCGTGACGGCGGTGAGCGGCGTCGACGCGTTCTCAACCTCGCTCGTCGCCGGCCAGGGCTATGTGCTCGACCTCTTGGGCGCGAGTAGCGGCGGGGGCACGCTGGCCGATCCGCTCTTGCGAATCCTGGACAACGCCGGCGCGGTCTTAGCGGAGAACGACGACGGTGGCCTCGGACTCGATTCCCACCTGCAGTTCGTGGCGCCCGCGAGCGGCGACTTCACGGTTCAGGTTCTCGGTGTCGGCGTGACCGGCGGCAGCTACCGCCTGCAGGCCGGCGACCTTAGCGGCGCCAATCTGCTGCTCTCCGGCCGGCTGCGCGGCTCGGATATGAGTGTCGACGGTGGTTCAGCGAACGACACGATCGCGGCTGTGGCGGGCTCTAACCGGCTGCGTGGTGGGGACGGCGCTGACTCCATCCAGGGCGGGACTGGGTTCGACAATATCAACGGCAACTTGGGGTCCGATACGGTTTCGGGCGGCGCCGGCAACGATTGGGTGCTGGGCGGCCAGGGCGCTGATGTGGCGCGCGGCGACGTTGGTGACGACATCGTCAACGGCAACATCGGCGCGGACACCGTAGACGGCGGAGCGGGAGCGGATACCGTCCGCGGCGGGCAGGACGACGACGTCTTGCGCGGTGGGGACGGTACCGACTGGCTGTTTGGCGACCGCGGCGCCGACACCCTCGAGGGCGGCGCTGGCGCGGACTTCTTCTTTGTTATCGCCGCAGGTGGCGCGGATTGGGTGCCCGATTTCAACGCGGCCGAGGGCGACCGCGTCGCTGTGCCCGTGGGCGTGACTTATGTCCTGAGCCAACTCGGCGCAGACACAGTCGTGGACCTTGGCGGGGGCGACCAGGTTATCCTGCAGAACGTGGCTCTCGCTAGCTTGTCCTCTAGCTGGATTATCGCAAGCTAACACAGAAACGGCAGCAAGGCTGACCGCCGCCCAAACACCAGACCGTCTCGAAGTCCGCTTAAGGGTTGACGCCCCCTAAACTAGCGATAAGCTGGGGGGAAGCTGGCGCGGCTATCTTACGCTGCTTGGTGGGGACCAACCCGCGCAGGCCCAGTGCTCTGAGGTCTGTAACGGACGGCTTCCGACTTCCATCTGTGGACGCCCCCTTCAGCGCAAGTCGGATTTGAGAGGTGCTGTGCGCTCGGTCGGATGCTGCCATCTGTCCGGCCTGTGATGCGCCGCCGAAGTGGCGCTGGCCCGTATGGGAGTTCGCGGATCGGGTCCAAATCACCCTTCGCGTGCTCGAAGCACGGTGGAAGTCCCTGGTTTTCCCGATCCCGTCTCGCCGACTGTGCGCCATACCCTCCGTCGCCCGACCTACGCTTCGACGCCTCTGGAGCTGACGGCGGTCAGGCCGCCAGCGCCGGAGCTCGATAGATGCCGCCTCGCGCCAAGAGCGCCCAGACGATCCGCGCGGTCTTGTTGGCCAGCGCCACGATGACCAGCATCCGTGGCTTGCAACCTCACTTTGGCACCTAGATGCCGTCGGGGGGCGTCCACCCCATCACCCTCTCCGGCCGTTCGCAACGTTCGCTTCGCCGAAGCATGAGGCCCGGCGGCCTGCTTCCGAGCAGCGCCAGAAGCCGACATTGGCTTCGCTCCAGAATGCGGACATTCGCTTCGGCGGCCGATCGGGGCTGACGACCCCTAAGCCGACGTGTGATAGCTACGTCAATCCGTTCGGGGGCAGCCCCTGATGCCTGCGACCCGCACCAGACGCTCCCGGAACACCGTCCCGCCGAGACGTCGGGCAGCTCGCAACCCATCCCGCCACCTCGCGCGTTCCACCCTCTCGCAATGCGTAGGCAGAGATTGGCAAAGAGTACGGAGAGGAAAGGGCAAGTCCCCACGCGGACAGCCGAGCCTCGCCCGCCGTCGCGGCCGCTGATCTCCGCTGAAGAGGTTCTGGAGAGTATCTCCGACGCCTTCTACGCCGTCGATTTCGATTGGCGCTTCACCTACGTCAATCGGGTAGCCGAAGCTTGGTGGGGCCGGACCCGCCAGGAGCTGATCGGTCGACACCTTTGGACCGAAATGCCAAAGGCTGTGGGAAGCGAACCCTACTACGCACATCTTCGCGCGGCGGAGGAGCGCAAGGTGGTCCGGCTGGAGGCGATGTCCCCGATCGTCGGCCATTGGGTGGACATCAGCATCTTCCCGAACCCCCACGGGCTGTCCGTCTATTTCCGGGATGTCGACGAGCGAAAGCAGGAGGACGCGCGCCAGAAACTGCTGGTCAACGAACTGAACCACCGCGTCAAGAACACCCTGGCTACGGTTCAGGCGATCGCCGTCCAGACATTCAAGGGACGCGATGTTCCAACTGAGGTCCGGAAGGGCTTCATGGACCGCCTCACCGCGCTCGCCGAGGCCAACGACCTCGTCGTGGCGAACAATTGGACTGGCGCTGGCATGCTGGAGCTGGTGCGCCGGGTGATCAGCCCGCACCTTGGAACCGGCGAGGGGTCGCCGTTCACGATCGTCGGGCCGGATATCGCCTTGAAGCCCCGCGCCGCCGCGTCTCTCGCCCTTGGCCTCCATGAACTTGCGACTAACGCCGCAAAGCATGGGGCGCTCGCCACCACCGCAGGCGCAGTCAGTATCCGTTGGAAGGTCGTCGGGAGCGGCGTCGATCCGGAGATGCGGATTGTGTGGGCCGAATCTGGAGGCGCCCGGGTTGAACCGCCCACCCGCAAAGGCTTTGGCACGCGGCTCCTGAAGGAAGGCCTGCGGACCGACCTGAAAGCGACCGTCGATATTCGATATGAGCCCAGAGGGCTCGTCTGCACGATCACCGCCCCGCTGATGGAGGTCGCGGCCTAGCTGAGTGGAAGCTGGGTGAATGTGTAGGTCCAACGTCCGCGATCCACCGAGGCTGTGCGGAAACGTTCGCGAAGAGGCGTGCGGTGTTGGCGAGGCGATCGCCCCCTTTACGCCCGCATCGCTGAGATCAGCGGGCGCACGCCATGCGAGGACGCGGAGGGTCGAGCGAGCGCCGGATTCGACGCGCCAGGACGACTGCCTTCGCTCGTCCTGCAGATGTAACGATCGCATGCATCCTCCCGCAGATTGCCGCTCCTATATCTGCAGCATGACCTTCAACCCGGCTTCACCCCTCAGCCAGCTTCTTGACGCTCCGGTCCGCTCAGGCCGCGTTGTCTGGATTGGACTGCGGCCGGCGCGCCGAGCGCCCATCCAGGCTGTGGCTGAGGCCAGTCTCAGTGCGGGGCGTGGAGTCGAAGGCGACCGCTACCAAAGGCTCGGCGGCGCACGGCAGGTGACCTTGATTGAGAAGGAGAATTTGCAGGCTGTCGCGAGCTACCTCGGGCGCGAATTTCCGGTCGCCCCCGAACTGGTGCGTCGCAATCTCGTGATTGAGGGCATCAACTTGCTCGCGCTCAAAGGCCGGCGCTTTTCGATTGGCATGGCCGTACTTGAGACATCAGGCGAGTGCCACCCCTGCTCTCGGATTGAGGAGGCGCTCGGCGTGGGCGGGTACAATGCGATGCGCGGGCACGGCGGGATTACAGCCAGGGTGATCGCGGGTGGCGAAATTAAGGTTGGCGATCCCCTCGTCAGTCTCCAGACGACCTAGAGTCACGCGCCGCAGCGCCGCTCTCGCGAGGCTGAGTGGGAGGGTCGTCTCGCCGCGCCGCCGTCCCATGCGGTGCGAAGTACGGTTGCGTAGTCTCGGCCGATCCCCAGCTCTCGGGAGAGGACGTTGAGCTGCTCTTCAGCCGACACGCCATTTTCCTCCATCTCGGTCAGCCGATATTCGGCGATCATGCGATTGGCTTGATCCAGTCTAGCGCTCACACATAGCCCCCAACTCGCGCCGCCGTCGCTCGCGCGTATGAACAGTCCCGCGAGTAAGCTAACGGCGCCGCGATGGTTAAGTGCAATGAACTATGTTGGTTAAGCGCCTGCGCGCGTGGCGAGATGGCGTCATCCCCCGCGAAGCGGGGATGCCCCCAAAGGCATGCTCGGGGCGCTGGAGCCGTTGGCCGCCGTGCCGCTTGGCAAGGTCTGGCTCGCTGCTGGAGTTGCCCGACGAGTTGGCGGAATTGAGCGAGGCCGACGAGCGCAAGGCCGACAGCGTCGCCTAAGGAGCGGAGGCCAGGCTAGATCGGCCCGATACTTCTAAGCTCCCGGTCATGGGCGACCATGGCATGGTTGTGCCAGCGCATGGCTTCATCGAGCAGCCGACGCCGATCTTCGACGCGCTTGGTCTTGGCCATCGCGCCGATCAGGCGTTCGGCGCGTAGTCGGCAGTGGTCTTCCGTCATAGCTGCCATCGGAGGGCGCCCTTGATCATTCAGGTTCGAGCGTAGACCGCGCTGGATGAGCCCGGGATGAACGGACGGCGCGCCGTCAAATTCCCGACGAGGGCGCGCGAAAGAGCGCCACGAGCAGACCTTGGGTCTCCTCCGTTTTCCGGACCTTCACGCCGGCTCCGGAACGGCACTGAACGCCCCCCGCTGTTCGCCGGAAGGCCGGTGGCGGCCGCGGGCCGCTCGTCATGCATCCCAACCGCCGGCCTCGCGTGCAGGGACCAGCGGGGCACAGCGGCCGCGGCGGCCCGCGCGATCAGTGAACCGGATGACCGTGCGGCGGATGGGCCTCGGCCTCGGTTTCACCCAACCGCCAGGACCTGAAGAGCGGCACCAGTTGCCACAGCGCCGAGAGGCCAATGACGGCGAACGCCACCCGCGCGGCCGGCATGTTGGAAAGCAGGGCACCGCTGCCCCCGACCAACGCGATTGCGCCGAGGTAGAGGCCCCCGACGACCACCAGAAGCAGGGTTCCAATATTTATCCACTTCATGGACGTGCTCCCGCGCAAATCCCTGAACATCCGTCCTGACCCTTCACCGCATTATAGGCTCAATCGCGGCCACGCGCTTATGTCGCTCTCACCTCCGCTTGAACGCGGAACGCGCCAGTGTCAGGGAACCACCTCCCCGCCTAATCCGAGCTGCCGCTCGCCGACTGGTCCCCGGCGCACTAGGCTCGGACCGAGAGGCGCCGGGAGCCGAAGTTGGTTCACATCCAGATACCTGACCTTCGCGGCCTGTCCGGGGAGCGGCTGAAGGACAGCATCAAAGGAGCTCGCCGGCCCCGGACCCGGGGCCGGCGTTCAAGCCCTCGGCCGCGTCTTTCGCTGCGCCTCGTCGGCCTCGCCCAGAGGCGTCCGCGCGACGATCAGGCGGCAGGCTGGCCCTCGCGTATGCCTTGCTTGAGCATGGAGCGTAGCTCGGGCGTGTCATCGTGATGATGCACGGCGACAGCATGCTGCACAGCGGCCTCGACCAGTTCGTCCTCTGAGTCCGCTGAGATTGCGATCGTACAGTGGCTCTCGCTCGGGACCTCTCGGCAATCGATGTATTTGCGCATGACCGCCTCCGCGCTCTGATCGGCTACATGCCGGCGCCGGGCGCGCTCGGCCGGTCCATGATAATCCATTCGCAGAGTACGAGCAGCAGGGGGCCCAGCCCGATCACGGCATCGGCTCGGCGCCACAAGCTGACGTTCAATCTGCTCCAAGAAGCAGACGTTTTTCCGGGTGCGATGCGTGCGCTCAACCTCTCTGGCGGCCTCTGATCCAAGACATTCGCGGCCCAGCGTGCGACCCGATGATGCTATGTTGAAACGCCGTTTGGCGAAGAGCGGCGGACAAGGCGACGCGCTGCGACACTGACATAAGGAACCTGCGCCATGGCTGAACTGGTCTATCAGATCGTCGAACACGACGGCGGCTGGGCTTATGAGGTCGACGGTTCCTTCTCGGAAACGTTTCCGACGCAGGAAGCGGCGCACCGCGCGGCTGCCCGGGCCGCCGCTGAGCAACGCATCCCCGGAGAGACCGCTGGCATCGTCTACGAAGACTCGTCGGGCGGCTGGCATAACGAGATCGACGCTGGCGACGATCGTCCGGCGACGCGCGTCGACGATTGAGGGCACGCCGCAATTGCCGCCGCTAGGCGTTATTTGCGCCATAAGCGGAACTTGGTTTCGCTCCGGAATACGGACGTTAGGGGCTGAACGACCCGGAGATGCGCACTGGATTTAGGTTCCAGCGCCGACCTCATCCCTACCAAGGATGCGCTCTGCCGAACCAGGCCCCACCTCGGTGTGAACGAGGTGCGCTCTCGCGATCCGGGCGGTGTTGACAAGTTAAAGCCTCTCCCCAAGGATTCAGCGTTCGGTTGGTGGTCGTCTAGGGGTGGAGCTAGCCCGAGTCTGCTCGGGCAATAATGTTTTGCGCCCTCCGAATTGGTCGAAAGGACGGGGGAAGGCGGACCGGACGAGTTAACTTGTCAGTTCCCCCACCACCGCCCCGCGGCTGGCGAACAGCTTGGCTGCGGCCAGGCCCATGCCGCTCGATCCGCCGGTGACCAGAGCCGCCTTGCCGTCAAATCTCTGGTTCTCCATCGACTCTTTTTCTCCAGGTCAGAAGATGGCGATCGGGTTGACGGGCGAGCCTGTGCC
>Ga0070665_100001940_pt1 | contig 23325 bp, 25 predicted proteins | sample KBSS13metaG_FD_65862 | JGI IMG/M metagenome (GOLD analysis project Ga0070665, IMG submission 65862) | Switchgrass rhizosphere microbial communities from Kellogg Biological Station, Michigan, USA - KBS S1-3 metaG | ecosystem: Host-associated > Plants > Roots > Rhizosphere > Soil ... | reverse complement strand
TATTTTTGCGAACCCTCGTCGCCTTCCATCTGGAGGATTTTGGTCGCTTCCGGCTGATCTACGTGTCGGCTCAGTTCGACACGCAGGTCTGGCAGGTCGCGGGGCTACCCCACGTCGCCGACTCGATCCACGACGTCACCAGCCGGATGTATGGCGCGCTCGAATCCGTACTGGCGCAGTCTCCAGATATTGCAAATCCTCGGTCAGCACGAACCACTGCGGTGGCGACCCATATGGCAGCGATCGGTGCGCTGTCGATGCTATCGCTGGCCGACGCAATCCACGACCCGATGGTGCACGCATCGGACACATTGATAGACGCAATAGTGGCGCTCGCAACGGGACGAGTGCTCAAGCGCGTCGGTTAGGTCTGACGTTAGCTCGGCTTATGCGAACTATCTGCGTTCGCCGCGGCGTTCAGGGTTTGAGATGAAGCTTCGCCAGAGCTGATTTCGCGGCACGGTCGCCGGATGCAGCTTGTTGTCGCAAGAGGCGGACATAGGTTTCGTACTGAAATTCGTCGCCCGATTGTTGTGACAGCATGACGCCCCGGACGTAATCGAGGCGAACGCAATGCTGGCCCATCAGCTCCCCGTGGAAAAGCAGCCTGCCAGCGTCGGCCATCGCCACCTTATCCTTATTCTGGTTCGCGATGATCGAGGCGCATAGCGCCGGGATCTGCGCTGCCGGCGTGGTCGCGACTTTGTTGTAGGCCGAGCCTGGCGGCAACATTTCGATCTGGCCTGCGGCGAAGGCGGGCGCTGCAAGCATGACGCTTGCGGCAAGGACAGTAACGAAGCGGCGCATCTGGCTATCTCCAAGAGGAAATTCTGAAATTGGCCGACGGACCATTGCGCGGATTTGAGCTCCTGTCATCATGAAAGAAACGAGACTTTTATGCTCGGCAGTGGTTACGCTTGGGGTCGCATGCCCTAAGGTCGAGCGCAGCGCGATCGATGGTAAAGGTGGGGAGGAGCACAGGTGATGCTTGGACGTTTAGGTGCGGTGGCTCTAAGTCTTCTTCTCGTTGCGGTCCCCTGCATTGCCAGGGCCAACGACGTAATGGTCTATGTTTGTGTAACCGGCAAAGGTGGACCACCCTGTCCGGCAGGCGCGACCAAATATAGCCCGGCCGACTTTGCCGCGCGTTTTCCGCCTCCTGTGGAGTATAGCCTCCCGACGAAGGCCTGCATGGTGATGGTGCATGGGGAGATGACGCCGCGCTTCTTCAACTCAGTCCGGCATCTCGGCGGCCAGCACGGCGGACAGGTGTGGGAGATCAGCTGCATCGATCCGCCAAAACCTCGCTAGCTCGCAGACCTTCGATCTACGCCGTCTGGCCGTCCGCCGGGTCCCCGTCGCTTCGCGACGAAGACCGCGGCGACGGTCTCACCCGGAACATCCGAGCGCCCCGATCGATCGGTAAGCGGCATGACATGCACGACGAACGGTTCACCGTCGGCGCGCATACCAGGGATGGCGATGCCACGGCGGCCAAGTACGATATCGCCTTCGGCGGAGGCGAGGATCGCAGCGTTGAGAGTACCTGCACGACCTCGCCGCCGACATGGATCCGGCCGAACCGGTCGGCCTTCGTTTACGATCGACGCGAGTAGACCTGCCGACGGTCTCATGATGCGACCTCGTCAGCTTGCAGTCTCGCTTCGCTCTAACGATGTGCACGATTGTCCTCCCTACAGGAATGAACGCATTCGCCTGCGCATCCGCGTATAAGCCTCGCAACGTTGAGGGCCAACGCCTTCGTATCCGGTTCTGGGGAGGCATGTGCACATGAGTCGTGCGGACTATTTTCGCTATGCTGGCGAGAACGCTCGCAATGTGATGTTTCCGCTCGGCGGAATCGGAGCCGGTTCGATCGGTCTTGGCGGTGACGGTCGGCTGCGCGATTGGGAAATCTATAACCGTCCCAGCAAGGGCAGCGTCAATGGCTTTAGCCATTTTGCCGTCCGCGCAGAGCAGGGCGGGTCGGTTGTAGATACCCGCGTATTGCACGGGCCATTTCAGGGATCACTTACGGGCGACCACCTGGGCACGCACTACAACTCGTTCGGCTTTGGCGTGCGCCGCGAGCACATGGCGGGGTTTCCCAGTTTCGAGAGCTGCGACTTCTCTGGTCCTTATCCGATTGCGACGCTCGACTTTGCGGACCAGCGCTTCCCCGGTGCGGTTCAAATGCGCGCCCTCAGCCCCTACCTGCCGATGGAGAGCCGGCTGTCGAGCCTCCCCGTCGCGATGTTTGAGCTTGCATTCACCAACACGACCGTCCTGCCCATATCCTACACCTTGTTCGGGTGCCTGGGCTTTGGTTTCAAAGATCAAGCTCGGGTGGAAGTGCATAAGGCCGATGGCCGCACAATGCTGGCTGGCCGTTCAGCGGCGGATCGCACGTCGACGTCCTACAGCGAGCTTGCGATTGCGTCCGACTGCCGGAACGCCAGTTTTCAGCGGAATTTCTACCACGGAGCATGGTTCGACGCGCTTGAGGTCTATTGGCAGGATATCGCGCGCGGCGGGCCGCTCGTCGATCGGCATTATGATACCGCGCCGCAGCGCGGCCCGGGTAGCCACTCCCTGATCGAGCACGGCACGCTCGCCTGCCATGTCGATGTTGCTCCCGGCCAGACCGAGGTAATCCGGGTCGCGCTGGGATGGTACGTACCTAACGCCAGCAAATACTGGCTTTCCCACAATCCGTTGCTTGGCGAGGCGAAAGAGTTGCCCAATGCCTGGCGCAACTACTACGCCACCCAATGGCCGGACGTAGATGCCGTCGTCGCCGAAACCTTCAACCGATGGCCAACTCTCGCCGAGGGCACCAAGCAGCTCCAGTCCGAGCTACTCGCCTCGACCCTGCCGGACTCGGTGCTCGATGCGGTGTCGTCCAACCTCTCTATCGTCAAGACCGCGACTGCAATGCGGCTCGAGGACGGGACGTTTTATGGGTGGGAGGGGTGCCACCCCGACGCCGGCTCTTGCGAGGGTAGCTGCACGCACGTCTGGAACTACCAGCAGGTGCTGCCCTTCCTGTTTCCAGACCTCGAGCGCAGCATGCGGGAAGCCGACTTCGCCTACAATCAGCTCCCGGAAACGGGAGGCATGGCGTTTCGCCTCAACCTGCCGCTCGGTATCGGTATTTCGAGCTTCCGCCCCTGCGTGGATGGGCAGTTCGGCGACGTGCTCAAGGCTTATCGTGACTGGAAGCTCAGCGGCGACAACGCCTGGCTCGAAAAGCTCTGGCCGCACATCAAGGCAGCGATCGCCTACGCCTGGCATCCGGGCAACTACGATAGGTGGGACCCGGAAAAGACCGGCGTCCTTACCGGCCGGCAGCACCATACGTTGGACATGGAATTGTTTGGGCCAAACTCCTGGCTCAACGGCTTCTACCTCGGTGCCCTCGCAGCAGGCGCCGAAATGGCTGACGCGATCGGCGAAGCGGACACGGCTACAGAATTTCGTGACATTTTTGACCGCGGCCGCGCCTGGACTCGCGAGCACCTTTTCAACGGCAGCTATTTCGTTCAGCAGGTCGACCTCACCGATAAATCGCAACTCGACCGGTTCGCCAAGCCAAGCTCCGCGGATGCGTCGCAGGGACCGATTTATGGCCTCTATTGGAGCGACGAGCACAAGCAGCTCAAGTACCAGATTGCCGACGGTTGCGAGATCGACCAGGTGTTGGCGCAATGGCATGCCGGGCTCTACGGGCTGCCGCACATCTTTGACGCAGATACGTTCAGCTCCGCCGTCCGCGCCATCTACGCCAACAACTTTCAGACGCGATTGGGCGACGTGCCCAATCCTTGCCGCGTCTTCGGCCTTGAGGAGGAGAGCGGCACGCTGATGTGCGCCTGGCCCGAAGGCGCTGTCCGACCGGCCATCCCTGTCCCCTACAGCCAGGAGACGATGCACGGCTTCGAATATGCGTTCGGTTGCCAGCTCATGATGATCGGCGAGATCGACAAGGCAGTCGAAGTCTTCGCCGCTGTCCGCGACCGCTATCGCGGCCACAACCGCAATCCATGGAACGAGCTCGAGTGTGGATCGAACTACGCGCGCTCCATGGCGAGCTACGCGGCCGTACCGATCCTTTCAGGCTTCAGCTTCGACATGACAGCGGGCCGTATCGGCTTTGATCCGCGCATCCAGAGCAACGGGCGGTTCAGGAACCTTTGGTCGACCGGCACGGGTTGGGGAAGCGTGGAGATCAAGGACGGTGAGGCCACCCTCGTTATCCTTGGTGGAACGCTGCCGCTCGCCGAGATCACTCTATGTGGCCAAGTTCTCCCTGCCACGGCGATCGAGGCGGGCGGCAATGTCCCTGATGCAGATCGCAATCGAAGGATGTTCGGCGCGGGAATGAAGCTCCTGATCCGTCACGACGCCATCCGCGTCTCGGACAAACCTGCGATCGCGATTGCCTGACCAAACATCACCCGAAAAGGAGGAAAATCGGATGAAGAAATTTCTGTTAGCCGGACTCATCGCAGCAGGTCTGTTGGCACAACCGGCCATCGCCCAGCCCGCATCGGACATCAAGGCGACACTCAAGATCTTCCAGTGGGTCAACCCTCAGATCATGGACAGCACGAACCGCGCCATTGCCCGGTTCGCGACCAAGTATCCCAATGTTACGATCGATGCGCAGTATGTGCCTCAGCCGAGTTGGGGGCAGTACAATAGTTCCTTCCTCAATCAGGTGGCGAGCGGCGACGTGCCCGACATCTTCGCTTCGGCCATCGAAGGCTTCGCGGAGACGTCGAGCAAAGGGCTGTTCGTCGACCTCAATGTCCTGACCAAAAATGATCCGGAGGCCAAGAAGGTGCTCGACGCTCTCGATCCCAATCTGCTGAAGGGCATGCAGACCCGGCCGAGCGGCGAGCTGAACTTCTTCCCGACCGAGTGGAACGACATCGTCATGTACTACAAAAGGACATGTTCGATAAGGCGGGGGTTGCCTATCCTACCGACAAATGGACCTGGAAGGATTTTGAGGACGCGGCCAAAAAGCTGACACTCAAGGACGCTAGCGGTAACACCACCCAGTATGGCTATGTCGTGCCGAATTTCTACTTCGGGATGACGCCGTGGTTGTACACCAACAATGCCGGCGTTCTCGATGACGCTTGGCGAAAGCCCACCGTCACCACTGACGAATTCAAGCAGTCATTGAGCTTCGTGCACGACCTTATTCACGTCGACAAGGTCGCGCCCGCTTACGACAACGAGGACCCGAGCAACAAGTTCGTCTCCGGCCAGGTCGCCATGCTCTCGTCCGGACATTGGCCGCTGCCCGAGATCATCAAGAGCGGGCTCAAGAACGTCGGCGTGCAGGTCATGCCTATCAGCAAAACCATGACGACTGTCTTCGGCATCGGCGGGCTTGGTATTACGAAGGCATCTAAAAATCCGGAACTCGCCTGGGAATTCGTCAAGGAGATGACGGGCGACGAGTACCAGCAGGAGCTGGCTGACTCGAACCGGTCGATCCCCTCGGCTCGCGCCTTTGCGACAACTCCGAAATACTTGGCGTTCCCTGACAACGCGAAGCTTTTCTACGACACCGCGTCCTATGCCAAGCCGGTCGCTGCGCCCCCGAACTATGCTCAGGTCGAGGAAATCACCATGCGCCATATCGGTGCGTACATGACGGACACCGAGGACCTCGAAACCGCTATCTCGGGCCTCGACTCCGAGCTTTCTCGCGCCATGAAGCGTGCCTACAAGTAAGCGTAACGACGCCTGGGGAGAGCGGCGAAGGCTGCCTCCCCGTTCCCAGGGAAGAGGCATATGGCGACGTTGAAGCAGAAAGAGGCACGGGCCGCGTACGCGTTCCTGTTGCCATCCTACGTTATCTACCTGCTGTTTCTCGCAATACCGCTGCTGGCGTCGCTTGGGCTCTCGGTACTCGATATCGACCGGGTAACGCTCGAGGCGGATTTCGTCGGCTTCGATAACTTTGCCTGGATTTTCACCGACCCGCGTTTCTGGCGCACCTTCGCCAATACGTTCTACTTCATCGTCATGGCGATCACCGGCAATGTCGGACTCGGACTGCTCCTCGCCATCCTGCTCGATCGCGGGCTTCCGGGCCCGCTGCTCTACATTTTTCGCCTGGCTTACTTTCTGCCCGTCCTCGTCTCGCTGGCCTTCGTCTCCTACATCTGGGAATTCCTTTATTCGTCCGATCTCGGCGTCATCAACTACTATCTCAGGATGCCGGGTATCCCTGCCGTCGGCTGGCTGACAGATCAGCGGGTCGCGATGTTCTCGATCATCGTCGTGGATGTGTGGAAGAATGTGGGGTTCTTCATCATCGTGCTGCTGGCTGCACTCCAGGGCGTGCCGCGGACGTTGCTGGAAGCAGCGCGCATCGACGGAGCCTCGAACTTCACCACATTGCGGCGCATCAAGCTCCCCTATATCGCCCCGGTCATCCTGTTCTGCATCACCTATGCCACGATCGGCGGGTTGCAGGTTTTTGACTCCATCAAGATCATCACCAATGGCGGCCCCGGCGACGCGACACGCTCGGTGGTGATGTACATGTACAGCGAGGCCTTCAACGCCGGTGATCTTGGCACCGGTGTAGCAGCCGCCCTGACCCTCCTCATCGTTATTGCCGTGATCGTCGCCATCCAGTTGTCGATCGGTCGCCGGCTGGCGCATCGCTAGGAGCAGCCATGGACACCCACGCAACCACGACGCACCAGGCAAACCTCACGGCACGCGTCTACTCGGCATTCCATGTCGTCAATTGGCGCAATCTCCCTGTGATGCTCGTTCTCGCTATCGGCGCGGTATTCATGCTGCTGCCGTTCCTCTGGATGTTCTCCACGAGCATGCGCCCGGCGGGCGAGGCTTATCACCTGCCGCCGAGCTTCTTGCCGACCTCGCTCAATTTCGATGCCTATGTCTCGGCCCTTACGTCGCCGATCCCCTTCCTGAGGATGTACCTCAACAGCCTGATCGTGGCGGTAGCGACGACCATTGGGGTGATCGCGACCAGCGCGATGGCAGCCTATGCGTTTGCCAGGCTCCGCTTTCCGGGCAGCCGGCCGCTGTTCGCATTTCTGCTGCTCGGTCTTATGGTCCCGCCGGCGCTTGTGCTCATCCCGCTCTATTTCGGTATGGCGCGTGTTGGGTTGCTGGATAGTCTGTGGTCGCTGATTTTGCCCGGGCTCGCCAACCCCCTCGCGATCTTCATGATGCGCCAGTTCATGGATGGCCAGCCGCGCGAATATGAGGAAGCGGCCTTCGTCGATGGCGCGAGTTACTGGACGATCTTCCGCCGCATCTCCCTGCCGCAGATGGGGCCGCCCATCGCGGCTCTCTCGATCATCGTGTTTACTGGCAGCTGGAACAACTACCTTTTACCGCTCGTGTTCGTTCGGAAGTTCGATGTCATGACATTGCCGGTCGGGCTCGGCGCGATGTCGGATTCCTTCGGAGCACTGTCTCTTTCGGTCATCATGGCGTCGGTTACGATGTGCGTTCTGCCCCTTCTCATTGTATTTTTGGTGGCACAGCGCTTCATCGTCGAAAGCATCGCCAGCACCGGCGTCAAGCGATAGGAGTTCGATCATGCTAGGCTCTCAGGCTCTGGATCTGAACCGCAGCATCGCCGGCGCCGATATCGGCGTTCCAGAAGTTCGGACGTTTGGTTTCGCCACTTTCCAGAAGGCACTGCCGACGGCGGACACCTGGTCGGCGCACACCGGCCCTGAGCTTGTCTTTGTCATTGAGGGAGAGGCCTGCTGGGAACTGGACAGCGAAGCGCTCATCCCGGTCTCGGGCGGCCAGTTTGCGCTGTTCCCCGCCAACAAGCCGCACCGGATCGTCAACGGCCTCTACCCCCCAAGTCACTCATTCTGGATGGTCATGTCGGGGAGCGACGTGCAACCGGCGCTTCTTACCGCCGAGGGGTTGCGCGACTTCCAGAACTACCTCGGCCGACGCGGCCTCACACACGATATCGAGCCGCGATGCCGCGATGCGATTGCCGAATTGCACAGGCTGATGAACGATCCGCGCATCTATACCGGATCGAGCCTGCTGATCGCCGAAATGCGGGCACAGTTACATACTGTTCTCGTCGAGGCCTGGAAGGCTCAGGGGCGGAAACTCGCCGACCGCAGCAACAACGAACTCGTCGACGAGTTCCTGCAACTGCTGCATTCCAATCCCGACAATGAGCTGAACATTGGCGAAGTCGCAACTCGACTCGGCTTCAGCCGCAGCTATCTGCACGATCGCTTCCGCAAGGAAGTCGGCATGTCGCCAAGCGACTATGCGCAGCGGCTACGCATCAAACGGTGCTGTCGGCAGCTGGTTACCACCAGCGATCCCATCACCGAGATCGCAGTCGAATTCGGCTTTGGCAGCTCGCAGTACTTTTCGCGTGTCTTCAAAAAATATCTCGGCACAACGCCGAGCGAATACCGTCAGCAGATGCTGGCAAGGGAGCACTGATATGGCCACCGTCGCCCTCAAGGATATTCGCAAGTCTTTCGGCAATCACGAAGTGATCCACGGCGTGAGTCTCGACGTGGCGGACGGTGAATTTGTCGTATTCGTCGGGCCATCGGGCTGCGGGAAATCCACGATGCTCCGGATGATCGCCGGGCTTGAGACGATTTCGCAGGGCCAGTTGCTGATCGACGGCGCGATGATGAACGAGGCCACGCCGGTGGCACGCGGCATTGCGATGGTCTTCCAGTCCTACGCCCTCTATCCGAACATGACCGTTTACCAGAACATGGCGTTCGGCCTTGAGCAGGCGAGGCTTCCCAAGCCCGAAATTCATGAGCTCGTGATGCAGGCGGCGCGGACGCTCCAGATCGAACCGCTGCTCGAACGCCGGCCCGGCCAACTCTCGGGCGGTCAGAGCCAGCGCGTCGCGATCGGCCGCTCCATCGTTCGCAACCCCAAGATATTCCTGTTCGACGAGCCGCTATCCAATCTCGACGCCGAACTTCGCGTCCACATGCGCGTCGAGATTGCCAATCTGCATAAACGCATGGGGCGCACCACGATCTATGTGACGCACGACCAAGTCGAAGCGATGACGCTAGCCGACACGATCGTGGTTTTCAACGACGGCCGCATCGAGCAGGCCGGAAGCCCGCTCGATCTCTATAACAAGCCGGCAAACAAGTTCGTCGCGGGCTTTCTTGGCTCGCCCAAGATGAACTTCCTGTCAGGGCGGGTAACCAACGAGGGCGGGGGCTTCGCCGAGATCGCCGGCGGTCGGTTACCGTTGCCTGCTATCAAGCCGCTCGGTGCCAACGAAGGCCTCGAGCTCGGCATTCGTCCGGAACACGTCAACATAGTGGCCCCCGAAGGCGCTCCCGCGGTCGCGCGGGTCCAGTTCTCGGAACAGTTGGGCGGAGAGACGTTCGTTTACTGCGAGCTCGGCGACGGCGCCGACCGAATTGTCATCAAACGGCCGGGCCAGCAGCGGTTCGCCGACAATGAACGCATAGGCTTGGGCGTGCGCCCCGCTGACGTCTATTGCTTTGACCGCACCACCGGCATCGCTGTCGGCGCAGACTAGGTTCGCCCGATTTAGGGAAAGCGACGGTTAGAACAGCCTCGACCAGCGGACGGTCTACCTTACACGTTGCTGATGCGCTCTGGCATGAGGAGGCAGCCCCTCTGGCACTGCTGGGCAGTCCGAAAGCTGGAGCACAGCTTGCTAGAGCTGTTGTTCCATCGCTGCTGGTGTGCTTCATGTTTTCAAAGCGGCTAGCACTCGTGGACAATTTCTCGCCTGGACGGATCGCTCGACGAGATTGGAGGGGTCGTTAGCCGGTCATGCTACGAGGAAGGGCCGAGTGTATCTCGGGCACCGAGTTCTAGAAACTAAGTTGGGGGAACTGAGTTTGGGTACCAGAAGCAGGTGCGCGGCTATCATTGCGGCGGCGATCTTGTCCCTCGTGTCCCCAAGCGTCCATGCGGCGCTAAAAGGCGAGAACCTGCTTGCGCCCATACCCCAGGGGTTCAAGGCTGGTTACACCACTGCCAACAGTAAAGAGAACACGGCTGAATTCGTTCCAACTGCTGAGAGCGTGAGCAACTGGTCACGGATGATCACCATCTCGGTCTTCAAGGTCAGCATGCTCGAGCCGGATCTCTTCGCCGGCAAGCTGGTGCAAGAGTGGTCTGCAGCGTGCACGGGCGCGTCCGGACAGAAGATCAAATCGGGACTCGAGAATGGCTACCAATACTCGCTGTGGCTGTTCGGCTGTCCGTTCAATTCGCTGACCGGAAAGCCACAGACGATGCTGCTTAAGGCGATCATGGGCTCATATAGCCTCTACAGCGTTCAATTCGCCTACAGCGCCAAAGATACCGATGCCCTTGATAATGAAGGGCTCGGATTCTTGAACGGTGTTAGAGTATGCGACACACGGATCAAGGCGCGACCGTGCCCAAAAGATATCCGCCCTCCAAAGGGTGCAGCCGATATCAATAAGCAGATACAGCAGTTGAAGTAAGCTTGCACTTCGAGCGAGATCGCGCCCGTGGACGAACTGGAGCCGGTTGTAGCCATGCCTGCCGCTCTGATGCTTACCGACGTAGATGTCAAACGCCACTGGGACATGGCCGCGGCGATCGAACAGGTGGAAGCCGCCATACGCGCGCGGGCATCCAAGGACTTGGTAGCGCCTCCGCGACACCGTGTGTCTTTCGGCCCAACTACCGAACTGGTGTTTGCTATTGGCGGCATGACCCCGCACACAGGTGACGCCGTCGGGGCACGATCTTACTTTTCTCGTAGCGGCGTCCATTTTCAAGATCAGGTCGTGTCGGTCTGGAGTCCCAAGACTGGAGCGCTGAAAGGCGTGATCGTTGGGTCGGCGCTTGGCGTTCTTAGAATGGGCGCTATTGGTGGCGTGGCCATTCGGGCCTTGTCTCATCCGTCGGCAGACACAGTGGGTGTAATTGGAACCGGCAAGCAGGCGCGCAGCCATCTTGAGGCGGCTGCCGCGGTAAGACCACTGAAACGTGCGCAGGTTTTTGGCCGCAGCGAAGAAAGCGCCAAGACGTTCGCCGCTGAAATGGCGCGACGCCTTCAGCTTGATGTTGTCGCGATGCCGACCGCACGTGCCGCTGTGTCGGGCGCCTCTCTAGTTATCGTTGCCACGACAAGTCTAAGACCCGTCATTAGCGCCGCCGACCTGGACCGTGGTGCTTTCGTCCATACCGTCGGCTATAAGAGCCCGGCTGCGAAAGAACTTGATCTCGATATTGCTGAAGCCGCCGATTGGCTCATCACGGACAGCCTTGCTCAGGTTGCCGCATTTGGCAAAACGTTCATCCTGCATGGAACACCCTACCTCGGCCGGATGATTGACCTAGCAGATGTTTTGTCGGGGCGAGTGGATGTTAGAGAGCCGTCGAGCGACGCCATACGGGTTTGCTATCCGGTCGGCCTTACTGGAATTGATACAGTCGTCGCCGACAATATCCTGCGCAGCTTTGCCGCCAGCCAGTAGGTCCCCGGCGGGGACCAACGTTACGAAATTGGACTGGCTTCACCCTGCCGAGATTCTACGACGCTATTGGCCGCAAACGCACCCAACCTGTCCCACGACTCGTCGGTCGAAAGTGCTTCCTCCAGAAAGCCCGATAAAGCCCCCCTTTGGAGCAGCGTATAGAGCGCGTTGTGCCCAGAGGGTTTCCCGCCGTTTCCCACAACTGCGATGGTGCGGACGGGGAGCAATTCGGCGAGCCCGCTGGCGGCTTCTCGGTCTCGGCGTTGATCGGCGCCAAAGACGTAAAGAAGGTTGGGCGCTCTCGTCATCCGGGCCCTGAAGTGGCGGAAGGGGCGGGCGATGCCTTCATCTTCCCAGAGCTGCCATCGTTGATCGGCCGGGTTGTTGCCGCCGACACTGACACCTTTGTCGAGATCGAGTTGAAGTGCTGCCCAGATCGCCGGCATACCGCCACCGCTTACGCCAAGCGATACCACCGATGAGTAGGTTTTCTTGCGGTTCGCGCCGATGATCTGAACCAGTTCCTCAAGGCTGTCGGCGACACCGGGGATACCGTGCCGATAGCCATTTCGGGCAACGTCACGCAGCATAAGAACGTCGTTTTGCGAGGCGTCGATGTGCTGCAGAAAAACGCCAGTCGGCATCATCATTCGCTGCCCGGCGCCGGCAAAGCAGATCGCCAGGCGCTTGCTCGGCGAGTCCTTTCCATCGGTGTAAAGCGAAACGTATTGGCCCCTTCTCTGCCGCAGAAAAGGCTCGGGCCTGTCCTTGCCGCTCAGGCTCATGAAAGCCTGCATATTGGCTATCCATCGCAGGGCGTAGCTGGCATGAACCGGGGGCGCGGATGACAGGGCTTCGCGCAGCACAGCGTAGACTTGAGATTCCGGTGCACCGGGGGCCTCGTGACCGCGGGCGTCGACGTGATCTACTATGCTCGCACCGGCCGCCGCGAGCTCAAAGACCTCAGCCGGGGTAATGCTGTTTTCAAACTCGATGTGGAGTCCGTTGACCTGGTTGGGCGTCTTGCAGCTCAACAGCAGCCCGGCATACTCGGGTATCAGCTTGCTCGTCACAGGACGGCCTTTGCCAGATCCCCAAGCATCTCCATGTCGCGAAGCTCCTCGGGGACTATGGAGATGCCGGTATTGACCTCGATGGCGATGCAAAGCTCCATCTCGGCTAGGCTGTCCATTTCAAGCGTGGCAATTGACACATCGGTTGTGCCTGCCACGAAGGACTCAGCCAAAGTTCTTTCATCTCGAAAGTAGGAGACATTTGATTGTTCGAGCGCCTCGACCAAAAATCTTCGCGCGGCTGCAATGTCCTTCAATTAGACTTTACCTCGAAAAGCTTGGCGAGCTCTCGCCGCATTAGTTTGCCCTGTGGATTTCTGGGAAGCGCAGGCACAACGAGTATTCTTCGCGGCGCCCGTAGAGCGAGCTGGTCCCGGGCGAAGCGCTGGAGCTCCTCCGGCGACACCGCTCCTTCGCTGACGAGCTCGACCGCCGCCACGGGTATTTGACCATGAACTCGCGACGGTATTGCAAGGGCAGCGGCTATCTTTACCGCGGGGTGGCGCTCCAGTGCGCGCTCGAGTTCGGCAGGGAAGATATTGAGCCCATTCAGGATCATCATGTCGTCCTTGCGGCCGCGTACAAACAAGACCCCGTCCTTGGAGAGTGAACCCACGTCGCCGGGATAAAACCAGCCGTCCCGAAATCGCTTGGCGGTGTCGGCAGCGTTGCCGACATAGCCGTCGGCCATGCCTTCGGCTCGCAGGCGTATTTCGCCGACCTCGCCGTCCGCTGTCCGTCTCTGCTCGTCGTCGATGATTTCGACGGTCACGCCGGGCAGTGGCGGGCCCACCGCATCCTCTTCCGCATGATCGTTCGGACCGGCCATCGCAATGGCGCCGCATTCGGTAGCAGCGTAGCGCACAAAGAGCGATGGAGTAACCAACGACTGCAACTGTTGCCGCAGTGCCCCGGGCACCGCCGAACCGCCTGTGCGCAGCCTGACATTGCCGAGCAGGGGCAATGACGACGAATGCGCTGCCTGCTCGATCAGATCGGCCGCGTGCAAGCGCGAAATATCAAGGCAGGTAACGTTCTCGCGGGCGCAAAAAGCGGGCACGCCAAGGCCGGTGTCGAAACGAAAGACATTCGTTCCGCCCGCGTAGACACAATAGAGACGGTGACGCTTTGAGTTGTTGTGTTCGATCGCCGCCAGCCGGAGCAGGCGCTCGTCGGCATACTCAGCATGACGCGCGGCCTGAGCAGCAAGTTGAGCCTGCGAAAATTCCACGATGTTCACGTCACCCGTGGTGCCGGAGGTCTTGAGAAAAATGCTGCCGCCTTCGGTCGAGTAATCCGGGGAAGCTGCCCCCGGCCGTTTCGTCACAACCCAGCGTCGCCCCGGCGATCCGCCGCCGAGGGCGAGAATGTGCGTCGCCCCGACTTGCATGCTCAGCTTGCGGCGCAATTCCTCTGAATCAAAGGTTGCAAGCGTGATTTGACGGCATCCGAGCCGCAAAAGGCCCAGAGTGGCGATCAGATGCTCAACTTCGTCGGCGATTGAGAGGCCGACGATCGATGACGGTTCGATTCCAGCCGCCGATAGCGAGCGGTGAGCGTCGACAACGCGGTCTTCTAAGGCCCGATACGAAATGCTGTCTGCCGCAACGACGGCTGGTTTTGCTGGAGTCGCCTTCGCATGAGACGATATCGTCTCGAAAAAGCTTGAGCGGGCCAGGCCAAACAACGATAGTTCCTCCGGAAACTGTATCGCCAAGAATACCGGTCTTTGCTGCCAAAGCTAGACTGGCATAAGATTAAACGGTCCCGCCGCTGCTCCGGGGCCGCTTCGGGGAACGCCAATTCCGTGACGAATGCAGATGAAACGCGCCCTGAGGCGCGACCGATGGAAGCATCGTTCGATTCGCTCGGGCGTATCCTCGACCTGCTCTCCCAGGCAGCTCCATTCGACCAGTATCCGCTGGTGCAGATCGCCCGCGTCGTGCGGGATCAGCTTCGATTTGGCGCCAACGTTGCGGTCAAGAACGAGCAGGACGCGCTTATTGGCTATGCTGGCTGGATTCACACGTCGCTGGCGGCGGGTCAGCTTTGGGTGGAAGACAAAGGGCCACTGAAGGTCCTTGCACCTGGGGCACACGACGCGGTTGCGTTGACGATCGTCCTCAGCCGGGAGGCCTCTGCTACTGCGGCGCTGATACGCGGCGCCCGGAATCTAAACCCCGGTGTCCGAGTCTATTTCAAGCGTGGTTACGATAACGTCTTGCGTATGCCCAAGAAAATCTCGGTGCTAAACTTCGAGCCGCCGAACTAGACAGTTGCTCAAGTTGTAATTTGGTCACTTCTGCGGCTTTTCCCATACAAAAATCGGGTCGAGGCTTGATAGGCTGCGCACTCGCCGGTAATCTGAGAACCTCAAGTTAAGGGGCCCGAAATTGAAGCACAAAGCAATTCTGTTGAGTTCGGTATCGGCCGTTGCGGCCTCTGCGGCGGCAGTCGGTGGCGCGCATGCGGCGGGCATGCCGGCAGTCACGGGTTACACTTACAGCGTCCAGGGCAGCGCGATCTTCTCGCCGGGGCCGAGCAGTGCGGTCATTGATGAGGACGCGGCAAACAAGATTTCCGATGGCTTTACCGGCGTCGTCGTGCAGGATCACCCGGGTGATGCTGGGTATGCGGGCGCGACAACATTCGGTGTTCAGTTCAACGGCGGCTGGGATGCGACGTTCGGGCTGTCGGCCAACGAGTTTGTGACGAATACCGCCTCGGTGCAGGGGAACTATAACTTCGGCTTTTCCGGAGGTAGTGGTAGCTTCAGCGGGACGTCGACGCTTAAGACCACGGAAAAGACTGTCTTTGGTTTCGAAACCGCTGACGCCGAGATTGGCTTCACGCCCGTGATGTCGGACGGGTTTAACGTGCGCCTCTTTGGTGGTGTGCGCGTACTGCATTTTCATAGCAGCGACGAGTTCCAGACAACTTCGAGCTTCACTGGAAACGGCTTTACGAGTGGGGGGTCGAGTATTGCCGAGTCGGGCACTTTCAACTTCAATTCGGGCATTTCCAGTGACTTTCTTGGTGCCGGCCCACGGGTAGGGATTTCGGCGTCGAAGCGCTTTGATGGCAGCAATTTCGGGATCTCGGGCTCGCTGGCCGCTGCGGCGATTTTTGGTCAGCAGACCGACACGTCATCATTCTCGTTCTCATCGTCGTTCAGCAGTTCGATCAATGGTGGCCCTACGTCCACCCGCGGCTCTGGTTCCTCTTTCAGTTCAAGCCACACCTACTCGAAGACAGTCTTCGATCTCCAGGCCCAGGTCGGCGTCGACTACTATCTCAACGACGCGACAAAGCTGACGGTTGGCTATCAGGTCGAAGAGCTGACGAATGTCGGCATAGGCGCCGATTCGAACGTCAACAAGACGACGCAGGGTGCTTTCGTAAAGGTCTCCGGCAGCTTCAACTGATCTGACCGGACGTCTTTTAAAACACGGCCTCGGCTTATTGGCTGGGGCCGTTTTGTTTTGGTATGATCGGCTCGATGATCTCCCTGGATATACAGCAAGGCACCGCGGCCGAGCGGTGGCGACTCGATCCTTGTGCTGTTCTTTATGAGATGGCCGAGCGTCATCCGGGAGCGCCTGCCGTTCTTCACCTCGGCTACGAGGACATCGTTGTCTTCCAGGATGCCGAGGCAGCCCGCCATATCGCGCACACCAACGTTGATAACTACCGCAAGAACCTCGCCGGCTTCCGGCAGTTTTTTGGCAGCAGCCGTCTCACCAACGATGACGATGCCTGGCGCCGGTCGCAGCGCTTGTCTCAGCCGTTCATCGCAGGCACGGAGTCGTCGTTCGTAACGGACGCCGCGGTGCGATTCTTTTCGATGGCGAGCCAGGCGATGCTGAGTGCAGCGGCGACGACCGACACAGTCGAAGTCGATCCCTTCCTCAATGACGCGGCCGGGGCGGTCATCGCCGAAGTCACGCTCGGCTTTGGGCCGAGCGATCTCAGTTCAAGCCTATCAAACGATTTCCGCGTCATTCTGCAGCATGCCGCCCTGACCACGTGGAATGTCCCCGGGGCCCCGCAGATCAGCTCGCCGGCCCGGCTTGCCGAGGCGATGGCGGCAAACGAACGCCTGCGCAGGGGCCTGGAACTGCTTCGGGCCAGAGGACCAGGCCAGTCGCGGCCGAAGCTCCTCGATGCTCTGCTGGAAGCCGGTGAGGACATCGACGTCTTCGCCGAGGTCTGTACGCTGCTGTTCGCCGGATTTGATACGTCGTCAGCTGCGTTGGGCTGGGCGATGTGGCTGTTGGCCGGAGAACCCGACTTGCAGCAAAGGCTGCGGAATCAATTGCCTGCAGGCGCCGATGGCCACGAAGCGGGCGGCTTATCGGAATCGGGTGACCTAGACGCCTTTCTCGCCGAAGCGATGCGCATCTTTCCACCAGTGCCGATTCTCTCGCGAATTGCCAAAAACGACGATACGGTAGCAGGTGTGCCGATCGCAGCAGGCCAGAAGGTACTTCTGTCGGTAATCGGCCTTCACCATGATGCCAACGTCTATCCAAATCCACGGCGGGTATCGCTGGGACGTTTTCCCGGTGGCGAGATGCCCGCTGCCCTGCGCGGCCACTTCCTGCCCTTCGGAACGGGGCAACGCGGCTGCCCCGGCTCGAAAATCGCGCGCGTCGAAGTAAAGACCGCTATGGCCGTCCTTCTGCGCAATATACACATTGCGCGGCCGCCGGAGAACAGACTGTCCTTTGAATGGCTTGCCAGCCTTCGCCGCCGTGGCGGCCAAAGGTTTCATCTCGCCGCTGTCTAGTGGTGCCGTATTTGCGAATAGGAGTCCGACGTGAAGCTTATGTTCAGCGCGATCAACTGCGTGCTCGACACGAGCAATGGCGCTGCAATCAGCATTCGGACGTTCTTGCGGTATCTGAGCCGCTACGGTGTCGAGTGCCAATCATTGACCGCCTCGATTTATGACAAGCCTGGCCCGGGAACGGCACTGGAGAACATGCAGGCGACAGGCGCTCTGCCGGTTCAGGAGCCGGGCCTGACGCAAACGTTGTGGCTCAAGGTTGACGAGGGCGTGCGTCACAATATCGAGTTTGGTCCGGCGATGACCCAGGTCGAGTTCAAAGACGAACAGAAATTATACAATCGCGCGCTGGCGATATTGGACGAGTTTCGTCCCGACGTTCTGCTGCTTTACGGAAACCGGCGCTACGAGGCGTCGATGCTTCGGCAGGCGAGGCTGCGAGGTATCAAAACCGTCTTTTACCTCGTCAATCCAAACTACAAGGAACGTGAGCGCTTCGAGCACGTCGATATGATATTCACCGATACCGAAGCCACGCGCGACTTGTTCGCGGAACGGTTCGGCTTCGATTGCAAGGTAATCGGCAAGTTCATTGAACCCCCCGCGGTGCCGCCAAGCACCCGCCCCCCGCATTTTGTTACCTTCATCAATCCCGCCCCCGAGAAGGGTGTGACGATGTTTTTGCGAATAGCGGAGCTTGCCGCTCAAATTATGCCGGCTGCGAGATTTCTGGTGGTCGAGAGCCGGTCATTGCTGAGCAGGGCGGAACAGCGAACGGGCATAAATGCCGCCAGATTCGGCAATGTAAAGCGGATAGGCCTGCAAAGGGACATGGGCGCGGTATTCGGCGCAACCAAGGTCCTTCTCGCACCGTCCCTCTGGCATGACAGCGGTCCTCGAGTTGCTGTCGAAGCGCTCTCGTTTGGTATTCCGTCGGTGGTGTCCAACAGGGGAGGGCTTCCTGAACTGGTCGGGCCGGGGGGCATCGTTGTCGAACCGCCTGCACCGCTTGTTGCTGACCATTGGTTGGTGCCGCCGCTGTCAGATGCGATTCCCTGGGTCGAGGCTTTGCGGGTCCTGCTGACGGATGAACAGGCGTTTCAAGAGTATCATCAGCTTGCGCTCGAGCAATTTGCCAAACACGATCCGGCTTTGCGACTGCCGAAAATCGTCTCGCTCCTCGAAGCGCTCGTAGCCACGCCGAGCAACGCTTCCGCATGAGCGAAGCCGAAGTCTCCGTCCTGCGCCGTCAGCTTATGATGCAAGTCCGTCAGGACTTCGTACCGATCTCGGTCCAGATTTATGAGCCCAGAAAGCCGCGCGGCACGGTGTTTTGTCTTCACGATTTCAATGGCGTTGCCGCCGATTTCGACATTCTGGGAAAGTTTCTCGCCGAGAACGGCTTCCGCGTGGTGAGCCCTGACATGCCGGGCCGCGGTCAAAGCGGGATAATGCCGGATCCCCGCCGCTACACGCCCGCGACATATCTGACCGTACTAATGGCTGTCATCGAGAAATATGCAACCCGCCGAATCGTCCTCCTGGGAAAAGGCTGGGGCGGCCTCCTTCACCTCCTTCTCATCAAGCGCATGCAGTTCAAGCTCGGCGCGCTCATCCTCGCTGATGTTCCATTGAAGTGGTCCGTCGACACCGATCGGACCGTCCGGGAGGGGATTGGCGTTGCTGCGAAGCGATTTGCAACAGCCGAAGGTGGTGTGGCGGAGGTCCTTGCGCTAAGCGAGTTTGCCGGCCTCGATGCAGAGGAGGCGCGACGAATGGCCTTGCAGCGCATGCGCCCGCTAGAGTCGGGTTTCACCTTTCATCTAGACCCGGCCCTGCGTGAAAGCGTCGAGCGCGCATCCGGCCGCTACTATAATGCAGGCGAGATGATGCAGGCCGTGACGTCACGGCTGCTATATCTTTCGGGCAGTTCGCTGACCGAACGTGAAGACGCAATAGGGGCTTTGTCGAAAGCGGTTGTAATAGCAGGTGGTCTTGCCCCCGGTGGCCGATTGCATTTCAACCGCCCGAGTGAACTCATGCTGGTCTTGGGCTTTCTTTTTGCGCGAAAGATGCCCGTTAAGGCCTTGAGCGATGGATGACGCGTGGGTCACCAAGGGGGTTAGGCAACAGTACGCGCGTCCTACCGGCTCGCCGGACTTGATCAGGCCGGTTTCGCTAGGGCCAGAAGGCTTGCCTTGGCCTCCGGACTGCCTGCGGCCTCGGCCTTCTCGAACCATTGCACAGCCACGTTAGGGTCTTTGGGTACACCATGGCCATCACGGTACAGAATGCCGATGTTCTCCATTGCCTCAGCATTCCCATCGCTTGCAGCCTGCCGGTACCAGGTTAGGGCAGCCGAATAGTCCTGAGCGACGCCGACACCGTTGACGTAGTCATTTCCCGCATTGACCATGCCCTCTAAACTGCCTGCTTTCGCAGCAGCTAGGTACCATTGCGCTGCTTGCGTCACGTCCTTGCTGCCTCCCTTGGCGGCACGCAAGTACCAATTGAAGGCTGCCACTTTGTCCTGCGTCACACCTAGCCCGTGTTCATAGTGCAAGCCGATGCCGACCATCGCCAACAGGTTACCTGCCGCCTCTGCCTTCGAGTACCAAGCGAGGGCCTGTTTCGGGTCCTTGCCTACACCCGCGCCCAGGTCGTAACTCACTCCAACCGCATACATGCCTTGTGGGTTACCGGCATTCGCTGACTTCATGTACCACTGAAATGCCAGAGCCTTGTCCGGTAGAGTGCCGTCCGTTCCGTTCCCATACGACGAACCGAGCAGGTACATCCCTGCCGAATTTCCAGCGTCTGCCGCCTTACGCTCCCAATATACGCCTCTGTCGTGTTCTTAGTTGCGCCAAGGCCGCTGGCAAACATGAAACCGATCTCCGCCATTGCGTCTGCACTGCCAAGATAGGCCGCACGTTGGTCCCACCACATCGCGTTGTCGTAGTCCGGTTTTAGTCCGTAGCCACCGAGTTCAAGCACTCCCATTGTGGCCATGCCCTGCGCATCTCCGCCTTCAGCACTCTGCCTGCAAGCGGGGAGGGCGGCGACATATTCTTGTCGAAGAACGTGCTCGCGGCATTGTTCTGCGGGGGACAAGTAGTAGGCGACTGCCGCGACTGCGATAGAACCTACTACTAGTCCCCCCAGCGACAGCGCGACCACCAGCAGTCTCATTCGCCATCCCCGGAGCAGCGGCAATGTCATCGCAGGGATGCTGCTTCCTCCTGAACCGGAAGAATGCATACCCACCAAGCACATTACTAGCAGCATCAGGCCAAGCCCGTCTCCAGCGGCCACTGGTAAGCCTTAACGCCGCCTGCTTACCTGGTCCGACGGCAGGGTGTCCTTCCAGTGGCACGTAGTCTCGCCGCCTTTGGCTGCCTAGCCGGGCTGATCACGATCCTTGTCGTCATTCGGCAGGCCATCCATGGGCCGACTCTGAACGGCATAGGTGCCGTCCCCCTTCAGGCAGAGCTCTATCTCTACTCCGGCGGCATGCTGCTCTACGGCTTTGCACTTCTCTGGGCGGGTGCCGCCTTCTCGAGCCTTGCTCTGCGCGTGGGCTCGCTCGTGGTTGTCTTGGCTACCATCGTCAAAGTGTTCATGTACGACGTCGGCGGTCTCGAAGGGTTATGGCGGGTCGGTTCATTCCTCGGCATAGGAATCGCGCTGCTCGCGGTCAGTTGGTTCTACGGCCGTTTTGTGTTCGGCATCGGCCCATCGGATAAAATGCGCGACCAAACCCCCGGCGGTCTAGCGTGAGGAAGTAAAGCAGCGTGCTCCCTTGACAGCCTCCAGGCAGTCGCCCTAGCGCTCATCGGTCACTGTCGCGGTGCTGCTTGATGGCCCCAATAATCGAAGCGCTTGGCGCGTCGAAGCGTTTTCGCCAGCACAAACGCTTTCCCGGTTTCTCCGGTGCTCTCCGTACACTCTTGACGCGGGAATTCACCGAGGTCGTCGCCGTAAACGATATCTCGTTTGCGATCGAGGCGGGCGAAGCAGTCGGCTATCTCGGGCCGAACGGCGCCGGCAAATCGACGATGATCAAGATGCTGACCGGCATTCTGGTACCCACAAGCGGCGGTGTGTCGGTCTTGGGACGGGTGCCGCACCAGCAGCGCATGCTCAATGCGCGCGAAATAGGCGTTGTCTTCGGACAGCGGAGCCAGTTGTGGTGGGATTTGCCCGTCGTCGACTCCTTTCTGCTCAACCAGCAGATTTACGGCATTCCCGAGAGCCGCTTCCGCGACAACCTTGCGCGCTACACCAAGCTGCTCGACCTCGATAGCTTCCTCGATCGCGCGGTTCGGCAGCTCAGCCTCGGACAGCGCATGCGGTGCGAACTGGTCATGGCGCTTCTGCACGATCCCAAGGTGCTGTTCCTCGACGAGCCGACGATCGGCCTCGATGTGGTCGCCAAAGACGTCGTTCGCAGGTTCCTTGCAACGGTCAACCGCGAGCGCGGCATGACGATCATCCTCACCACCCACGATCTGGTCGACATCGAGCAGATTTGTCCGCGGCTGATCATGGTTGACGAGGGAAAGCTTCTCTACGATGGAGCACTTACCCAGCTAAGAGCTTCACTCGGCGGCAGCCGTCGCCTGCGGCTTGAGTTCGCGTCCGATCCCGGTGTAATCGCGCTTGCTGGCGCCGAACTGGTCAAGGACGACAAACTGTTCAAGCACTTCCGGATTGACCGGGAAGATGTGTCGCTCATCTCGCTCCTGTCGGAGATTCCTGAGGATGCGGGGTTGAGGGATGTGCTGATCGAAGAGCCATCGATCGAAGAGGTGATCCGCAGCTTCTATCTGTCGAAGCCTGCACGGGGCTGAGGGATGTACCGGGCATTCTTCGCCAGCGCATTCCAGACACGTCTCGCCTATCGGAGCCAGGTCTGGGCGCTGCTGCTTTATGGCTTCGTCACCGTCTTTGCGAAGATCGCCATCTGGGTCGCGCTCTATGCCCAGGTCGGAACCGCGACCGTAGGTGGGATCACCCGGTCGGACATGATCACCTATGCCATCCTCGGCGGGGTCGTGCTGAACTGGGACTACGCGCGCTTCATTCGGACCTTCGGCCGGCAGATCCAGTCGGGCGATGTCTCCGTGTTCCTGCTCAAGCCGGTTCGCTATCCCCTGATGCTGCTGGCGGGAGCGTGTGGCAACCTGGCCTTCGAACTACTGGCAGTGCAACTGCCGGTGACGATTGTCGCCAGCCTTTTCTATGGCCTCACGCCGCCGGCGTCGGCCTTTGTGGGAGGGATGGCGGTCGTGTTCTGGGGAGTTGGCTTCCTCATTCTGTTCCTGCTGTCGGCCATTGCCGCGATCCTCGCCTTCTGGCTGCTGACCGTGTTTTCGCTGGAATGGACGCTGATGGCGCTGATGGCCATCTTTGCCGGTGGTACGTTGCCGATATGGTTCTTCCCGCCCGCTGCGGCTGACATCGTCAGGCTCTTGCCGTTTTCCTTCATCGGCTACCAGCCGATGGCTGTCTATCTCGGCAAGCTTGACCCTTCCGCCACGCTCGGAACGCTCGGCGTTGGCGTGGGATGGATCGTCGTGCTTACGGGTTGCGTCGTGGTGCTGTGGTCGCGCGCACAGTACCGCATCGTCGTGCATGGTGGCTGAATGAAAACCATCCTCATGCTTGTGCGCATGTATGTGCGGTCTCAGATGGAGTATCGCGCCGCGTTCGTGATGGATCGGATCGCGCAGATACTGTCCTATGGCGCGGCATTCTCCGCGATCTGGGTCTTGCTCAACAGGTTCAACACCCTTGGCGGCTGGCGTTGGAGCGACATGGCGCTGCTGCTCAGCTTCCAGCTTCTCTCCTATTCGCTGGGCGCCGCGTTCAGCTTCGTCCAGTTCCGGGACGTGGAGGAGCAAGTGCGGCTCGGAACGTTCGACGCGCTGCTCGTTCG
>Ga0070665_100001939_pt1 | contig 23328 bp, 26 predicted proteins | sample KBSS13metaG_FD_65862 | JGI IMG/M metagenome (GOLD analysis project Ga0070665, IMG submission 65862) | Switchgrass rhizosphere microbial communities from Kellogg Biological Station, Michigan, USA - KBS S1-3 metaG | ecosystem: Host-associated > Plants > Roots > Rhizosphere > Soil ... | reverse complement strand
CGCTGACGGAAATCGAGCTTCATAAAATTCTTCCCCTTCACTAGCCGCGCCGGAGGCACGACTGCCGTGGAACGGCAAACGCAACTTTGCCGAACTGCACCTTGTGATAAGTGAAGCCGCCGAAGGCTGGCAACGCCTAGGAGCCTGCCAGGCGCGAGTTGTCCAAGGTCTGTATCAATTTTGCAACAGACCGTTCTTGTGCTTTCGTCAGTGGGCCGCGTAGTCTGAATCAACGTTCTTAGGGGTCGGGGAAAATGCGAAATTTCGTTCTGATTGCAGGCGCTTTGGCAACGATTGCAGCGGGAGCGGCGAGCGCGAAGAAGCCAGACTCCGCGGGCACTCCGGCCTCGATGCAGAAGCTCCTCGATTGCCGGGCAGTCAAGGACAGCGCGCAGCGCCTCGCTTGTTACGACAGGGAAGCCGCGACGGTCGATCAGGCGATCGGCAAGAGAGATCTCGTCATGATCGACAAGGCTCGGGCCACTCAGGCGAAGCGGTCGCTGTTTGGCTTCTCGATCCCCAACTTCGGCGGGTTGTTCGGTGGGGCCGACGACGAAGTGAAGGAAATCAGCAGCACGGTCGTCGCGTTCGTCAACAACGGCTACAACGGCTGGACGATCAAGCTGGCGGACGGATCGACCTGGGCCCAGACCGACGACTACCAGCTCGGCTTGCCCCCGGTGAAGGGCGACAAGGTCGTGGTTCGCCGCGGAATGCTCGGGTCGTTCTCACTGCAGCTGAACAAGCAGCCGGGATTCAAGGTGAAGCGAATCGGCTAAGCGTTCCGGCGCTCGGCCTCCATGCTGGCCTGGGCGTCGAGGTAAGGCTCCTGGCGGGCGACGCTCCAATAGCGAAGCTCGTGGATAGGAATTCGCTCGCCGGTAATCGCGCACACGACATGATCGCCATCGGAGAGCAGCCGGAAAGTGCCTGCCAGATAGTGCACACGCGCCGCGCGGCCGCTCCCGGTCATCAACATGCTCATTGCTCCTCCGGCGCGTCGAATAGGCCGGGTTGCGGAGCGACATAGGCTCGCCGCGGCTTGCGCTCAACCGGTGGTGGCCCGCTCGTCGCTCCGACCGACGCATCCACCTCGCCGTCGCCAAAACGAAGGCGTAGGTCGCGAGCTGCCCTCGCGGCCGCGGCAGACGTTAGAGTCTTGCCTGACCGGTCGGTGACCCTGGCAAAGCCCCGCTGCAACGGCCGCTCCGGATGGGCGAGCTCGGCCATTTTCCACGCCGCGGCGAGTCGTTCGCCAAGCCTCCCGATCTTCTGCTCGATCAGGTCGCTGCGGAGCCGACCGGCGACAAGGTTCATATCGCCGCGGGCGCTGCCGGCCCGCGCAGCGAGCGAACGCGGTAGCCGCTCCGCGGCCTCGTCCAGCCGCTGGCTCATCGGCGAAAGTATCGCCTGCGGTTCCGGCCAACGACACGTTGTGAGGTCGAAGCGTTCGCGAGCGCGCTCCGTCCGGCGCGTCAGGCAATGCTGAGCTCGATGAGCGAGTTCGCCCAGCTCTGCGAACAATTCGGCCCGTACGGGCACCGCCATTTCGGCGGCGGCGGTCGGCGTTGGAGCTCGGCGGTCCGACGCGTGATCGATAAGGGTGGTGTCGGTCTCGTGCCCGACCGCCGAGATCAGCGGGATCGGGGACTCAGCCGCGGCTCGAACCACCTCTTCCTCATTGAAGGCCCACAAATCTTCGATCGACCCGCCACCGCGAGCGACGATCAACAGGTCGGGTCTGGGACTGATGTTCGGGAAGGCACGGATGGCTTCGGCAATCTTCGCCGCGGCGCCCTCCCCCTGGACAGGCACCGGCCAGAGGATGACGTGAGTTGGGCAGCGGTCTTCCAGGCGATGCAAGATGTCGCGGATCACGGCCCCGGTCGGTGAGCTAATTACGCCGATCACGCGCGGCAGGAATGGCAGTTTTCGCTTTCGCTCGGGGGCGAAAAGGCCCTCGGCCGCGAGCGCCTTTCGCCGGCGCTCAAGCAGCGCCAGCAGTGCCCCTTGGCCTGCGAGCTCCATGCGGTCGATGACGATTTGATACTTGGACCGCCCCGGGAAAGTCGTGAGCTTGCCTGTCGCGATGACCTCGGCGCCGTCCTCCGGCCGGAAAGCCAGCGAAACCGCGCTGGTCCGCCAGATCACCGCGTCGATGCAGGCGTTCTCGTCCTTCAGCGTGAAGTAGCAGTGGCCGGAGCTGTGGCGCTTGAACCCGCTGATCTCGCCGCGGACGCGGACCTGGCCGAAGGCGGTTTCGATCGTTCGCTTCAGCGCGCCGGAAAGCTCGCTGACAGTCAGCGCGGGCGAATTGTCGCCGGGAGCGACGTTCGCTAACAGCGAGCCACGCGTATCGTCAGGGAGATCCATGAATATTCTGCTCTTGGGTTCGGGCGGCCGGGAGGATGCGCTCGCATGGCGACTTAGGCAATCGCCGAGCTGCGGCAAGCTTATTGCCGCGCCGGGCAACCCGGGAATAGCGCGCTGGGCCGAATGCATCACGCTCGATCCGTGTAATCCGACTGCAGTGGTTGAGTTGGCCAGAAGCTCCGCGAGCGATCTCGTCGTTATCGGGCCCGAAGCTCCGCTGGTCGCCGGTGTCGCCGATGCTCTCCGTAACGCCGGCATCGCAGTATTCGGGCCAAGCGCCGCCGCGGCTCAACTTGAAGGCTCCAAAGGTTTTACCAAGGACCTGTGTCAGGCGAATTCGATCCCGACTGCCGATTACGAGCGCGTTGAAACGGTGTCTGCCGCACGCGCGGCGCTAAACAACTTTGGCATTCCTGTGGTGATCAAGGCGGATGGGCTCGCGGCAGGCAAGGGCGTCACCGTCGCCATGACCCGCGCCGAGGCTGTGGCCGCAATCGAGGCGGCCGGCGATGGGCCCATGGTCATCGAGGAATTTCTCCAGGGCGAGGAAGCAAGCTTGTTTGCGTTGGTCGATGGAGGGACGGCCGTCGTCCTTGCTTCAGCGCAGGACCATAAGCGTGTTGGAGAAGGCGATACTGGGCCCAACACGGGCGGCATGGGCGCCTACGCGCCAGCCCCTGTCCTCACGAATGACCTTTTGTGTCGCGCGATGGACGAAATCGTCCGGCCGACCGCCGAGGCGATGGCGCGCAACGGAACGCCGTTCAGCGGCGTGCTTTATGCGGGGCTCATGCTAACCGACGAGGGCCCAAAGCTGATCGAATATAATGTCCGCTTCGGTGATCCCGAGTGCGAAGCGATCATGCCCCTGATCGATGGCGATTTTGCTGAGCTACTTCACGCGGTCGCAACAGGCCGGCTCGCAGACCGCGCTCAACCAACGCTCACGAATGAGCATTCGATGACCGTGATCGTTGCCGCACGCGGCTATCCCGGCACGCCTACCGGCGGAGGCGCCATCCGGGAAATCGAAGCGGCCGAGCAGGTGGCTGGGGTGACTGTGTTCCACGCCGGCACCGCGCTTTCTGATGGGTCCTTGACCGCGAAAGGCGGGCGGGTGCTCGCGGTCACGGCTGTGGCCGACACATTCGCTAACGCCCGAGCGCGCGCGTACCGCGCCGTCGACCAGATCGATTTTGCCGACGGCTTCTTCCGCCGCGACATTGGCTGGCGCGAGTTGGAGCGCGAGAAGGCATGAACAGCTTCTGGTCCTACTTCTGGCCGATTGCTGCAGCGGCATTGGTAATCAGCGCAGTCGGCGGACTGATCGGCTTCCGCCGCAAGAAGCTCGTTCCTTTCATCGCCGCGGCGGCACTGTCCTTGGCTTGGGCCGGGTTGTGGCATGGACCCCTTGGCGCCGCCGATCGTCTCAAGAGAGTAATCGAGCGCCAGGCGAGCGAATCCCTGAACTATTACGAGCTCGGCAAAACGGTCACCGCGCATCTGCATCGCGGGCCGTTGACGCGGCGGCTAATATTGGTCGGGGGACAAGGACTCAATGACTGGCAGCATGACGAGACTGCGCGGTTATTCGGCCAGCTTCCCGGTGTCAGCCGCGCGACATGGTCCGAGAATGATGCCGGCATCCCGCTGTTGCTCGAGGGCGCGATCGCTGCCCTCGCAGGCTATCTAATCGGGCTCGGGCTGGCCTATCTGCTCGAGCTTCGCAGGCGCTACAATTCTCAATGGTCATGGTGAGCTGAATGGATTTTCTTCGCGATTATTGGTGGGTGATCGTCATCGCGCTGGCACTCGTGCTGGCATTCATCCTGCTGCGCCCAAGGCAAAGCGTGACGCTGACCGACAGCGCGCCGGTCCGGCCGCACATGCAGGCACGGCCGCCGGAGGGCCGAGGAATCGCGGGTGAAGCGGCTGACGCGACCAGCGACGTGACTGGACAAATCCTTGGCGCACCGGTTCACCGCCACCTGGCTGGCGAGAAGGATCCGTCAGACGATTTCTGTCGGATGAAAGGTGTAGGGCCCAAGTTCGCTGATGCGCTTCATGCTCAAGGCTTCAACCGGTTCGAGCAACTGGCGCACCTGACGTCGACCGAGATCGATCGCCTGGACGGTCAGCTCGGAGCGTTCAGTGGACGCCTTACCCGCGACCGAGTCGTCGAGCAGGCTGATTATCTCAGCCGCAACGACACCGACGGCTACGAACAGGTGTTCGGCAAACTCTAGCTCGCGTCGGACTCCTCCGCTTCCTTCGCCTTGCGCTTCGGCCGTGCGGCAATGAGCTTGTCGATCTTGCGGCCGTCGAGGTCGACGATTTCGAACGACCAGCCGTCGTGGCGGAATTTCTCGCCGACCTCGGGCAGGTGCTTCAGTACCGACAGGGCGAAGCCCGCAACCGTGGAATAGTCGCGCTCGCTGGGCAGGTTTACGCCCAGCCGATCGCTAAGGATGTCGGCACTCGCCGCACCGGATACGAGCCAGCTCCCGTCCTCGCGTTCGACCAAAGGTGGCTCTTCGCCATATTCGACGTCGTGCGCGAAAGTGCCGGCAAGCGCCGCTAGGATACTCCCCGGCGTGACGATACCGTCGAAGTGCCCATATTCGTCATGGACCAATGCCAGCGGAACGTCGGCGCTCCGAAGCACTGCAAGTGCGTCCATTGCATCCATCAGGTCGGGGATGACCGGGGCGTTGCGCGATAGCTCGGCAAGGTCGATCGGCTGACCCGCAAGGAGGCTGGCCATCACGTCGCGTGTCTGAATCACACCGACGATATTATCGACCGAGCCGCCGGCCACTGGAACGCGGCTGTGCGAGGTATCGAGCAAGGCAGCTCGAATCTCTTCCGGTGTTGACCCGACATCGATCCAATCGACGTCGGTGCGCGGTGTCATCACCTCACGAACCGGCCGATCGGCGAGCCGCACGATGCCCGAAATCATCGCTCGTTCGTCTTCTTCGAGAACGCCCGCGGTCTGCGCCTCGGCCACAACTAGGTGCAATTCCTCGGCCGTCACGTGGTTCTTCGATGAGCGGTCGAGCCCGAATATCTTGAAGATCAGGGCGCTCGATCGTTCGAGCACCCAAACGAAAGGCGCGGTAATGACCGACAGCCAGCGCATCGGCCGTGCCATCACGACCGCGATCGGTTCGGGCGAACGCAGAGCGATCTGCTTGGGAACGATTTCGCCGATCACCAGCGACACGTAAGTCGTCAGCACAATCACCAGTCCGAAGCCAAGGGTGTGCGACGTGTCCGGACTAAGGCCCAAATAATATTGCAGCCGCTGGGCGGTCGGCTCGCCAAGTTTCTCGCCTGAAAAGGCGCCGGCGAAAATCGCGATGAGCGTGATTCCGGTCTGCACCGTGGCGAGGAAACGACCAGGGTCCGCCGCAAGCTCGAGCGCGCATTTGGCGCCGCCGCTGCCGCTCTTGCCCATCGCCTTCAGCCGAGCCTCACGCGACGAGACGATCGCCAGCTCGCTCATCGCCAGCACGCCGTTCAGCAGCACAAGCGCGAGGATCAGGAGAACGTCGAGCCAGGGTATGGGGACAGGTGGTTCGCTCATCGGCGTTAAAGCAACTCTAGCGGGAAGTCGGCGCGGTTCACAAGAAGGGTCGGTTCACGGGCGGAACCATGTATGGCATGGACCGGTTTCATCGCATCAACGCAAGGGGCCAATGCATGTTTCGAACTCGCAATATCATCGCAGTTGGAGCATGTATCACGCTGCTGCCGGGATGCGGGTTCATGTCCTCACAGCCGCAGCCGATGGTCCGGCCGGCGGCCTTTACGGCACTGGGACTCAGTGCCGCCTATCTTAACACCGACGTCATCAGCGGCTCCCGAGCTCGTGCTGCAAAGATGCGCGCGGCGGGAGTGCGCCCACTGGGGGGCGCGGAAGCCGCAAACTACATGGCGCGAGTTGCGCAGGAGCTACGCCAGCAGACAGCCGGCATCGGCATCGACGTTCTGCAATTGCCCGATGGCGTGCTGGTACGGGTCCCCGCTTCGATGACATTCGACGCCGGAAGCGCCGCCATCAAGCCGCAGATCGACGCGACGCTGACCGAGGTCGCCCGGACGCTAAAGAATTACAATCGCACCTACATCGACGTGCTCGCTCACACCGACACGTCGGGCACCCCTACTGGCAACCTCGCTCTTTCCCAGAAGCGAGCCGCCGCGGCGGCGACCTTCCTCGGCAGCCGCGGCGTGGCGAAGGCGCGGATTGCGTCAAAGGGTCTGGGTGAGGCAGCGCCGCTCTATCCCGCGGAGTCGGACGAGACGCAGAAGGCGGCGAACCGGCGGCTTGAGCTTCGGCTCGTTCCCTATCGCGGCTAGCGCCGCTCTTCGAAAAATCGGCGCAACAGCCCGGCGGATTCCGCTTCGCCGATCCCGCCGAGCACATTGGGCCGGTGATGACAGGTCGGCTGCGTGAAAATCCGCGCGCCGTGAACGACCCCACCGCCTTTCGGGTCCTCGGCGGCGAAGCGAAGCTCCTTGAAGCGGGCCAGCCCAATGGCGGCGGCGCACATCGCGCACGGCTCCAGCGACACCCAGATCGTGCATTCGTCGAGACGCGACGTTCCCAGCTTCGCAGCCGCAGCGCGGATCGCCTCCATCTCTGCGTGGGCAGTCGGATCGTTGGAGCCGCGCATTCCATTGCGGGTCTCCGCCACGATCTTCTCGCCGCACGTCACCACTGCCCCTACCGGAACCTCGCCATTAGCCGCGGCCTCGGCAGCAAGGTCGAGTGCCCGGCGCATGGGAACTGGCAGCGGAAAGGCCATTGCGGCGGCCTAGCCAAGGCCGCCGGTCCTGTCAGCTATTGCGCGTTGGCGACGTTCTGTTCAGCCTGATTGGTCGGCGGGACCACCTTCAGCTCCGGAACGGTCACGTTCGCGGTTTTGGTGCCTACTTCTACCGACCCGGTCTGTACATCGAATGCCGGGGCCTGCCCGCCCTTGGCCTGGATGCCGTTGTGCGTGGCACTGATCTCGGGCGCCTTGGCGCCGCGAATCTGGTCGATATTGATGAAACCGGTGGCGACGCCTGCGAGCACGATGAGCACGGCGATGATCAGGATGAAAAGGACGGCGCGCATGGTCGCGTATCTCCCCGTTGTAACCGATGTTATGTCCGACAACGCCGACAACCGTAGAGAGTTGCTGCTTGTGCCGCGCTGCAACATTGACGAGACAGGCCACAGCGGGTAACGGGCGGCGCTTTCCGGGCGCACCCAAGCGCTTAGAACCAAAATCAGGATTAAACACCATGTCGCGGGTTTGCGAGCTGACCGGCAAGGGCCGGCAGGTGGGCAACAATGTTTCCCACGCCAATAACAAGACGAAGCGCACGTTCCTTCCGAACCTGCAGAACGTCACGCTCATTTCCGATGCGCTCGGTCAGGGCGTGAAGCTGCGCGTTTCGACGCACGGCCTTCGTTCGGTCGAGCATGTCGGCGGCCTCGACAACTGGCTGCTGAAGACCAGTGACGACAAGCTGTCGACCAAGGTCCGCAAGCTGAAGCGTGAGATCGTCAAGAAGGTCGCCGAGCAGGCCGCCTGAGCCTGGGTTAAGCTTCTGAAGGTCAACGGAATTTCCTGAACGCAGGCTGCAAGCCGCGTTCAGCGTTCATTGGCCGCGAATCACCTAGAGACCCCGCATGGACGGGGTTTATCCCCTTTTCCCCGTCGCGCCTGAAAAGGCAGTTTCCCTCGCGTCGCGTAACGAGGGGGGCCCGGTGCGCGTACCGCGCCGGGCCCAACTTTTATGCGGTCTCGAACAGCTTCGCCAATTGCTCGACCATGGCTCCGGCTAGCTGGTCGGCGTCCATGATGGTGACCGCACGCTCATAATATCGCGTGACATCGTGACCGATACCGATCGCGATTAGCTCCACCGTCGATCTTTTTTCGATCCATTCGATGACCTGGCGCAGGTGCCTTTCGAGATAGGAGCCGCCGTTGGCGCTGGCGGTCGAATCGTCGACCGGGGCGCCGTCCGAAATTACCATCAGGATGCGCCGCTCCTCGGGCCGGGCGATCAGGCGGTTGTGCGCCCAAAGCAGGGCCTCGCCGTCGATATTTTCCTTGAGCAGCCCCTCGCGCATCATCAGGCCGAGGTGACGCCGCGCGTGGCGGTAGGGCTCGTCGGCGCGTTTGTAGATGATATGACGGAGGTCGTTGAGGCGGCCCGGGCTCGGCGGACGGCCGTCGGCGAGCCAGGCTTCGCGGCTCTGACCACCCTTCCAGCCGCGCGTGGTGAAGCCGAGGATTTCGGTTTGGACGCCGCAACGCTCCAGCGTGCGAGCGAGGATGTCGGCGCAGATCGCGGCAATGGCGATCGGCCGTCCGCGCATCGACCCCGAATTATCGATCAGAAGCGACACCACAGTGTCCTTGAACTCCGTGTCGCGCTCGATCTTGTAGCTCAGTGAATGGCCGGGGCTGACGACGACTCGGGCCAGCCGCGCGGCATCCAGCAAACCTTCTTCCTGGTCGAAGTCCCAGCTGCGCGCCTGCTGCGCCAGCAACCGCCGCTGGAGCCGGTTGGCAAGACGAGTCACGACATTCTGGAGCCCGCCCATCTGCTGGTCGAGGTAAGACCGCAGGCGCCCCAGTTCCTCCTCGTCGCATAACTCCAGCGCCTCGACGATTTCATCGAAGCGCTGGGTGTACACCTTATAATCCGTCTCTGGAGCGAGGTCCCAGTTGCGGCGCCCGGCCGAGGCGAACAGGCTGTCGGTGACGTCTTCGCCGACCGACGTTTCCTCGTCTCCCATCTCGAACTCGTCGGCGCCGCCCTCGTCGGCCTGGCCGTCCTGAGCCTCTTCGCCGCGCATCTCGACATCACCGCCGGCGGGCGCATCGTCCTCGCCCTGTTCGGCTTCGTCGTCGCTCCCACCCTGCTCGCCCTCGGCTTCGTCGCCGCCCTCTTCGAGCTGCTCCTCAGCAAGGTCCTCCGCCGTCGCCAGCTCGAGATCTTCGAGCAGCCGCCGCGAAAGCTTTGCGAACGCTGCCTGGTCGTCGAGCGTCAGTGCCAGCGCGTCGAGCTCAGCTGCCGCCTTCTCCTCAATCCACGGCGTGATCAGCTGAAGCCCGGACAGAGCGGCCTGTGGCGGCGCTTCACCGGTCAGCCGCTCACGCGCGAGCAGGCCAACGGCGGTCGAAAGGGGCACCTCTTCCGCCGTGCGCGCGCGCGTGATCGCGTCCCCGCGCACGCGGGCTTCGGTCAGGCGATTGAGATTGCCGCGAACGCCGCTCATCGACTTGGCACCGAGCGCCTCGACCCGCGCCATCTCCAGCGCGTCGAAAACCGCGCGAGCATCGGCGTCGGCGGGAGCTAGCCGCGAGTGAAGGCCGCCATCGTGATATCGCAGGCGAAGCGCGACCGAATCCGCAGCGCCGCGCGCTTCAGCCACCAGCCTGGGCTCGAGCGCCGGACCGGGTGACGGCACGCGCGCCGTCTTACCGGACGCGGGCGCAGCTTCCGTCGCAAATACGACGTCGACGTCGGCGTCCTTTGCGATGGCGCGGGCTGCGCCAGCAAGAGCGCGTCTGAAAAGGTCGATGCGTTCGGCCATCAGCTCTCCTCTAGCGGACGTAGTGCCGAGCAAGGAAGCCCACGGCAGGCGCTCCCTTGCGATCCAAAACATGTACTAAAGTTAATAAGAGCTTGACTCTCTCCGCCGCCGCCCCCAGCCTGCGCCACCTTCATCCTGTCGGGCCTAAGGGACTGAGTTTGAAGGATTAAGCACCGTTCCGCTTTGATGCAGACGGGGGAGTTTGCGTTTTGTTCAGAGTACCGTTTGCTGCAACAGTAGCGATTGCAGGGGCAACCTCCACAATGGCAGAAATTCCAGCGCCGACGCTGTTCGGCGTGCAACGGGTCGTGATTGCCTGCGAGGCGGATTCGAGCCTGACGAGCGCGGATGCGAACGCAATCTGCGCACAGCTCGTGAAGAAGGCCCAGACCGTCACGACTCTGCCTGTGCGCGAGGCCAGCGATGCCGACTTGCATCCATCGCACCCGCAGCAGGAAGAACAGCTTGTCCTGCACGTCCGCCTCTCGGCCGAAAAGGCGAAGTCGGGGCGGGGCACGCTGTCAGTGACCGTCACGCCATCGCGCAACTACCTGAAGTTGAATCAAGGCAAGCCAATCAAGTCGCAGGCACAGCTGGCGCGGCTTGGTGGCGGCTTGGTCGTGCAAGGACCGATCGACGCCTTTGCACGAATTCTTGGATCGGCGCCGGCCAAGCTTCACCGGCCGATCAAATCTGAACTTTAACAAGGCTTTTTTTGGAGGGGTTTGTAATGCGTACCACGACGATGCGTGCCACCGGTTCGGCGCCGGAAAACTTTTCGCCGGATGTCCAAGAAATCCATTCGAACAGCCTGACGGCAGCGGACGTTTCCGGCTTCGCTGGCCCAACGCTCGACGTGTCCGCGGACCCGTATGCAGGGACGATTGCAGCGAACGGTAAGGAAATCTGGACGGTCGAGCATGCCGCCGACAACCTCCACCGCTCGGGCACCGATTGGACCCATGGCAATTACGGCGCGCTCGCCGATGGCGTCTTGACCTACGGCTTCTGGACTTACGACCAGTTCATGGCGAGCTACTTCCACGAGCTGCGCGACACGGACGGCACGGCTTACAATGCCGACGCTTACTACGCCGAAACCTACGGATTGTTCGAAGCATTCCGCGCCGACCAGCAGGCTGCCGCGACCAACGCGATCGGCATGTGGGACGACCTGATCAATGTGAAGTTCCAGCAGGCGCCGGCGGGTACCGAAGCGGACATCATGTTCGGCTCTGCATTCATGGGATTCGCTGCGGGCGCTCACGCTTATTATCCGCAGGCCGAGGCGCTGGATAATTATTACGGCACCACGGAATACGGCAAGACCAGCGGCGATGTCATGATCAACTGGTACTACAACTCGCCGAACGGCGACCCGGACAATCCCGTTTTGCCGCGCGATGCCGACGATTCCTTCTCGAACTTCTCGTTCGGCTCGTACGGCAACCAGGCCATCATGCACGAGCTGGGGCACAGCCTCGGCCTGTCCCACGGCGGTGATTACAACGCGAGCGATTCCGGCGAGCCGATCACGTACGCCAAGGACGCTTATTTCTATCAGGACTCCAATCAGTACACGATCATGAGCTACTTCCTAGGCAATGTGACCGGGCAGAGCGTCGTCAATCTCGACTCATTGACCTTCCTTTACGCGCAGACCCCGGCCGTTCACGACGTCTACACCGTCCAGCAGATCTACGGCGCTGACATGACGACCCGTACCGGCAACACGGTTTACGGCTTCAACAGCACCGCAGATAAGTCCGTGTTCGACTTCACGCAGAACACGCACCCCGTGCTGACGATCTGGGACGCCGGCGGGAACGACACGCTCGATCTATCGGGCTTCAACTCGAACTCGGTGATCGACATCAACGAAGGCGCGTTCAGTAGCGCTAGCAATAAGGTCACCGACGCAGTGAAGGCGCAGGACTGGGCCCTGCTGGGCATCAAGACGGAGGCGCAGTGGCAGAGCTTCCTGGCGAAGTATGCGCTCAACCCGGACGGATCTCTTCATGACAACATCTCGATCGCCTACGGCGCTCAGATCGAGAACGCGATTGGCGGTGTTGGCAACGACACGATCATCGGCAACGCGCTGAACAACGTCCTGACGGGCAACGCCGGGGACGACATCCTGTCGGGCCATGGCGGGGCCGACACGCTCATCGGCGGTGACGGTTTCGACACAGCCAGCTGGTCCGACTCGCTCGTCGGCGTGACCGTCACCGTTGGAAACAACTTCAACGGCACGGCCAGCGACGGTGACAAGTTCTACTCGGTCGAGAAGATCGAAGGCAGCAACCTGGCCGACCAGCTGAACGGTTCAAGCGGCAACGACACCTTGTCGGGTATCGGCGGCAACGACACCATCCTCGGCATGAACGGCAACGACACGCTGGACGGCGGCGCGGGCAACGACCGCATCGACGGCGGCAACGGTGACGACTTCCTGCTTGGCGGCGCTGGCGACGACACGCTCATCGGTGGCCTTGGCAACGACAGGATCACTGGCGGCACCGGCACCGACACCCTGACGGGCGGAAGCGGCGCGGACGTGTTCATCTTCGCCAACGACGGCTCCAGGGACACCATCTCGGACTTCCAGCGCGGCGACAAGATCGACCTGTCCGGGGTGGTCGGCGCAACGTCCGGCTACGTCACCTACGACTCGGCTCACCATACGGTGAACATCGACACCGATCACAACGGTGTGGCCGACATGTTCATCACCGTGATGGGCAGTTCGGTCGTGAACGGCGACTACATCTTCCACGCCTAATCGCGGGGAAAGATAACAAGAGGGCGCCCCGGGAAACCGGGGCGCCTTTTTATTGTGCTTTAGGCCTTGCCGACGACGCTTTCTGGAAGGTCCTCGCCAAAGACGCGCTGGTAATATTCGGCGATCAGGGGCCGTTCGGCCTCGTCGCATTTGTTGAGGAAGCTGACGCGGAAGGCGTAGCCAACATCGTTGAAGATGTGCGCGTTCTGGGCCCAGCTGATCACGGTGCGCGGGCTCATGACGGTCGAAATATCGCCGTTCATGAAGCCCTGGCGCGACAGGTCGGCGACCTTGATCATCTTGTCGACGATCTCCTTACCCCCCGGCTCGTCATATTCACCGGATTTAGCGAGGACGATCTGCGCCTCGACCGCGGCGGGCAGGTAGTTGAGCGTCGTGACGATGTTCCAACGGTCCATCTGGCCCTGATTGATCGCCTGCGTACCGTGATAGAGGCCGGTCGTGTCCCCGAGACCGACGGTGTTGGTCGTCGCGAACAGGCGGAACCAGGGGTTCGGCCGGATAACGCGGTTCTGGTCGAGCAGTGTCAGCTTGCCCTCCGCCTCCAGCACGCGCTGGATCACGAACATCACGTCCGGGCGGCCGGCGTCATATTCGTCGAAGACGAGCGCGACCGGGTGCTGGAGCGCCCAAGGCAGCAGCCCTTCGCGGAATTCGGTCACCTGCTGGCCATCACGAAGCACGATCGCATCACGTCCGACGAGGTCGATTCGGCTGATGTGCGCGTCGAGGTTGATCCGGATGAGCGGCCAATTCAGCCGCGCCGCGACCTGCTCGATATGGGTCGACTTGCCGGTGCCGTGATAGCCCTGGACCATCACGCGGCGGTTCTTCGAGAAGCCGGCGCAGATCGCCATCGTCGTGTCCGGATCGAACACGTAGGTAGGGTCGAGATCCGGCACGCGCTCGTCTGCCTCGCTGAAGGCGGGCACTTCCATGTCCGAATCGACGCCAAACAACTCGCGGACCTTCACCACCTTGTCGGGGGAGGCCATGAGCGTTTCGGCGCGGCTTTCGGGGTCGGCGTTGGGCAGGTCAGTCATTACGACAGGCCTTAAGGGAATGGCGCGCGCGTCTCAACTCACTGCGACTTTTTCGGGCAACGGAAAGAGTGTGCCGAAGCAACGGGCGAGATCCATGTCGCCTTCGACTTTGATCGCTTCGAATGGCGCGCCGCCGTGGATGACGCCAGCAATCGCGGTCGGCTCACCAGTGAAGATGACGTCAGCGCCCTCGGGGTCACGACGCTCGATGTCGAGCCGGCCGTCGTGGACATGTGTCAGGTAAGAGGCATCGCCGAAGCGAAAGCCGATCCGCGCGTCGAGGCCAGCCGCAAGCTCGGGCGAGATCAAAGTCTGGAACGACATGACGACCGACACATGGCTCATGCGGAGCGCCGGATTGTGGAGCGGGCTTCGCGCGGCCCATTTGCCGAGGTTGGCGATGACCGGGATCGCCTCGAGCCCCCACGGAGTCGCCTCGTAAACCTGCACCGACGCGGGCGGCGGAAGCTTGAGCTTGCGCACCAGGCCACGCGACTCGAGCTCGGTTAGCCGCTGGGTCAGCACATTGGCGCTAATGCCCTGAAGATCAGCACGCAGCTCCGAGAACCGGCGCGGGCCGTACGCGAGCTCACGCAGCACCAGCATCGCCCAACGTTCGCCCAGCAATTCCATCGCATGGGCAAGGCCGCAGGCGTCGTCGAACCGCCTTTTCTCCTCGCTTTGCCGAGGTTTGGTTACTTTTTCTAACCGCATAGTTGCAATTTATAACTGAGTCGGCCAAAAAGCAAGCGAATCGAGTCGCGAGCAAGGGAGAAAAGCGATGTCACGGATGATCTTTGTGAACCTGCCGGTGAAAGACCTGGAACGCTCCAAGGCCTTCTACGAAGCGATTGGCTTTCGGAACGAGCCCAAGTTCACCAACGATGCGGCGGCGATGATGGTGCTTTCCGACACCATCTCGGTGATGCTTCTCACTCACCCCTTTTATGCAACGTTCACCCGCAAGCCGATTGCGGACACGAACAACAGCAGTCAGGTGCTGCTCTGCATTTCCTGCGAGTCCCCGGCCGACGTCGACCGCATTGTGGAGGCTGCGGCTGGGGCCGGTGGCAAGATCGACCAATCGCCGAGGAGCGAGACGGGCGATGGGCCGATGTACGGCCGCGACTTTGAAGATCCCGATGGCCATCAATGGGAGCCGATGTGGATGGACCCGAGCTTCGCCGAAAAGGGCGCGCATCCAGTCGAAGAGTCCGCATCAGCGTAACAATTCGCGACTAGGAGGGACCAATGCCAATCAACCCGAACGCGGCGATCGAGATCACCGCATTCCGCTGGGTGCCGGAGTTCGCTCAAGGCGTCGTGCGCGACCTGCGCGCCCGCTGGGCGCTCGAGGAAGCCGGGCTCGATTACAAGGTGCGCCTGCTCGGCGCGCCGCGGCCGCCCGAATATATAAAGGAGCAGCCGTTCGACCAGGTGCCGTGTTTCAATGATGGCAAGGTCAGGATCTTCGAATCCGGGGCCATCATCCAGTACATTGGTGAGCAGAGCGAGGCGCTGCTGCCAACCGATCCGCAGGGCAAGTACCGCGCGATCCAGTGGACCTACGCCGCGCTGAACAGCGTCGAGCCGGCGATCCTCAATCTCCTCCTCATCGACATCTTCTTCAAAGGTGAAGAATGGGCGGCGCTGCGCCGTCCTGGCGCCGAGGAGTTCGCCAAGCTGAAGCTGAAGCGCGTATCCGATTGGCTCGGCGACAAGGAGTGGCTTGAGGACCGCTTCACCATTGGCGACCTGATGATGACGACGACCCTGCGCTTCCTCCGTCACACTGACCTGGTCGCGCAAATTCCAAACCTCGCAGCGTACCTCAAGCGCGCGGAAAGCCGGCCCGCCTTCCAGCAGGCGCTTGCCGACCAGCTCGCGACATTCGCCGCCAACCAACCCCAACCCGAACCGGAAGGAGCAGCAGCATGACCTATTTCGAAGGATTCATCGCGCCCGTGCCCGAGGCAAACAAGGACGCCTACCGCAAGCACGCAACCAATTTCTCGTCCCTCTCTCCCGAATTCGGGATCGGGCGGCACGTCGAAGCGTGGGACAACGACGTCCAGGAAGGCAAGAACACCGACTTCCGCAAGGCCGTCGATGCCAAGCCCGACGAGAAGATCGTCTTCGCATTCTTCGAATACGGCAATCGCCAGGAACGCGATGCGGCCAACGAGAAGTTCATGAGCGACCCGCGCATGGAAGACATGGGCAAGGACATGCCTTTCGACGGAAAGCGTATGATCATGGGCGGCTTCAATGCGGTCGTGGAAGAAGGCTCCGGCGGCGGGAGCTACATCGACGGGATGATCGTACCCGTTCCAAACGAGAAGCGCGATGAATATGCGAAGTTGGCCGGCACCAATGCCAAGGTCTTCGTCGAATATGGCGCGACGCGGGTCATCGAGAGCCTCGGTGACGACGTGAACCATGGCCAGGTAACCGACTTCTACCGAGCGGTGCAGGCGAAGGACGGCGAGACCGTCGCATTCTCCTTCATCGAGTGGCCGGACAAAGCGACCCGCGACCAGTCGTGGGACAAGATCATGAAGGACAACCGCATGCAGCACGGTGGCGGCCTGTTCGACGGCAGCCGCATGTTCTGGGGTGGCTTCGACACGATCGTCGACACCGCCAAGGCTCGGACGCCGGTCAACGCGTAATCAACTCGTTCAAAGGAGGGACATCATGACGGACGTTCGTGACAACCCAACACAAACTGCGGCCAACGACACCGGCACCAACCCGATCGGCGACTTCATTTGGTACGAGCTGATGACGCCCGACCCAGAGGGATCGAAGAAATTCTACGATGCGGTCGTCGGCTGGAACGTCAGCGGAGCCGAGGAAGCCTATAACGGCTACCGAATGATCGGCCGGAGCGACGGCGGCTTCGCCGGTGGCTTCCTTCCGCTCAACGATGAGATGCAGTCGAAAGGAGCCTTCCCGACCTGGCTCGGCTACATCTACGTTGACGATGTCGACAAGAAGCTTGCCGCGATCGAGGCCGCGGGCGGCAAGGCGTGGATGCCCGCGACCGACATTCCCAACGTCGGCCGCGTCGCGCTTCTGTCCGATCCACAAGCGGCACCCTTCTACATCATGAAGCCTCTGCCGCCGGCCGGCGACCCGAATGCGAAGAGCGATGTCTTCTCGCCGTCGGCCGAGCAGCGCGTCGGCTGGAATGAGCTGAGCACGACGGATCCGGTCGCCGGGCGCAGCTTTTACGAGCAGCAGTTCGGGTGGGACACCGACGAGTTCATGGATATGGGCGAGATGGGGGAATACCGTTTCCTCGCCCAGAACGGCACGCGCATCGGAGCTCTTTGCGGGACCATGCCGGGCGCCCAGTCGAAGTGGCGCTACTACATTCGCGTCCCCTCGATCTCGAAGGCGAAGGAAGTCGCTGAAGCAAACGGCGGCGCCATCCACATGGGCCCGCACCAGGTCCCCACAGGCGATTACATCATCATCGGGGCCGACCCGCAGGGCGCGGAATTCGCGCTCGTCGGCGGCGAGTAAGCGCAAAGCCTAGGAGGAAGAAATGTCCAACAAGCTGACCACCTGCCTGTGGTTCGACCACGGGCAAGCCCGACAGGCTGCCGAATTTTACGCCGCGACGTTCCCCGACAGCAAAGTCGGCAGCGCGATGAAGGCTCCCGGCGACTATCCGGATGGCTCCGAAGGAACTGAATTGACTGTCGACTTCACCGTCCTCGGTCGCGAGTTCGTCGGCCTCAACGGCGGGCCGAACTTCAAACCTAACGAAGCTGTCAGCTTCATGGTCGTGACCGAGGATCAGGAAGAGACCGACCGCTACTGGAACGCCATCACCAGCAACGGCGGGGAGGAAAGCGCCTGCGGCTGGTGCAAGGACCGCTGGGGCTTCTCGTGGCAGATCACGCCGCGCGTCCTGCTCGAGGCGAACACCAATCCGAACAAGGCCGCGGCCAAGCGCGCGTTCGAAGCGATGATGACGATGCGCAAGATCGACATCGCCAAGATTGAGGCGGCGCTCGCGGGGGAGACGGCCGATGCGTAAGGTTGTCGGAACGATATTCCAGTCGCTCGACGGCGTCATGCAGGCGCCCGGCGGGCCGAGCGAAGACCCAACTGACGGTTTCGACCTCGGCGGCTGGCAGTTCGGCTTTCCCGACGAGGAGGCGAGCGAGGCGATTGGTGGAAGTCTCAATCCGCCCTACGCGCTCCTCCTCGGCCGGCGGACCTACGACATCTTCTCTTCTTACTGGCCCTATCAGGAAAGCGACGGCGAGAACGGACAGATCGCGAAGGATTTCAACGCGGCCGAAAAGTTCGTGATGACCCATTCGGACGCCCCGCTGGAATGGGCCAACGGCCGCCGGGTGGCGGGTTTCGACGAGCTGGCTGAAATCCGCACCGGCGAGGGACCCGACCTGCAAATCTGGGGCAGCGGCACATTGTACCCGGGGCTTCTTGAGCGCGGCATGCTCGACCGGCTGACGGTGCTGACCTACCCGCTTGTGCTGGGCAGTGGGAAGCGCCTGTTCCGCGACGGCACCCCGCCGGCAACGTTGCGGGTCGAGAGCGGCCGGATGACGTCAAAGGGCACTGCAATTGCCAGCTTCGTGCCCGAGCTGGGGGTCGCGGTCGGAACAAGCCCGCCGGTTGAAGCCAACGCAAGCGAGGAGAAGCGGCAGAAGGCTATCGCGGAAGGCGCGTGGTGAGCCTTCAGCTCTACGGTCACCGCTTCTCGTCTTATACGTGGAAGCCACTGATCGCCCTCTATGAAGCAGGCACGCCGTTCGAGTTCCGCGACTTAGAACAGCCCGACGTTCAGGCCGAGCTCGCTGCCCATTGGCCGATCGCCAAGTTTCCGCTGCTCGTTGACGCCGGCGAGCCGATCATGGAATCCAGCATCATCATCGAGCATGTCGCTCCGGACCTGGTGCCGGCCGATCGCGCCCAAGCGCGCGAGGTTCGATTGCTCGACCGCCTGTTCGACAATGCCGTGATGACGCCGATGCAGGCGGTCGTCGCGGAGCATTTGCCGTTCATCACCGAGACTCCTGACCCGAACCGGATCGCACGGGCGCGCGCGTCACTCGACAAAATCTACCCATGGCTCGATGCGCGGCTGGCTGGGCGGCAATGGGCGGCGGGCGACGCATTCACCCTCGCCGATTGCTCGGGAGCTCCCTCGCTCTTCTATGCCGACTGGGTCCAGCCGATTCCGGACGAGCTCAGCGCGCTCAAAGCGTATCGCGAAAAGGTGTTGGCTCGGCCATCGGTCGCACGGGTTGTGGACGAAGCCCGGCCGTATCGAGGCTATTTTCCGCTCGGAGCACCGGACCGCGATTAAGCGAACGCGGCCGACTTCCTGAGCAGCTGATAGGCTTCGATCACCTCGCTCAGCTTCCCCTCATGGCTGCGGTCGCCGCCGTTCTTGTCCGGATGGAAGCGCCGCACGAGGCCCGAGTAACGTTTGCGCAGCGCATGCATGTCGGCGTCTTCGCCGAGGCCCAGAACACCGAGCGCGCGCCGCTCGGCCTTGCTGAACCGCGACGGTTTCTTGGGGTCACGGATATGAGCAAACCGCGCCGAGATCGCATCGAGCGGGTCGGCGAAGTCACTCCACGCCGGCGCAGGATCCGCGCCATTCGACGCGAAGGGGCGGCTATGCCGCTCCCACCCCGCCAGCGGCGACTGCGCGTCCTGGATCTCTTCCGGACTCATGCCCTCGAAGAAATTGTACCTCGCATTGTGCTCCCGAACGTGATCGAGGCACAAGAAGCGCCACGCCCCCGGACCATCGAAATTGGCCGCCTGGAGCGGGGCCTTGAATTCGCCGGGCGCGCCGCACCCTGGGACGGCGCACAATGCCCTCGCCCCTTCGACCCGCCCATGCATCTTGGCGTGCATCCTGGCTTGTTTCGACGCCATACAGCCCCTCTATATAGGAGCCATGAACGCTCAAGGAACCGGCCCGGTCGCGACCGAAATGCTCCGGCGGCTCAACTCGGCGATAAGCGTGTCACGGATCGAGCTCACCGACGACAGTGAGCAGCATCGCGGGCACGGCGGATACAACCCCGCCGGCGAAAGCCATTTCACCCTGCGCATCGAAAGCCCGGCATTCGCTGGCAAAGGACGTGTCGAGCGCCAACGGATGATCTATGCGGCGCTTGGCGATCTAATGGCCGAGCGGGTTCACGCTTTGTCGATCAAGGCGTCTGCACCGGGCGAATGAGGGCGACGGCCGCGCCGCCGCCCCTTTTCCTACCTAAAGCGCCAGCTGCAATCCCAGCCTGCCGCCCAGCGACGCGTGCCCCTGCTGCTGTTCGGCGTTGACCTCGCCGGCAATGGTGATGCCGGTGCCACCGCCCGAAACACGAACTCCGCCGCGCCATCCGCTGGTGCGATCTTCCGGTGTCAGCGTGAAAGGCTGGCCGCCTTCGAAGCGGGCGGTCGTATCGCCGAGCGAACCGCTCAGGATCTGACGCCGGCCGCCTTCGATCTCAACCCGCATCCAATCGTCGTCCGGATCAAGACCAAGCAGATCGTAACCGAGCGCGAGGCCCCCATTAACCGCCGTCTCGTCGCTTGTACGGCCATCGACAGTCAAATCGAACGCAGCGCCTCCACCGGTCTCGGTGTAGCCCTTCTCCTTCAGCCGGTAGTATTCGACCGAAGCGTTCGGACGCGCCGTGAACCGGCCGCTGCGGATCTCGTACGAAAGACCGCCGGTTGCGGAGGCCAGGGTGCCATTCCACTTGCCTTCCGCGGTGCGGGTAATCGTCGCGCCATTTGACGTGCCGGTGAAGGTCCGGTTGCCCTTGAAGCTGATATGACCGGCCGTGCCGCGGGCAAAAGCGTGGAGGTGACCGAAGTCGCCGCGCCAATAGACACCGCCCTCATACTGGTTATCGATCAGCTTCTTGTCCATGCCGTTCATATAGTCGAACGTCAGGCCCAGGCTCCCGAAGCCGCCGAGCCGCCGTTCGATTCCCATCGCGGCACCCCACCCTGTGAGATCATACGACGAGGTCGATCCAATCGACTTGCTATTTCCCCAGGCGACCTGCTGGCCCCAGATCCCCCAACCATTCTCCTCCGTGATGGGGGAGCGTGGATCGGCGAGAATCTCGGCGGTGAGACGCGAACCACGGGTGACGTTCTCGAACGCACCGCCAGCATGGTCGGGCAACATCTCCTGAAGCGATGTTTTCAGCGACGCACTGTCCGCCAGGTCGAGGAACACGCCCGCGACGTCTGCATCGGCATCGGCGGCGTTGATGACCGCATTGAAGATGCTGGACTCCGATGCGTTCAGGCCGAGTTCCGACGTGCTCTTGAGCCCAACGACGAGCGACACCTCATTGGGCGTGCTGGTGACTAGGTTGGCATTGTAGAGGAACGGCAACGTCACGGCCGAGGTCGACAGGTTGCCTGCCCCCGTCAGCGTTCCAGCTTGCACGATCTTGTACGTGCCGGAGACGCCGCCGACACTTAGCAGGTTGAGCTGAACCTTGGTCCCGGTACCGAAATCTGCCGCTCCCGCGACGGTGTACTGGGTGACCAGATTGGTGCCCTTGTTCAACGTCACGCCGAGCGTCGATCCTGCGCCTGTGGTCAGCGAAGCGAGGTTCACAACGCCGGTGTTGGAAACGTCCAGTGTGCTTCCCGCGCCGACGTTCACGGCAAGGCCGCTGCTGTTTGCAAGCGCACCATGAAACGCGGACGTGCCAGCAAGCGTCAGCGTATCCGCGCCGCCGCCGAAATCGACATTGCCGGTCAGCACAGAGGTGCCGGCAAGCTGGATGCTGTCAGCTCCGCCGCCAAACGAAACGGCTCCCGTCATTGCCGCATCGCCGGACAGCTTGAGCTGGTTGTTGCCGAGGCCAAACCTGGCGGCTCCCGTCACCGTGCCATCGGCAACGTCGAGAAGGTCGTTGCCGCTTCCGAACTGCATGACGCCGGAGATCACAGGGACCGGCTTGCCGCTGGCCACAGCGAGTTGCTTGACGGTGACGCCCGTCGTGTTCGCGCCGAGATCGAAGGCGATCGCGCTGTCGCCGAGCGAGGCTCCGTTGGCGACACCGATGGTGCCGGTGTTTTCGATCGAAGTTAGCGTCCCCGACTTGTCGACGATCGCCGCCGCTGTTCCGAGCGGGGTGCCGCGCGCGGCCTGGATCGTCCCGCTGTTCTTGATCGACGTGACGGTCGCGCCCGCATCGATCGCAATCGCTTGCGCCTTGGTCGTATCGGTTCCGGCGCCGGTCGCCAGGATGGTTCCGGTGACGTTGATTTGGGGCACCGACGCGCCAGCGCCGATGTGAACCGCGGTTGCGTTCGCTAGCGAGGCCGTCGCACCGACGGAGCCCGTGACGGTCATACCGCCGGCAATGCTGACGTTTTGTCCCAGGCCGCCGATGGAAATGCCGGTGGCTGAAACATTTTGATAAACGCCCGATCCTGAAATGGCGCCCTTTATTACGAGGCCATGGCCATCGGCCGAGGAAGCAACCGCACCGATGGTGGTGTCGGCGGTCGCCGAACCAATCGCGACTGCGGGGGCCGAGCCGAACACGACGATGTTCGCCGTTCCCTCGTTTGCATCGGGGATTCCGTCATCGTCTTCGTCGGTGTCTGTGGTGCTGTTGTCGGCGGGCCTGGCGTCGAACAGGATCCCGCCCGCGACATTGCCGCTGATGCGAACGGCCGACCCGCCTTGCAGCAGGTCGTCGGCATCGAGCTTAGATGGATCGGCCGGAACGGTCGTCGAGCGGTAGCCGGTCGCCGCCACCGAGTTCTGGATGACGATCGCGCCGCCGACATTCCCGTCGAGTGCAACCCCGACCGCGTTCGCGCCCTGGACCGCGATGCTGCCATTGGTCAGCGTGACATTGCCGCTGACATCGCCGGCTTTGATGCCAAAGCTGTTGTCGCCAAGCACGCTGATCGCCCCGGCGGTTTGCGAGATCGAGCCGTTGAGCGCGCTGTCGATCGCGATCGCCGCCGAGTTGTTCCCTTCGACGGTGATTGCACCGCTGTTGATGACGCTGCCGGTGAAAGTCCCGCCGCCAAGCACGTGAATGCCGAAGCGGTTGGATCCTTGCGCGAACGGGCCGTCGATGTCGCCGTCGTTGTCCGTATCGGTCGGCGTGTAGTTCTCATCAACGGTGATGGTGCCCGTGTTGGTGATGTTACCAGTGAGATTGGTATTGGCGAGAATTCCGGTCGCATTATTGGCGCCGTTGATTGCAATAATGCCTTCGTTCTTGACGCTGTCATTGCTGTTGATGGTGACCGCTGCGCCGCTGGTCGGCTTGACCGATCCGGTCGAGCTGATTCGGATATCGTCGTTGGCGGTGCCGGTCAGGACCGGGGTCGTGACAGCGGTGCTGACCACAGTTTCGGCAAAGGCAGGGATGGCACTCAGCGCCAGGGCCACCGGAGTGAGGGCGGTGGCAGCAAGCAGACAACGCATTGAATTCGTTCCCTTGTTT
>Ga0070665_100001937_pt1 | contig 23338 bp, 21 predicted proteins | sample KBSS13metaG_FD_65862 | JGI IMG/M metagenome (GOLD analysis project Ga0070665, IMG submission 65862) | Switchgrass rhizosphere microbial communities from Kellogg Biological Station, Michigan, USA - KBS S1-3 metaG | ecosystem: Host-associated > Plants > Roots > Rhizosphere > Soil ... | reverse complement strand
TTACCCAAGCGACAGCGGCTGGTGAACCCACCCTTCGCGCCCCGCTGGGATAAGCCGATAGCTGAATGATGCGCACGTTGCCACGAAAGACGGCTTCCGTCCGAAGCCGCCGTTGGCGAGCCGGCCTAATACGTCCGAGCTTGGTCGTGAGCGGCCCTGGCACTGAACCGAGGAACGGCGGCTCATGGTCTTTGGAGTTTCATCACCCGCCGTTCTGGTCAGTCCCATTCTTTGTTTTTCAGCCCAAGCCGGCGCCAAGCCCCCTGATCGCAGTGGGCGCCGTCATCGCGCTGCCAAAATGCGCCACAGCCGTCTGCACCTGTCCAGCCCGCTCGCTGATTGCCGCAACCAGACGGCCGCGATCATCGGTAAAGACCGTCGCCGTCGATCTGGCCCGCGAAATCCCGACATAGAAGCTCTTCTGATCGACAAGGTTGGTCGCCTTGCTGTCCGCATGGATCAGGACATGGTCGGCGGTGCGTCCTTGGGCCGCAAAGGCGGTTTCCACATAGGCATGCCGGATATGCTGGTCGCGTGGCGCGTCCAGGCTCAGCGACTCGCTCCTACCCTGGGCCGTCCGGATCGTCACGCTGCGTGCGAGCTCGTCCACCGCGATCACCTCGGCGCGCCCGCCATTGACCCGCCCGGTCTCGCGGTCGTTGCGGGTGAACTGGATGCGATCGCCGACCTGCAAGTCCAGCGTCTGCGGCGCGAACGCCTGGCTATTCCCTGCCCCCCATTGCCGCAAGCGCCAATCCACGTCCCGCCCATCGGCCGATTTCAGCGTAATGGCTGCCCTCGCCGGATCGATGGCTGCGACCCGATACGCTTCACCGCGCACCACGCCCTTGTCGGCATAGTCACGCGTGAACCGCACGACATCGCCCTGGTCATAGGCCAAAGGGTCGCGCACTTCGGCACGGGTCAGCCCCTTGTTGACCAGGCTCTGCATGGTCACAGTCGGACCGGTCAGCGCCCCTGACCTGGCCAAGGCGTCCCGGATATCGGCAGTGAGCGCATCGCGCCCTTCCCGGGAGGGCTCGATCACCAGCGTGCGCGCCTGGGCCGCCTTGTCCAGCCCGGCATAGTGCGCAGCAATGGCGGCAAAGCGCTCGGCCCGGTCAGCGCTTTCCACAATCCGGCCGCCACCGCGGTCCAGCGCGGCAAGCGCTGCCCTGGCATCGCCTGCAATGGTCGCGATAACCGCCGCCTTCGTTGCCGCGTTGGTCTGCCGGACGATGTCGCTCAGCCTGGCAGTCTCCATCCCCGCCCCCTGCAACTGAGCAAAGGCTGCCCCTGCCTCGACCGATCCCAGCTGTTGCACGTCGCCGACCAGGACGACGCGGGCATGCTCCTTCTCTGCCAGCTCGAACAGGCGGGCCGTGTCGCGGGCCGAAAGCAGCGATGCTTCATCGACGATCCAGGCTGCCGGCTGGCCAGGACCGGCCCGTTGCGGGGAGAGCAGATGCCGCGCGACCGTTTCGCTGCTGGTGCCGAGCGCTTCCCCCAGGACCATGGCCGCCGATGCGGTCGGTGCCAGGGCCAAGACCGCTATCCCATGGCCTTGCGCCTCGCGGGCAAAGGTGGCGAGGACAGTGGTCGTCTTGGCCGTGCCGGCATAGCCCTGCACGGCCGAGATGCGGTTCGTGCTGGCCAGCAGCTGCTGCGTCGCGGCGCGCTGCCCGGCGTTCCAGGCAAAGCCGGCCCGCTCGGCCCGCGCCGCAGCGCTGGCCACCGCCTTGGCCGCAGCGAGTGGCGAAGCGATCGGTGCCATTCCCCCTCGCCCGCGCGCCTCGGCCTCGAGCATCCTCGTCTCGATTGCGACATTCTGACGCGTCGTGAAGCCAGGGAATGCCGCGCCACGACGATCCAGAAAAGCCCGGTCGATCAGCTCGCCGTCCCTGGTCGCCGACGTCACGGCCTGCGCAATCTCGGCATAACCGACCTTGCCCAACCCGAGCCGCCCCGCCTCCTCCTGCAGGGCAGCTGCTGAGAACACCGATTGCCGCTCACTCAGCTTGTCGGCAGCCTGGGCGACCGCGCGATCCGCCATGGTTGCCCGTGTCGCCCATTCCACCTGGTGCGCCGGACTGGCGGCCCTGGCCTGCGCCTGCGCGATCAGCGCCAGCCGCGTCGCCGGGCCGAACCCGGCCTTGCCCGCCGTCTCGCGCCATTCAGCGACCAAGGCAGCGTGGTCGCCAGCAACTTTGGCAGCGCGCGTATCCAGGGTCGCCATCTGCTTCTCGGCGGCGCTGGCCGCGACGCGCGACGTGCCGCGTTCTCCCAGCCTGGCCTCGATCTCGGCACTGCGGGTGCTGAAGGCAGCGATGACCGTGCCGGCAACGCCCTTGATTTCGAAACGGGAATCCTTGTCCACCTCGATGTCGTAGCCCAGTGCGCGCACGTTTACGGCCAGTTGCTGGCGATAGATGGCGCCGATCTGCTTCTGCAGCTGATAGATCGCGCGCGGCTCGAGGCTGCGCCACGAACCGTCTGCGTCCTGCGTCGCGTTCATCACGATGTTGTGGGTGTGCAGCTGCGGGTCCTGGGCCCGGCTGGTATGATGCTGGAAACTGGCGATGACCAGATTGCCGGTCATGTCCCGAGCGACCTGCCCACCCTCGCGGATGCGGGTCGCGGCCATATGCTGCTCGACATGGGCCATGGCGACTTGCACGGCCGCCCCATGCGCCGCGATCAAGCGCCGGTCACCGGCAACCTCGGCCATGATCGATACCGACTTGGGCGCGCTCAGGGTGACATCCCAGCCAGGGCGATGCTCGCGCTGGCCGCCACGCATGGTGCCCAGCTGCTGCTCGGCGATCTCGCCCTCGAGCAGCGCGCGGAACTGCGCGCGGTCGACGTCGCCAGCCAGGCCCAGCGCCGCCGCGCCCTGGCCTTGCCACTGCGACGGCGCAAGGCCACCCTCGGCGTAGTAGTCGTCGGCCTCGTAGTAGCTCGCGGCCTGGGCGGAGCTGGTCAGGGCGGAGACGGAAGCGACCATCACACCGGCCCTTGGCCTGTGGGTGACGCGCGCCTGGCGACGGTAGGCCTGGATCCCTGCCGTGGCGCCGCCGAGGGCGGAGGACCGGGCTCCTGTGCCGTTGCCGCAACCGGCGATGGCGGTGGCATCGCGGCGGTGGCTTTCTCCCACAGCGTATGCCGGGGATCGCCAGGGACAAAGCCAGGCTCGCGCGCCGGCCCACGCCGGGCGACATGATCGGCCGTCAGCTTGATCCGGGCCACCGGCAGGCCATCGGGGAACAGCAGAAAGCCTTCGAACTTGGGCAGGCGCAATTCGCTTGCGATGACCGCAGGCCGAATCTTGCGTGTCCGGCCCAAGGTCGTGCGGGGCCCCTCGTCTCCCTCGGCCAGCGCATCGGTCATGGTCTGGATCTCGACCTCTCAATCGCCGATCGCGCGGCTGGCCCATTGCTGGGTTTCCCCATCGATGGTTTGCAGGAACAGCTTGGTATTGCAGCACCCCAGGATGGATTCGGCGACCTGCGCGCCATAGCGATGCTGCATCTGCCCCAGCGCCTGGAAGGTCAGGATCACCGCGGCGCCGAACTTGCGGCCCTCGGGCAAGAGCCGCGCCAGGTTGTCGACGCGGGGCAGGTCGGCGAGCTCGTCGAGCACGAACCAGATGCGGCGCTCAGTCGCTGGCGGCAGGCCCAGAACCGCGCTGGCCGCACAGTCCAGCCAGCAGGCCAGCAACGGCTTCGAGGCCTCGAAATAGTCCTCCTTGCGCGGCACGAAAATCCAGGGACGGGCGCCTTCACGCTGGTCGAGGCCGTGGATGAAGTCCCGAAAGGCAAAAGGCGCGGCGCCGCTGTCCTCGACGCGCAGGAACTGGATGAGATCGGCGGCCTTGGCGAGCATGAACAGCACGCTGCCTGTCGCCCGATCGGCATCGTCGGCAAAGGTGCGCGCCGATGAACTGGAGGCAAGCCATGCTTTGAGGTCGTCCTTGGTGCGGTTTTGCAGCGCATGCAGCAGATCGGCCAGGGTGCAGGCCTTCTCGCGCCACAGCGCCCGGAGCATGTTGGCAACCAGGATCCGGCTGGTGTCGAGCCAGACGTCGCTGTCGCGCTGCCCGGTCTCGGTAATGAGCTGATGGGCAATGCGGTCGGCGTCGGCCGGGTGGGCGATCTCGGCGAAGGGCGACCAGAACGCACAGCGTGCATCGAACGGATTGAGAATGATGTCGCCGCGCTCGGGCCGGTAATAATGGGCGATGAACTCCCCGCTGGTATCGTAGACCAGGGCCGCCTGGCCGCGCGCTTCGATCCCATCGAGCAACTGGCGCAGGGCAGTGGTCTTGCCCGACCCGGTAGTGCCGATCATGGCCAAATGCCGGGTTTCCAGCTGCGACGGGATCGGCACCGTGCCAATCGACAAAGGCGAGTGCCCGGCCTCCTGGCCCGTGCGCTGGGCCAGTTGCTGCTCACTGACCAGCGCGGTTCCGGCCATCCAGCGGTCGGCCAGGAGGCGGCGACGGCGGCGCGCCATCACGCTGCGCTGCGCCAGCAGGAGCGCGAGCCAGCCTGCAAAACCGAGCGCGCTGCCCCCTGCCGCCCAGGTCCGGACCTGCTGCGCGCAGCGCTGGAAATAGGGATGGGCGATGATGGCGCGCGCCGAGCGGTCCTTGTCGATCGCCCGGCCGCGATGGACATCGACCCCGGTATCCCTGGCCCAGGCAGAGACGACCCGCAGCTTGAGCGCGGCCCAGTGATAGGTTGCGGCAGCGACCATCGCATCCCGCCCTGCCCCCGCGCACGGCAAGGTGATCCCGCCGAGGGCAACCGCGACCGCCATGGCGATGGCCTGTCGCTTGCCGCGCGCCAGGCTGCGCGCCTGCTGCTGCCTGTGCAGGGCATCGGCATGGATGCGGCGATCGGGCGCAGCGGTCATGGCGCCTCCTCCCGGGCCAGCCGTTGCTGGCGCTGGTAGGCGGCGTGGATTTGCGCGGTGATCACGTCATCGCTCTCGGCCAGCCCCAGGGCGGCCGCACGCGCGTAGCCATAGGCGGCGCAGGCGGTGAACAGCACGCGGTCGAGCATCCGCTCGGCTTCGGTCAGCCGGGTGCTGACCGAAGCCAGTTCCAGGACGATATCCTGCCCCGAGATGCCCCGTGCCGCCGGATCGGCAAGAGTCGCCACGCCGGCCGTCACGCAGCGCTGCAGCAGGGCATAGACGCTGATGCCCTCGCGCGTGGCCAGGGTCCGCAGGGCCTTGTCGAGCGTTACCGGCACGCGCACGGTATGCTGCACCGGCCTCATCGCTCTGCCTCGGGCAGACTGCGCGCCGCACTCTCGCCGCTGCCCGGATTTGCGCCATCGCGGCGACATGGCGCGCCCGCGCACGCGCGGCGCAGTCGCAAGAAACGGCGGAAAACCGGCATGCACGCGTGCGTGAGGTGTGTATCAAATATTGGGGCTCGATGCGCAGCATCGCAGCCCTTTGGCCATGCCGACATCGCGATGGGGTTGGGCAGCGCAATCATGGCTGGCTACTCCCTGTTGCGTTTGGATAGAGGCTGTCGCGCGGCACCGAAGGAAGCGCATCCACCGTGGCATTATGCGTCGGCTGCGTGGTCCCGGCGGGCTGTGGCGCCGAGGCAAACAGCGGGGCGGCGCGCCAATCCGGCACCACCGCAAGCGTCTCCCGCGCCGCCGGTGGCGTGGTAGCGAGATCGCCCGGCAAGGCGAGCCGGGTGGCAAGCCGGGCCACGTAGCGCAAGGTCTCGGCGGGCAAGGGACGCAGACCGCTGCGATAGGCTTCGTAGCGACCTGGCCCGGCATTGTAGGCCGCCAGAAACCCAGGACTGCCGTAGCGATCGTGCAAGGCGCGCAGATAGGCCGCGCCGGCCAGGATATTGGCGCGTGGTGCGAAAGGATCCTTGCCCAAATCGTAGGTACGGGACAGCGCACGCCAGGTCGCCGGCATGAGTTGCATCAAGCCCATCGCCCCGGCCGGCGAGACGGCGGCGGGATCGCCACCGCTTTCAGCAGCAAGGACCGCCGCCAGCCAGGCTTCGGGCACGGCAAACCGCGCGGCCGCTTCGGCGACAAGCGGCGCCCACGGCGATTGACCGCCCGCTCTCGGCACTGCCGACCCCGATCGAGACTTGGCGAGGGCCGGCGCGGACGACCATGGCATGCCGATGGCGACCAGCAGCACCGGAAGCAATGCATACCGCCACACGGCGCAGCGCGCGCTACCTCGCCCTATGGCGCGATGCCGGAGCAGGCCACGCCATGCGCGGCAGCCAAGCAACCGCAACCAGTGTAGCGGCGCGCAGCAAGCTGGACGGACCAGGTCGCGGGTGCTGCCGCGACCGGGGTTACCCTCGCCGTGGCGCGAAACCGGCAGCAGGACGCAGCGCCTGGGCCTGTGGCAGCGGCGGGCAAGGCCAGTAATCAGGTCGCCCCCGATCATGGCCGCAGCCTTGGCAGGGCAGACGAACGCAGCAGCGGCTCGCTCGCCGCAAACCACACGCGATGGCCCGTGCCGCGCTCGTCGGTCCAGACCGGGTGGGCCACGCCGAGCACGGCGTGGCGTGGCACGGCCCCGAAATAGCGGCTGTCGACGCTGTCGGCGCGCGCCGGGGCGAGCAGGAACAACTGATCGGGTGCGAGGCGGATACAGCCCGACCAGACTGGCAGAGCGCGCCCGGCGCGATCACGCAGGCGGGCCACCGCGACGAGGCGCCCGGCCAAGGTGACGCGCTGGCCGAAGCGGCAGACCCGCGTGCCGGCCCCGGCGGCCAGGGGCTTGATCAGCCCTATCCCGGGCGGCAGGTAGCCGCGCCGGGCCATCAGCGCGGCCCAGGGTTCCGGCATGCGCACGGCGAGCCGCTGGCCTGGCACCAGCCGCGCGGCCGGCGCGATCCAGTAGAGCCCGGTCGGAACGCTGGGCGAGGCATTCCACACCAGGCGTGGCCGCACGGGCAGCAGGACCGGCACGACCAGCGCGGCCACGGCCAGTTCCATCGCGAGCAAGGCGCGCCCGTTCATGGCTGCATCTCCCGCGGCGCGCGCCGGGCCGCCTGGCACAAGGTATCGTCGATCCGCGCCACCGCGCGCGCGGCGAGACGGTCGTGGATTTGCCGCCAGTGATCGGGCGCGACCTCTTGCGGCGCGAGACCCAGCGCCTCGATCGCCGCGATCACGGCAAAGACGCGGGCCACGCGGCGCCAGCCCTGCACGGAAAGGAGGATTTCGCCGCCCGGATCGACTGCGGCGAGGCGCGCCACCGGGGAACCGCGCGGCATGGCGCGGACGATGGCGAGATGCGACAGCGCCGTGCCATGGTCATGTCCGGCCCAGCGCACCAGGGCAAAGACCTGGCCCGGCGCGTAGCTCTCGATGCGGCGCCCGCCGGCGCAGCAGCGGGTGGCGACCGGCTTGCCGAAACGCAGCCAGTGGCTGCGCTGGCCTTGCGGCCAGGACAGCGTGACGTGCGTCAGGGGATCATCGCCCGCGCCAGCAGGTGCAGCCTTGCTGGCCATCGCGCCAGCGCGCGCCGCCCGGTCGGCAAGCTCGCTTTCCGCCCCGGATTGTCCACGGTTTGCCGGCGTTAGCAGGAATCCGCAGGATTCCTGGTTAGGTCGGTTAAGCGCGGCACAACCCTCTGAATGGACGAGACTATCGCCCTGGTTCGGTTCCCGATCGTCCGGGAAAGCGGTTCCCGATCGTCCGGGCCATGGGGTTCCTGATGGTCCGAGCTGCATCATGACTTATCCACAGGAGCAAAGCCGACCCGGCGCAGCGCCAGGTCGTAGCGGTTGTCGGGAAGGCGCACGAAGCGAAGCCAGTGCCGGCCATGCTCGGCAAACAGCGTGAGCGTGTAGCCCGGCAAGGCCTGGCGCTGGACGATATCGCGCAGCGCGAAGGCAAAGCGCTTGCGCGGCCAGAGCAGCCCCGAGCGCAAGTGGAGATGGGGCAGATCGAAGGTCCAGCCGCCGGGCTGGCGTCCACCATGCTTGCGCACCAGGCGGTAGAGCCAGCGCTCGAGCCCGCCGGTCAGGCCGAAATAGGCGCGATCGATCGTCAGCACCCACTGCGCCTGGATCACGCCCTGATAGAACCAGTCGGGCACGACCAGTTCGATGCCGCAGGCGCGGCCGCGCCCGTCGCTGCATTCGCACCACTCGTTGATCCAGGAAAAGCGGTGGCGGCGGCCGCGCTCGGGCTGGCGGATGGTCGTGGCGATGGTGGTCGACTGCAGGCGATCGAGCGCGGCCTTGAGGCGCTCGTAGCTGGCCTTGCCGGTGCCGCGGCGCGTGAACGTGAGGATGTCGTGGGGCCGCGCCGCGATAAGCCGCGACGTCGGCAGCCCGGCATCGCGCGCCTCGACGATCTGGCTCGCTATCCAGATCAGCACGTCGGCGTCCCAGATCGTGGCCATGCCATGCTCGTGAGTGGCTTCGACGAGGATGGCGACGTCGCCCATGCGAAAATCGATCGGGCGGGTGCGGCGGCTCTTGGCGAGGCTGAAGAAGGGCCAGACCATGAGGTCCTGGGCATCGCGCGGCGCGATCGGCCCACGCAGGGGTACGAACAGGTCGAGCTGGTCGCGTGACGGCATGCGCCCGGCAGGCGCAGCGCGCACCGCCCCGGGAGGCCGCGCGCTCACCGGCGCACCGGCCCGGTGCCGGGCTGGCGCCGCGCGGGATGGACCACGCCGCGCCCGGGATCGCGGGTCGAGCGGCGCTGCCCCTGATCGGCCCAGGCGTCGAGGTCGGCGAGCGCGTAGACGATCCGCCCGCCGAGCTTGTGGTAGACCGGGCCGGTGCCGAAGCAGCGGTGCTTTTCGAGCGTGCGCGGCGACAGACCGAGATGGACGGCGGCATCGGGCGTGCGCAAGTAGCGCGGGTAAACCGGGGACGGAATGGGGTTCATGGTCGGGCTCCATCGCGAGCGAAAGAGCTGCGGCGCAGCCCTTCCGGATGAGCCCAATCCTGGCGCAGTGCCGGCACCGGGGCGGAGTGACAAAAACGCCCCCGGCATCTTTGTCACCCCTCGCCCGGGCAAGGCGACCATCGCGGCCGCGCGTTCAGCGCGCCCTGCACCGGCGCGCCAGGACCACCGGTCCTGCGCCGCGGGTCAGCGCTGCGGACGCTGCGCGGCCAGCGCCAGGGCCTGGTGCGGCACGCGTGCGGCGCGCAGGCGCTGCAGGAGGTTGGCCTGGAGCCCCGACCCTTCGCCGACGATCGCATGGACCGGGCGCAGCGCCAGCAGTTGCTCGTTCCGCACGAAGCCGGCGCGCTTGCCCAGCGCGCGGTCGAGCGCAAAGCGCACGGTCGTCACGCCGCGTGCGGCAGCCCAGGCATGGGCGATCTGGTCGCAGCCGCGCTGCTGCGCCGTGGTCGCCAGGACTAGGGCCGGCACTCGGGCATGGACCGCATCGAGAGCATCCCAGATCAGGCGGTGATCGTGCCAGGCCGTCCCGCCCGAGACGATCACCACCGGCCCGCTCGGCGCGTGGGCCTCGCGCCGCGCCGCCGCGCGCGCGGCGAGGAAATCGCGGGCATCGATCTGGCTGGCCGTGAACCCCGAGGAGACCCGCGAGCCGCGCGTGGTCGAAAACGGTTGCCCGGTTTCCAGGCGATAGACGTCGCCGGCATGGTCGCGCATCGCTTCGAGCGCGGCTCGGCAGTCCATCAGCGTGCGACAGATGCGCTGGGTTTCTTCCAGCTCGACGGCATGGGCTTCGGACGGATCGAAGCCGCGGGCAAGTTCGCCCAGCTTGCGCGCGGCATCGTCCTCGCGCCGCGCCGCCCGCTCCGCCGTCCTGTGGAAGCTGTTGACGAAACCCCAGGCCAGATCGGCGGCAAAGGCCTCGAGACGGGTATCGCGCAGGCAATCGAACAGCGTGGTCATGACCAGGTCGAGCGCGGCCTGGACGACCGTGGGATCGGGCATGTCGAGCGCTTCGGGCTCATGGTGGATCGAGAGCTGGGCCAGCGCGTCCTGCTCGGCAAAAGCCGCCGCAAAGGCGCTCGTTTCGGCCGCGCCGAACGCGTCGGCAGGATCGCCTGGGAACGCGGCAGCATCGGCAGCAAATGAATGGGGCATGGTGTCCTCCGCACAGACAGTCCGCCATCACCGCGATGGCAGTGCCTCGACACCGGCAAGCCGCGTCCAGCCGGTCAGGGACGCCGGCAGAGCCGGCGCCGCTGCGCGGGACGTGGGGGAGCCGATTTTGGCGGGCGGCCCGGATCGGGCCACCTGCCAAAATTGGGGGCACCGCGTCTCCTTGACGGGCGCCAGACCGGCTTGCCAGACTGGGACGACCCGCCGCCCTCCTTCCCTTCCCGACAAGCGCCAGGGCCATGGCCGGTCTTGCACGACCTGCCCGGCGACCCGGCGCGATCGCCGCCCCGTCCATGGTCAGGCTGCCGGCAAATCGTGGCCGTCAGGGCGCTATCCGGACCGGCCGATATGCCCGATCGGGAGTGGCCGGCGCCGCCCGAGGCGGCGCCGGCCAGGCTCAATGCAGGCGGTCGCGCTCGCCCAGCCAGGGATCGAGACTGGTGATCTGGTGCTCGCCGGCCACCAGGCTCCAGGCGGCGACGAGCTCGCCGTAGTATTCGTGGTCGACCAGGGTTTCCGCGCTGGCCATGCCGTGCTCGGCTTCTTCCCAGGCCCGGGCATGGGCGGCATCGGTGGCGCTGGCGATGGCATTGGCGAGATGGGCGGCGATTTCTGCGGGCGGCATGGCCTTGGCCTGGCGGCGCAGGCGAGCGACCATGGCGGGATTGCGGGCCGTAATGCCGGTGAGGACGCAGGCGACCTCGTCGAGGATCGAGAAGAGCTGCATGACGTGGGGCTCCCGGATAAGGAGCGGGCGGCCGATAAGGGCCGCCCGGCTGGGTCAGAGGAACTCGATCTCGTCGGCGACGATCTCGGTGTTGTAGTAGGTGCGGCCGTCCTTCTCGTTGCGGCTGTAGCGTATCTCGCCGTGGACGATCAGCTTGTCGCCCTTCTTCTTGTGGTTGGCGACTGTCTTGCCCAGGCCATTGAAAGCCTTGATAGTGTGAAACTGGTCGTAGGTTTCGGGATAGCCGTCCTCGCCCTTGACCACCTGGCCGTCCTTGATCACCGGGCGCGAGGTGACGAGCGTGAAGCTGGCGCCGCCCTTGCTGTCGGTGCCGAAGCGGGTGATGTCCGACGTGATGCGGCCAGAAAGAAAAACCGAGTTCATGGGGGTTACTCCAGGTTCTGCCGGCGGGCCGATCCCGCCGGGATGCCCCCAGACGAAGCCCGCGTACAAGAAGCCGCTGCACCGAGCCGCGCAGCGCGAGGGGAACATCGCTTGCGTCCGGTGGTGCGGGCGCCGGCCGCAGGCCGGCAACACGGCGGGCGCAAGGGGTGTTGCCGCGGTTTCGCGCGGGCGCAGGACGGCATCCCGAACGGCGGGTCGGTCCACCGGCAGGACCAGGCAGCCTCCTCCCGAACGGCGGGTCTCGATCTGGCCAGGCCCGGACATCGCCAGGGCCGCGCAGATGCCCCAGGGCGCGCTGCCCGCCACCGCGTCCATGCCGCTGCCCGGCGCTAGGGACGGCCCCGAGCCGAGGCCGCCCGGCACGCCCGATCCTGACCATTGCCACCGGGCCGGGGCGACCAGATCCGCATGGCGCTGTCGCACCACAAGCCGGCGATGCGATCCCGGTCACGCGATCATTGCAGCCTGCATCGCGAAAGCTGCCGCCGCCCAACACCGGGTTCGGTCCAAAACGATCGACGCCCCCGTGCCAGACCGGCCCTTTCGCACCGCCGCGCCAACCGGGCAGCCCTGCCCCTGCAGCCCGCGCGGCGCCCCCAGTCGCTGCTCTTACCGCCTGCGTGCCATGCGATCAGGTCGCGCCGTCCCGTCCCGCCAGGCCATGGTCCGGATCGATCATCGCGCCCCAATCGCCATAGCCGGGCGGACAGCGCTCGATCCGAGCAGAAATCCCGTGCTCGGCAAGACGGTCCAGCGCTCGGGACGCCGCCCGCAACCCGGCCGCATCATTGTCCGGCAAGAGCAAATAGCCGCGCTGGCGCCCGAGCGGTGGCAAGGACGCGAAATTCGCCGCCCCGAAACAGGCACCCGCTGCCTGCCCGGTAACCTGCTGGTAGGCACAGGCACTCTCGAGGCCTTCTGCCACGGCGATCTCCGGCCCGTCGCTGCGCGCTGGCCACAGCCCGCCACGCGATGCGCCCAGCATCATCCGCGCGGTCCGCTCTGCTGTCACGGGATCGAGAAATAGCCGCTGGACGGCCACGAGCTGCCCAAGGCGGAAGACCCCGACCAGCAGTGCCGGCTGGAAGCGCAGAGCATGGCCCTTGCCCATCGGGCAGCGCGGATGGAAGCGCAGATCGGGCGGCAGCGCGAGAAGACCGCGCCGCGCGCGCAAGTAGCGCTCACCGAGGGTGCCGGCGGCAGGCCCGGCCTGGTCCCAGAGCCGGTGCACCAGGCGCAGGCTGGCGCCATCATGCGGTGGACCGGCCCCGAGCACCGGGACTGGGCCCAGGGCGCGCAGCGCCCGCAGCACGGCGCGACTGTCGCAGCCGGCAAAGCAATGGACCAGCAGGCCCTTGTTGCCGGCGCGCAAGGACAGGCTCGGCGTGCGATCGGCATGGACCGGACAACGGACCATGGCGCTGTGGCCGTTCCAGTGCCCGCCGAGGCGGGTCACCAGCGCAGCCCAGGCGCTGTCGGATTGATGCGGCATGGCAACCTCGTGCAGTCTGTGCCGGCCCGGGTGCGCAGCGCCCGGACCGGCACGCGGTTCAATAGTCCTCGGGCAGCAGGATGGTCACGACGCGCCGGGTCACGGCCGGATCGGCCGGGTCGGGCGAGCCCCACACCAGGTCGCGATCGTAGCAGTCGATCTTCAGCCATACCCGCAAGCCGCGGAAGTGGATTTCCGCAAAGTCGCGCTCGGGACAATCGGGAGCGAAGGGACAATCGCGGAAGGCGGCGAGCAAGTCCCGCCGCAGGGCGAGGCTATCGCCCGCCCCCTCCGCCTCGTCGCCCAGCCCGCCGATGGCAGCCAGACAGTTTCGCGTGATGACAATGCAGGCGTCGGGATCGCCGCCGCAGCGCGCGAGGTCGTTGGCGCGGGCAATCGCAGCGACGCGATCATGGTCGGGGACGTGGTCCATCAGGCCCTCCCCGCGCTGTCGGCCAGGGCCAGGTCCTCGATCATCGCGACGAGGCCGTCGAAATCCTCCTCCGGCCCCAGCAGCTCGGCCAGGAACACCACAGTATCGAGCGCGACACCCTGCTCGCAGGCGAGCTGGGCAAGATACCCGAAACGATCGCAGGCATTGTCCTCATGATAGCGCGCGAGCGGCACGACGCGCGCCGCATTGAGGCGCGAGACGGTCGCCAGGGGAATGCCGTGAAGGGAAAGGTCGGTCATGGGCTGTCTCCAGACTTTCGCGAGCCCTTGTGCTCGCACCCGCCCCGCCCCCTCTTTCCTCTATCCGGCCAGGCCACAGCACGGCCGACCGGGCCCGGCTAAGCCATACGCGTCCGGCCGGACCAGCGCGCCATCGCCACCTGTCCTTCACCGGCAGACCGAACACCCCCGGCACCCCAGGCAACCTGGCAAGCCCGACGGGCAACAGCCAGCAAGGCAGAGGGACACGATCGCGGACCACCCGCAAACAGTCCGGATCGGACCGAATGACCGGGCTTATCCCCCCGCCCAGCGATCGCCGGTGCGTTCGATCGCCAGTGGGCCTGGCCATGTTTGGCACAGGGCCAGGGCCCCCTCGGGTTCGCCGTCCAGCCAAGCCGTCCACCGGTCGGCGCGCAGGACCACGGGCATGCGATCATGAACATCGGTCATCACGGGACTGCTCGCAACCATGACCATGGCATACGTCTGCGCCCAGTCGGCCGTGGGCCGCCAGATCCCCCGATCGCGAAGATATCGCCGCCAAGCATGCCATACCACGTTCGCGTCATCCGCCCGGGCTCGCCCTCGGGCTCGGCCCACTGGCTGACCGGGATCAGGCACCGGCGCCGGGCAAAGCTCGCGCGCCAGAACGGCGTGTGCAGCTTGTCGTCGCGCGCGTTGGTGACCGGTTTGGGCTTGAGCGGCTGGCCCTGCCTGCCTTTGAGCACCACCGGAAAACCCCAGTTCATGGCGCCAACGCGACCATGGGCCACGACCAGGCCGGGGTAGCCGGGATAGACGTCCCCGGCAAAGTTCGCGCCGGGAACCGGCTGGGCTGCAAAGACACGGGCCACTTCGGCCTGGTTGGCGCGCAGGCGATAGAGATTGCACATGGCCCTGATGTCGGCCGCACGCCGCGACAAGTCAAACCGCCGGCCATCCTGCACGTTGTTCCTCTTATGTTCCAATTGCGCAATGGAACGAATCGACCTCGACATCATGGCCAACGCCATTCTCGAAGCCCCCGGCTGGGCGCGGGTGGGCATTACCGCCCCTTCCCCGACCTTGCGCGAGGATGCCGCGCGCGAACTCGCCGGCGCCATTGCCGAGCGCCTGCGCGCAGCACCGCCGCGCGCCGAGCAACTCGGCCTCAAGCTGTGACGCGATGCCACGCTGGAATGCGGCGGGACTGCTCGAACCGACCTCGCTGACCGATGCCGCCGCCTTGCGCCTGGTGGTGCGCCCGGTGTGCCGCTGTGGGCACAGCATGACATTCGACCCGCATGGCCTGTGGTGGCATTTCCACAAGCGCGGCTGGGACGACCGCCTGCCCCAGGTAAAAGACCGCTTCTGGTGCATCTGCTGCCTGGCGCAATGGCGCCGGAAAGTCCGGCCGATTCGCATCGAAGCGATCAACGCGCCCAGCGCAGCCATCCTGCTGCCCATGCCTCCCGACCACGAATGGAAACGCCAATCCCGCGCCCTCCGTTAAGTCCGGGATGGCGGCCGTTCCGGAACGTCTCTTTCGAGCAGCGCAGATCTGTATAGCAGACGTTCCAGAAAGTGTACCGGCACGTCAGATTCGCTCCCAAACCTAGCCACTCGATGACTGTGAAACCGCTTCCGAAGGCTGCTATTTGCTTCAGAAGCGCAAGTTGCTGGCGGGTGCCGGGACTTTGCAACTGGGATCTCAGATCTCGTTACGATGAAGGCCATGCATAGAGCAGTTCAGGCTTTTTAAATTGAAAGCATTTAGTTAGCGTACCCGCCGTTGGGGGGCGTGAATTATGGACGATTCTGGCGAGCAAGAGTTAGAGCAACCAAGTCTCGACGGAACCGGGGCGAAGGTCCCGATCATCGCCGCGGATATCGCCGGAAGCTTCACCTACGCGTCTTATCAAAACGCTATTCCCGTTATCCGCTCGATCAAGATCGAAAATGCAGGTGGCGGACATCACGAGACTTGCAGAATTGAACTCACATCCTCTCCCACATTCCTGCGTTCTAAATCTTGGACGATTGATCGACTTGCGCCCGGCGACAGCCTGCTGCTCGGCGGTCGAAAGATCGAATTGGACGCAGACTATCTCGCCGGGCTGAATGAGGCCGAGCGAGGCGAGATCACGCTGAGGCTGTCGGTAGGCGACGCGGTACTAGACGAGCAGCGTTTTTCCGTACGCCTGCTAGCCCGCGACGAATGGGGTGGGGTCGCCGACATGGCCCAGCTGCTACCCGCTTTCGTGATGCCCAACGATCCCGCCGTCGCGCGCGTCCTGCGCAGCGCTGCGGATCGGTTGGCGGAGCATGGTCATCCGAGCGGGCTCGACGGCTATCAGTCGGGCGATCCGCAGCGCGCGTTCATGCTGACCGCCGCGATCTATTCGGCAATCGCCGGCATGGGCATCTATTATGCGGAGCCGCCCGCCAGCTTCGAGGATCGCGGGCAGAAGGTGCGTCGCCCCGCGACGATCGCCAACGAACGGCTCGGCACGTGCCTCGACACGACATTGATGTTCGCCGCGGCGCTGGAGAGTGCCGGGCTCTATCCCGTGATCCTGATGTTCCAGGGCCATGCCGCAGTCGGCGTCTGGCTAACCAAACGGACCTTCGGCAACACAATCGAAACCGACCAGATGGAGGTTCGCAAGGCGCTCGCCTCGCGGGAGCTGATCGTGTTCGAGACGACTGGCGTGACGCACCGTCCGGCGATGGCGATGGACGCAGCGCAGCAGGCGCTCGATCACCGGATGAGCGAGGATGAGGCGCATGCCTTCGTTGCCGCAATCGACGTGCGGCGCGCGCGCAGCGGCGGCATCACCCCGCTCGCTTCGCACGAGGCCGCGCGGCGCGACGCGGGTGAGGACGAAGATGCACTGGCCGCCGATCTCGCGCTGCCCGCGGCGCCCTCGTTCAACGATCTGCCCGATCTTCAAGTCGAGGAAAAGCCAACCACCGCCGCCGGCCGCGTTGATCGCTGGCAGAAGAAGCTGCTCGACCTGACGTTGCGCAACCGGCTGCTCAACTTCCCTGCGTCCAAGAAGACGATCCCGTTCCTGTGCACCGACGTTGCGTTTCTCGAGGATCGACTAGCGGATGGGGCGGCGATCCAGATTGTGTCACTGCCCCAGCAGAACCCGCTTGGGGAGCGCGATGCGGGTCTTTATCGCGAGGTTCACGGCCGCGATCTGCAGCGCGGCTTCGCAGCCGAGGCGCTGGCACGCGATGAGCTGCCTTCGCCGCTCGACGCGGCGCAGCTCGAAGCGCGACTGATCGATCTGCACCGCCAGGTCCGCAATGATTTCGCTGAGGGCGGCGCGAACACGCTGTTCCTCGCGGTCGGGTTCCTGCGATGGAAGAAGAAACCCGAGGACGAGCGCAGCTATCGTGCGCCGCTGCTGCTGATCCCGGTGAAGCTCGAACGCCGCAGTGCCAGCGCGCCATTTCGCCTGCGCTTCCACGAGGACGAGCCGCGTTTCAATGCCACGCTGCTGCAATTCCTCGAACGCGATTTCGACCTCAAGCTGACTCAGTTCGGCGGCGAATTGCCGCGCGATGACAGCGGGATCGACGTGCCGCGCGTACTGGCGATGATGCGCCAGGCGGTGCGTGACGTGCCGGGCATGGAGGTGCTCGACGAGACGGCGCTCTCCACCTTCAGCTTCGCCAAGTTCCTGATGTGGAAGGATCTGGTCGAGCGCACCGAGGCGCTGCGCGAGAACCGCGTCGTGCGGCATCTGATCGACACACCCGACCGGGCCTTTGCCGGCGGCGAAGGCCAGTCGGTATTCCGCGACGAAACCGAGCTCGACCGCGTCTATGCGCCGGCCGACATCATCAGCCTGCTCCCTTCCGATTCCTCGCAGACCGCGGCGAGCCTCGCCGCCGCTGAGGGACATGACTTCGTAATCGTCGGCCCGCCGGGCACAGGCAAGAGCCAGACGATCGCCAACATGATCGCCAATTGCCTCGGCGTCGGAATGACGGTGCTGTTCGTTGCAGAGAAGACCGCGGCGCTCGACGTCGTCTATCGCCGCCTGCGCGAGCATGGGCTGGGCGATCATTGCGTCGAACTCCATTCGAACAAGGCTGATCGGAAGCATTTCCTCGCGCAGCTCAAGGCGTCCTGGGAGCATGGCGCGCGGGTAGATCCAGCCGATTGGATCACCGTCAACGATCGGCTTAAGCTGCGTCGCGATACGCTCAACGCCTATGTCGAGGCGTTGCACCGGCCTTACCCCAATGGCTGGACGCCGTATGTGGCTCTCGGCATCGCGCTGCGCGACGCCGATGCGCCGGCGCCGATGTTCGACTGGGCGCCGGGCGAGATGCAAGACGCACAGACGCTCGTCGCACTCGAGATGCTTGCCGGCGAAATCGGGCTGGTGTTCGCGTCGGTCGAGCGGCGGCCAGCACTCGACCTGGTGGATATCGAGGAGCTGAGCACGGCGCGACAAGAGGAGGTGCTCGCCGCCGCGCAATCGCTGCGCAACGCCGCCGATCTGCTGGCCGGGGCACTCGACGCATATCGCCGGGTGCTGGGCCTCGTGGCGGATGGTCAGCCGGTACTGCCCGAAGTCTTGGCGCTAGCGACCCTCGCCGAAGCGCTGGAGGGCGGACGCGAACGCGATCTCTCGATCGCCTTTCACGCCGATTTCGCGCGCGCCGCCGACGATCTCGCGGCGCTGGGAACGGCAATCGCGGCCTATCGCGATGCTGAGCGGCAGCTCGCCGCCGGCTTTTCGACCGCACAGGTGCGCAACATCGATCATGACGCTCTCGATCGCCAGTGGCGCGAGGCAGGCGCGTCGTTCTGGCCGTTTTCGACGCTCGGTCGACGCAAGGTCACGCGGATGCTGCAGAGCTATGCCGAGAGCGGGACGACGCGGCCCGATGACGACCTGCCGCAACTGCGCCGTATGAAGGAGGAGCTCGCGACGATCGACCGCACGCCGCTCGCCGAGCGACCGCTGCCGGTCGCCGGTCTCGACACCGATCTTGCCGCGATCGCCGACATTCTCGAGCGCGCCGGGCGGCTGTGCAGCGCGGTGCGGCTGGGCGGTCGGGATGCGGACGTCGTGCAAAGGGTGACGCAGTGCGTCGCCACCACGCTCGCCACGCGTGACGAGGGCGATGCGATCTGGCAGGCGGGCTCGAAGCTCCTCGCGGCGCGGCGGGGCTTCGAGGACGCGCGCAGACGCTTCGCCGAGGCCGCCGGACGCACCGTCGCGATCGACGACGCGCCCGATGCGCTTGCCACTCTGTCCACTGCACTCGCCGGGCTCGTCGAGGCACGGCACCTGCTGCGCGACTGGACAACGTGGTGCCGGGTCCGTAATCGCGCGCTCGCCGCCGGGCTCGGCGCGCTGGTCGAACAGATCGAGCAGGGCGCCGTGCCGCCCGATCAGGCGCGCGCGGCATTCCGGCTTGGCTATGCGCGCTGGTGGCTTCCACCGGTACTCGACGGGGATCCGGTGCTGCGCGACTTCCGCCGCTTCCAGCACGAAAATGCGATCGCCGAATTCCGCGAGATCGACGATCTCGTCCGCACGCACGCTACCGGCCACGTGATCGGCGCGATCGCGCACGGCCTACCGACGGTGCAGAGCGTGCCGCGCAATTCCGAGCTCGGCCTGCTGCGCTATCAAATGGAGTTACAGCGCCCCAGCCAGTCAATCCGCGACATGATCGGCAAGATGCCCGAAAGCTTCTCGAAGCTCGCACCATGCATGCTGATGTCGCCCCTGTCGATTGCGCAATATTTTCCGCCCAACCAGGCCTTGTTCGACGTGGTGATCTTCGACGAAGCCTCGCAGATCACGACCTGGGACGCGGTCGGCGCGATCGCGCGCGGGCGGCAGACGATCATCGTCGGCGATCCCAAGCAGCTGCCGCCGACCAACTTCTTTGGCAGCAATGACGAAGACGAGGACGTCGCCGACCACGAGAAGGACATGGAGAGCATCCTCGACGAGGCCAAGGCGTCGGGCATCCCGGTCCGCGACCTGCGCTGGCATTATCGCAGCCGCAGCGAGTCACTGATCGCGTTCTCGAACCACCATTATTACCAGAACCGGCTCGTCACCTTCCCGTCGCCACAGGTCGAGGATCGCGCGGTGCGGCTGCGCAAGGTGCCGCATGGCGTCTATGATCGCGGCAAGAGCCGCACTAACCGGATCGAGGCGCAGGCCGTCGCCGACGAGGCGGTGGCGCGGATGCGCGGCTGGCTAGACTTGCCGGAGAAGAACCGCCCGACGCTCGGAATCATCACTTTCAACGCGCAGCAGCAGTCGCTGATCCTTGATCTGCTCGACGCCGCGCGGCGCGACGATCCCGCGCTCGAATGGTTCTTCGCCGACGAGCGCGTCGAGGCGACGATCGTCAAGAATCTCGAGAACGTGCAGGGTGACGAGCGCGACGTCATCTTGTTCTCGATCACCTTCTGGAAGGATGCGGCGGGCAAGGCAAACATGGATTTCGGTGCGCTAAACCGCGACGGCGGCGAGCGGCGGCTGAACGTGGCGGTGACGCGCGCGCGGCAGGAGCTGATCGTGTTTTCGGGTTTCACCGCCGACCAGATCGACCCGACGCGCGCCAAAGGACTGGCGATCACACACCTCAAGACCTTTCTCGATTATGCCGAGCGCGGCGCTATCGCGCTATCTGCGCAAAACCTGGGCTCGGTCGGTGGTTTCGACTCGCCGTTCGAGGAAGCGGTCGCGGCGCAGCTTGAACAGCGCGGCTGGGTCGTCGTGCCGCAGGTCGGCATTTCGGGCTTTCGCATCGATCTCGGTGTGCGGCATCCTGATCTGGCAGGTGCGTATCTCGCGGGCGTTGAATGCGATGGCGCATCCTATCACAGCGCCGCAACTGCGCGCGACCGGGACAAGGTGCGCGAGCAGGTGCTGACCGGGCTTGGCTGGAACATGCTGCGCGTCTGGTCGACCGACTGGTGGTACGATGCCGCAGGCTGCGCCGATCGGCTGCACTTCGCGCTGCAGGCGCTGCTTGACGCAAGCCGTGCCGAGCCCGCGGCGGAAGCCGAGGCTGGCGTCACCGCAAACTGGGATATGGGGCGTGAGGTCCAGGGGATCGAAAGCATCCGCGACGACGAAGCCATGGCGACGGTCGAACTTGAGACGCCCGAGTCTGCGCCGATCGAGGTCAAGCTGGTCTCCGCCGAAGTGCCGCTGATCGTCACGCCGATCGCAGCCACCCCTGCGGCAGTAGCGCCTGATGACGCTTATCGCATCACCGACCTGAGCGGCTTCGCGGTGCAGCCCGATCATTTCTACGAATTCGCCTATCGCGACACGCTGCGTGCGATGGTCGCCGCCGTCATCGAGACCGAGAGCCCGCTGCGCACGGACATCCTTTGTCAGCGCATTGCCCGCGCGCACGGCTGGCTGCGCACCGGCCCGAAGATCCGCGAGCGCATCGACATGCACCTGCGCGACTTCGACCGCACGCACGAATCAAGCGGCGAATTCATCTGGAAGCCGGGCGAGGTGACCGAGGTCCGCGCCTATCGCCCACCGCACGGCGCGGAGGCGCGGCGCGGTATCCCCGACATCCCGCTCGCCGAGCTGGCGGCGGTGGTACGTAGCCATCCCAATCTGCTCGACGAACCCGATCCGGCACGCGAGCTGGCGCGGATGCTGGGTGTTGAGCGGCTCGCCGGTGGATCGCGCGCGCGGCTCGACGAAGCGATCGCGTGCGCGCGGGGCGGCGAGATCGCGGCCGAAATGCCCGAGGGGGAGTGAACATGGCGCGCTTCCTCCACACAAGCGACCTGCATCTCGGTAAGCGCTTCGGCAACTTCTCGGGCGATCTGCCCGGCCGATTGCGCGAGGCGCGGCATGCGGTGCTCGGCCGCCTTGCCGAGCATGCGCGTGCGCATGGCGCGGACACGATCCTGCTCGCGGGCGACACATTCGACACCGAGACTCCGGCCGCCGACGTGCGGCGCCAGGCGCTCACCGAAATGGCGCATCACGCGCCGATCCGCTGGGTGATCCTGCCGGGCAATCACGATTCGCTGCAGGCGACCGAACTCTGGGCCCAGCTCGCCGCCGATGCGCCGGCCAATGTAGCGCTGGCCACCGAGCCGGCGCCGATCGATCTCGGTGCAGGCGCCGTCCTGCTGCCCGCACCCTGCACGACGCGCCGCCCGGGCCGCGACCTCAGCGCATGGATGGACGATGCGGCCACCGCCGAGGGCGCTATCCGCATCGGCCCCGCACACGGCGCGATCCAGACCTTTTCGGAAGACGCCGCGACCTCCGAAGTGATCGCACCCGATCGAGCGCGCCGCGCGGGGCTCGACTATCTGGCACTGGGGGACTGGCATGGCGCGCTCGCGGTCGATCCCCGCACGCATTACAGCGGCACGCCCGAACAGGATCGCTTCAAGCACGACCGCTCGGGTGTCGCCTTGCTCGTCGAGATTGCCGCCGCGGGCGCTTTGCCCCAGTTGAAGCCTCTGCCGACTGCGAGCTTTACATGGCGAACGCTCGACCTGCACCTGCTCGCCGGTGACGATCCCGGTCCCGCGCTGGCCGCACTGCTCCCCGAACTGCACGCGCGCCGGCAGACGCTCGCCAAGGTGGCGGCGAGCGGCCGGGCCAGTCTCGCCGCGCGCACCACGCTCGGTGCTGAGATCGCTTGCGCTGCCCCCGATTTTGCTTGGCTCGATCTCGACGAGACCGGGCTCGCGACCGAATGCGAAGCTGGCGATCTCGACCGGATCGATCGCGCCGGTGCACTTCGGGAGGCGGCAAACGCGCTGCTTGCCGAAAGCGCGGATGCGAGCCGTTCGGCCGACGCTCGCGCGATCGCCGCTGCCGCGCTCGCGCGCCTCTACGGCTATGCGCAGGCGGTGTCGCAATGAAGCTCGCTGCGCTCCGCCTTCATAATGTCAAGCGCTTCGCCGGGCGCGGCGTTGCGATCGAGGGCATCGGCGATGGTGTCAACGTGCTGTGCGCCGCTAATGAATTCGGCAAATCTACCAGCTTCGAGGCGCTGCACGGGCTGTTCTTCCAGTCGCACGCGAGCACCGCCGGCGAGGTGCGCAACTTACGCCCTTATAGCGGCGGCAACCCGCTGATCGAGGCAGACATCACGGTCGGCGACGCGCGCTACCGGATAACTAAGCAATTCTATGGCAGCCGCTTCGCGAAAGTGACCGATCTCGACTCTGGCCGGTTGCTTGCGCAGGCCGACGAGGCGGAGAATTTCGTCGCCGGCTTGATCCACGGCGGCGCGGGCGGGCCAACCGGGCTGCTCTGGGTGCGGCAAGGCATCACCGGCATCGAACGGCGCACCTCGAAGGAAGAAGAGAGCGAACGGCAGGTGCGCAGCAGCCTGCTCGAATCGGTGCAGGGCGAGGTCGAGGCGGTGACCGGTGGTCGCCGCATGGCCGAGATTATGGCCGCTGCGATGGAGGAGAGCGCCGCGCTCGTCACCGCAACCGGGCGCCCCAAAACGGGCGGCCGGTACGCTGCGGCGATCGAGGCGCGGGATGCGCTTGCGACGACCGAGCAGCGGCTGGCAGGCGAAGTAACGGCGCTGCGCGAAGAGCTGGATCAGCGCGGGAAGGCGCAGCACCGGCTCGCCGAATTGGAGGACGCGGACGCCCGCACGGCCCGGCGCGAAGCCGTCGCGGCTGCCGAGGCAAAGTTTGAAACCGCGCGGGTGCAGGCGGATCGGCTGAGGGCGGCGGAAGCCGAGCTCGGGCTCGCGCGCGAGCGCCGCGACGCCGCCGAGCGCGAACACCGCCAGTTCACCGAAGCACTTGCTGACGCCCACCAGGTTGCTGACGAAAGCGGTGAGGCTACGCGTCGGCGCGACGATGCGGTCGAGCGACGCCACGTCGCGATCGCCGCGATCGGCAAAGCGCAGGCCGAGATCGATGCGGCCGAAGCGGAGGCAGCCTCCGCGCGC
>Ga0070665_100001935_pt1 | contig 23347 bp, 20 predicted proteins | sample KBSS13metaG_FD_65862 | JGI IMG/M metagenome (GOLD analysis project Ga0070665, IMG submission 65862) | Switchgrass rhizosphere microbial communities from Kellogg Biological Station, Michigan, USA - KBS S1-3 metaG | ecosystem: Host-associated > Plants > Roots > Rhizosphere > Soil ... | reverse complement strand
GGGAAGCCGAACGGATCGCGCGGCACGACCGGTGGCGGCGTTCGAATGCTCACCGCCACTGAGGCCGCGCCGTTGTCGATGAGATCGGTGACGATCTCTGCTCCGCTGTTGCCGGCTCCGACAACAAGCATGCGTTGCCCCTGGTACGGCCCGGCGTTCGAATACGACACGGAGTGCACGAGGCGTCCGGAGTACAGCTCGCGTCCGGGCCACGCAGGAACGACTGGCTGACGATACTGCCCCGTCGCGATCACCGCGACCCGGGTCCGCCACGTTTCTTCGCGTGCCGTCTCGACCAGCCAGCCGGTTGAATCTGCTGCGGATCGAACGCGGTGAACAGTAGTGCCGCTGACAACCTGCAGCTTGAAGTGGCGGGCGTACTCCTTGAGATAGGAAACCACATCGGCGCGCGACAGATAGGTCGGATAGCGCTTTGGAATCGGATAGTGCGCGAGGCCCGAAAAGCCGCGGACAGTGTGGAGGTGGAGGCGGTCGTATCGCCGTGCCCATGTGCCGCCAAGCTCGCCGTCCTCCTCGAGCACGACGGCGGCGATTCCACGGCGCGTCAGTGCCGCCGCCGACGAGAGCCCGGCGGCGCCTCCGCCTATGACGATCACATCTGCTTCGGGCACGACACATCCCGCGCTGAAAAAGGAAAAGGCCGGCGCATGGCGCCGGCCTTTTCAATTCGCGATAACCGGGGTCAGATCTCGCGTTTCTCGCGCGTGACGAGAAACGCGAGATCTGACCCCGGCATTGTTACTGCTGCGCGCCGGCGGTCGTGTTCGTCGTCAAAGCGCGGCGCTTGTCCTGCTCGATTTTGAAATCCTCGTCCTTCATGTAGACGATGTTGATCCAGGCATGCGCCATCTCGTCCACCGTGCGGTCGCCCCAGCCGACCCACTGATTCGGATCGGGGTTGCTCTTCTTCGCGGTGGTGTTGTCGTGCCACGCCGTCACCTTGAGAATCGTTCCCTTCGGCAGCAGCGGCGCCACATCGTCCGCGTAGACGTAGGTGGTCATCCAGTTGAAGTTGAAGTCGCTGACGAGGCTGATCACCTGCTTCTGCCCGCTCGGCAGCAGCGCCTCGAGCATCATCGCCTTGCCGCGAAGGTGCATGTGTGCCTGGAAGCTCTCGATACGGGCGGCCTCGCGGAGCGTCGTGAAGCCTTCGGTGACGGTCACGGCGTTCGGACGGAGGTCGAGCGTGCCGAGCGCCGCCGGAACCAGCGACAGCGACGTGCGGTATTTTGGCTCCTGTCCTTTCGGGTAGAAGTAGATGCCCATCTCGACCTTGCTGGTGATCTCCTCACCAGCCTGCGAGTAGTGGATGTCCCAGTGGAACTTGGAGCCGGGCAGCAGCAGCTTGCCGGTATCCGGCCGCATCATCTCCCCCTGCTTGCCGACCGCCCACTCCATGAACGGCGCGGGCAGGCCCGTCGCGGCGGGAGCGTTGGGCTCGGTCTGCTCGAGATACGCGATGGCGTGGTGCGTGATCTTGCGGCCAGCGAGCGTTTCTGGACGGATTTCGATGGCCCGCACCCAGCGCGGTTCGGTGATGCCCGACGGCGTGACGCGCTTGTCCCACACGTCCTGCGACACCTTCGGCATCGTGAAGTCGTACGACTTGATGATCAGATCCGGCTCTTTCTGTCCGAACTGCGCGGCGAAATTCCAGCCCTGACCATCGGGCCACTGCTTGGCCGACGGCATGTCCTTGGGGTCGCCCTGCGGCGCACCGGCGTCAACCCACCGGACGATCGTGTCGAGCTGCTCGTCGGTGAGAGAGCGGTCGTTCTTGAACTTCTGGATGCCGACGCTCCGATCGATCTGCCACGGCGGCATCTGGCGGTCGGACACGCGAGCCTTGATCGACTTCGCCCACGGCCGCGCCTGGGCAAACGTCATCAGCGACATCGGCGCCATCGAATCAGGGCGATGGCAGGCTTCACATTTCTCCTGAAAGATCGGCGCGATGTCCTTCGTGAACGTCGGGGTCTTGGGAGCGTCGGCCGCGCCGGCCGTTGCCGGCAGCATCAACGCCGCGCCCAGCGCACAGGCGCCGACCGCAAGGTACCGGGAGAATCCGTGCTTGGCTGGCATCATGGTCCTGTTCCCTCTTCGCTCTATTTTACGGTCGAACGGTCACTTTCACGTAGGTATTGGTCCAGCAGCACTGGAACCCCGCGCCGCCTTCGCCCGACTCATCGTTGGCCTGCACCCGCAACGTGTAATCGCCAGGCGTGTCGAACGTCGCGGTCGGCGTAATCATTTCGCCCTGCTTCATGACCGGGATGCGCGCCTTGTCGAACGTGACCTTCCCCGGCCCGCGAAACTTGTGCAGCGAGATCGTGGCGACCGACGGCGTGAAGCCGGGCCTCAGCGCCGCGCCTTCGGCGTCGCCGGGAGCCTTGGGATCCTCCACCCAGACGTTGATCGGAATCGGCTGCTTCACCGTCCCGGAATAGGTGCTCGCCACTGAAATCGGCGGACCGGTCACCTTCGCGCCGCCCTCTGAAAAGGCCAGGACCGGCGGCTTGTTGCCCATCCCGAGTTCCTTGTACGGGCTGATCGGATATCCCTTGTTCAACGTGAAGGGGATCGTCTGGCTCTCGCCGTTCGCGACGATCGTCCAGGTGAGGGTCTTGGTACCGAAATCCTTCGGCACCTTGACGACAAAGACGCCCCACTGGCGGCCGACCTCGAAGTGTGTGGGCTGTCCCTGATCGGGACCGCCCGGATCGACATGGTTGTTCGGGCCTACGGGGATGTCGAGGCTCTCCTTCGAGTTCCGGTTGTAGTACCCAAGCAGCAGGCTGAACGAGCCGTCGTCGTTCGGGTACCAACCCTCGTAGGCCGGCGAGATGCTCGCGCCGCGCTCACGCTGCGGTGTCAACGGCAGGGCCGATTGCGGTCCCTGCGCCGCGACGCCGATGGCGCACGACGCCACGATTCCGAGTCCGGCGGCGACGGCCGCACGGCGATGCCTGAGAAACAGTGCTGTGCTCATTTGTTAGGAGTGCTTACATTCTACCAGATCAACGCCCGGCCGTCGGCTTGGGCTTGACCGCATTGGGCAGCGCCAGCCGGTTATCGTGCGTGACATAACTGATTTGCAGATTGAAGCCATTCGGCGTCGCCGTGTGATAGCTCTTGAACGCAGCGGTGTGAATTTCGTCCGGCACCCATGTGCCGTCCGGACCGAGGTGGCGGCTCGATGTGTCGATTTGCGCCCGCAGGCCCCTCTTCTCGAGCGCCTCTTTCACCCCGTCGGTGTCCCACGGCGCGATTCCGAGCGAGATGTGATCGATCTGCCCGGCGGCCCGGCGCGCCGGCGTCTTCCCGAAGCCCGGATCCAGCGGGTTCCCGCCGCGGACGATGATGTCGCCGACGTCTCCCATCAGGAGCTCGTTCTGGCTCCCCTCGTCGTAGGTCGGCGTCCATCCGAGGAGATTCATGTAGAAGGAGGCGCTCGCCTTGTAGTTGGAGGCATTGAACGAGAAGTGATCGAGCCACACCGTCTTCCACCCGGTCGAGGCGAACGGCGCGGGTTCAGCCAGGGTCGCGCTCGCCGGCGTGGTCTTCCGGGCCTTGACCAGGCCGTTGCCGTTGCAAATCTGGAGCGGCCAGCCGTCGGGATCCTTCACCCAGAAGCTTTCGAATCCCTTGCCGTCGTGATCGGGCGCGGGCGACAGGCCGCGCTTCCGCAACTCCGCCTCCACTTTCACGGCGTCCCACGGCTGGATGACGAACGAAAACGACTCCACGACGACGCGGACGGGGCCGCCGCGCCCGCCGCCATCGCCGGCGGCGTTCGTGTCGGTAGAACCCGCGGCTCCCTGCTTGAAGATGGCGGATCCCCAGTCGCCCATATCCAGGATCGCCTGCTTGCCATCGTCGCTGCGCAGCTTCCAGCCCATGAGCGCGATGTAGAAGGCTGCCTCTTTCCGATAGTCGGCGGCGCGGAACGTGATGTGATCCAGCGCCGTTGTTTTCCAACCGGTCGGCGCGAACGTCGGTTGGATGTCGGACGTGTTGCAGGCCGGCGTCCCGAACGTCAGCATGCAGCGGCCCTGAGCGGACAGGGACAGCGGCGCGCCAACGACCGCAAATCCAAGCGCGTGGAGTGCTTTTCGGCGTGAAATCGTCATGCGGCTATTCTAGGCCCATCCACGTCAGCCGGGACGTCGAACGATCGACCTCGAGGTGGCTGTCATAGGTCGGCGTGAATGACGCGGCGGGTAGGGCGACATGGTTTATCAACGGGGGGCTGTGCTACCTTCGATCAGAGCCACATGACGCGCTCATTCCTCTTCGCGTGCGGCGCGCTGGCGGTCGCCGTCCTCGGACTGCCCGGCGGTGCGTATGCCCAGACCGCCTCTCCTCTCGGTGGTATCTGGACGCTCAACCGCGGCATCAGCGAGTTCCCTCCCGAGATCGGCTTCAACCCGGTGTGGATGACTGGCGCCGCCGGCGCGGACGGCCAGCAGACCTCGAGCGGCGGAGGACGCGGCGGTCGGGGCGGTCGGTCATCGGGTGGCGGCGGCCGGACGCCCGGCTCTCCCTTCTCGTCGCGCCAGGAGAGTTACGAGGATGCCCGGCGCGCGCAGTTGCTGACTGCCGAAGTTCGCAACCCGCCCACGCGTCTGACTATCGTCGATACGCCGGCTGCCGTCACGATGACCAACGAGCTCGGACAGTCCAGGACCTTGCATCCCGACGGCAAAGAAGAGACCGTCGAGATCCAGGGCATGCCGTTCGGCGTCACGTCGCGACGGGATGGCGATCAGTTGATCGTGGTGTACCGCGTCGAACAGTCACGGGAGGTCCGCTTCACGTTTGCCCACACGGACAATCCGTCCCGGCTTGTGATCGACGTGCAATTCCTTGAAAAGAATGCGGGCGACAAGGCCCGGCGCATATACGACGCCGGCATGTCAGAAGTCCGAACGACCGCGTCCGAGGCTCGGCCGCCGAAGTCCGACGCTCCTGGAGCGCCAGCCGGCCAGCAACCGCCCGAGCCCGCATCCGGCCAGAAGCTGCCGGAGAACTTCGATCGCCGTCCCGGCGCCGAGCTGATCGGGTTGAAGAGCGTCGGGATCGTCGTCGAGGATTTGAGTCAGCAGGCGACGAAATGCGGCCTGTCTCACGACAGCATCGAGAGCGCGGTGTCCAAGCGGCTGACCGACGGCGGTTTTACCGTCCGCAGGAACTCGGATGAAGACACGTATGTGTACGTCAACATCATGACGAACAGCCTGCCCGACGGCACGTGTGTGTCGCGCTACGACGCGTTCCTGTACACGCAAGGAACCGCGACGCTCTCGTATCGCGATCGTCCCGTGCTCGTCCAGGTGTCGTTGATGCATCGCGGGGGCATCGGCACGAGCGCGCCCGCGTCGCATGCCGCGGCGGTCGCCCGCGGCCTTCAGGGCTACATCGATCTGTTCGTCACGCAAATCCACGACGCCAACAAGTAAAAGACGCCACGCACGGCTGAAGCCGTGCGCCACAACAAAAAGCGTTGGCGCGCGAAGGCTTCAGCCGAGCGAGCACCGTTCGCAATGTGTGGTGCAGGGCTTCAGCCCTGCGAATTCGCCCTGCGCGGCACCCATCACCACCCGACGACACGCAGCAGCAGCCGCTGCCATGCCGGCGCCAGCAGCGTCTTCAGGATGATGTCCGCCACGAGGCCGACCCCAGCGCCGAGAAGCAGCATGCGCGCGAACCGCCGGTCGACCGTGAACGATCCGAGGCGCGACAGCAGCGGCGCCGACAACACGACACCGATGACGACGAAGCTGATCACGCGGATCACCGCCCACGGATGCCATCCAAGCACCATCGTCAGCAGCGGGTGGCGGCTGGCCGCAGCGAGCGTGCCGACGTAGTGCCCCATGTAGTTCATGAGGACCGCGCCCATCGGCATCGCGGCGACACCGCCTGTCACGAGCGCGAGCGCTGAGAAGAGCACCGCGTGTCCCGCCTGCTGCGGGATGAATTGCGACGGCGTGCTCTCGGCGCCCCGCCCCGTCAGCACCCAGCCGAACATGTCAGCTCGATAGGACTCGCCGCGCAGGAACAGCGTGTCGGTCTGCGCCGGCCGCGCGTACGACAACAGCGTTGCCGCCACGGCCATCGTCAGCGCCCAGAGGAGCATTCGTGCCACCGCCAGCCGCAGGTCGCCGCGCTTGAGCGCCAGGACCATGAACGGAAAGCTGGCGAGCGTATTGAGAATGGGAAGGAGCAGAGGAACGCCGATAGTCCAACCGATCGCGTAGGAGAGCAGCGTCGACAGAACGATCAGCAGGGCCGCCATCACATCAACACAAACTTTGTGTCCTTGTGTCCTTCGTGTTGAATCGTCGTTCGTATTACGCCGGCAACGTCAACTCTCCGAAATGCTCCCGATACCGCGCCTTGAACTCGTCCCAGGTGTACGCGTGGCTGAGGCCGCCCATGTGCTCGAGCGCGTAGGTTGCGGCGACGCTGCCCATTCTGGCGCTCTGTTCGTACGACAGGCCGAGCGCGATCCCGCGCATCAGCCCGCCTCGAAACGCGTCGCCGACTCCCGTCGGATCGACGATGCGCGACGGCTTGACAGCGGGAACGTTCACCTGACCGTCGGCCGTAATGATCGACGAACCGTGCTCGCCGCGAGTCACGACCAGCGTTTTGGCGACCACCAGGATGTCGCTCTCGCTCATGCCCGTCTTCTGGCGCAGCAGCTCCAGCTCGTAGTCGTTGACGATGACGATGGTGGCTCCGGTGATGCCTTCGCGCAGCTCGCTTCCCTCCATCCGCGCGCACTGCTGGCCCGGATCGAAAATGAAGGGGATACCAAGCACCCGGCACTCCTCGGCGTACTGGACCATGGCGCCGGGATCGTTGGGCGCGATGATCGCCAGCCCGCAGTCCTTCACGGAACGAAAGGACAGCTGACCGGCATCGGCCATCGCGCCGGTGTAGAACGACGCGATCTGGTTGTTGTCGACGTCCGTGCTGCAGAAGAACGAGGCGCAGAACTTGCCCGGGATCTGCCGCACGTGCGACGTATCAATACCAGTGGAGTCAAGCCACTGCCGGTACTCACCGAAGTCCTCGCCCGCTGTCGCCATGAGCAGCGGACGGCCGCCCAGCAGCGCGAGCGTGTAGGCAATATTCGGCGCGCAGCCCCCGCGCCGCTTGTCCATCGTGTCGACCAGAAAACTCAGGCTGATCCGGTTCATGTGCTCCGCGAGGAAGTGCTCGGTGAACTTCCCCGGGAACGACATCAGGTAGTCATAGGCAATGGAGCCTGTTACGACGATGTTCATAGTCTTAAGGTTCTCACGGTGCTCAAGGTGCTCGGGGTTCTCAAGGTGCTCAAGGTGCTCGGGGTGCTGAAGGTTCGCGCGCCTGGAGACTGGTTCAGTTCGTGCTTTCACTCGTGCATGGGAGTTACACGCTTCGAAGATCTCATTGCCTGGCAGCTGGCCGATCAACTCCAGACGGACATCTTTGCATTTACTTCACGGCCGCCGGCGTCGCGAGATTTCAAATACTGCGATCAAATCCGCGAATCGATCCGATCCGCCAAACGAAACACATCGGAGGGGTTCGGTCGCTACTACCCCAAAGAATTTGCGAGATTCCTGAGAATCGCCGCCGGCTCACTCCAGGAAACGAAAAATCATTTACAAGACGGCCTGAAACAACAGTATCTCTCGCCCGAACGTCACGAACAGATGAAACGCCTGTGCCTGCGCGCCATGAAGGCGAACGTGCGACTCACGGCGTATCTGCTACACGCAAGGCCGCCGGAGCCCTTCAGCAAGCGACCAGAAGAGCCCACCGAACCACCGCCTTCCGACGCTTAAAGCATTCAATCAGCAAGAACCTTGAGCACCCCGAGCACCCCGAGAACCCTGAGCACCTAGAGCACCTAGAGCACCCCGAGAACCTTGAGAACCTCGAGTGCCTACTTCATGTACTTCCCGATTATCGGCGCCAGGTCCTTCTTCGTCTGCTCGGGCACGAGCGGCGCCTGCGTGATGATGGCGGTGGCCAGCGCATCCTTGCACGGGCAGGTGCGCGCGCCGGAGATCGTTTCCACGGCGTCGGCGATCGTCTTCTGGGCGGTCACCGCATTCTGCATCAGGTTCGCGATGATCAGATCGACGGTCACCGAGTCGTGGTCCGGGTGCCAGCAGTCGTAGTCCGTGACGAGCGCCAGCGTCGCGTAGCAAATCTCCGCCTCGCGCGCGAGCTTCGCCTCCTGCAGGTTCGTCATGCCGATGACGTCCATCCCCCACGAGCGATACAGCTTCGACTCCGCGAGGGTGGAGAACTGCGGTCCCTCCATGTTCACGTAGGTCCCGCCGCGATGAACGGTCGCGCCGACTTTCTCCGCCGAGTTCGCCGCGATCGCCGACAGATCGTGGCAGAGCGGGTGCGCGAACGCCACGTGGCCGACGAGGCCGTTCCCGAAGAACGTGCTGATTCGTCCCTTCGTGCGATCGAAAAACTGATCGGGCACGACGATGTCGAGCGGCTTGTACTCCATCTTCAGGCTGCCGACGGCGCTCGCCGACAGAATGCGTTCCACGCCGAGCACCTTCATGCCGTAGATGTTCGCGCGGAAGTTCAACTCCGATGGCAGCAGCCGGTGCCCGACGCTGTGCCGCGCCAGAAACGCGACACGCTTGCCCCGCAGCGTCCCAATCACGTACGGGCCGGACGGATCACCGAAGGGTGTCGTGATCGATCGCTCTTCGCGGTCGGTCAACTCCACCATGTCGTACAGGCCGCTGCCGCCGATGATGCCGATTTGAATGTCGTTGGTCATAGAGTGGCTGGTCTCGTCGTGTTAGCGCAACGTGGGGACGATCCGCTTTTTCCCGTCCTCTTCACGAATGTACCCCGCGGCGACTGCCGGGTCGTGCTCGAAGAAGACGAGCATGTCCTGGTCGATGGCATCTTTGACGAACCGCTGCTTCGCGGTCAGCGTGTCCACCGGGTACAGGTCGAACCCCATGATCCACGGATCCGGCAGGTGTGTCGTCGTCGGGATCAGGTCGGCGGCGAACGCTGCGGTCTTTCCTTTCGATTCGATCATCACGATCTGGTGATGCATCGTGTGACCGCCGGTTCGCCGGACCTTCACGCCCGGCATGATCGTCGCGTCCTCGTCCACCAGTTGCAGCACGCCAGCCTCGGCGAGCGGCACGAAGTTGTCCGCCAGGTAGCTCGCACGGTTGCGCGCATGCGTGTGAGTCGCGTCCTCCCACTCGCCGCGCCTGACGATGTACTGCGCCCTCGGGAATGTCGGCCGGAGCCTTCCGCCGGCATCGCGGTACGTGAACCCGCCGGCGTGATCGAAATGCAGATGCGTCGCCAGGACGATGTCGATATCCTCCGGCGCAATGCCGGCCTCGGCCATCGTCATCTCCAGCGGCCGGGAACGGTCGACGCCGTACATCTCGTGAAACTTCGCGCTCTCCTTGCCGCCGAGCCCGGCGTCGATGAGCATCGTGCGCGCGCCGCGGACGATGAGCGGGCGCATGGCGAGCGTGATCCGGTTGGACGCGTCAGCCGGCGCCTGCTTTTCCCAGAGCACCTTCGGCACGACGCCGAACATCGCCCCGCCATCGAGGCGGATGAAACCGTCGGAGACGGAGATCAGCTCGAGGTCTCCGAGCGAATATCTCGAGTGGGCTGAGGGCGTAGGGCTGAGGGCTGAAAGCGGATGGACGACGGTTGACGACTGTTTGAGCTCGACGAGGACTCCGTGCGCGCTCGACGGGTGGATGAAGGCGACGAGCGAGTGTTCGGCGCCTGGGCGGGGCCGTTCGTCGATCAGTTTCGCGCCGCGTGCCTGGAGCTGCGCGAGCGCGGCGTGAATGTCGTCGACTCGCAGCGTAATGTGGTGCAGCCCGGGACCGCGCTTCTCCGTGTACTTCGCGATCGGCGAATCGGGCGCGGTGGCTTCGAGCAGTTCGAGCTTGGCCTCGCCAACCGGCAGAAAATGCGCGCGGACGCGCTGCGACGCCACATCTTCGGGCGCCTCGATCTCGAGGCCCAGCGCATCGCGATAGAACGCGAGCGCCGCACCGAGATCTTTGACGGCGATGCCGACGTGATCGAGGATGGCTTTCATGCGGCGGCCGTGGTGACGACGGATCGGTGAATCATAGAGCTGCCGCCACGAAAGGCACGAAACTCGCGAAACCCTCGAAAGTCACGAAAACATTTGACGTTGTTGCATGCGTTTCGTGTGTTTCGTGTGTTTCGTGGATTTGAGGTGTTTCGTGGTTGTCGTGTGTCTCGTGCGTCACATCAACGTCCAATCGCCCGTCGCAACAAATCGTTCGCCGCAGTATACGGATCGACGTCGCGGGACGCGATCCGGTCGACGATCGCTCCCAGCTCCCCCGCCGCGAGCACCTCCCGTTCGAGATGATCCATGAATCGTTGCGACACAAGCTCGCGGAGACGGTACTCGCTGCGTGTCTTCCTCCGCGCCGCCTGCGTCGCCAGCGAATGCGTGCGAAACGCCGCGATACTGTCGACGACCTCGGCGATGCCCTGCCCGGTGGTGGCGACCGTCTTCAGAATCGGCGGCCGCCATTCTTCGTTCGCGTACGCATGGAGAGCGAGGTTCGACTCGACCGCCGACACCAGGCGCTCGGCGCCTTCCCGATCCGCCTTGTTCACGACGAAGATGTCGGCGATCTCCATGATGCCGGCCTTGAGCGCCTGCACCTCGTCACCGGTCCCGGGCACCAGCGTGACGATCGAGACGTCGGCCGTCCGGATGATGTCCACCTCGTCCTGTCCAACGCCGACGGTCTCGATGATCACGACGTCCTTGCCGGCCGCGTCGAGCACGAGCGCTGCGTCGCCGGTGGCGCGCGCGAGGCCGCCGAGATGTCCGCGGGTCGCCATGCTGCGGATGAACACACCCGAATCACCCGCGTGCGCCTGCATCCGAAGCCGATCGCCCAGCACCGCGCCGCCGGTGAACGGGCTGGTCGGATCGACGGCGATGACACCGATTGACGGCGGGGTCAGATCTCGATTTTCTCGCGTCGTGGCGCCGGCCTCGGTCGGCGCGAGAAAATCGAGATCTGACCCCGCTTTTCGCAGGCTCGTGATCAGCCTGTCAACGAGCGTGCTCTTGCCGGCGCCGGGCGGGCCGGTGACGCCGATCAAATAGGCACGCCCGGTGTGGCTGAAAATCGCGCGTATGAGATCGGCGGCCGACTGATCTTCGTCCTCGATCAGGGAAATGGCGCGTGCGATGGCGCGCGGGTCGCCCGCCATGAGCCTCTCGGCGAGCGTGGGCGTCACGAGTGCGACAGGAGCTGGCGAGCGATGACGAGGCGCTGGATCTCGCTCGTCCCTTCGCCGATGGTGGTCAGCTTCACGTCGCGAAAGTACTTCTCGGCCGGGTAGTCCTTCACGAAGCCGTAGCCGCCGTGAATCTGCACGCAGTCGTCAGCCACCTTCACCGCAATCTCGCTGGCGTACAGCTTGGCCATCGACGACTCCAGCGACGTGCGGGTCCCGCGCCCTTTCAAGTAGGCCGCACGATACGTCAGGAGCCGGGCGGCTTCGATCTTCGTCGCCGCGTCCGCCAGCTTCCACTGAATGGCCTGAAAGCCGGAGATCGGCTTGCCGAACGACTTCCGCTCCCGCGCGTAGCGCAGCGCCGCTTCGTACGCGCCCTGCGCCAGCCCGACCGACAGCGCGGCGATCCCGATGCGACCGGCGTCGAGCACCTGCATCGTGTTGATGAAGCCTTGTCCTTCGACGCCGAGAAGTCGATCCGCCGGAATGCGGCAGTTGTCGAACAGGACTTCGCTCGTGTCGCTCGCACGCATCCCGAGCTTGTCTTCCTTCTTGCCCGGCGACATACCGGGATTGCCGCGTTCGACGATGAAGGCGGACACGCCCTTGCGGCCGGCCGAACGATCCGTGACCGCCATCACGACCATGATGTCGGAGATGCGGCCGTGCGTGATGAACGTCTTCGATCCGTTGAGGACCCAGCAGTCGCCGGCGCGGACGGCGGTCGTGCGCATGTTCGCCGCATCGCTTCCGGAGGTTGATTCGGTCAGCCCCCACGCGCCCAGCTTCTCGCCTCGCGCCAGCGGCGACAGAAACTGCGCACGCTGCGCATCGTTCCCGAACAGGAAGATGTGCGACGCGCACAACCCGTTGTGCGCCGCGACCGACAACGCGATGCCGGGATCGACGCGAGCGATCTCCTCGATGCAGATGCAGTAGTCGATCGCCGACATCCCCGCACCGCCGTATTGCTCCGGGTACTGAATGCCAAGGAGGCCGAGTGCCGCGAGCTTCGGCATCAGGTCGGCGGAGAAATGCTGACTCTCATCCCATTCGCGGACGTGGGGGCGGATTTCGGTTTCGGCGAATTCCCGCACGGTGCGGCGCAGCAGTTCCTGCTCTTCGGTCGGCCGGAAGTCCATGAACTGTAAATCGTAGCACGCCCGACCGCGGCGGTCATGAGTCGCACGATCGTGTCGCGCTCGCTAGCCTTTCGACACCGCTGCCCAGACGAGCGCGTACTTCTTGCGCCCGGTCTTCCGCACCCAGGCCAGCCGCGCTCCGTCGGTGGACCAGGCCGGCAGGAGCGCGTCCTTCACCGCGGAGACGGTCTGCTTGTGCTTGCGCTGATCGAGCAGCATCAGGTGGCCCGCCTCGCGATCCGTGTACGCGATCGCGCCGCTGCCCGCCGGTCCCCAGCTGAACATCAACCCGGGCACCGGGACCTCGTTCACGAACTCGCTGATGATCTCGCCGAGAAGCACGAGCCGCGCGTAATTCTGGTACTGACCCTCGGCGGTTTTCTCGATGTCCACACCCACGCTGGAGCCGACTCCGGGCGACGCAGTGGCGGCCTCGCCCGGACGGCCGGTGCCGGTGCCGATTTTCATCTTCTCCTGCTTCTGCTCGAAGTCGATCATCAGCGAACCGACACCCGGTGCAAACCGATCGGATTTGACACTCCAGTAGTCGGTGGCCCACTGAGGCGCTGCATCGACCGGCATCGGCGCGCCGCCTGCGGTGAGCACGGTGTAGTGGCGGAGTTTCGGTGACGGCCCGTTCCCGTCGGCCGTCTGCACGTACAGCTCGGTGCCGTCGGGCGACCAGCCGACCTGGCGCAGCTCGCCCTTCAACTTGCCGAGATCGAGCTCCGCGACCATCGCCGGGGCGCCGACCTTCAGCGCCGAGACGTCAATGGGTGCGCCGGGAGCCTGGCCTTGTGAGATCGACAGCGCCGACGTGAGGAGCAGCCACTGCAGCATCGCGAACCTCGCCGATCACAGCGCGCGACCAGTTCGTGTGCGGCGCGCGGTTTTCCACCAGCCAGCCATACAGAAGGCCCGAGTAGTTCTGCCACCGCATGCGATGCCGCTCGTAAAACGGGAGGAGCGCCCGCTGCAGGGCGGGCAGCCGGTAGAACGGCACACCGGCGAAGTAGTGGTGCTCGAGATGGTAGTTCGAGTTGAGGAACGCGAAGTCCCAGAACCAGTGGCCGCGCATCAGCGTGCCCCACTTCGCGGTGTCGGTGGGATCGATGTCGTAATGCTGGCCCAGGCGGTTCAGCGTGAACGCGATCGGGAAGATGAAGAACACCGGGATGATGTAGGCGCGCGCCGCAGCGGCAAAGCCGGCGAACGCCCAGATGAGCGTCAGCACCGTCAGATGCGCGGCGATGGAGACCTTGCGCTCGAACGCGATTCTCTGCTGCAGCGCCATCGGATACGTGGCGCTCTCCCGGCGCGCGGCGCGGAAATAGATCGGGAACAGCGCCGGCGAGCAATAGAGCAGCTTGAACCAGCGCGCGTTGACCTTGGGCGACAGATGATGCCGCTTGGGATCGTCTTCGTCGGACCCGAGCTCGGCGTGGTGATCCAGGTGCCAGCGCGTGAACTGACTCGCCGAGATCCCGCTGGGCACGGCGTACAGCCACCCGAGCGCGCGCTCCGCGGCGGGACGCCGCCGCTCGAAGATCGTGTGGTGGACGACCTCGTGCAGCAGCACCGTGAAGTTGAAGACGGTGAATCCCTGAACGAAGACCAGCGGAATCCAGATCAGGGGGTTCGTGACGGCGATGAGCGCCCAGGTCGTCAAACCAAGGATCGCGAACTGCCGCACGGCCACGGCAAAGTGACGCGACGCCACCTTCGTGTGAAACAGACGCATCTGTTCACGGCTCAGCGTATGGCCGAGTTCAGTCCGCAAAGCCGCCGCGTGCAGACTGTAATGATGAGATTTCACGGGACTTATGCCGGATTGTACTACTATGGACCCTATGCATCGCATCCGAACCTTCGGAGTCGCCCTGTTCCTTTTGGGACTCACGGCGGCGCCCGCCAGGGCCGATATCACCGCGTTCATCGGCGCGAACACGACGCCGGCCAATCGCCACGTGACCGGAGTGGCGCTCGGCGCGGGACTCCTCGTGGTCGGCTTCGAATTCGAGTACGCCTACACGCCCGACGATCCGCTCGTGGGAGCGCCGTCGCTGAAAACCGGCATGGGCAACGTGATTCTGCAAACGCCGACGGCCATCATGGGATTTCAGCCGTATTTCACGACCGGCGGAGGGATCTACCAGGAAGAACTCGGCCTGCACTCCGACACGAGCGTCGGATTCAACACGGGCGGCGGGGTGAAGATCTCGCTGGCGGGACCGATCCGGCTCCGGGTGGACTACCGGATCTTCAAGCTGGGAAGCGGCGCGCTGGATTCACCAGCGCACCGCTTTTATGCAGGACTGAATCTGAAACTCTGACCCTGATCCAGGGTGTCTACTTCGCGAGGTCCGACACCAGCGACAGATTGACGAAGTTCTGCCCTGATGCGTAGGCCTCTGCGTACTGCTTGTAGAGCGCCTGCACCTCGGTCGGGAACGCCTCGGCCAGAATCGTGGACACCGTGTAGTCCGCGCCCTTGACCGATGGATCGATCATGAAGACGTAGAGCACGTTGCCGCCTTGCGCCGGGTCGGGCGACTTGAACACCTTCCAGCTCGCCGCCTGCTGCTTGCGCTCGGGTTTCTCGCTCTTGTGGAGCGCTTCCTTCAGCTTGCCGATGACCGCCTCGAAGTCCGCGGTCTTGTCCGCCTTGATGAAATTGAGCACCATGCCGGCATCCGACGCGAACAGCCGTGCGGTGGGTGCCGCCTGGGCCGCCGCCGCGGGAGCGGCCTGAGCGAAAGCGGTGGTTGCCGACAGCGCGCCGACAACAAGTCCAAACACAATCCTGCGAAGCATCGCGGCCTCCTCTGCGAAAGGCGGTTACTTTAGCGTACTTGTTGCTACACGAAAACCGACATCACTTCGTGAGCAAGGAGCATTCCCTCGCGGGTCAGGCTGAGGCGGGATTCCGTGCGCCGCAGGCAGCCGCCTTCGAGAAACGGCACGAGGTCGGCGCCGAACCGGCGCCAGACGTCCACTCCGTACCGATTTTGTATGGCATTTACGTCGATTCCGTCAACCAGCCGGAGTCCGGTGAACAGGGCGTCACCCAGCCGTTCGTCCGCCGTCAGCGTGCGCCGGTCGACGGCGAGTGCCCCTCCCTGCGCGACTCGCTCCACATATTCCGCTGTCGAGGAGATGTTCTTCCACCGGACACCGCCGCGTGTCGAGTGCGCGCCGCAGCCGAAGCCAAGCCACTCGCCGTCTGTCCAGTATTTCAGGTTGTGACGGGACTCCCGGCCCGGTCTGGCCACGTTCGAGATCTCGTACTGCCGGTAGCCCGCGGCATCCAGGCGGTCCATCGCGCCCAGATACATCGCCGCGACATCCTCGTCCGGCGCCTGCGACCAGCGCGCGCGTGCCATATCGTCCTTCAGCGGAGCGTTCGGATACACCTCCAGCATGTAGAGCGAGAGGTGCTCGGGGCCAAGGGCGATCGCCGCATCGATCGACTCGAACCACTCGCTCACCGTCTGCTGCGGCAGCCACATCATCAGGTCCAGGCTGACGTTGTCGAAGCCGGCGGCACGCGCCTCCCGAAGCGCCGCGCGCGCCCGATCCGCGCTGTGAAGGCGCGAGAGGCGGCGGAGCTCATCCTCGCGAAACGACTGCACGCCGAAGCTGATGCGATTGACGCCGGCGCGGCGGTACTCGGACAGGCGCGCCTCGGTGACCGACTCCGGGTTGGCTTCGAGCGTGACCTCTCGATCGCGCGCGACATCGAACGCCGACTCGCACGCGGCGATGATGCGGGCGACTTCGGACGGTTCGAGCAGCGACGGCGTCCCCCCGCCGAAGAAAATGGTATCAGCGCCGGGAGTTCCTGCCTGTCCCGCCGTTCCTGCCCGTCCCGCCCGGGCAATCTCGACGATCAGCGCGTCGACATAGCGCGCCTTGAGATCCGCGTCGAACAGACCGCGATTGAAGTTGCAGTAGTTGCAGATGGCGGAACAGAAGGGGACGTGGACGTAGAGGCCCAGGGACATCAGAATTAAGAATTAAGAATTAAGAATTCTTAATTCTAACTTCCCGCCCGTCCGCCCGGCCATTTGAGATCGGCCTTGCCGTCGCGCACGGGATCGCGCAGCTGCGCCCGCGCCTGGCGGGTGGCGCGCGGCGGCAGCGCGGACTTCTTCCGCATCTTCCACAGCGTGATCAAGTCGTCGACGCCGCCGTTGACCGGCAGCTCGCGGTAGTCGGCACCGTCCATCTCGATGAAATCGCACATCTCGTGCAGCCGCGAACGCATCCGGTGGCCGATGCGGAACAACAGCGAGTTCGGGTCGCTGTCGTCGGGCACGTCCAGGTAATTCGAGGTGAACAGCGTCATCCGGCGCTCGTTGTACCGGGTATTGACGATGAGATTCATCGTCTCTTCGACCCATTCCGACGTCTTCTCGGCGCCGAGATCGTCGAGCACGAGCACCTGGGCGTTCATCACCGGCCGGAGCACTTCGAGCTCGGTGGTCCGAATCGACGGATCGTACGTGCTGCGGATGACGCGCAGCAGATCGCGCGTGTCGTAGAAGAGGCCCGTGGCGCGCGACCGATCCATGATCGCCTTGAGCACGGCCACCGCCAGGTGCGTCTTGCCGACGCCGGGCTGTCCATCGAGAAAGAGGCCGCGCCCGACGAGCTCGCGCGCGGCGGCTCCGTCGAAACGGCCGGGAATGGCCCGCGCCGCCTCGAGCGCGCGTTCGAGCGACTCGTTGTAGGCCGAGAAGTTGTCGAACGTGCAGTGCAGGTAGCGCTTCGGAATATTCGCGTCGGCCAGACGCTGCGCACCGACCTGTTCTCGCCAGCACTCACATCGGACGACGCGACGAACGCCAGAGACTGGATCGTCGATCGGTTTCCAGCCTGTGTCGTCGCAGTGCGGACAAGACATCAGAAACGCATTCTAACAACTTTTTCTGACGATGATCGTACCGCGTCGCGATCGAAATTTATTTTTGACTCTTGACCAGATCGGTCGGCGACGATTTCACGAGCGCGGTGGAGAGCCGCGCTTCCCAGTCGTCCACGCCGCGCGCCATTTCTTTCTTGACGTACGCCATGAACTCGTTCACCTCATGCTGCATCGCTTCGATCTTGCGGCGCATGTTGAGGATGATTTCCACGCCGGCGAGGTTGACGCCCATGTCTCGGGTAAGTGACAGAATGACTTCGAGCTGCTCGAGATCCTCTTCCGAATACAGCCGCGTGTTGCCGTCAGTGCGCGACGGTTTCAACAGGCCTTCCCGCTCGTAGAGGCGCAGCGTCTGCGCGTGGATGTTGTACTTCTGCGCGACGGCGCTGATCATGTAATACGCTTTGCCGGGCTTCTTCATAAAGAACAAGGACCCAGAGGCGAACGAAGGCCGCAAAGAGACAATCGGACGGAACGTCCTCTGTTCACCTTGGTGTCCTCGTCGCCGTCACGAACGAAGTTCTAACGTCCTCGCCGTTCAGCCTGCCGAATTCCCGCAACAACTCCTTCGATCGCTCGTCGAGCATCTTCGGCAGCACGAGCTGCACTTCCACGACCAGGTCGCCGCGGCGCCCGTCGCGCGGCGACGGCACGCCGCGTTCGCGGACGCGGAACCGCTGCCCCGACTGCGTGCCCGGCGGCACGCGAAGACGCGCGGGGCCGTCGGGCGAAGGGACATCGATCTTGGCGCCCAGCGCCGCTTCGTGAACGGCCACCGGCACCGTGACGTGCAGGTCGTCGCCGTCGCGCACGAAGAACGGATGGGCCCGGACGGCGACGTCCACGTACAGATCCCCGGCTTCCCCGCCGTTGCGGCCGGCGTGCCCTTTTCCAGGCACGCGGATCCGCGCGCCGTCGGCCAGGCCGGCGGGCACGCTGATCGTCAGCGATTCGGTTCGCATCTGATGCTGATCGCCCCGGCACGCGGGACAGCGGGTTTGGCGCTGCTGACCGGTGCCGCCGCAATGGAGGCACGGCTTGGAAAACACCATGTGCCCCCGGACCGACTTCACCGCGCCGGCCCCGTGGCAATGCAGGCACGCGGACGGCGTCACGTGGAGCTGTCCGGCCCCCAGGCACGTCGGGCAGTGCTCCTGTCGCGTGACCGTGACCGTCCGCCGGACGCCGCTGATCATCTCGTCGAACCCGAGCGCGATCGACTGATGGAGATCGATGCCGCGCTCCGGTTCGCCCTGCGTACGCCGCGCCTCGCGCTGGTTCAGGACGTCGGCGAAGAGGTCGCCAAAGGTCGGCGCCTCGTCGCCGTGAACGCTGATCGTGAAGTCGAACCCGTCGAAGCCGAACGTGGGGCCGCTGTCGGCCTCTGCGCGCGATCCAGTACGGTCGTACTGCTGGCGCCGCTGCACATCGCTCAGCGTCTCGTACGCTTCGGCGATCTGCCGGAACTGCGCCGCGGCCTGCCGGTCGCCCGGATTGATGTCCGGATGGTACTTCCGCGCGAGACGCTTGTACGCCCGCTTGACGTCGGCCAGCGACGCGCCACGCTCCACGCCGAGGATCAGATAGAAATCCACTTCTAACTTCTAACTTCTAACTTCTACTTCTCACTTCTAACTTCTCACTTCTAACTTTAAGTTTGCTTACCCTCGTCCACCACTTCGGCGTCGATCACGTCGCCTTTGGGCTCGCCGGCTCCACCCGCGGCGCCGCCGGTGCCGCTCGCGCCGCCGTCGCCCGCCGGCCCACCACCCGGCGCGGCTCCGGCGCCAGCGGCGGCGCCCTGCTTGTAGAGCGCTTCAGCCGCCTTGTGCTGCACGCTCGTGAGCTGATCGAGAGCGCGCTGGATCGCAGCGGAGTCGGTGCCCTCGTTGGCCTTCTTCACGGCTTCCATCGCTTCCTCGATCGCCTGCTTGTCGCTCGCGGTCAACTTGTCGCCGGTATCCTTGAGCAGCCGCTCGGCGCCGTAGACCGCCTGGTCGGCGCGGTTGCGGACCTCGATCTCTTCCTTCCGCTTCTTGTCCTCGTCCGCATGGGCCTCGGCTTCCTTCATCATGCGGTCGACTTCGTCCTTCGCCAGGCCGCTCGACGCGGTGATCGTGATCTTCTGTTCCTTCCCTGTCCCGAGATCCTTGGCCGAGACGTTGGCGATGCCGTTGGCGTCGATGTCGAACGTGACTTCAATCTGCGGGACGCCGCGCGGCGCCGGCGGCAATCCGACGAGATGGAACTTGCCCAGCGTCCGGTTGTCGCGCGCCAGGGAGCGCTCGCCCTGGAGCACGTGCACTTCGACGCTCGTCTGGTTGTCCGAGGCGGTCGAGAAGATTTCGCTCTTGCGCGTCGGAATCGTCGTATTGCGCGGGATCAGCGTCGTCATCACGCCGCCCATCGTTTCGATGCCGAGCGAAAGCGGCGTCACGTCGAGCAGCAGCAGGTCCTTGACCTCGCCCGCCAGCACACCGGCCTGGACCGCCGCGCCGATGGCTACCACTTCGTCGGGGTTCACCCCTTTGTGAGGTTCGCGGTTGAACAGCTCCTTGACAATCGTCTGCACTTTCGGAATACGCGTCGATCCGCCGACGAGCACGACCTCGTCGATCTTGGAAGGATCGAGCCCCGCGTCCGCGAGCGCCTGTTTCGTCGGTCCGACCGTGCGCTGCAGCAAGTCCTCGACGAGCTGCTCGAACTTCGCCCTCGTCAGCTTCATCTGCAGGTGCTTCGGGCCGCTGGCGTCGGCGGTGATGAACGGCAGGTTGATGTCCGTCTCCATCACGGTGGAGAGCTCCATCTTCGCCTTCTCAGCAGACTCCTTCAGACGCTGCAGCGCCATCCGGTCCTTGCCGAGATCGATGCCTTCCGATTTCTTGAACTCCGCGATGATCCAGTCGATGATGCGCTGATCGAGGTTGTCGCCGCCGAGGTGAGTGTCGCCGTTGGTCGCCTTCACTTCGACAACGCCTTCGCCCACTTCCAGGATCGAGATGTCGAACGTGCCGCCGCCGAAGTCGTACACGGCGATCGTTTCGTCCTTCTTCTTGTCGAGCCCGTAGGCCAACGCCGCCGCCGTCGGTTCGTTGACGATGCGCATCACCTCGAGGCCGGCGATCTGTCCGGCATCCTTGGTCGCCTGGCGCTGCGCGTCGTTGAAGTAGGCCGGGACTGTGATGACCGCCTTGCTGACCGACTGACCGAGATACTCCTCTGCGGCCTGCTTCAGCTTCTGCAGAATCATCGCGGAGATCTCGGGCGGCGAATATTCCTTGCCCTGCGCGTTCACACGCGCATCGCCGTTGCTGGCGCGTACCACCTGGTACGGGACCATCTTCATTTCCTCATTGACCTCGTCGAACTTCCGGCCCATGAAGCGCTTGATGGAAAACACCGTGTTCTCGGGGTTGGTGACAGCCTGACGCTTCGCGACCTGCCCCACGAGCCGCTCGCCCGCTTTGGTGAAGGCCACAACCGACGGCGTCAAACGCCCGCCTTCCGGGTTCGTGATCACCACGGGTTCGCCGCCTTCCATGACCGCGACGACGGAGTTGGTGGTGCCGAGATCGATGCCGATGATTTTGCTCATGCGATACCTCTACGCTGTGCTGATAATCCTCTTAGTATAAAAGTTGAGTGACTCGCTGTAAATCTCGGCGGAGCGATTTCGCGCTAAGTCGCATGCTATAGTGTAGTTGCGGTCTATTTCCTTGGCCCACGTAGTCGTCAAAGTTGCACGCAACGCCGGGCTGGTGGCGTTGTTCATCGTCGCCGCGATGCTCGGCATCCTGAGCGGCGTCATGTTCGCCTACGCCGGCGACCTGCCACAGGTATCCGCGCTCGACAACTATTCCCCCAGCACCATCACGCGCATCTACGCCAGCGGCGGCCAGACCATCGGCGAATTTGCGACGCAGCGGCGCGTGGTGGTGGGCTACGACGAGATCAACCCGCTGCTCCGGCAGGCGATCATCGCGACCGAGGATGCCGAATTCGACCGCCACTTCGGCGTCAACGTCTGGCGCATCTTCGTCGCGGCGGCCACCGACATCATCGAGCGGCGGCGCGCGCAAGGCGCGAGCACGCTGACGCAGCAGCTCGCGCGGAACCTGAAGGAGCAGTTCGGCCTCAACAACGAAAAATCGTTCGAGCGGAAGATCCGCGAGGCGATCCTCGCGATTCAGATCGAGAAGCGCTACACGAAGAAAGAGATCTTCACGATCTACTGCAACCAGATGTACCTGGGTCACGGCGCGTACGGCGTCGAGGCCGCGTCGCGGTTGTACTTCCAGAAGTCGAACAAGCAGCTCAATCTCGAAGAGGCGGCGCTGATCGCCGGCATCTTCCAGACGCCCGAGCGCCAGAGCCCCTTCGTCGACATGAAACGGGCGACCAGCCGCCGCAACGTCGTGCTGCAGCGCATGGCGGAGGAACGCTACATCACGCAGGCCGAAGCTGACGCGGCCAAGCAGCGGCCGATCGTCACGCGCGGGCAGCCGAATCAGCCCCCGGGCATTGCTCCCTACTTCGTCGAAGAGGTGCGCAAACACCTCGAGAAGCAGTACGGCGCAAAAGTCCTGTACGAGAACGGGCTGAACGTCACGACGACGCTCGACGCCAGGTTGCAGGATCTGGCGAACAAGGCCCTCGAGCGCGGCCTCCGGGCGTACGACAAGCGCCATGGATGGCGCCATCCGCTGCGCAACGTGATCGAGGAGCGGCATACCGTCGACGGATTCAAGTCCGAGCGCTGGACGCGGGCGCTTGCGCCCGGCGACATCGTGCCGGCCGTGGTCGTGACGGCGCCGAAGACGGGCGCCGCGCGGCTGCGCATCGGCAGCGTCCACGCCGATCTCGACAAGGCCGGCTACGCCTGGACGCGCAAGGTGTCGGCCGCGGATCTCTTCAAGCCGGGTGACCTGGTCGACGTGGCGATCGTGAAGGTGGACGCCGCGACCGGGACGCCGACCGTCACGCTGGAGCAATCGCCGCTGGCGGAGGGCGCGATCCTCGCGATCGACAACCACACGGGCCAGATCAAGGCGATGGTGGGCGGGTGGAGTTTCACCCGCAGCAAGTTTAATCGATCGGTGCAGGCCTACCGGCAGCTCGGGTCGACCTTCAAGCCGATCGTGTACACGGCGGCCATCGATCGCGGCTTCACGCCGTCCTCGATCATCGTCGATGCGCCGGTGAGCTATTCGAGCGGCAACGGCCAGATCTACAGCCCGAAGAACTACGATCACGAGTTCCTGGGGCCCGTCACGCTGCGCTATGCGCTGGAGGAATCGCGCAACATCCCGGCGATCAAGATCATGGACACGCTGGGTCCGAAGAACGTGATCGAATTCGCCAAGCGCTTCGGGTTCGAAGAGGATTTCCCGCCCTACCTCCCGATCGCGCTCGGCGCCGGCGACGCCACGCTGCTCGACATCACGAGCGCGTATACGACCTTCCCGAACCAGGGCGTGCGGATGAAGCCGTTCTCGGTGCTCAACGTGAAGGACCGCGACGGCAACCTGCTCGAGGAGAATCGCGCCGAGCCGAACGACGTGATCCGCGCAGACACCGCGTTCGTGATGACGAACATGCTGCGAGGCGTGCTGAGCCCGCGCGGAACGGGCGCGCGCGCGACGGCCCTCGCCGCGTCGTGGCCGCTCGCGGGCAAGACGGGAACGGTCGACGACAACACCGACGCGTGGTTCATCGGCTTCGACCCGGACATCACGGTCGGCGTGTGGCTTGGTTTCGACGACAAGCGCAAATCGCTCGGCAGCGCGGAGCAGGGAGCCTTCGCGGCGCTCCCCATCTGGATGGACTTCATGAAGAACTACATCGACGGGCGTTCCGACAAGGACGATCCGCCGGAGTTCGCCGCGCCCGGCAACATCGTCTTTCTCGCCGTGGACAAAGGGAACGGCTCGGTGCTTCCGGCCGAAAC
>Ga0070665_100001934_pt1 | contig 23349 bp, 18 predicted proteins | sample KBSS13metaG_FD_65862 | JGI IMG/M metagenome (GOLD analysis project Ga0070665, IMG submission 65862) | Switchgrass rhizosphere microbial communities from Kellogg Biological Station, Michigan, USA - KBS S1-3 metaG | ecosystem: Host-associated > Plants > Roots > Rhizosphere > Soil ... | reverse complement strand
CCTCAATTTTCACTGCATCCGGTAGGTCGTCATATTCGGCCGCCATGAAGCCACAGAGGCACATTCTATTCTCCTGCTCAAGCGATCGGCGGAAAAGTCCTGGATAGGCTCGCAGCGCCTTTCTCGGATCCCGGTTCGCTGTTGAAAGGGCTTCGAGATCCGCCGCAGTATCCTGCCAGTAGCGCTTCGCCACCGCGGCTCCCAACTCAGCCTTGCCGGGGAAGTGGTGATAGATGCTTGCCGCCTTGATGCCGACCTCAGCCCCGATGTCACGAAAGTTCAGCCCGCCATAGCCGTGTGCCTGAGCCGTTCTGCGCGCCGCAACAAGGATCGCTTCTCTCGCATTTTCACTCACAGTGATCACCTCATCGTGTCCCAACCAACTGACAGGTAGGATTGAATTTCAGATTATCGAATTTATAGTCAATCTACCAAATGGCAGGTAGAATAGCTATGCTTAATTGTGCAGTTCAGGTGGGCGCATCCGGCCCGGCCCGGCCAGGCCCATCACCAATCAGGAGCTTTTGGTCGCCGAAGCTATACCCGCTCAAGTCGGTATCGCTGAAGTCAAGGCGCGCGAACGATTCGAGCGGTTCATCGGCGGCGTACTTTTGACCGAACTTCGGGGAAGCCAACTCGCTATTGCGGGAGGCTCCGGTCTTTTAGGCGCACTGGTTCGTCGCCAAGGTGATGGTGACGGATGAGGTCGTGACCAGAAAGCAACGACGACGAGTCCGTCGGAAATTGACAAATCAGTGTATCAGGCCGCGAACGCAAGGCTGAGCCGCCGGCGACTGAGTGTCGCTGCGCGTTCGTCAAGGGAGCCCCACTATGTGGCTGATCAAGATCGCTTTGAGTCGGCCCTATACCTTTATCGTTATGGCGGTCGTGATCGTGGTCATGGGTCCGCTGGCCATTTTAAGCACGCCGGTCGATATTTTTCCGAGCATCGGCATTCCTGTCGTCAGCATGATCTGGACCTACGCCGGTCTGCCTGCGAAGGAGATCGCCAACCGCATCAGTGCCAATTTTGAACGCGTCGCGCCGGTCGTGGTCGGCGGCGTCGAGCACATCGATTCCAGCAACCTCAATGGCGTCGGTGTCAGCAAGATCTACTTTCAACCCGGAGCCAATATCCCCTTGGCGACGAGCCAATTGGTCGCCGGCGTCTCGTTTTATTCGAAGTTCTTCCCGCCTGGCACGACGCCGCCGCAGATCCTGACCTACAACGCTGCCAGCGTCCCGGTTCTTCAGCTTGCCCTGTCCAGCAAGACAATGACAGAGCAGGCTCTCTACGATACCGGCAACATCTACGTTCGCAGCCAACTCTCCGGCGTGCCTGGATTGTCGCTGCCCTATCCCTACGGCGGCAAACAGCGCCAGGTTCAGGTCGACCTCAATCCCCAGCAGCTTCAGGCGTTCGGACTGTCCGCCCAGGATGTGCAGAATGCGATCATCAGCCAGAACCTGATCATTCCTGCGGGAACACAGAAGATCGGTGCCTATGAATACGTGATCGGTCTGAACGGCGCGGCAATCACGATCGACGATCTCAATAATCTACCCGTCAAGGAAGTCAACGGTTCGACCATCTATGTCCGCGACGTGGCTCACGTACGCGACGGCGCTCCACCACAAACCAATATGGTGCGCTTGAACGGCGAACACGCGGTCCTGATGACCGTTCAGAAGATCGGCAGCGCCTCGACTTTGCAGATCGTGCATGATGTCAAGGCCAGGCTACCCGCCATCCAGGCAGCCGGACCCGAAGGACTGAAGATCGATGCCGTCGGCGATCAATCGGTCTTCGTGAGTGCAGCCGTATCCGGTGTGATCCGCGAAGGCGTGATCGCGGCGTCGCTTACCGCGATTATGATCCTTCTGTTCCTCGGGTCTTGGCGCAGCACCCTGATCATCGCAGTCTCGATCCCGCTCTCGGTGCTGGTTTCGATCATCGTTCTCTCATTCCTGGGCCAGTCCATCAACCTCATGACGCTGGGTGGATTGGCCCTCGCGGTTGGCATCCTGGTCGATGATGCGACGGTCGTCATCGAGAATATCAATGCCCACCTCGAGCGGGGCGACCCAGTTGCGGACTCCGTGCTCAACGGGTCGGCGGAGATCGCCGCCCCTGCATTTGTCGCCACGCTTTGCGTTTGCATCGTCTTCATGCCGATGTTTTTCCTGTCCGGCGTGCCGAAATATTTATTCGTGCCCATGGCGGAGGCGATCGTCTTCGCAATGCTGGCGTCCTACATTCTTTCGCGGACGCTGGTGCCGACCCTCGCCAATTTAATGTTGAAGCCGCACGTGCCGGGAACGGAGAGGGGCCGATTGAATCCTTTAGCGCGCTTCCAGAATGGCTTCGAGCGAAGGTTCGAAGCCATGCGCGAGAACTATCGTCGCGTTCTGTCCCGTGCGGTTGAGCGGCGAGGCTTGTTCATCCCGGTCTTCCTCGGCGGCGCTCTCGCATCGGTACTGCTGGTTTTTACACTGGGGACCGACTTCTTTCCCTCGGTCGACGGCGGTCAGATCAAATTACATGTGCGTGCCCATGCTGGAACCCGAGTGGAAGAAACTGCGCGCATCGTCGATCAGGTCGAAGATGAGTTGCGACGTACCATTCCCGCGATTGAACTCGCCGGCGTCGTCGACAACATCGGCCTTCCAGTCTCCGGCGTGAATCTGTCGTACAGTAATTCTGCTCCAACGGGGCCGGCGGATGCCGACATCCTGGTGAGCCTCACGGCGAAGCATCAGCCGACGGCCGATTATGTGCGACGCCTGCGCATAAGCCTGCCACGGGCCTTCCCTGGTGTGACATTCGCCTTCCTGCCCGCCGATATCGTCAGCCAGATCCTGAATTTTGGAGCTCCCGCGCCGATTGATGTGCAGATCGTGGGGAGAGACACCGCGAGCAACGCAATCGTTGCCGAACGCCTTCTCCAGAGAATCCGCAAGATCCCCGGGATTGCCGACGCTCGGATCCAGCAGGATCTCGACGCGCCCGCGTTCACCGTCGCAGTTGATCGCAGTCGCGCGAGCGACGTCGGGCTGACGCAGGGGGATATCGCGAACACGATGCTGATCGCCCTGGCGGGAAGCTTTCAGACGGCGCCCACATTCTGGCTGGACCCGAAAAGTGGCGTATCCTATCCGATCGTCAGCCAGACGCCTCAGACGGACCTGCAGACGCTGGATTCACTCCGCAACACGCTCATTACGGGCAAGCCCGGATCGCACAGCCAAGTCCTTGGTGGCATCAGCACGATCAAGCGTAATATCCTGCCGTCAGTCGATACCCGCTACAACGCTCTGCCTGCGATGGACATCTACGCTACCAGCGCTGGTCGGGACTTCGGCGGTGTTGCCAACGACGTCCGCAGGGCGATCGGCGAGGTCACCAGGGCGGGGCTGCCCAAAGGTGTCACCATCACCCTGCGTGGCCAAGTCGTGACCATGGCCACATCCTATGCCGGGCTGCTGTACGGGCTCGCCTTCGCCATGCTCCTCGTCTACCTGCTGATGGTGGTGAACTTTCAATCCATGCTGGACCCTTTCATCATCATCACGGCGTTGCCGGCGACGATGGCGGGCATCGTTTGGATGCTGTTCCTGACCGATACAAATCTCAGCGTTCCCGCGCTGACCGGCGCCATCATGAGCGTAGGTGTCGCGACTGCCAACAGCATTCTCGTCGTGAGCCTGGCGCGCGACCGCCTGAGGCTGGGAGACGATCCGGCGGCCGCCGCGGTCGCGGCCGGATTCGGCCGCTTCCGCCCTGTGCTGATGACGGCGCTGGCGATGATCATCGGCATGCTGCCCATGGCGCTCGGACTCGGCGAAGGCAGCGAACAGAACGCTCCGCTCGGCCGCGCCGTGATCGGTGGCCTGATCGTCGCAACGGTCGCCACGCTGACCTTCGTGCCCGCCGTCTTCGCTCTCCTGTACGGACCGCGGCACCCTCTCGCTCCGCCGCCGACCTTCGATGGCACGGCGACGCCTCTGCACACACCAGCCGGATAACGGAGCTTGCCATGAACGAAACACCTTCCCCGACCGTATCGGCTCAGGCCGGCCGCTCTCGTGCCCACGCTCTGTTGGTCAATCTCCTCAGGGTCGCAGGTGTCGCCGCGCTCGTCATACGGGGGTTCGAGACCCGGAACACCAGCGAGGCCGCCCTGGAGCGGCAGGCGGAAGTTGGCGCCATCGCAACTGTGATCGTGACCCATCCGAGGCCGGGACAAGCTCTCGAGGAAGTCGTTCTGCCCGGACAGATGAAAGGTGAAATTGAGACGTCCGTCTACGCCCGCACGAACGGCTATGTTCGCCTTCGGAAAACGGACATAGGCGCTCATGTCAAAGCCGGCGAGCTCTTGGCGGTTATTGACTCGCCCGAGGTCGATCAGCAGCTTCTTCAGGCGGAGGCCGATCTCAAGACCGCGCAGGCCAATGCCGATATTGCACGGCGAACGGCAGACCGCTTTGCGCATTTGGTAGACACGCTTTCAGTCTCCCGCCAAGCCGGAGACGATCGCGAAGCCACAGCATTGGCAAGTGCCGCCCAGGTCTCGGCTAACGAGGCCAATGTCAATCGCCTCCGACGGCTTCAAAGCTTCGAGCGGGTGGTCGCACCGTTCGCCGGGGTTATCACTGCACGCGACACGGACGTCGGCGCATTGATTAACGCCGGAAGTGGTCAAGGGGCGGAGCTCTTCCACATCGCAGCGACTGACAAGCTTCGAGCTTATGTTGACGTTCCGCAAAGCTATGCCAGCGACATTCGGGATGGAACCGAGGCGTATTTGCAATTCCCGGACAAGCCGGGAAAGCGGTATTCGGCGATGGTGACACGAACCTCCTCGGCTATTGATCGTCAGGCGCGGACGCTCCAAGTCGAACTCGACATCGATAACAGTTCAGGCGAGCTTTTTCCCGGGAGTTTCGTTCAAGTGCATTTTCAATTGCCCCCTATTGGACATGGGTTTCGACTGCCCGCTAATGCCCTGCTGTTCCGGGCCGACGGCGTTCAGGTTGCTGTCGTAGGCCCGAGCGACAAGGTTATCATGAAGCCGATCACTCTTGGCCGCGACTTCGGGGACACGGTCGAGGTTCTTACGGGCGTCGCGCAGTCCGAGCAGGTGATCCTCAACCCGTCTTCCGCCATCGCGAGCGGTGATCAGGTCCGCGTTGCCGCAGCGCAAGGGCCCAAAGCCGGGTCATGACTGTGGCGCGGGGCCGCTCAGCCTCGACGAGGTATTTATCGCAATCAATCAGCAGGAAACGCGGGGGCAGCAATCTCGCTGGTGGTCGGGATTTCCACTCCACTCAACGAAAGGTGAAGCATGGCACACTTAATCATGATCCACGGGTCCTGGAGCGGCGGATGGATGTGGGATCGGGTCGTCCCGATCCTGATCGCGGCGGGCCATAGCGCCGAGGCACCAACTCTGCTGGGAGCCGATCCAGGTGGCGCTCAATTCCCGTCCCAGCCGATCTCCGCCTGGGCGGACCAGATCGCCGCCCGGGTGCGTGAAGCGAAAGGCCCCGTCGTGCTTGTCGCCCAGAGCCGCGGCGGACTGATCATCAGTGAAGTGGCCGAGCGAGTCCCTGAGCGGATCGGCTATCTGGTCTACGCGGCGGCCTTTCTGCTCCCAGATCGAGCCTCCATCGGCGGAACGATCCAGAACGCGCATCCCGGCGCCGCGCCGATTTTCAGTGTGGACTTGGCGGCGGGCATGACGACTGTTCTTCCGGAAGCGTTGGACAGGATCTACAGCAACACGCCCGCGCGCTGGGTCGAGGTCGCACGTGCAAACCAGTGCCTTGAGCCCATTGCGGCGATCACAACGCCGATCTCGGTCAGCGAGGAGCGTTTTGGCTCCGTGCCGAGAGCCTACGTTGAGGCGGCAGACGATCAGGTCATACCCCTGTCACTCCAGCGCGCGATGCAGGCGCGGCTGCCCTGCGATCCCGTTTTCACTATCAAGTCCGACCATGTGCTGCCGTCTTCAGCTCCTGAGGAACTGGCCGGGCACCTCATTGAGATCGCCAACAGGGTCGAGCGGCTCTCTGATTGATGCCGCCCCCTTGTGGAAATCGGCAGTTCAGCCGCTGGCTGCAGTGAAGCCAAGCGTGCTTGCCGGCTGATCGAGTGGCTTCGGGTAAAATCGAGGACGAAAGGGCAAGGCCTTCGTGCGAGTTGACGTCGGCGAAAGCCTGCACTCGGATTTCACCGCGTCCGGCAGATCGTCATATTCGGCTGCCACGAAGCTGCAGAGGGACATTCGGTTATCCTGCTCGAGCGATCGGCGAGAAAGTCCGGGATAGGCCCAGAGCGCCTCTCTCGGATTTTCCGTTCGCTTTCGAAAGAGCTTCAAGGTTCGCCGCGGTATCCTCCCAGTAACGTTTCGACACCGCTACACCCGGCTCGGCCTTGCCGGGGAAGAATAGATGCTCGCGACCTTGCTGCCGACCTCAGCCCGACGTCGCGGAAGTTCAGCCCGGCCATATCCGTGCGTCTGAGCCGTCCTGCGCGCCGCAGCCAGGATCGCTTCCCTCGCATTTCCGCTCATCGTGATCACCTCAACGTGTACCTACCAAGTGACAGGTAGGGATTGACCTCGGTGAGTGCGGGAGGTATCTCGGGCCTATCAAGTGACAGGTAGGGTGAACGATGACCGACAAAATCGTAAGACTGGATACCATTCGTATCGCCGAGTTGATTGCCAAACGTGAGCTTTCGCCGGTCGAGGTCATGCAGGCGCATCTCGATCGCATTGCCGAGGTCAATCCGAAAGTGAACGCTGTCGTGACGATGGCCGAAGGCGCACTGGACCAGGCCCAAAAAGCCGAGGCGGCGGTCAAGGCGGACGCTCGATTGGGTCCTCTCCATGGCGTTCCGTTCACGGTCAAGGATGGAATCGACACGGCGGGCGTGCCAACACAGCGCGGCTCGCCAATTTTTAGAGGCCGCGTGCCTGATACGGATGCCACCGTGGTGGCGAGGCTGAAGGCGGCCGGCGCCATCCTCATCGCAAAGACGAACCCGCCGGAATTTTCTTACTCGATCGAAACCGACAATCTCCTGACGGGCCAGACCAACAATCCCTGGAACCTCGACTACACTCCGGGCGGATCGAGCGGTGGTGAGTCGGCCGCCATTGCGGCGGGCATGTCGCCACTCGGCGTGGGCAGTGATCTCTCGATCTCATTGCGCGGTCCGGCTGCCCATACCGGTGTCGTTGGGTTCAAAGCGACGCACGGTCGATTGCCGATGACAGGCCACTGGCCGCGGGTGCCACGCCGCCTCTGGCACATCGGTCCGATGGCACGATCAGTTCGCGATGTGGCCCTCGCTTATTCGTTGATGGCAGGACCAGACGGTGGCGACGGCTTCTCAATCAGCCCGCCCGGTTTCGATGCAGGGGTGGGAACGACATCGACCCGTCAGGTTCGTGTCGGATGGCTGGCCTCTCCGGGCTTCTTCGGACCAACCGATCCGGAGGTGGTCGCGACCGTGAAGGCAGCGGCCCAAGCGCTGAGCAATGCCGGCTGCCACGTCGAACAGGTCCGGTTGCCCGTGCTGGAGCAGACCGATGCCAGCAGCGTGCTGTGGCAGCTCCAACAGATGGAAAGTCGGCCCGAGTTCGCGAAGGTCGCCGTCGGCTACGAGGCCCAGATCTTCAGGCATGCCAGATTGATCCTCGATACACCTGACACGCCCATAGTCGACTTCGTCGCTGCCGAGCAGTCGGTGGAGCGCCTCCGCGACAGCTTCGTCGACTATTTCCAGCGTTACGATGCGCTGCTCGGTCCGGTGACGCCGTTCCCGGCGACCAGGCACGGACTTAAGGACCTCGTGGTCGATGGCAAGACGGTTTCACCGTTCCACGTGCAAAGTGCGACTTCGCCCTTCAGCCTGACCGGCATGCCGGCACTGTCGATGCGGTTCGGAACAAGCCACGACGGTCTTCCGATCGGCGTGCAAATCGTCTCCTCCTGGTTGGCGGAATCGACAGTGCTTAAGGTCGCCTCGCTCCTCGAGCAGGTAAGTCCCGTCCGCAACCTCCACCCTGACATCTAACGTGGAAGGGGCGGGATATTCCCGCCCCTTTTCACGGGAGGATTGAAAAACATGAATGCAGAGCGCGACGATACCGACGCTGATTCCATCAGTCGGCGGAGTTTCCTGGGCTGTACTGCGGCGGCAGCAGCTTGGCGGATCTCGACGCGGATCGGAGCTGCACAAGCAGCGACAGCCGCGCAGTCGTATCAGAGCGGTATCAAGGCAATGACCTTCGATATCCAGGGAACACTGTTCGATTATTATCAGCCCTTCGCGCGCATCAGCAACAGCTTAAATGATCGCAAGGCGCTACACCTGAATTGGTCGGGCTTTCTTGGAGATTGGAATGCGGCCGCAGTTTCGATTATCCAGGCCATCATTGCCGGAACGCGCACATGGATTCCACCGGGCCAGATCTTTCGCGAGTCGCTCGAAACTGTCTTGTCCACTCGTGGGCTGACTAGCCAACTCGACGAAGCTGATCGCTCTGAGCTGATGTCCGTCTGGAGTCAGATGGTGCCGTGGCACGACAGCGCGGAAGGCATCCGCCGGCTCAAGCGCAGAGTCACGGTAGCGGCTCTCTCCAATGCGAGCATGGCCGGGGTCATCGCGCTCGCCAAACATGGTGGGCTACCGTTCGATGCAGTGCTGACCGGCGAACTTGTTCATTCCTACAAGCCGTCCCCAGACGTCTATCAGGCGGCTTCGAGCTATCTCGGATTCTCCCCGGGCGAGATGATGATGGTCGCGGCCCACAAATTCGATCTGAAGGCCGCGAAAGCAGCCGGATTCAAGACGGCGTACATACCCAGGCCTCTCGAGACCGGACCAGAAACAAAAGTCGACCGATCCGCCGAACCGTATATCGATGTCGTTGCAGACGATCTAATAGATCTGTCCAAAAAGATCGATCTCAGCTGAAGCCTGCGTGAGCGCGCAGCAGGGCGGTCGCTGGCTCGCGCAGAAGATTGACGACGCTCGGTGGCGCCAACCAGGATAATTCGACCTCTTCGAACCATGTCCGGATCAAAGAGCTGGATTGACCATAGTGTTTGGCGAAAGTCTGGTGAGACGAATGATGACACTTGTCTGTGCACTGCTCTGCGGAAAGCCGGCTCACGCGACGACGGCGATTTATGACGGCGCGCTGGCCCCGAGTGGGCTGAAGGTCACGATGTTCAGGGTTGTGCGTCGCCTCTCCGAGGCCGGAGAGCCCACCATAACCGAGCCTGCCGCAATCGTGGGTCTCGACCGCAGCTCACTGGGCCGCAATCTGAAAGTCCTCGAGCGGGACGGATTTGTCGCTCGGCGGCGGGAATGATGAGCGCAGCAAAGTCGTCAAACTCACTCCCAGAGGTAGAGCAGCGCTGAACAAGACAAAGCGGCTCTGGCTCGGTGTTCAACGTCGGATAAAAGTAAAGCTGTCGACCGAAACAGACGCGCTGCTGCGTACGACCTCCGTCGTGAAAGCGGAACTTGGGCAAGGAAAATCAGGTATGACCGGATATCGCGTAGGGCGCTTGGAACGATGAGCGAATTCTACGAACTCACATCGCTGGCGTGCCCGATGCTCGGGACATCGGAGGTGGCAAAGGCCGCGCGGGACTGGGTCGGCGCCCCCAACGCCACCGGCACTCTATTGGGCTGCTGGCGGACGGAGTTCAGCACGCTCGGTCGCCTATTGATCTTGCGCAGCTTTGACACGCGCGACGCGCTCCATCAGGAACGGCGCCGCGCTCTGTTGAGCGCCAACCCATTCAACGCCGGGCCACTGATCTCGGGGCTGGAGATGGCCAGCTACCAGCGCTTTCCCTTCCTGCCGCCGGCGCAGCCGGGTGCCTACGGCGATATCTTCGAATTCCGTACCTACAAACTGAAGCCAGGCGGGCTCCCGCCGACGCTCGCGGGGTGGGAGGCGGCGATCGCGCCGGCGCGGGACTACACGGCGCATTTGGTGATCAATATGTACGCGCTCGATGGGCCCCCTCGGATTACCCATATCTGGGGTTTCGAAAGCCTCGCGCAGCGCGCATCGCTGCGCAGCGCCGCCTTCTCCGCCCGCGTCTGGCCCCCGAAGGGTGGACCGGAAAACGTCCTTGAGGCGGTCTCGGTTATCGCGATGCCGGAGGGCAGATAATCCGGTCAAGAGCGACTGACATGCGAGGCATACAGTCATCAGCTAATCGGCTGCAGCTTGGAAATCATTCGCAAATTGATCCGAAATCAACAGATCGATCGCCTCGCGAAGCGCCCTTGATCGCGCGGTTCCAAAGCTCTTTTCGAAAGCACGCTGTGCTTCTCCCCATAGACGATCAGATTGCTTGACGCGCGCTCTTCCTGCTGCCGTCAAAGATACCAGGCGATTACGCCGGTCATCCGGGTTCACCTTCATCGTGACCAGCCCATCACGAACGAGCGGCTTCAGCGTATGGGCCAATCCGCCCGAATCCATCACGAGCGCTTCGGCAAGTAGGCCGATCGCCGCCGGTTCGGACCGCGCAATTTGAGTGAGAATCGCACGTTGGGTCGCCTTCAGGCCACATGGAGCGAGAGCGGAGTCATACAGCTGCGAAACGCGCCTGGATGCCTTGCGCAATGCCGTGCAGTGGCATCGATATCCGACTTGAGCGTTCGATTGTGCCGCCATTCCGCCTCCAGTAGTTCACGAAATCCAGACAGATACATCTTCGCTGTGCTGGACACAAGCATATGCAGATGATGGCTGAAGCCTGAAGACACGCAAGCAGCGATATTACCAGCATATGCTGAGAATTGACTTGGACGTTTGATGCGGTTATCTTTGCCGCGAAATCGAGGTGTAGCGCCCGGTCGCAAGACAGGGCCGCAGGTTGCATCCTGGCAACGACGAAGCCGCCGAATCGCAGCCGTGTTGAACGCTGCGGGTCCTCACTCCTTGCGCGATCTCTTGGTGTCCGCATGTCGGTCGCCATCCTTCGCGCGAAATCATCCGACAGGAGACGAAATTGGAGGCGATCGAAGCAAAAGGAACCGGAAGCTTCCACTATGCGTGGGTTGTTGTCGGCGTCACGTTCCTCACGTTGCTCGTAACGGCGGGCGCCATGTCGACGCCTGGGCTGCTTCTGGTTGCCCTTCAGAAGGATTTCAATTGGTCGACCGCAACTATCTCGACGGCGCTTTCCCTGCGGCTCGCCGTCTTCGGACTCATGGCCCCGTTCGCCGCAGCTCTTATGCTTCGCTTCGGCTTGCGTAGAATCATGCTCGTCGCGGTTGCGACGACGGCTATGGGCGTCACTCTGACCGCGCTCGTGAGCCAGTCGTGGCAACTTACCCTGCTTTGGGGCGTCGTCGTCGGCGGTGGGACCGGAATGACCGCGCTGGTTCTCGGCGCCACCGTCGCCAATTCCTGGTTTGTGCAACGTCGTGGGCTTGTCGTCGGCCTCATGACTGCGAGTTCTGCCTCCGGGCAGTTGCTGTTTTTGCCGCTTTTCGCGAAGATCAGCGACGAGTACGGATGGCGGACGCTCGTCGTGGTGGTCGGATGTGTCCTTGTCTGTCTGCTCCCCGCGATTGCGTTGTTCATGCGAAATCGTCCCTCCGACATCGGTCTGGCGCCATATGGAGCGCCGGCTGGCACCAAGGTCGAGGTCGCTGCGACGCCATCGGTAAACCCGGTGACCATGTCCTTCAGGGCTCTGCAGGGTGCCGCGCGTTCGAAGAATTTCTGGCTGCTATGCTTCGGCTTCTTCGTCTGCGGCCTCAGCACGTCAGGCCTGATCGGCACGCATCTGATCGCGGCCTGTGGAGATCACGGCATTGCGGAGGTCACGGCCGCGAGCATGATCGCCCTCATCGGTTTCTTCGATTTGTTCGGTACAGTCGGTTCGGGATGGTTGTCCGACAAATACGACAATCGCCTACTGCTTTGCATCTACTACATCGGCCGGGGACTATCGTTGCTCTTCCTGCCGATCGCATTGGGGGTCGATTTGTGGACCGTCTCGTTGTTCGCGGCGTTCTATGGCCTTGACTGGTTCGCGACCCTGCCGCCGACGATCCGGCTTACGACCAGCAAATTCGGACTGTCCTCGGGACCGCTGGTCTTCGGCTGGATGTTTGTCGCGCATCAAATCGGCGCCGCGATCGCGGCCTATGGCGCCGGCGTCACGCGGACACTGGAGGGTACATATGCCCCGGCATTTGCCATCTCCGGGCTGCTTTGCATCGTCGCGGGCTTCGCCTGCCTGCTCATCGGCGACCGCAAATCCGATAGCGAATCGAAGCTCGCGCCCGCGATCAGGTCGGCGATCTGATCGATGTGCGCCGGCCCTTGAGGATCGAACGTCCCAGTGAATCGCCTTTAACGGAACGAAATGCGGCGTGGATTCGCAGCGTCTGCTTCTCTACCGTCGACCATTCAAGGAGCGCGTCGTTTTCATGTTGAACCGGGCAGGGGAGCGCTTGCCCCGGCCGTTGTGACAAGGATTGTACGCAATGCTGAGTGCTGATGAACTGTCCAGGTGCGCCTGCGAGGTTGATGGTTGAGGCGCCTACCACGGTTTGACTCCATCAATGCGTGAGCGACGACGTACCGCGCGCTTCGCGGCTGACGCGATCGCGGCAGGACCATCTTTGCGGGCCTCCGAGTTTCGCTGCGCTTGCCTCCCTGCTGATATCGCGAACAAGTCTGGCATCGTTAAAAGGAGAAATGCCAAATGCCGTACATGCATCTGAATCTGGCCAAAAAGTATTCCTCACAGACCAAGCGGGAACTCGCCACGCGTCTGTGCCGTCTTTATTCCGAGGTGATGCAGACTCAGTCCTGGCGCCCGAATGTGGGGATCGCCGAACTTGGAGAGGACAATTTGTTTCATCTTGGCCCGGACGGGCTGGAGTCGATCACGATGGTGCTGGTCGAGATCCGCCGGGGCCGGTCGCTTGATCAACGTCTTGAACTGGGAAGAGGCCTCGTCGATATCTGCAGCGAGATTCTACAAGTCCCCAACCGCACAGTGCTCGTCGAATTCACGGTTCACAGGGGCGACGAGATATTGCGCGATGGCAATTGGGCCGCGGACTGGACCCCGGCGGAAGCCTCCATGTAAGACGCTGCCGGCGCTTGGTGCGGCCAAGCCAACAACGAGATTTCACCCGTTTGTTGCCGCCGGGGACGCGTGCAGATGCGTTGTCTGTCGTTACGGCAGCGGCCCGACCAGCGCTTGGTCGTGACGTTGGGCGATGGCCGGTAGTTGCTCCCTGTGCTGTTCACGCGGCTCCGGTAGGTTGTGCAGGTCGCGGAAGAATTCCTCGTGGCGGCGTGGGGTGGACACTAGGATATGCCGCGCGTCGCCGCCCCCGACATTTGTGAAACCGTGAATGACGCCCCTTGGAACGATCACGCGGGTGCCGGGGCCGACGATCTCGGTCTTGTCGCCGATGAGGTACTTTAATTGCCCCTCGATCACGATAAAGAGCTTGTCTTCGGTCGACGAGATATGAGCCGGCGCGCCGAAACCATGCTTGATGGTCATGTCGAGGACGGTGAACGGGCTCGGATACGGGTTGATGATCTTGGCGGTGATTCCCGCGAATTCCGTCGTTTCAAATTCCGTGGTGATGCCGGGTTTCATTTTCGCTCCAGTGGCTGCAAAGGCGGCGATCGCCCGCCGCGGGTTCTGTAGGGCATGTCGACGATGTCGGAACTCCTGCATGATCAGCCAGCGCCTGATGTCGCGGGGCTCGCGGCTGATGTTCCTGCAGACGCGTGCAACAATCTCGTAGGAACGGCGGGCGGTAACGAGGGCGCGGTCAGTGTGATGACCATCAGTTCGTCGGCCTGCGTGTTTCGCACCATCGCCTCGATGCCAGACCGTACCGTCTCAGGCGATCCGACGATCGCAACTCGGCCTGCCGCGCCAGCTCGACGGTTCGGTGGAAGGAATCGCTTGCCGTCTCGCCGTCACGCATTGGTAAAAAATCGAGGACAGATATTGGCAGCGGCGTACCCATGGCTGACCTTCTCTGGGTGTAAAGCGGCTTCGTGACCATGCTGCGCTCCCATGCGCATTTCCCTGGGGCAGTTTTGCGATGGCAACCGACGACCTCATTTCCGCAAGGACAACGCCTTCTGCCGTGAAGCCAACGCCGCGCCAATGAACAGCGCAACCGCCGATATGATCAATCCGCGTTCCAGACCGCCCGGGCCGTCGGCGATCCATCCCACCAGGGCCGGGCCGATGATCTGGCCGAACGCGAATATCACCGTGAACACACTGATCGCGGACGACCATGATTCTTGCGGGAGATTGTGCCGCACCAACACAGTGGTCGATGCGACCGCCGATAGCAGGACCATCCCGAAGGCCAGGCCGGATATGAACACGACTGGCACCGCCGAAGTCATGGCAGGGAAGATAGAAACGACGCCTGCAATGGTGTTGAAGATCGCCAGCGACTCGCCGCCCTTGAATCGATCCAGCATCGGCGCCCATAGACGCGATGACAGGATGACCGACACCCCCAACAGCGTGTAGAACAGGGTTACCGTCTCGGCCTGCATGCCCTGCTGCTTGAGCAGTGTGATCACGAAAGTCATGTAGGCGATGTAACCGACGCCGAACATGAAATAGCCGGCCAGGGCAAACCCGAAATCTTTCACGGCAAAATCGGATTTCTTGCCGGGATCGGCAGGCATTTCGCCGATCGTCTTCGCCGGCAATGCCATGATGGCAGTCGCGAGCAGGCAGGTGACGCCGAGGGCGAGCCACGCCCATTGCCAGTCATGTGCGCCGCCGAGCTGCGGCGCAGCGGAAAGTGCCGCGGGCACCAGCAGCGCGGATAGCGCGATTCCGAAACCTGTTCCGCCGTAATAGAGACCGATCATCAACCCGGCCCGCTCGCGGTGCATCGAACCAAGCCGGGTCGCCAGAATGCCGCCGATGACGAAGACGGACGCGCTCGTTGCTCCTGCGCCAAGGCGGAGCAGGAGCAGGGCGGTGGAGTCGGTCACCATACCCGACAAGAGCATCAATATGCTGGTTGAAACGGAGCCAATGATCAGCAGTCGCCAGATGCCGAGGCGGCGCATCAGCGCCGGTATGGCCAGCGCACCAATGAAGTAGCCGAGCGCGTTGGCGGTGTTCATCGAGCCGGCTAATAGATAAGACCAGCCAAGATCGGTACGCATCGGCGTCAGCAGCAGCCCGTAAGACAACCGGGAAATGCCGAGCGCTATGGCGGCTGCCAGTGACAAGGCGAGCGCCGTGGCAATCGGATAGCGTGGCAGGGGCAGCGGATGGGCGGTGTCAGACGACATGGGGTAGCCGATGCTGAACTGATAATTTAGTGATCGATAAAATTCAGGGTGACCCTTGTCAACGAAATAGAGTGAATGCTAAATAACAAATTGGAGATCGAGACAATGCCCCGCGCGAGAAGCTTCGACATAGACGAGGCGATCAAAGGAGCGACCGCACTGTTCTGGAAGAACGGCTATGAGGGGACATCGCTTGCGGACCTGACCTCAGATATCGGGATCGCGCCAGCGAGCCTCTATTTTGCTTTCGACAGTAAAGCGGGTCTCTTCAGGCGGGTGCTGGACTACTATTATAGGTCGTACCTTGGTCGCGTCGATGAAAAGGCCTTGAGCCAAGCCACGGCGCGCGAGGTCGTCAAGACAATGCTCTATGGTTTGGTAGACCTCTATACGGATAGGATGCATCCCCCCGGCTGTCTTTCAGTTAAATGTTCCCAGGCGTACGCAAAAGAGGCCGAAGTTCAAGAAGAGTTGACGAAGCTTCGTCACGCTCGCCGCAAAAGGCTCGCTATACGTTTTCGGGCAGCGCAGGAGAATGGCGATTTGCCGCCCGATGCGGATCCGGACGCGCTCGCGCTGTTCGCCATCGTCATAGGTTGGGGATTGGCTTTCGCGGCGCAGACGGGCGCAAGTCGGGCAGACCTTCGCCGCACGGTCGAGACATCGCTCGGCGGCTGGCCGAGCTAGGAATGTCTGCCGTCGAAACTTCGAGCCCTGTTGAGCGCCATTACCCAGGAGACCAGTATGAACATGAGTGCATCGATATCCATTCGAAGTTCGAGGAGCAACGCGGCGGCTTGCCCCGACGAGCGATCGTTCTAGAGTTGGGGTCGGCTCGGAGGTGACCCTTCTCTCGCGATTATTCCTGTTAGTAGCTGTCGCTCTTTTGCCGGCGATCGCGATCCAGGCTTATAGTGAATTAGGCAGGCGTGAAGCGCGCCAGGCCGAAGTGGAGAGTCAGGCGCTGAGTCTGGCTAAGCTTGCTGCCGCAGACCAGCAACAAATCGTCCAGGGAATCCGTCAGGTCCTGATTGCGCTGTCGGAACTGCCGGCGATCAAGGCGGGAGACAGCGTAGGGTGCGATTCTTATCTCGCCGCGATGAAGCCGCGATTCCCCGCGTTCATCACTCTTATCGTGACTGACGTGAATGGCCTGACATTCTGCCACACCGACGTCGGTCGCCAAACGGTAGACATCTCCAAGCGCGCCTATTTCGAGGCCGCCCTCAGGACCAATTCCTTTACGGTCGGGAAGTACTCGCAAGGGCTCTCGTCCAAGCGAAGAGTGATACAGTTTGCGATGCCGTTCTACGCCAGCAATGGCAAGATGGGCGGCGTCATCGTTGCAAGCCTCGGCCTGGATTGGCTGGCCGACTACATCGCTCGTAAGGGCGTGCCCGCAGGCGCCGCGCTTGCAATCACGGACCGCGACGGCACTTTTCTCGCCCGTTATCCTGATAACGACCGGTTTGTTGGCGCAAAGATGCCCGCTAGAAAATCTCCGGACCAAAATGGTGCGGTCGATATCGTCGACGTCGATGGTGTCGAGCGGATCGAAGCCTCCTCTGCCCTGCAGGATGGTTTGGGGGCGCTTGTTGTCGGCTTTGGCCTCGACAAGGCACTGGCTTTCGACGAGATTCAGCATCAGACACTGCGCGACATCTTCTTGATTGTCCTGAGCACGGCGCTGGTGTTGCTCCTGACATCATTGGGCGCCCGTCAGTTCATCCATCGCCCACTCGGGCAACTGGTTGACGCCGCGAACCAATGGCGGCTCGGCGACTTTGCCCGACGTGTGGATCTCAGCGGGACTTCGGAAATCGCGCACGTTGCCGACGCGTTCAATACCATGGCGAATGCGTTAGAGCATCGCGAGCAGGAATTGTCCAAGGCAAAGGAGGCCGCTGAGGAGGCCGCTGTGCGGATCACGACGATCTTTGAGAGCACCAATGACAGCGTGCTCATCGTTGATTGGGACTGGCGTGTTACTTATCTGAATGGGCCGGCTTGGGCCCTGTTTGCCGAGGGCCGCGATATCGTCGGCATGAGGCTGTCCGAGCTGTTTCAAGGCGCGCCCGATAAGGAGGTCTTGCGCGAGATCGAGGAGGCGATGTCGGAAAGGCGGCCGGCCTTCGTCGAAGCGTTCTGTCCGCGTCAAGATATCTGGTGCGCGATCAACGCCTTCCCCTCCAGCCAGGGCTTCGCGATCTTTCTTCGCGACATCACCGAGCACAAGCATGCGCTGGAGGCGCGCCGCCAGATCGAGGAGCAGTTTCACCAGAGCCAGAAAATGGAGTCCGTCGGCCAGCTCACGGGTGGTGTTGCGCATGACTTCAACAATCTGCTCACGGTCGTCTCCGGCAACCTCGAACTCATCGAGGCGGCTGGGGATGTTGTTAAGATCCGCCAGTTCGCCGCAGTCGCACGGCGTGCCATTGATCGGGGGACAAAGCTGACGGCGCAGCTTCTTGCGTTTTCGCGGCGGCAGACGTTGAATCCAAAGCTCGTCAACGCGAACCGGCTCATCGGTGAATTTCAAGGACTCATTCGTCAGGCTGTTGGAGCCGGATGCAAGATCACGCTGCGGACCGATGATCGGTTGTGGTTATGCCATGTCGATCCGTCGCTGCTGGAAACCGCACTTCTCAACCTGGCACTCAATGCGCGGGATGCTATGCCGGATGGCGGCGTGCTTGAGATCGCGACGCAGAACGCCGTTGTGGAGGGGGGCGCCGTTGCAGGTTGCCCTGCCGGACGGTATGTCATGCTGTCGGTCACCGACACCGGATGTGGGATGTCTCCCGAGGTGCGAGATCGGGTGTTTGAGCCCTTCTTCACGACCAAAGAGGTCGGCAAGGGGACCGGGCTCGGCCTGAGCATGGTCTACGGCTTTGTCCGGCAGTCCGGAGGCAACATAACGGTCGACAGCACGGTGGGCGTGGGAACCACGATCGCACTGTATCTGCCCAGAGCCTCGCAAGGATTTGGCGCGGATGATGAAGCCAGCCAGCCTCAAGCCATGCCGACAGGTTCTGAGCGCGTCCTTGTGGTCGACGACAACGAGGATCTTCTGAAGGTCACGTCCGAGATGTTGACCATTTTCGGCTATCAGGTGTCTTCCGCCGAAAATGCCACCGACGCACTTAAAATGTTACAGGCCGGGCAGGATTTTGAATTCCTGTTCACCGATGTCGCAATGCCGAACGGCATGAGCGGCGTTGAGCTTGCCCGCGAAGTTAAGCGAGTCAGGCCAAGCATAAAGATCCTGCTGACCTCAGGCTATGCAAGAGAAATATTAGAGCGGCAGAATGCAGTGGATGAGTTCCCGATCATCGCGAAGCCTTATCGTCTCGCAGAGGTGGCGCGGCGCATACAGGCAATGCTGCATGAATTATGATTGCGTCATTCGGAATAGCGCCTCGGGCTTTCGATTCGTCACGCCATGACGGTAGTGCTGGGTGGACAACGTATTGTCGAACGGAAGTTGATTATGAACTCATTCGTCTCTTGATCAGCGGGTCCCAGGTTCGAGCCCTGGTGCGCCCACCAACTTTTCAATGGCTTAGGGGTTCTCGCGGTTGTTATTCCGACAAACCGGCCGCCTTTATTCTTTCGCCGCTTCTTCGTACTTGAAATTAGCTGTTTCGTGTGCGCTCGGCCTTGGCGCGAAAAGGCCCAGTTCGTCCTAGGTCGCAGTCGGCGTCTCTCGTACCGGCTGACCAGGCACGCCTTCACTCCCATTTTTGAGAATGGGTTGACGGCGGGCACTCTCCTCTCTTCTGCACGTTGTCCGACGAACCAAGCCCGACGACACGCCATCATCGCCGCTCTCAGCCAGAACACACGCTATCCGGCCCGCTTTGCCTAGACATGGCTCCGCGAGGGGACACCGCGCGAGGTTGCTGAGACTTGTATGGGTCCGTCGCGGGTTCGTTGCAAGTCAAGGACGAGGCTACCAGCGATGCCTGACGATATAGTCCAGCGTCAGGGATCGTCTAGCGATCAGAAAGCCCGGTCGGCGACGCGCGAGCTTTTTTTGCGATCCGCGAACCATGTCACAATCAAAGCGGGTATCGGCTAATATTGAGTTGCCATTGCGAGAACCAAATCATCGCTTGAAAAAGCCCCCGGCGCGCAAAGCTGCGGGCTTTTGCCGGCATCGTTCAAATTGAAAAGCTCCCACAACATTCCTACGGCGCTAGCCCGTTTCCACCTCAGTGAGCGGCCTCTTCTGCGGGGTGAAGGTTCACTGGCCGGCCGGCCATGCTAAAAGCGATTCCTGCAGTCGGTGCCCGCCGATTGCCAAAAGCTTGTCTTCAAACTCCCGCCACCCCTCAGGTCGGCGGGGTTTCTTTTGAAGCACTGGGAATTTACAGGGCGCGGCCGTCTACCCTCTGCTATCCTTCTCTCCAGCGACAAGGCGCGAACAGTCCGATTTACGATCGATTACACGCGCAACTGCACGATCCACTCAGAGCCGGGGAATCCGCGGGGTGGTAAGCCTGACATTCCGGGCGTGAGGCACCTGAGGTGACCGCTGTCCAATTCAATGACAATTCGTGTAGGCGAGGAGCTCACCACCGTGCTTCTGATAACCGTTTCATCTCCCAGCACGATAGGCAATTCGATACCCTTGGGTGGAAAAGCTTGACGCTTAGCGCTGGTCCTCAGCCACAATTTACTGCCAGTCTCAAGCGTCCAAGCGCGCGTATGGCCAGCCCACTCCAAAGTTCGTCCCCCAAATTGCGGCCGCACTTTAGAGACTTTCGGGAACCGAACTTGACGTCTGACAACACTCAAAGCCGCCGGATTGTCGAATGCACAGCAAATTTGGAATGCGCCGCCTCCGGAAAGTAACCCCTCGCTCAGCAAAAGCCGAGGTCGCCGCCGGTTCAAGCAGGCGGGCCGGCGTCCGTGATGCCATGCCAGGCGCAGGGAAGGCCGAGTGATTGGCATACACCTGTGTGCTGCTGTGAGTTGTTTCTGCGCACCGTTCGCACGGCAGAGCGAGTGCCACCCGGCTGCGCCCTCCTGGCTTAACGAGGGTGGAGCGACGAAGCAAAGCTCGGGCAAAATGCGCCGTGAGAACGCGAAGTCGTGTCTGCAGGCTAGCGGTCACAAGGTTGAATATTTACGGGCTAGGGGAGCGGTGTGAGTTGGTAAGTCGTGACAATCGGTCTCTCTTGTCCCGCATCATAGTTCTGGCCAGCTATGGCCTGAATCGCCTCGCGATGCCGATTATAGGTCGCGAGAACGTCCGACTCATCGGCGCCATCGACCGTAGCGCGATCGACCAGAGCACCCCAACCAACTTCGCAGAGTACGCGCTTGTCGCCGTCAAACATGGCGAACTGGATCCCGGAGTGCTGGTCAACCACGGTGATTTCTTCGGAAGGGCCGGGCCGAAGTGGCATGGCGATAGATCTCCGTTATGCAAATTTATTTCATGCCGATTCGCCTCTGTCGGCGCGGGTTGCTCGGAGGCACTCGCTCACTACGCCAAACGCTGGTGGAAGCCACCCTTCGTGGAAAGGAAGCTAAGCGAGCGAGTCGATGCTGAATTTGACCATGGTCAAGTTGTAAGATGAGCCGGGGCGTCAAATCGCTCCCCGCGTCCCGCTTCTCGAGGGGCGACGCGGTACTCGTCGTCGCATGGACCGGGCCGCCGACAAAGTTTCATCAACTGCTGCGCCCGCTCTTGAACTCGGGCCTCCCGGCAGTTGGTTCGGGCCTCCGGCAGTTGGTGCAGCCGAAAGCCAATCCAATCCGGACATTCAAAGCGATGAGGAGGAAGGTCTTGGCCGATCGTAATGTCCGATCAAATCTAGCGAAGCTTTGTCCGGGGTGTCTGTTGGGCTCGATCTCCCAGCGAAACGAAACGTCCACTTGGCGGCTTCCTCAGGCCGTCCCTCGCACCGACCAGTCTAGCTGCGAGGAAGGCTGCTTCGGTGCGATTGTGGGCGCCGAGCGCGCGTAGAACAGCAGTCGTATGGGCTTTGGCTGTCCCCTCGGCGATGTTGAGTACGCGAGCGATTTCCTTATTCGACATTCCTTTCGCTAGCAGGGGGAGTATCTCGGTCTGCCTGCGAGAGAGCTTAACAGCTTCCAGCTTAGGGCCAGGCGCAGCCAAGGAGTCGAAACTGGATCCCCCCTCCTGATCATGTGCAAGCCAAGACGGCACATAGATTCGGCCCGAAAGCAGGTCAGAAATTCCAGATATCAATTCGCTGTCGGGCTGAAGCTTATGCAGGTAGCCATGAAATCCTGCGGACAAACAGTTCAGAACGTCGGCGCGATTCCTGGATGCTGACATGAACGCGTAGCGCATCTTCGGATTCCGGTCGTGGGCATCCTCGAGAATTTCGGTAGAACGTTCGTCTAGACTCTTTGAGTCGATGATGACCAGATCAACGGGCTCAACCAGATCCGAATACTGAATCTTCGACGTCTCGCGCACGCTACAATCCGCAATCCCATGCTCGATGAGTTGCTTCATACCGTGCCGATAAACACCCTGGGAATCAACTAGAAGTATTGAGGGCAAACACTCACCTTCCAAGGCTGTGCAAAACGCGTAGAATGGAGTTCGCGCAATGAGCGATCCGATGGATCAAGTTGTGACGTTTTAATTAAGTTCCAATTCGATCAGCGCGACCCTCTGTTGCCGCGGGTGGGTTATCGAGAGCTATTCTCGCCCAGTCGATAGTTTCACCATACACACAGGCTCAGTGCCTGAGACGCTATAAAGTTCCCTAAGGATCGATGCGGTGTGGAGATCCGCCACTAGACCGCCAAACTATCAATTAGATAAGTCAGTTAAAATGGACGCCGCTTACTTCGCGGCGGATCGCAATCCTCAGGTTCCCGTTGGTCCGGTGTGACGACGACGTCGCGGTCGGATCGCGAATTCGACCAGAGGAGTGCGAGTCCACCGATAATAAAGAGGATCGTTAGAAGATCGATGATCATGCTGCTGGACCGCGCTCGCACGTGAAGGACCGACAGACCTGATCGACAATTTCACCGCGATCAAGCTGGACAAGTTCTTTCTACGATCGAAGCATTCCGGCGCCTTCTTCAGTAGGCATCTTGCCGGGCCAGCACAATTGCAGTCCGGACCAAGATTCGAATGTCGAGCCAAATGCTCCAATTGCTAATGTACCACACATCATACTCGACACGCTTTTCCATCAAATCGATGGTGGGTGTCTCTCCGCGTAGCCCATGAATTTGGGCCCAGCCGGTCAGGCCCGGTTTCACGTGGTGACGGTAAGCATAATTGCCGATTATTTTGTCATAGTAATTGTCATGGGCGAGCGCGTGCGGACGTGGGCCGACTAGCGACATGTCGCCGCGGAGTACATTCCAGAGCTGAGGCAGCTCATCGACGCTGGTTTTGCGCAGAGTCTTTCCGACCCGGGTTACGCGCGTATCGTCCCGGGTTGCCTGCTGAATGCAATCGCCGTTGTCCAGCGTTGTCATGCTGCGAAATTTCAAGATGTCGAATTTCCTGCCATTGAAGCCGCGACGGGCTTGCCGAAAGATGACGCGCCCGGGGGAGTCCAATTTGACCAATACCGCTGTCCCAATCAGGAAGGGCGCAAGCAGTAGCAATGCGATGGCCGCAACGCCGAGATCGAGGCAGCGTTTCTGCGCCCGCTCGAACAACGAAAGTGGCATTCGCTGGATTTCGATGGCGACTGTCGCGCCGGCGGGGACGAGGGCTCGTGATACAAGATCGGCTATGGTGGGATCTGGAAGGAGGCGGATCGGTAGCGGGGTCTGCCTGAGAAATTTGCAGAGGACCGGCAACATCGGCAATTGATCATAATTAATGGCAATTAGAAATTCGTCCACGCGCGCCGCGCGCGACTCTTGGACAGCGCCCAGAAGTTGCCGTTCCAGCCCCGACTGATCGTTGCTGGTCACGTCAAATATGAAATTCCGTACGACACGAAAGCCGTTCTTGCCCAGGTCCTTGAAGGGG
>Ga0070665_100001933_pt1 | contig 23351 bp, 9 predicted proteins | sample KBSS13metaG_FD_65862 | JGI IMG/M metagenome (GOLD analysis project Ga0070665, IMG submission 65862) | Switchgrass rhizosphere microbial communities from Kellogg Biological Station, Michigan, USA - KBS S1-3 metaG | ecosystem: Host-associated > Plants > Roots > Rhizosphere > Soil ... | reverse complement strand
TTCCATGATTTCGTTGTCGAGCGTGTCGATCACGGCACGGGTGCTGGTGAGCACCGGCAGCATGTTCTTCGCGAAGAACGACGCCACCGCGATCTTGCCCTCGTAGAAGGCGCGATCGTCACCGCTGGCCCCGGCATCGAGCGCCTCGATGGCGACGGCGGCCTGCTGCAGCAGCAGCCAGCCGATCACCAGGTCGCCGACACTCATCAGGAAGCGCACCGAAGCCAGGCCGACCTTGTACAGCTCGGCCGAGTTCTCCTGCGCCGCCATCAGGTAGCCGGTCATGGTCGCGGCCATGCCCTGCACGTCCTCCAGAGCGGTGGCCAGCAGCGCACGCTCGGCCTTGAGCCGGCCGTTGCCCGCCTCGTTCTTGACGAACTGCTCGACCTGGCCGGCCACGTAGGCCAGCGCCTGCCCCTTGTCGCGGACGATCTTGCGGAAGAAGAAGTCCTGCGCCTGGATGGCCGTGGTGCCCTCATACAGCGAGTCGATCTTGGCGTCACGGATGTACTGCTCGATCGGGTAGTCCTGCAGGAAGCCGGAGCCACCGAAGGTCTGCAGGCTCTCGGTGAGCTTGGCGTACGCCTGCTCGGAGCCAACACCCTTGACGAGCGGGAGCATCAGGTCGTTGACCCGCACGGCCAGTTCGGCGTCCACATCGTGCAGCGCCTTGGCGACCGCGGAGTCCTGGAACGTCGCGGTGTAGAGGTACAGCGCACGCAGACCCTCGGCGTACGCCTTCTGCGTCATCAGGCTGCGGCGCACGTCCGGGTGATGCGTGATGGTCACGCGCGGCGCGGTTTTGTCCGTCATCTGGGTCAAATCGGCGCCCTGCACGCGCTCCTTTGCGTACTCGAGCGCGTTCAGGTAACCGGTGGACAAAGTCGCAATGGCCTTGGTGCCCACCATCATTCGAGCCTGCTCGATGACGTCGAACATCTGGGCGATGCCGTCGTGCACCTCGCCGACCAACCAGCCGACGGCGGGAACGCCGTGCTGGCCGAGCGACAGCTCACAGGTGGCCGAGACCTTCAGGCCCATCTTGTGCTCGACGTTGGTGACGAAGACACCGTTGCGCTCGCCGGGCTCGCCGGTTTCGGGGTCGAAGTGGAACTTCGGCACGAAGAACAGCGACAGACCCTTGGTGCCAGGACCGGCGCCCTCGGGGCGGGCCAGCACCAGGTGCATGATGTTCTCGCCGATGTCATCGGCGTCGCCGGAGGTGATGAAGCGCTTCACGCCGTCGATGTGCCAGGTGCCGTCGGGCTGCTGGGTGGCCTTGGTCCGGCCGGCGCCGACGTCGGAGCCCGCGTCGGGCTCGGTCAGCACCATGGTTGCGGTCCAGCCACGCTCGGCGGCCAGCACGGCCCACTTCTTCTGCTCGTCGGTGCCGAGGTTCCACAGGATCTGGGCCATGCCCGCACCCATCGCGTACATGTACGCGGCCGGGTTGGCGCCGAGCACGTGCTCGATCAGGGCCCACTGCAGCGCGCGGGGCATCGGCATGCCGCCGAGTTCCTCGACGAGGCCGATCTTGTCCCAGCCGCCGTCGAGCAGTGCGCGCATCGACTTCTTGAAGGGCTCGGGAAGCTTCACCTCGTGGGTCTTGGGGTCGAACACCGGGGGGTTGCGGTCGGAGTCGACGAACGATTCTGCGATCGGACCCTCGGCCAGCCGGGCCATCTCGCCCAGCATCTCCGTGGCAGTGTCGGTGTCCAGGTCGGTGTACGCGCCCTCACCGAGCGCCTTGTCCACACCGAAGACCTCGAACAGGTTGAATACCTGGTCACGGACGTTGCTCTTATAGTGGCTCACATTTCCTCCTCGTCGAGTAGCCACTTGTGGTTGGGTACTTTTTTCTAAGTTACCCACCAGTAACTGGCCCGAACTATACCCATCAGTAACTACAACTCAAACCCTCCCGGAGCAATTTCCGATGGCTAAGTAACCCAGTGGTTGGCCGGGATCCCAAAACCGCAGTTGACAGGTGTCTGAACAGGTTGTTCGCCCTGGTGTGAGCTTCATCACGGCCTCTGGATAGGCTGTCCGGATGCTTCGAGTCGCGGTGTGGGGAACAGGGAATATGGGGGCTACAGCAATCAGGTCCGCGATGGCGTTTCCGGGCCTGGAACTGTCGGGCGTGATCACGTCGTCGCCGGACAAGGATGGAAAAGACGCCGCGACCTTCGCGCGGCTCGACGCCGAGACGGGTGTCTCCGCAACCACCGACGTCGACGCCGCCCTGGCCGCATGCGACGCGGTGGCCTATATGGCGTCGGGCGACATCCGGCCCGATGACGCGGTCAACGACATCGCCCGCTGCCTGCGGGCGGGCAAGCACGTCGTCACGCCGTCCCTGTACTCCCTCTATGACCCGCGGTCCGCGCCGACGGAATGGGTGGAGCGCCTGACCGCGGCCGCCGAAGAAGGCGGAGCCTCGCTGCTTGTCAGCGGCGTCGACCCGGGTTGGGGCAATGACGCGCTGGCGATCATCGCTGCCGGGTTGTGCACCCGGATCAAGGCCGTCAACTGCCAGGAGATCTTCGACTACTCGACCTACAACCAGCCGTACGCGGTCAAGGTGTCGTGCGGATTCGGCGGGTCCATGGACGAGGTGCCGATGATGCTGCTGCCGTCGATACCGACCATGGTGTGGGGCGGGAACATCCGGCTCATCGCCCGCGGCCTGGGCATGGAGATCGACGAGATCACCGAGGAAGTCGAGCGGTTGCCGCTCGAAGAATCCGTCGACACCGTGATGGGCCGGTTCGAGAAGGGCACGCAGGGCGCGTTCTGGCTCAAGGTGATCGGCAAGTCGAACTGGCGCGAGCGCGTCATCATCGACCACATCACCCGCATCCACCCGTCGTGCGCACCGCACTGGCCGCAGCCCGACGAAGGCGTCGGCGATCACCGGGTGATCATCGACGGCGACCCGCAGCTCACCATCACCAGCCGCGCCGACGTCCCCGGCGGCACCCGCGCCGACGGCGGCAACACGACGGCGGCCAATCGCCTGCTCGGAGCGCTGAACTGGCTGGCCCACCAGAAGCCCGCGATCTACGACGGCCTCGATGTGCCGATGCAGTCAGCACTGCCGCCGGAGGTCGAGGCGACGCGCTGGGCCGACTAGCTCTCCGTTTCGTCGGGCGCTGATTCCGCGTCGGGTAGCTGGCCCACGAGATACTCGGCCAGCCCACCGATGGTCGGGTAGTCGAACACCGCAGTCGCATTGATCGTGAACGCACCGCCGAACTGGCTGTGCAGCCGGTTGCGTAGTTCGATCGCCATCAGTGAGTCCGTACCCAGGTCCAGGAAGCGGCTCGTCGCGGCGGGCGGTTGCGCGAGTCGCAGGAAGTTCTGCACCTCGCGCTGAAGGAATTCGGTCACGAAGCCGGCGCGCTGCGGCACCGGTATCTCCTGTAGTTGGCGAAGCAACTCGCTGTCACCGGTCACCTCTCCCACGGCACTCGGCAACACGAGGTCGAGGATCGGCGGCCGCGAGCTGCCAAGCACCTTCGCGGCACGCTGCCAGTTGGCCTTGATGACGGTCGCCTGGCCGGTTCCATTGGCGACGACCTCTGCAAGGGCGCTGAGCGCCGCCGAGGGCTCCAACGGAATGAGGCCCTGCGCACCGATATTGGCGCGCGCAGCTTCCGACGAGGCCATGCCGCCCTGCGCCCAGGGACCGAAGTTGACGCCCGTGGCCGGGAGGCCCTGAGCCCTTCGCTGCGCGATGAGACCGTCGAGCAGTGCGTTGGCGGTCGCGTAGTTGGCCTGCCCCGGTGAACCTAACAGGCTCGACACCGAGGACGACACAATGAAGAAGTCCAGCGCGTCATCCATCGTCAGACGATCCAGGTAAATGGCGCCGAACGCCTTGGGCGCCAACGCCGTTCGGAATCGTTCCACGCTCTGCTGGGACAGCAGCGCATCGTCGAGCACACCGGCAAGATGGACCACGCCGGCGAGCGGCGGCAACTCCGCGCGAATCCGCGCCAGCAGTTTCACCACCTCTGACTCGTCGCCGACATCCGCCGACAAGACGTGGACGCGGCACTTGTAGCGCTCGGTGATCTGCTCGATCGCCCCTTGGGCCTCCGCATCGGGTGCACGCCTGCTGGTCAACACGATGTCACCGGCGCCGAGCTGGGCCAGGTACGAGGCCGTGTGCAGACCGATCGCACCGAGGCCGCCGGTGATCAGGTAGCTCCGATCCGCCCGCGGCTGCAGCGGATTCGGGATCTGCACCACGATCTTGCCGATGTGCCGAGCCTGCTGCATGCGACGGAACGCGGTCCTCGCCTCCGTCAGCGGGTAGATCTCGGCGGGCATCGGCGTCCACACGCCTTCCGCCAGCCCCTGCGATACCTCGGTCAACAGGCTGCGAATGCGTTCGGGCTCCTGGATTGTCACCGTATCCAGCGCCACGATCTCGTAGGCGATATCGGGTCGGACCGCAGCCATCTGCTCAGGCGTCCAAATGTCGCGCTTGGCGATCTCGGCGAAGCGGCCGTTCTGGGCGGTGGCCCGTACGGTCGCCTCGAGGAAACCCTCGTTGGTCAGGCTGTTGAGCACGACGTCAACACCCGCGCCGCCGGTATCCGCCAAGATCTGGTCGGCGAAATCGGTTGTGCGCGAATCATAGACGTACTGCACACCCATCTTGCGCAGCGTCGCGCGCTTGAAGGTGCTTGCCGTCGCGAAGACGGTGGCACCGCACTGCTGTGCCATCTGAATCGCCGCCAGCCCGACACCGCCACTGGCGGCGTGGACGAGCACCCGATCGCCGGGCTTGAGCTGCGCCCAGTCGAACGCGAGCCGGACTGTCAGTGCCGCGGCGGGGATCGTAGCCGCCTCGACCGCACTCACCCCGTCGGGAATCGGCGCCAGCAGCTGGGCCGGCACGTTGAACCGGCTGGCGAACGCGCCCTGCATGAAGCCGTAGACGCGCTGGCCCTCCTCGAGTCCCGTGACGCCATCGCCCAATTGCGTGACGACACCGGCGAAGTCGCCGCCGATCGGTCCGGGGTCACCCGGGTACAGCCCGAGGACGTTGAGCACATCGCGGAAGTTGAGGCCCGCGGCCTCGACCCGGACCTGCACGTAGCCCTCGTTCGGCGGCGCGACATCCCTTTCGGTCAGCCGCAGGTTGTCGATCGCACCGCGTTCGGTGGGCGCGAGGGCGTAGTCGCCGCCGCGCGGCACGGTGAGGTTGCCGCTGCGCGCCCACGGCAATAGTCGGGAGGCCAACAACTTCCCTTGCCGCAGAGCCAGTTCGGGTTCGTCGACCGGATGACCCAGCAGAGTGGACAGCAGCGCAACGGCCTCGGGTGAGCCGTCGCAATCGACGAGTTTGGCGCGCAGCGCCGGCTCCTCGTTGATCGTGGTGCGCCCGAATCCCCAGAGCGCCGCCTGCACCGGGTCGACCGGCTCGCCGGACTCGGTGGCCACGGCACGCTCTGTGACGATCCACAGCCCGCCGGGCAGTCTCAGGCCACCCTGCACGGTGTGCACGGCGCTCAGCAGATTGGCGACCTCCGCCTCGAGCCGCGCGGCAGCCTCGGCGGTCGCCTCGTCTGGGTGCCCCGCACTGCTGCGCCAGACGACCCCGGAGAACCCGACACCGCGCTCGTGCGCCTGCGCCAGTACCTGTCCCAACAGTTCCTGGTCGGTGTTCCGATCGAATGGAATGCAGCCAGGAACCCTGGCGGCCAACTCATCGAACCCGGCGATCAGCCACGTGCCGTTCACTGCTGCGGTCTCGTCAGTCGACCGTGGGACTTCGTGCCAGCCGAGGGTGTAGAGCAGCCGGGTGGCGTCGCCGCCGAGGCCGCGCAACAACGCCTCGCGCGGCGCGCGTTTCACCGTGAACTCGCGAATCCCGCCCAGATGACGGCCATTCCGGTCGAGGTAATCGATATCGAAGACCTGGGTCTCGTTGTCGAGGGCGTTCTCGTGCCATCTGGCGCGGCAGTAGAAGCGCCGCGGCATCTTCTCCCGCAGCGTCACCTGCCCGTACCGCAACGGCAGGAACAAATCGCTCACGCCCTGTTCGGCGGCAAGCAGCGCCGGGAACGCCGGGAAGGCGACGCCGGTGCACAGGTCCATCAGCACCGGGTGCATCGGCTCGGTTCCGAGTTGTTCGGCGAGTTCCTCGCCGACGAGGATGTCGCCGATCGCCTCGCCCTCACCGAGCCACAGCGACTTCAGCGAACCGGACCACGTCGGCCCCCAGGCCAGTTCCATATCGGCGAAGGTGTCGAACAGCTCCTGCGGACGCATGCGTTCCAGACGTTCCACGACCTCGTCGATCGGGTCGTTCTCGGATGCCGGCTCGTCAGTGTCGGCTGTGACGCCGCTGACGACGGTGCCTTCGGCGTTCAACGACCAGTCGGCGCCGCGTTCACCGTAGGGGCGGCTGTGCACGTGGAACGTCCACTCGTTGGCGTCTTGCGCCGGATGCAGGGTCAACTGCACTTCGCGGGAACTCTTCTCGGGCAGGATGATCGGCTCGTAGAAGAAGACGTCCTTCGCGTGAGCCGGGGTACCGACGGCGGCCAACGCCATCGCCGCATACGTCGCTCCGGGGACGATGACGGTGCCGTAGATGACGTGGTCGGAAAGCCACGGCTGCGACTTGACGGACAACCTGCTCGTGTAGACGCACTCGCCGGAGGCGAGATCCTTGCCACTGCCCAGGATTCCGGATGACGGACCCACCCCTCCTTCAATGGCGATGCCGGACGACTTGGGCCAGAACCGGCGGCGCTGGAACGGATACGTGGGCAGCTCGATCTTGCGGCCTGGTTGGTGTTGCAGCGCAGCGAAATCGGGCCGTAGGCCGCCGACGTACGCCGCGGCCAGCGCGTCGGCGATCTGTCGCCGGTCGCTGACGCCCTTGCGCATCGAGACGATCGCCCGCGGGACGGCCAGGTGCTCGGGCCAACTCTGCACCGCAGCCCCGGTCAGCACCGGCTGCGGACCGATCTCCATCAACACCGAGCAACCCAGCGCCGCAACGGTGCGCACGCTTTCGGCGAACTGCACAGGCTGGCGCGAGTGCCGCCGCCAGTACTGCGCGTCGATCGGCGTTTGTGTGGTGAGCACGGCGCCAGTGCGGTTACAGACCAGCGGCAGCGTCGGGACGGCGAATTCGAACTGCGCTGCGTACGACTCGAATTCGTCGAGAACCGGATCCAGTAGTTCTGAGTGGAAGGCGTGGCTGGTCTCCAGCCACGTGCAGCGAATCGCCTCCTCCTCGAACCGGGTCACGACCTTCTCCAGATCGTCGCCAGGTCCCGACAGCACGGTGTTGGGGCCGTTGTAGGCGCCGACCGACACTCGCGGGAACTCGGCGGCGATCTCCTCGACCTGCTTGGCGTCGCTGAACACCGCCACCATCCGTCCGCCTTCGGGCAGGCTGCCGAACAGTCGGCCGCGCTCTGCGATCAATCGGGCGCCGTCTTCGAGACTGAACACTCCAGCCACGCATGCGGCCGCGTACTGGCCCACGCTGTGTCCCAGCACCACGTCGGGCTCGATACCTCGCGACTGCCAGAGCCGAGCCAGGCCCATCTCGACGGCGAATAGTGCCGGTTGCGCAAACGACGTGTGCCGCAGAGACTTTCCAGCTTCTCCGCCGGTCTCCCTATCGGTTGCGAACATAACGTCGAGCAACGGACGCGGCAGGATGTCCTCGACCGCCTCCGCGCAGCGGGTCACGGTCTCGGCGAAAACGGGCTCGGCGGCGAATAATTCACGCGCCATCCCCGGATACTGGCTGCCCTGCCCGGTGAACAACCACGCCGTCGTCGGGGGGTTCGTGTGCTCGCCGCGGACGACACCGGGACGCAGGCGGTTCTCGGACAGGTCGGTCAGGCCGGCCCGCGCCTCCTCGATCGAATCCACGACCAGAGCGGCGCGATGTTCGAAATGCGAACGGCCCATTCCAGCGGTCAGGCACACGTCGGCGAGGTCGGCATCCGGATGAACGGTCAACCATTCCTCGTAACGCTGCGCCAACTCCACCAGGGCTTCCGGTGATCGCGCGGACAGCGCAAGCACATTGACCGCATGCTCTTGCGTGTCCGGTTCATCGGTGGCTGTCGATTGCGGTGGGGCCTCCTCGATCAGCACATGTGCGTTGGTGCCGGTGAACCCGAAGGAACTCACGCCGGCGCGGCGCGGCCTACCGCTGGCCGGCCACGGCGTCGCCTCGTTGACGACCCGCACCGGCAGCGAGTCCCAGGGGATGTGCGGCGAGGGCGTGTCGAAGTGCAGGCTCTGCGGCAGCAGATCGTGCTGCAGTGACAACACGACCTTGATCAGACCCGCTGCGCCCGAGGCTGATTCGGTATGCCCGATGTTGGTCTTCACCGAGCCCATCAACAGCGGTCGGTCGGCGTCGCGCGAGGCGCCGTAGGCGACCGCGGCGGCCTGCACCTCGATCGGATCGCCCAGCGGCGTACCCGTCCCGTGCGCCTCGAGGTAGTCGACGTCGCCGCCTGTCAGACCGGCGCGGTCCAGCGCTGTCCCGATGAGGCGTTGCTGTGCGCCGCCATTGGGCACGGTCAGGCCGCTGGAAGCGCCGTCCTGGTTGACTGCGCTGCTGGAGATGATCGCGCAGATCCGATCGCCGTCGCGCTGCGCGTCGCTGAGCCGCTTGAGCACGAGAATTCCGCAGCCTTCACCGCGCACGTAGCCGTCGGCGGAGGCGTCGAAGGTCTTGCATCGCCCGACGGGGGACAGCATCCTCGCGCGTGAGGCGGCGACGGAGGTCACCGGGCTCAGCAAGACGTTCACCCCGCCGGCCAGCGCCATGTCGCAGTCACCGGAATGCAATGCCTGGCAGGCCTGATGGACCGCCACGAGGGCCGAACTGCATGCGGTGTCGACGGCTACCGCGGGTCCCTCGAGTCCGAGCGCGAAGGCCACCCGACCGGAGATGGCATTGAGGGCATTGCCGGTGATGAAGTGGGGCTGGATCTTGTCGAGCGACTCGGCGGACAGCAGATGCGCGTACTCGTTGGCACCCACCCCTACGAAGATGCCGGTGTGGCTGCCGCGCAATGTCGACGGCGCGTAGCCCGCTCTTTCGAGACCCTCCCACGCCGTTTCGAGCATCAGCCGCTGTTGCGGCTCGATCCAGACGGCCTCGCGAGGAGAGATGCCGAAGAATTCGGGATCGAATCCGTCGACTGCGTCGAGGAATCCGCCGAAACGCGTGTAGGTCTTGCCAGCGGCCTCGGGGTCCGGATCGTAGAACTCGTCGATGTCGAAGCGGTCCTCTGGCACTTCCCGAATCGCATCGACACCGCCGGACAGCAAGTCCCAGAAAGCTTCCGGGTTGGGCGCGCCGGGGAAACGGCACGACACCGCGACGATGGCGATCGGTTCGTCCGTGCGTGTCGTCGCTACCGAGGCCCGCGCAGGAACGGACACCTGCTCGCCGAGGCCGAGCACATCGTGGAGCAGGTAGACAGACGCATCGGAAAGACGAGGGTGATCCATCACCAGGGTGACTGGTATCTCCTTGCCTACTGCTTGTTCGATGCGGCGCCGTAATTCGACCGCCATCAGCGAATCCATGCCGAGGTCGAAGAACCCGGCGTCGTCCCGGATCTCCGCGACATCTACACGTGTCACCTCCGCTACCGCGTCACGCAGAAAATCGGTGAGGAGTTTCCTGCGTTGCTGCACTGGCGCATTCGTCAGTCGCTCGACGAACTCGGTCTTCCCCGACAGAGTTACCGATGGCGCCACCACGGTGAATTGAGTGGGTACCTCGCGCTCCAACTCTGCCAGCAATGCCCGCCTGCCGGCCTGCTGATAGAGGGGCAGGAAGCGGGTCCAGTCGATCCGGGCGACAACTCCTTGCGCGGGCCCTGACGTCCTAGCAGCCGCCACCACATCGGCCAGACCCGCCAGTGCATCAGCAGGCGACAACGTCTGGACTCCGCGCTGATCCAGTCGCGCACGAGACTCCGCATCGGCCATTCCCGCCGACCATGGACCGAAGTTGACACTGACGCCGGGGATGCCCTGCTCACGCAGGCGCCAAGCCATCCCGTCGAGGAAAGCGTTTGCCGCGCCGTAGGCGGTCTGGCCGAATCCGCCCCACACCGAGGCGATCGACGACGTGCTGAGGAAGAAGTCCAAGTTCAGGTCAGCGGCTGCTTCGCTCAAATGCCAAGCACCCCAGACCTTTCCGGCGAAAACGCGATCGAGTTCGGCGTCGTCTTGATTGCTCAGCGGAGTGGTGCCGATCTCGCCCGCAGCGTGGACGATGCCGGCCAGCGGCGGTAGCTCGGCTCCTACGGTGGTCAACAGGCGTGCAACCGCGTGCGCATCGGCGACATCCGCAGTGACGACACGGAATTCGCAGCCATGCTGTTCGGATAGTGCGTCAATGCGTTGCTGCGCGGCGTCGCTGGGTCCGCCTCGGCTGGTCAGCACCAGATGCCGGGCGCCGTGCGCGGCCAGGTATCCGGCAATCTCCAGTCCTATGGCTCCGAGGCCGCCCGTCACGAGATAGCTTGCGTCCGAGCGCAGTTCCATCGGTGCACCGCTTGGCGTCCCCGCCCGCCGAACCAGCCGGGGCACGTAGATCGCCTGACCGCGCAGCGCGATCTGGTCTTCGCGGATCGTCGAGTCGCGCGGCGTCGTGATCCGGTTTACGAACCCGGACCATTCGTGTGCTTCGTTTTCCCTGTCTGCTGACAAGTCGGCCAGCCCGCCCCAGACATGCGGAAGCTCCAGTGACGCAGCGCGACCGAAGCCCCACAAGCAACTCTGATCCGGTGCCACAGTGTCCGCGTCGGTGGCCCGCTGTGCACCACGTGTCACCATCCAGATGGGGACCGTCAATTCGGCGGCGGTGGCGGCGCGCAGGAGTCGCCGAGTTCCGCCCAGGATCCGGTGTTGCATCCGCAACAGTGACCGCATCGACGGCGCGGTCACGACGTCGAGCGCCGCGACATGCACGATGTGGAGTGTCGAATCGTCCACTGCTGCAGCGCGCAACGCGTCTGCAAGCTTCTCCTCGTCTGGGTCTGACGCCGGCAACGCGAGGATCCGGTGGGTGTGTCCGAGGGCTGTGAGCACATCGACGAGGGGTCGGACTGCATCGGTCTTCTCGCCGATGAGAATCCAGGTGCATTTCTCGTCGGCTTGCGCGCCGGCGATCGGCGTAGGCGACTTCTCCCAGCGGAACTCGTAGCGGTCGTCCGCGATCGATTGGGTCGTGCGTTGTTGGTTGTGTTGTGCGGCAAGCTTGGTCAGCACACTCACGGTCTGAGGGTCACCACTGGCACCGTCGAGCAGCGTCGCGAGTTCTTCGATTCGGCCTTCCTCGAGCAGGCGAACGGCCTCGGTGCCCGCGGGAAGGAGCGGTTGTTCGTCGGGGCGCTGCAGATTGTCGCGAAACCAGTACTCGCGGTGCTCGAATGGATAGGTGGGCAGGTCGATCTTTCGCGCGTGTTCCCGCCGAAAGCTAGCGAAATCGGGCAGGTGGCCCAAGACGTACGCGTCGGCGACGGCTTCCATGATCTGCCGTTGGTCGGCGGTGGTGGGGCGCAGAGACGTGATCACCCGCGGTGCGTTCGCCGGGTCAGGCCATGCCCCAAGGGCTGTGGCGGTGAGTACCGGTCGCGGCCCGATCTCGACCAACAGCTTGCAATTCAGCTCGGCAAGGGTGCGCACACTCTTGGCGAATTCCACCGGTTGGCGGGCGTGACGACGCCAGTAGGCCCCGTCGAGTTTCATGCTCCAGCCGAGCGCGGCGCCAGTGCGGTTATCGATCAGAACTCGTTGTGGCGTACGGAAATTGAATCGGTCGGCGTACGACTCGAATTCATCGAGGATGGGGTCCAGTAGCCCCGAGTGGAACGCGTGGCTGGTCTCCAGCCAGTCACATCGCACACCGTCGGCGGACAGTGCAGCCACCGCCTTCTCGAGATCCTGTGCAGGCCCGGACAATACGGTGTTGGCGCCGTTATAGGCGGCGACCGACAGACTCGGGAACTCGTCGGTCAGATTCTCGACACGCTCTGCAGCGGTGAACACCGCGACCATCCGACCACCCGCAGGCAAGCTGCCGAAAAGGCGTCCGCGTTCGGCCATCAGCAGCGCGCCGTCCTCGAGAGTCAACACCCCCGCGACGCAGGCAGCCGAATACTGACCGACGCTATGACCCAGCACCACGTCTGGCTCGAAACCCCACGACTGCCAGAGGCGGGCCAAACCCATCTCCACCGCGAACAAGGCCGGCTGCGCGTAGGCGGTCTGCCGTAGTGTCTCTTCGCTGCCGGGGCTGTCTACGTCGAAAATTACGTCCAGCAACGGCTTTTCGAGCACATCGGCGATCGCCGCCGCGCAACGTTTCACCGTCTCGGCAAACACGGGCTCGGTGTCGAACAGCTCCCGGGCCATGCCGCGGTACTGACTGCCCTGACCGGTGAACAGCCACGCTGTCTTCGGTGCGTCTTGGGATTCTCCGCGAACCAGACCTGGTGCGGGGCGATCGTCGGCGAGTGCGCCGAGTAGTTCGATGGCGGATTCCCTCGAATTGACCACCAACGCGGCCCGGTGCTCCAGGTGCGCGCGACCGGCCCCGGCGGTGAAACACACGTCCGCCAAGGTGGCCTCCGGGTGCGCACTCAACCAGTCGCGGTATTGGCCGGCGACCTGTACCAGTGCGGTGGGGGTCCGGGCCGAGAGAGGAAGAATGTTGAATCGTCCGTCGGGGGCTTGCTCGACCGGAGGCGGTGCCTCAGCGGGAGCTTCCTCGATGATGATGTGAGCATTTGTTCCGGCGAAGCCGAACGAGCTCACCCCTGCGACCCGAGGACGATCGTTGCGCTCCCAGGGGGTGGTCTGCTTTACCACCTCTACCGGAAGCCGGTCCCAGGGAATGTGCGGCGACGGGTTCTCGAAGTTGAGGTGCTTCGGCAGAGTCTCGTGCTCGAGCGACAGGATGACCTTGATGACGCCCGCGATCCCCGCTGCCGCTTCCAGGTGTCCGATATTCGTCTTCGCCGAGCCGATCAACAGCGGCTGACCGGCTTCGCGTCCACCGCCGAGCACTGCACCTGCGGCCTGGACCTCGATCGGGTCGCCCAGTGATGTTCCGGTGCCGTGTGCTTCCAGGTAGTCGACGTCGCTGGGTTGGAGTCCTGCCCGCTTCAGCGCGTTGGCGATAACCCGTTGCTGGGCAACACCGTTCGGCACTGTCAAGCCACCCGATGCACCGTCCTGGTTGACCGCGCTGCCGCGGATCACAGCCCTGATGCGGTCACCGTCGCGGACCGCGTCCTCGAGGCGCTTGACGACGATGACGCCGCAACCCTCGCCGCGTACATAGCCGTCCGCGGCCGCGTCGAACGTCTTGCACCGGCCATCGGGTGCGAGCATGTGTGCGCTGGAAAACGTGATCATGGTGGCCGGGGTCAGCAGTACGTTCGCACCGCCGGCCAGCGCGAGGTCACATTCGCCAAAGCGCAACGCCTGGCACGCCTGATGGATTGCCACGAGCGACGAACTGCACGCCGTGTCGACAGCGATCGCGGGTCCCTGCAGCCCCAACCGAAAGCTGATCCGACCCGCTGCTGCGGCATTCGATGTCCCGATGGCCAAATGGGCCTCGATGTCGGAGTAGGACATCTCGTCGGATGCCATTCCGAAGTAGTCGTGGGTGGACAACCCCACGAACACACCGGTGTTGGTATTCGCGAGCGCCGTCGGCGCGATACCTGAGTGCTCCACAGCGCGCCACGCCGTCTCCAGCAAAAGCCGATGCTGGGGGTCCATCAACCGGACCTCGCGCGTCGACATACCGAAGAACGGTGCGTCAAAGCCCGTCACATCGTCGACGAAGCCCGCGCGTCGGGTAACGACCTTGCCTGCCGTACCGGGTTCCGGGTCGAAGAACTCGTCGACGTCCCAGCGGTTTTCGGGTACCTCCGATATCGCGTCCCGACCCTCGCGCAGCACGTCCCAAAACTCCTCCGCATCCCGGGCACCCGGGAAACGTGCTGCGTAGCCCACGATTGCAAACCGCGGGGTGGGGTCGAACGGATGTCCGGGGAATCCCATATGCAGTTGTCCTCCTTGCACCGGGGGCTCAGAACGTGACCAAAGCCGAATATCTGTCGCGGCTGAAAGTGGCCCTCCCCCGAACCGACACTATTGCATGTGCACCGGTGGCATGCGCGGCGTCGCTGTCGGGGGCCAGCAGGGTCCGGGCGACTGCTGTCGAAATGAGGGTATGTTGGCCCAGCAACGGGTGATGCCGGGCCCGAAGCCGACTATAGCGAGAGTACGGAGAGGACCGAGTTTTGCGCATTGGGAAAATCACGGTCGGCGCACTCGATGAATGGTCGTTGAATTCAGGCTTGGTCACCTCTTGGCATCCGACGGCCGCAGCCGTCGAAAAGGCGCGACGAGCGCCGGTCAGCTCAGTGCCCGTCAGCTACATGCAACGCCAACATCTTCGCAACTACTGCGAACGGACAACGGCGGGACTGAACTTCTCTCGGCAAATCATCGCCAGCTGCGAGATGCCCGGCCAGTGTGATATTTCCGCCATGGATCACGCTGTCAACGCGTATCTACGTCGACACGACACCTTCCGTAGTTGGTTCGTACAGACCGAGGATGCAGAGTTCGTCCGACATGCCATCAACGATCCTGCCGACATTGAATTCGTGCCGGTCGACCAGGGCCACATGACGGTTGACGAGATACGCGCCCACGTCGTGGACATACCCAATCCGTTGGAATGGGGCTGCTTCACTTTCGGGATAATCCAGAACGAGAGCCACTTCACGTTCTTTGCCGCCATGGATCATGTGCACGGCGACGCGACATTGATTGGCACCACGATGCTGGAAGCCAATGGCATGTATTCGGCGCTGAGCGGAGGCGGTCAGGCCCTTACGCTTCCCGATGCCGGGAGCTTTGACGCTTTCTGCGCCCGCGAGCGCGAAAACACATCGGCGCTGACGCTGGACTCACCGGAGGTACGCGCATGGATCGACTTCGCCGAAAACAACGGTGATGGCTTTCCTGAATTCCCGCTGCCACTGGGTAACCCCCAGGAGTCGACCGCGAGCGGAATGACCTCTGAAATTCTGATGGACGCGGCACAGACGGAACGCTTTGAGTCAGCGTGCAATGCCGCGGGCGCGCGTTTTGTCGGCGGCTTGTTCGCGTGTCTAGGTCTGGTCGAGCATGAGTTCACCGGCGCGCTCACCTATTACGGACTCACTCCGAGGGATTCCCGCACCGCCACCGACAATTTCATGACGCAGGGCTGGTTCACCGGCTTGATCCCGATCACCGTCCCAGTAGCGGCGACGTCTTTCAGCGATGCCGCATGGGCAGCACAGGCGTCTTTCGATTCAGGCCTCGACATGTCGAGAGTGCCGTATTACCGGGTGTTGGAGTTGGCGCCGTGGTTGAAATGGCCTCGGCCGAATTTCCCGGTGTCGAATTTCTTGCACGGCGGCGCTGCCCCGCTCAACGCCATTCTCGCGGCAGCCGACATGGGGCTTGCGAACAACATCGGGATCTACCCTGACGGCCGGTATTCGTACCAATTGACGATCTACATATTCCGTTACGGGGAGGGCACGGTCATGGCGATCATGCATCCCGCCAATCCGATTGCCCAGAAATCAGTTACGCGCTACATGGAGGCGATGAAGGCGGTGTCCGTCCGGGTCGCTGACAGCGGGCACTGGGGACGCGTCGCATAGCGTGGAGCAAGTCCGGGCGAGGGTGAGGGCGATATGCGACGGCTAGCGGATCTGGTGGTGCGGTGGCCCTGGGTGGTGGTCGGGGTTTGGATCGCGATTGCGGTTGCTCTTCCGCTGACGTTCCCGAGCTTGAACGAGATGGCCCAGAGGCATCCGCTTGCCATCCTGCCCAGCGACGCCCCGTCGAGTGTCGCCGCTCGGCAGATGGCAGACGCGTTTCATGAATCGGGTTCGGAGAACCTACTTGTCGTTGCGTTCATCAACGAATCCGGGCTCAAGCCCGCCGACGAGGCCACCTACCGCAAGGTGGTCGACGCGCTACGCGACGACGTCACAGATGTCGTCATGGTCCAGGACTTCTTCACCACACCCCAACTGCGTCCGTTCCTGACGAGCAAGGACAAGACCACGTGGGTGTTACCGGTCGGCCTTGCGGGCGAGTTGGGTACGCCGCGCGCTTATCAGGCCTACAACCGGGTCGCCGACGTCGTGAAACAAAGCGCGGCAGGCAGTCCCATGGATGTGCACGTCACCGGACCCGCGGCGACGGTTGCCGACCTCACCGTCGCGGGCGAGCACGATCGCCTCCCGATCGAGATTGCGATCGGCGTCCTGGTGCTTCTCGTGCTGCTGGTGGTGTACCGCAACCCGATCACGATGCTCCTGCCGCTGGCGGCAATCGGCGCGGCCCTGGTGACCGCACAGGCCGTGGTGGCCGGGGTGTCTGATCTGTTCGGAATAGGTGTTTCAAACCAGTCCGTCATATTTCTTTCCGCGATGATCGCCGGCGCTGGGACCGACTACGCGGTCTTTCTCATCAGCCGCTATCACGACTATCTACGCCAGGGCGCAGATCTCGATGGCGCGGTGAAGCGGGCGTTGATCTCGATCGGCAAGGTGATCACCGCATCTGCGGCCACCGTCGGAATCACCTTTCTCGGGATCAGCTTCGCCCGGATGGGGGTGTTCTCGACGGTCGGTGTGGCGTGCGCGATCGGGGTCGGGGTGGCATACCTCGCCGCAATCACATTGCTGCCGGCCATCCTGGTCCTGGCCGGGCCGCGCGGCTGGGTCAAGCCGCGGCGCGAACTCACCACTCGGTTCTGGCGACGGTCGGGGGCACGCATCGTGCGGCGGCCGAAGGCGCATCTGGTTGGCAGCCTGCTCGTGCTGATCATCCTGGCCAGTTGCGCGAGCCTGGTGCATTACAACTACGACGACCGCAAAGCCGTTGGGCCTTCGGCGTCGAGTTCGATCGGGTACGCCGCGCTGGAACGCCATTTCCCTATCAGCCAGGCCGTCCCCGAATACGTCCTCGTTGAGTCACCCCGCGATCTGCGCACACCGCAAGCCCTGGCGGACCTGGAGCAGATGGCGCAACGGGTCAGCCAACTGCCGAACATCGGTCTCGTCAGCGGTCTCACCCGGCCCACCGGAGAGGTGCCGCAGGAGTTCCGAGCCACCTATCAAGCGGGCATCGTCGGCGATCGAATGGCGCAGGGCTCGGCCGTGATCAGCGACAACACCAAGGATCTCAACCGATTACAGAACGGGGCAGGCACCCTGGCCGCCAGCCTCAGCGATGTACGCGCTCAAATCAACCGGATCGCTCCCAGCATGCAGCGGCTGATCGACGCCGTCAGCTCGATGCGAAGCCAGGTCGGCGGAGACAAGTTGGTCAAGCAGGTCGAAACCGCTGCCCAGCTCGTGCAGAGCATCAACGCGCTCGGCAATGCCATGGGCATGAACTTCTCGACCGTCAGGGACATGTTCGGGTGGGTGGGCCCCGTGCTGGCGGCGCTGAACGGCAACGCCGTCTGCGACGCCAATCCCTCATGCAGCGATACCCGCATGCAGTTTCAGAAGCTGATGGCCGCGCGTGACGACGGGCGCCTCGACCAGATCAACACTCTGGCCGGGCAACTACAGGGGTTCGCAGACAAACAGACCCTCAACGCCACAGTGAAACAACTCAACGATGCGCTCTCGCAGTTCAGTTCGGCGATACGCAGCATGGGCCTCGACAAACCCGGGGGACTGCAGGCGGGCTTGACCCAGGCCAGGCAGAACGCGAACAAGCTGGCAGACGGGAGCCAGCAGGTCGCGGGCGGAGTGGACCAACTCGTCGGCCAGGTCAAGCTGATGGGCGACGGACTCGACGAGGCGGCCGCGTTTTTGCTGGCGATGCGAAACGACGCGGCGGATCCGTCGATGGCGGGCTTCAATCTTCCGGCCCAGATTCTTCAACTCGACGACTTCAAGAAGGCCGCGAAGATCTATATCTCGGCCGATGGCCACACGGCCCGGTATCTGGTGCAAACCACGCTGAACCCGTTCAGCGCCGAGGCGATGGATCAGGTGAATGCGATCACCGACGCCGCTCGAAGCGCACAACCGAACACCCAACTCGCGGACGCCAAGATAACGATGGGCGGATTTCCCGCCTCGCTGCGGGATACCCGCGACTACTACGAGCACGACATCCGGTTCATCATCGTCGTGACGCTCATCGTCGTGCTGCTCATCCTGATGGCGCTGTTGCGCGCGATCGTCGCGCCCCTGTATCTGGTTGGCTCCGTGGTCATCTCGTACTTTGCCGCACTCGGTATCAGCGTCCTGACCTTTCAGTACCTACTCGGTCAGCAATTGCACTGGAGCGTGCCTCCACTGGCCTTCGTGGTGTTGGTCGCGGTTGGCGCCGACTACAACCTGCTCTTCGTATCGCGAATGCGCGACGAGTCTCCGCACGGCATGCGGTACGGCGTCATACGCACCCTGACGTCGACCGGCGGGGTGATCACTGCGGCTGGTTTGATCTTTGCCGCCTCGATGTCCGGTCTGCTGTTTTCCAGCATCACCACAGTGGTGCAGGGCGGGTTTTTGATCGGTGTCGGCGTACTGTTGGACACCTTCCTGGTACGGACCGTCACAGTGCCCGCCATGGCGACATTGGTGGGGCGGGCAAACTGGTGGCCCTCACGACTGAGCACGCAGCAACCGGTGTCGCGGTGACCAACCAGCCGCGCCCAGCCAGGTCAGCGCGTACCCGTGGGGTATGTGAAACTACGGATAACTACGACAAATGCCGAGCGAGCCGCCGGATTCGACGAGTCAATACGGACGAAATGTGACCCCTACCCCCCAGTCATCCATCCTCTCTATGCTGCACGGACGCGCCAGCCTGCGCCCCGACGACGCAGCGTTCACCTTCACCGACTACGCCAGTGACCCGGCGGGTGTTTCCGAAACTCTCACGTGGTCGCAACTATCCCGCCGAACCTTGAACATGGCGGCCGAGCTAAGCCTTCGCGCGGCGGCAGGAGACCGGGCGGTGATCCTGGCTCCGCAAAGTCTGGACTACGTCGTGGCATTCCTGGGAGCCATGCAGGCAGGCCTCCTCGCGGTGCCGCTGCCGCTGCCCCATCGCGGCTCGGGTCAGGATCGGCTGAGTGCGGTGCTGGGCGACGCCGCGCCTACGGTTGTCCTCACCACGTCTGCGGTTGCCGACGACGTCGCCGGCTATATCGACCGAGCGCCCCTGGATGTTGTTCCGAAGGTCGTCGAAATCGATTCGATCAATCTGGACGCCGAGGGCGGGGCCGCCTTTTCGACGGCAGATTTCCCCAACACCGCGTATCTGCAGTACAGCTCGGGTTCGACCCGGTTGCCGACCGGCGTGATGATCTCGCACCACAACCTGCAGACGAATTTCGAGCAGCTGATGCGCTCTTATTTCGGGGGTGCACACGCCAAAACCGCCGCCGATGCCACGTTCGTGTCGTGGTTGCCCTTCTACCACGACATGGGCTTGATGATGGGCATCTGCGGGCCGATCCTGAGCGGACATCCCGCCGTCTTGACGAGCCCGACTGCGTTCGTGGAAAAGCCGGCCAGATGGCTGCGAGCACTGGCGCAGAATTCTCGTGCGTTTTCGGCGGCGCCCAACTTCGCCTTCGACCTGGCAGCTCGACAAACGGCCGACAGTGATCTCGCCGGGCTCGACCTCGGCGGAGTGCACGCCATCATCAACGGCGCCGAACGGGTCGAACCGTCCACCCTGGAACGTTTCTCAGATCGGTTTGCGCACTTCAATTTTCGCGACCATATGCTACGACCTTCGTACGGCCTGGCGGAGGCGACCGTCTTCGTGGTAAGTGGCACCTGGAGTGATTCGTCGGGAGCGGCCCATTTCGATGCGGACGAATTGTCTGCGGGCAGCGCTGTGCGGTGTGCGCCGGGGACAGGCTCAGCCCTGGTGCGATACGAACTGTCGCCGTCACCCGCGGTGCGGATCGTTGACGTCGACACAAGCCTGGAATGCCCCCAGGACGTCGTCGGCGAGATCTGGGTGCATGGCGACAATGTCGCCGACGGCTACTGGAGCAGATCGCCGGAGGAGCAGCAGTGCTTCGGCGCAACGCTCATTTCCCCTTCGCCTGGCACGGCTGACGGGCCCTGGCTACGAACGGGCGATTTGGGCTTCATTTCAGATGGCGGGTTGTTCATCGTCGGCCGCATCAAGGACATGTTGATCATTCGCGGCCGCAATCATTTCCCCGAGGACATCGAGGCGACGGTCCAAGAGATCACCCGCGGTCGGGTCGCGGCGATTTCGGTCCCGGTGAACAGCACGGAGAAGCTGGTGACTGTCGTGGAGGTCAAGAAGCGCGGAGATTCCGCGACAGAGACAGAAGCGACGCGCTGGCTCAGTGAGGTCAAAAGCGATGTCACCTCCGCGATATCCAACGCGCACGGCCTGAATGTCGGGGATCTTGTTCTGGTGCCTCCTGGGTCGATCCCCACCACGACGAGCGGCAAGGTCCGGCGCGCCGCCTGCGCCGAGCAGTACCGGCAGGACCAGTTCGTTCGGTTGGACGCCTAAGGCAGGGCGGTAGGCGGAGTAAGGTCTGGAGAGTGGGAATGCGGAGACTGGTTGCATCGGTCAGTGCGCTGGTAACCGTAGGCGCCACAGGCTTTTTCGGTGTCGGGACTGCCGCAGCCGATGATTCACTGGCTGGTTGGACGCCGGACCACGGGGCGCCGGGCAACGGGCCTCCGCCGCTGGGGACCCCCGGCCGGGGATACGCACTGGGGGGCGCGCACGTTCTCGGCATTCCCTACGACGAGTACATCAAGCGCACGGGTGCTGACTGGTTCCCGGGATTGGATCGGCAGATCGTCGGCTATCCCGCGGGTCAGGTTCAGGGTCACACTCTTGAGAGGTTGTTTCCTGGGATCGGCCAGCTGGATGTCGGCTTCCCGGGTCTTGGCATCGACGGTCCCAGCATCGGCGAGTCGGTCGACGAGGGTGAAGGCAACCTCGAAACGACGATCCGCAACGGTGGTCCCGGCACCGCGATCGGCTTGTCCGAGGGTGCGATGGTGCTCGACGCCGTGCAGGCGAAGCTCGCGAACGATCCGACTGCGCCGCCGCCGAACACCTTGAGCTTCGCGACGTACGGCGATCCGCTTGCCAAGCACGCCTTCGGCGAGAGTTTCCTGACGCAGATGTTTCCCGTCGGCAGCGTCGTACCTTCGCTCGACTTCCGCATGCCGGCGCCGGTGGAAAGCCAGTACGACACATACCAATTCGTCTCTGCGTACGACAGCATCGCCGACTGGCCCGACAGGTCGGACAACTGGATGTCGGTTTTGAACGCGGTCGTGGGCCTCGCGACCGGTCACACCGCGGTGGCGTTCACCAACCCGAGCAACGTGCCGCCGGAGAACATCAGGACGACCGTCAACTCCAGGGGCGCCAAGACGACGACGTATCTGATCCCCGAACAGCACCTTCCGCTGGTGTTGCCGTTCAAGTACCTCGGGGTGGATGAAGGCACGCTGAATCAGCTCGACGGGGTGCTGAAACCGATGGTGGATGCGGGATATACGCGAAACGACAATCCGCTGACCGCTCCGATCACGGTGGATCCGGTGCGCGGCTACGACCCGGCGGCGGCGACCGCACCGGCGACGCAGGCGGCCTTCGGCGGGGGCGCCGATCCCGTGTCGCAAGTCCTCGCAGGCATGCAGTACGTGCTGAATCATCCGGGCGGCTAGAGTCCGGCCAACCCGGCGACCAGCAGCACGCAGCCAACCGCGGCGAGCAGGATCGTAAGCGCCCGACGGCGCCGTGTTCGTAGCCAGTCCTGCAGCGCCGAGAGCATTGCGCGGGTGCGGTCCGGGGCCACCACGAAGCACAACAGCGGGATCTCGACGAACCCGAACGCCACCACGTTGAACAGCAGTAAGGCGCCGACCTGAACCGAGGCCGCCGCACCCGAGGCGACGATGAGTGCCAGCACGGCGAGATAGTCGACGGACGGCAGCGCGATGCCGAGGCCCGCGACGCCCGCAGTCCACAGCGACCGGCCGTTGAGCAGTTGCCCGGTGCGCGTCGCGAGCGGTTCGAATCTGCGTGAACCGAACCCGACGCCGGTGGCAACCACCGCGGCATTGATCAGCAGCACGACGCCGACGACGATCTGGACCATTGGCAGCGTGAAATGGGCTGAGCCCAAGGCTGGCCGAAAAACGAACAGCACGATCAGGCCCACCGCGATACCCATCGCGAATCCGCCGGTCAGAAAGGCCAGTAGTTGCAGACCCGGTCGCGGCCGGTTGATGATCAGGACGGTCATGCCGATCCGGAACGGCTCCAGGCTGACCGCAATGGCCATCGCCAGAAGCGTTATCCACATATCGGGCGTCAGGCTACCGTGAACGCGACGATGGTCACCGCTACCGGCCGCGTGTGAAGATGGAGTCGATGAGCGATACCGATCTGACCCCGACGACGCTGCGGGAAGCGTTCGGGTATTTCCCCTCCGGCGTCATCGCGATCGCCGCGGAGGTGGACGGCACCCGGATCGGGCTGGCGGCAAGCACGTTTGTCCCGGTGTCACTCGACCCGCCGCTGGTGTCGTTTTGCGTACAGAACACCTCCGAGACGTGGCCGAAGCTGAAGGGGCTGCCCGCACTGGGCATCAGCGTGCTCGGCGAGGCCCACGACGCCGCCGCCCGCACGCTGGCAGCCAAGACGGGCGACCGGTTCGCGGGCCTGGAGACCGTGTCGCGGGAGTCCGGTGCGGTATTCGTCTCGGGTACGAGTGTCTGGCTGGAAAGCGCCATCGAACAGCTGGTCCCCGCAGGGGATCACACAATAGTGATTCTGCGGGTCAGCGACATCACTGTGCACGCCGATGTGCCGCCGATTGTGTTTCACCGCAGCACATTTCGTCGGCTCGGCGCCTAGGGGCCGGTTCAGGGACGGTCGGCAAGCTCCTCGCGATAGCCCTGGACGCGCTGTTCGAGTTCCTCTGCGTCGGCCGGCCGGCCTTCTTTGCGGGCCAACTCCGCGCGTGTGCTCAGCTCACGGATCGCGGTACGAATATCGTTGATGCTTCTGCGCTCTCGAAGGGGCATAGCGCTGCCTTTCGTCGTTGATTGGCCGCTTTCCTAGAGGCTACCCGCGACGGCGCTTAACTCAACCCCGCCTTCTGTTCTTCGCGCGAGCGCTCATCACCGCTTGAACAGCTTGCTTCCCAGCCACACCACCGGGTCGTACTTGCGATCGGCCGCGCGCTCCTTGAG
>Ga0070665_100001931_pt1 | contig 23358 bp, 23 predicted proteins | sample KBSS13metaG_FD_65862 | JGI IMG/M metagenome (GOLD analysis project Ga0070665, IMG submission 65862) | Switchgrass rhizosphere microbial communities from Kellogg Biological Station, Michigan, USA - KBS S1-3 metaG | ecosystem: Host-associated > Plants > Roots > Rhizosphere > Soil ... | reverse complement strand
GCGCAGCCATGGCCGCGGTGGCCCGTACACCTCGTCGGCGATGCCCACCTCGAGCAGCTGGCGCTGCGTGGCGACGGTGCCCTGATCCGTGTCGATGAAGAACGATCCCACGCCGGCGCAAGCTAGCGAGTCCTGGCAGCACGCCCTTCGCCTGCTCGACGCCGACCTGCGCCGCCGCGGCATGGCGGAGCGCACGCGGCGCGCGTACGGCATCGACGCCGGGCAGCTCGCCCTGTGGTGCTCCGCGAGCGGTCTCGACCCCGTCGACGTGACCCCGCGCGTGCTGCGGCGCTACGCGCAGGTGCTCTCCGAGCGCCGCGCCGGCCCGGCCACCACGGCCCGCAAGCTGGCGGCGCTGCGCCAGCTCTACCGCGTGCTGCACGAGCACGGCGAGGTCCCCGCGAACCCCGCCGACCTCGTCCCCGCGCCGAAGCGCCCGTCGAAGCTGCCTCGCGTCCTGGCGCCCGCGCAGATCTCCGCGCTGCTCGACCGCATCCCGGCGACGACGCCGCTGGAGCTCCGCGACCGCGCGCTCTTCGAGATCGCCTACGCGTGTGGGCTGCGGGCCGAGGAGCTCGTGGACCTCGACGTCGCGAGCGTCTCGTTCGAGGACGAGGAGGTCCGGGTCGAGGGAAAAGGCCGCAAGACGCGGATCGTCCCGGCCGGCGAGGAGGCGCTGCGCGCCGTCGCGCGCTGGCTCGAGCGCGGCCGCCCCGCCCTGCAGAGCGGCGACGGCGGCCAGGCGCTGTTCCTCTCCAAGAGCGGCCGCCGGCTCTCCACGTCGGACGTCCGGCGGCGCCTGCAGTCCTGGGCGCGACAGGCTGCGATCCAGGGTGGGATCTCGCCGCACGCGCTGCGTCACTCGTTCGCGACCCACCTCCTGGACGGGGGCGCCGACCTGCGGGCGATCCAGGAGCTGCTGGGCCACAGCTCCGTGAGCACGACGCAGATCTACACTCGGGTAGAGTCTGCGCGCCTGAAGTCCGCCTACACCCGAGCGCATCCCCGCGCCTGAAACGGTTCGACGCGGGGGAGGGATCTCTCTGGACACGAACGTCAAGGCCATCGAGCTCAAGGATCTGTGGAGGCGCTACAAGACGTCTGGGGATCCGGCTGCCCGGGAGCGCCTCGTCGTCGCGTATTCGCCGCTCGTGAAGTACGTGTCCGGCCGGATGGCGTCGGGGCTTCCCGCCCACGTCGAGGAGTCGGATCTGATCTCGTACGGGCTCGTCGGTCTCATCAATGCCATCGAGCGCTTCGAACTGGAGCGCGAGATCAAGTTCGAGACCTACGCGATCACCCGCATCAAGGGCGCGATCATCGACGAGCTGCGGCACCTGGACTGGGTGCCGCGGTCAGTGCGCGCGCGGGCCCGGGAGATCGAGAAGGCCAACTCCAAGCTCGAGCACCGCCTCCAGCGGGCGCCGACCGACGAGGAGGTCGCCTTCGAGCTCGCGATCAGCGTCGAGGAGTTCCAGGAGTCGCTCCTGCAGATCTCCAACTCGACGGTGGCCGCGCTCGACGAGCTGTGGTCCGTCAGCGACGCCTCGGGCGACCAGGTGTCCCTGCTGGACACGCTGCAGGATCCCGACGCGCCCGATCCCGCCCACGTCATGGACGCGACGGACCTCAAGGACCGCATGGCGGACGCGATCGCCAGGCTGCCCGAACGCGAGAAGCTCGTCGTTGCGCTGTACTACTACGAGAACCTGACCCTCCGGGAGATCGGCGAGGTCCTCGGCGTGACCGAGTCGCGCATCTCCCAGCTGCACACGAAGGCCGTGCTGCGGCTGCGAGGGAGGCTCACGGAGGATGACTGACCTCGACCTGGACTCCGGCGCGCGACGCGTCGAGCCAGGCCGGATCATCAGCGAGGTCTTCCGGATCTACCGCGAGCAGGCGGGAGTGCTGCTGCCCGTCGCGATCGTCCTCTTCGGCATCAACGCCCTCGTCGGCTACGTCCTGCGCGACGGGGCGCTCGCGATCGTCGCGATCATCGTGTCGCTCGTCATCGCGACCTTCTACCAGGGCATGGTCGTGCAGCTCGTGCGCGACGTCATCGACGGCCGCCGTGACAGCTCCGCCGGCGACCTGCTGCGCAGCGTCTCGCCCGTGGTCATGACGCTCATCATCGTCTCGATCCTCGCCGGCTTCGCCACCGGGATCGGCCTGCTCCTGCTCATCGTCCCTGGCCTGTACCTGTTGACGATCTGGGCGGTGATCGCGCCCGTCGTGGTGGTCGAGCAGCCTGGGGTGTTCGAGTCCTTCGGGCGCAGCCGCGCGCTCGTGAAGGGCCACGGCTGGCAGGTCTTCGGCGTGATCGTCCTCGTCGTCGCGCTGCTGCTCGTCGTCGGGATCGTCACGTCCATCCTCATCGATGCGGCCGGGGACGCCGGCGGCTCGGCCATCGGCTGGGCCCTGAACGTCCTCACCGCGCCGATCACTGCGCTCGTCGCCGCCGTCCTCTACTTCGCGCTGCGCGTCGCCCACGGCGAGCCCGCCCGCCCGGAGGACGCCGTGCAGTGGATGCCCCCGGCCGCGCCGGGGACCCTCGGCCCCTAGACGACCAGCGCGGACAGCTCGGCCGCCACCTGCGGCGAGCCGGCGATGTGCCAGGCGCCGCGCACGATCACGGTCCCGCCCGCCTCGGCCACGAGGATCGCGCCCGGTTCCCAGTCCCACGGGGCCGGCGCGTGCTGGATCCACCCGTCGATCCGGCCGCATGCCAGCCACGCCAGCTCCAGCGACCCCGACCCGCCGCCGCGGACGAGGCCGGCGCGCCGCGCGAGCAGCCCGGCGAGCTCGGCGGCGGACGCGTCGCCGGTCGGCACGTGCGTCGCCACGACGGCCTCGGACAGCCTGCGGTTCGCGCCGACGCGCGCCGGAGTGCCGTCGACGTCGGCGCCGCGTTCCAGGCCGCCGGAGAACAGCTCGCCCGCCAGCGGGTCGCACACGGCCGACGCCAGGGTCTGGCCGCGCTCCTGCAGGGCGATGGCCGAGCCCCAGCCCGGCAGGCGGCGCACGAACGCCAGCGTGCCGTCGATGCCGTCGATGATCCAGTGCCGGGGCCCGGAGATGAGCGTGCCCTCCTCGCCGAGGACGCCGTCGCGGGGACGTTCCGCGCGGACGAGCTCGACCGCGGCCGCCTCCGCGGCGTGATCGGCGGCCGTCACGAGGTCCGTCGCGGAGCCCTTGACCTCGGCGTCCAGCGGCCCGTCGCGCAGGCGCAATGCCGCCTCGGAGGCCGCGCGAACGGCCGCGCGAGCCACGTCGAGATCGTCGATCACGAGGTGGGTTGTATCCCACGTGGAGGATCGTGCGTATCCGCGCTAGGGTGGCCGCTCCCCGAGGAGAGAGGAGCGTGGGCATGCACAAGCCGGCGGACCGCATCCGGAACGTCGCCCTCGTCGGCCACCGCGGTAGCGGCAAGACCTCCCTGCACGAAGCCCTGCTGTTCGAGGCGGGCGCCGTCCAGCGGCTCGGATCCGTGACGGAGGGGACGACGGTCTCCGACGCGGACGAGGACGAGAAGGCCCGCACCATGTCGATCTCCGCCGCCCTGAGCTCGTTCGAGTGGCAGGAGCGCAAGATCAACCTCCTCGACACCCCCGGGGAGCCGAGCTTCGTCGCCGACGCCCTGGGCTCATTGCGCGTGTGCGAGTCGGCCGTCTTCGTCGTCAACGCCGTCATGGGCGTCGAGGTCTCCACGCAGCGCCTCTGGGAGCGCGCCGCCGAGCTCGACATCGCCCGCATGGTGTTCGTGAACATGCTCGACCGCGAGCGGGCCGACTTCTTCCGGACGCTGGACTCCCTCAAGGCCGCCTTCGGACCCCACGCCGTCGCCACCGAGATCCCGATCGGCACCGAGCAGGACGTCCGCGGCATCGTCGACCTCGTCGACATGAAGGCCTACGAGTACGAAGGCGCCGACCGCGAGAACTGCCGCGAGATCCCGATCCCCGACGAGATGGTCGCGCAGGCGGAGGAGTACCGCGACAAGCTCATGGACGAGATCTGCGAGGTCTCCGAGCACCTGACCGAGCGCTACCTCGAGGGCGAGGAGATCTCCCACGAGGAGATCGTCAACGCGCTGAAGGACGGCACGAACCACGGTGGCCTGTTCCCGGTCGTCTGCGGCGTCGCCACGCGCAACCTCGGCACCAACCGGCTGCTCGACGCCATCGTCGAGGACCTCCCGTCGCCCGTGAAGCACGGCGGCCTCGAGGTCGGCGGCCTCACGCTCGAAGCCGACGAGGAGCGCGAGCTCTACGCCTACGTCTTCAAGACCCGCGCCGATCCGTACGCCGGGCGCGTGAACTTCTTCCGCGTGTACCAGGGCGTCATGGACCACGACACGACGGTCATGAACACCCGCACGCACCACAAGGAGCGCATCGGCCAGCTCGTCCTGTTCCAGGGCAAGGAGACCGTGCACGCCGACGCCTTCGGTCCCGGCGACATCGGCGCCGTCGCCAAGCTCAAGGAGACCCGCGCGGGCGACTGGCTCGCCGAGCGCGACGAACCGATCACGATGCCGTCGATCGCGCTGCCCGCGCCGGTCATGGCGTTCGCGATGGAGCCCAAGTCGCGCGGCGACGAGGACAAGGTCATCACCGGCCTGCGCCGCCTGCAGGAGGAGGACCCGACGATCGAGCTGCACCGCGACCAGCAGACCGGCGAGCAGATCGTCGCGGGGCTGTCGCAGATGCACGTCGAGGTCGTCGTCGAGCGGCTCAGGGCGCGGTTCGGCGCCGAGGTCGTCCTCAAGACGCCGCGCGTCCCGTACCAGGAGACGATCCGCGGGAGCGCCAAGGCGCACGGCCGCCACAAGAAGCAGACCGGCGGTCGCGGTCAGTTCGGCGACTGCCACATCGAGATCGAGCCGATGCGCGACGGGTCCTTCGACTTCGTCGACGCGATCAAGGGCGGCGTGATCCCGCACGGGTTCATCCCGGCGGTGCAGAAGGGCATCGTCGACGCGATGGCCCACGGCCCGATCGCCGGCTTCCCGCTCAAGGGCGTCCGCGTGAAGCTCTACGACGGCAGCTACCACACGGTGGACTCCTCCGAGCAGGCGTTCCGCATGGCGGGCTCGATCGCGATGCGCGAGGCGATGGCGGCCGCCGGTGCCGTTCTGCTCGAGCCGATCATGCTCGTGACGCTGTCGGTGCCCGAGGAGGCCGTCGGGGACGTCATCGGCGACCTCAACTCCCGGCGCGGCAGGCCCCAGGGCATGGAGCCGAGCGGGATGATGACCGAGGTCAAGGCCGAGGTCCCGATGGCCGAGATGGTCACCTACGCGCCCGACCTGCGCGCACTGACGGGTGGGCGCGGCGAGTACACGATGGAGTTCCTGCGCTACGAGGAGGTCCCGGCGCACCTGGCCCAGAAGGTGGTGCAGGAGGCGCAGCAGGAGACGGCTGCCGCGTAGGCGTACCCCGAAGGCGCGATAGCCTCGGACGTCGATGACGCGCAAGGCGATCACGACCTCCCATGCCGCCGTCTCGTGCGAGGTGTGCGGACGCACGCTTCTGCGCGGGGAGGAGGCCGAGCCCTTCATCGCGGGCGGCACCCGCCGGCTCGTGTGCAATCTGTGCACGGCGCGTGCCGCGAACGAGGGCTGGATCCGCGAGGGGCTGGCGGACACGCTGAGCGTCCATCGCCACGGTCGCGAGCGCCGGGGCGGCTCGCTGCTGCGGCGCCTGCGCGAGCGCACCTCGCGCCAAGAGCTGCCGCCGCTGGACGACGACCTGCGGCCGATCGACGCGTCCGACCCGGAGCCCGAGCCCTACGTCGCCCCGCCCCCTCCGCCTCCTCCGCCGCCGCCCGGGCGCGACGAGCCCGCGTGGGAGCCCCCGCGCGAGCAGCGCCGCGTCCACGCGATCCCCACGCACGCCGACCTGAAGCGGTCGCGCGCGGTCGAGCTGTTCAACGGCAGCCGCCACCGGCGCACGGTCGCCGGGGTCGCGCGGTCGCTCGGGGATCCGCTCGTCGCGGTGCGCCCGTCGGCCACCGAGGGCTCGATCGTCTCGATCGTGGTCGGCTGGGAGCTGTCGTGGTACCGCTACGAGGTCGATCTGGCCGACGAGGAGGCCGGCGTGCGGCTCGTCGCCCAAGGCGCCGAGCTCACCGAGCTCGAGGTCGAGGACCAGGCGCCCAACGCGGTCGCCGACGAGCGTGGGGCGCTCGCCCTCGCGGAGTGATCTACCGGAACCTAGCCGGATGGACGAGCCCGCGGAACCCCTTGCTCCCGCTAGAGTTCGGCGAAGCGTAAGGCGGCCCTGTCGCCATCGCCGTCACTGGCCTGAGGTGCTCGCATACCCATGATCTACTGCGTCGTCCCCGAAGAGCTCGCTCCTGAGCTGTACGACCGCCTCGCCGCGTACTACGCGGACGACGGCAACGTGCAGGTCATCATCGACCGCCGCCGCGGCGAGCGTCGTGACCGTCACACCGGTGGCGACACGGGTGGGCACCAGCGTCTGCAGCGCGATCGGCGCCGCTCGCGCGTCCCTGGCGACTTCCCGCTCGTGGACCCGCCCGGCACCGCGACAGCCCTCGCCGACGACAACTGACGGGTGCGCGTCATCGTCCACGTGGACGGCGGCGCGCGGGGCAATCCGGGCCCGGCGGCCGCCGCAGCGGTCGTGTCCGACCCGGATGGCGAGGTCCTCGACGAGGCGGCTGAGGTCCTCGGCGTCGTGACGAACAACGTCGCGGAGTACCGCGGCCTGCTGCTGGGGCTCCAGCGCGCCCAGGAGCTGGGCGCGACGGAGGTCGATGTCGTCAACGACTCCGAGCTCATCGCCAAGCAGGTCAACGGCGAGTACAAGGTCAAGCACGCGGCGATGAAGCCGCTGCACCGCGCCGCGACCGAGGTCCTCGAGGGATTCGACCGCTGGTCCGTGCGCTCCGTGCCGCGAGCGCAGAACGCCCACGCGGACTCGCTCGTCAACCAGGCGCTGGACGCGCGCACGGACTGATGCGCGAGACGCTGCGCAGCCTCTCGGGCTTCGGCGGCGTCCTGTTCGACCTCGACGGCACCCTCTATCGCGGCGACACCGCTCTCCCTGGCGCGAGCGACTTCGTCCAGGCGTGCCGCGACGCAGGGCTGAAGGTCGCGTTCGGCACGAACAACGCGCTGCTCGAGCGCGACCGGATCGCCGCTCGGCTGCAGGGCATGGGCATCGACGCCGACCCGGACGAGCTCGTCACGGCCCCGGACTCGCTGGCCGCCGTCGTCCAGGAGGCCGGGCACACCCAGGTCGTCAGGCTCGGCAACGCCGGCCTGCGCGAGAGCCTGGAGCGCGTGGGCATCGCGGCGCCGGACGTCATGGACGCCGAGCCCGGCGCTGGCACGGCGCTCGCGCTCGGCCTGGATCCGGACCGCTCGCTCGCCGGCGTCGCCCGCGCCGCCGCGTTCGTGGAGACGGGCGTCGCGGTGTACGCGACGGCCGCGGAGCCGCACTACCCGACCGACCGCGGCATCGAGGCAGGGACGGGCACGCTCATCGCGGCGCTCAACGCGATGTCACCGGTCGATCCGGAGCTCTGCGGCAAGCCCTCCAAGCACTTCGGCGAGCGCGCGGCCAAGGAGGTCGACACGGGTCGCCCGGTGCTCGTCGTGGGCGACTCGCTCGCCGCCGACGTGGGGGTCGCCGAGGCCATGGGATGGGACTCCCTGCTGCTCCTGACGGGGTCCACGCGCGAAAGCGATCTCAAACCCTCCGGAGCTCCGACGTTCGTCCAGACCGACCTTGTGGCGGTTCTGCGCGATTTGCAGGGCTGAGGTGCGTCGAGGCGTCGCCTCCGTGACGCCCGACGCACCTGAATCTCCACCCTTGATGTTGGACGGACGTCCAGGGTCAAGGTCCTGGGGGGGACGCCGACAAGAGGAGTATGCGGGTGTCCCCTCGTCGCTCTCTCCTCGCCTCGGTGGCGGCCGGCTCGTGCCTCGCGGCATCCGTCATCGCCGGGGGGTACGCCGCCAGCGGCGCGATGCCCTTCAGCTCCTGGCCCGGCAGCGTCTTCTCCTCCTCCGGCGCCGCCGAGGTTGCCCTCGCGCCGGCCACCCGCGCGGCCGCGCCCGTCCTGACGCTTCCCGCGCCTCGCGCCAAGCAGGCCCCCAAGACGGAGGTCATCCCGCTCGACGACGCCGCGCCGACCGCTGAGACCACGCCCGCCGCCACGACCGCCCCGCGCCAGAAGGCGACCACCGAGCGCGCGACGACGAAGCGCGCCCCGAAGACCGACGACGCACCGGACACGAGCCCGACCACCGCGCCGACGCCCGCGGCGACGACCGAAACGCCCGCAGCGACCGCTGCCTCGCCCGCCGCCGAGGCAGGGCCGACGCAGCCCGCCGCCATGAGCCCACAGCCGGCGAACCGCAAGGTCAAGCTCGGCTCGGTCACCAGCACCTTCGCCAACGCCCACGAGTCCAGCAGCGGCCAGCCCGAGCTGCGCGTGCAGATGGCCGTCGCCGACGCCGCCGCGACGACCGGGACGCGCACGGTCGCGCTGAGCCTCAAGCTCGCCCCGACCGACGTCGCCTCGCTGCTGCGCAGCGCCGCGACCATCAACTCCTCCAAGATCGCCCTCGAGACGCAGGTCGACGTCGTCGACGCGACGGTCACGTCCGCCGGCACACCGACCTGCGCCGACGGCCAGTGCCTGCGCGTCCAGATGATGTTCGCGCCCGACACGCGCGTGAACCCGGTCGACGAGCCCGAGGTCCAGCTGCTCGACGACGGCGACGCGATCTCCAACCGCGTCAAGGTCGTCGTGAAGATCGACGCCGACGACCTGGGCACGAGGCCCACGACGCCCGCCACTGAGCCCGCCCCCGAGGCCGGGACGCCGAGCTTCATGTCGCTCCCGCTGCCCGGCGAGGCCGCCGACCCGTCCACGCCGACGGCCCCGGCGACCGACACGGCCACCGTGGCGCTCCCCGACAGCGACGGCACGGCGGGGACCCCGCAGGCTCCGCAGGTCCAGGTCCAGGCGCAGCTCGAGGTCGTCGACACGCCGCCCGCGCCGGCGACGCCCGCAGCCGCACCCGCCCCTGAGCAGCAGCCCGCCACCCCGGACACGTCGACGGCGACCTCCGCCGCGCCCGCGCCCGCACCTGCCCCGACCACGCCGGCCGAGACGCCCGCGCCGGACCCGAAGGACTGCACGTAACCACCTCGTAGGATGCGCGCGGTGCGCATCCTCGTGCCCGACTCGCTCGCCGACGAGGCGCTCGGTGCGCTGCCGCCCGAGGTCGAGCTGATCCGGATCGGCGACGGGCCGATCCCCGCGGAGGCCGCGGACGCGCGCATGGCTCTGCTGACGGGCACGCTTCCGCGCCGGCTCGACGAGATCCTCGCTGCCGCGCCGAACCTGGAGGTCCTGCAGACCGTCAGCGCGGGCGTCGACTGGCTCGGCGACCGGGTGCCCGACGGCGTCACGCTCTGCAACGCCGGCGGCGTGCACGACACCCCGGTGGCGGAGTGGGTGGTGACGGCGATCCTGGCGATGACGCGCAGGTTCCCGGACCTCATCGACCTGCAGCGCCAGGGCACGTGGGACCGCGGGATCAACACCTTCGTGGGCGGTGGGGCCCAGGACTCGCCGCTGTGGCCGATCCCCAACCTGGAGGGCGCGCGGGTGCTCGTCCTGGGTCACGGGAGCATCGGGCGAGCCGTCGAGGCGCGCCTGAAGCCGTTCGGCGTGACCGTGACCGGGGTCGCACGTCACCAGCGGCCCGGCATGCACGCGATGTCGGAGGCTCACGCGCTCGCGGGGGAGGCCGACGTCGTCGTCGTGCTCCTGCCGCTCACGGCCGAGACGAAGGGCGTCGTCGACGGCGCGTTCCTGGACGCGATGCGCCCCGGCGCGCTCCTGGTCAACGCCGCCCGCGGGCGTCACGTCGTGACGGACGACCTCATCCCCCGCCTGCGCTCAGGACGCGTGCGGGCGGCGCTGGACGTCACGGATCCCGAGCCGCTGCCGGACGGTCATCCGCTCTGGACCTGTCCCGGGCTGCTCATCACCCCCCACATCGCAGGCACCACGGCCGGCTGGGAGGACGAGGCGCTGCGCTTCGCCGGGGACCAGATCCGCCGCCTCGTGGCGGGCGAACCGCTGGTCAATGTGCGGGCAGAGGGATACTGACCGCAACACACGAGGTGTGGGTAGCACGATTGAGCGGGGTCCCCGACGTCGATAATTTCGCCGCCGATGGCGGCCCACGAGCACTCCGAGAACACCGACAGCCTCGATCTCTTCCTGCGTGATGTCCGCGCGCGCAGGCTGCTGACGCACCGCGAGCACCTCGAGCTCGCGAGACGTGTGGAACGCGGCGACATGCAGGCGAAGCGCCGGATGGTGGAGGGCAACCTCCGCCTCGTCGTGTCGATCGCCCGCAACTACCAGAACCGCGGTCTGCCGCTCCTGGATCTCATCCAGGAGGGGACGATCGGCCTGGTGCGGGCGGTGGAGAAGTTCGACCACCGGCGCGGCTTCCGGTTCTCCACGTACGCGACCTGGTGGATCCGCCAGGCGGTCACGCGTGCGCTGGCCGAGAAGGGCCGTGCGATCCGGCTGCCCGTGCACGCCGCGGAGCGCCTCGCGCGCCTGCAGCGCGCGCAGGCCGATCTCGCGGTCACGCTCGGCCGCGAGCCGCTCATCTCCGAGCTGGCCGCGCACACCGGCATGAACATCGAGCACACGCTGGAGCTGCTGCGCGCTGCGCAGACGCCGGTGTCGCTCAACCAGCCGGTGGGCGAGGACGGGACGGAGCTCGGCGAGCTGGTGCCCGATGAGGCCGCGGCGTTCGAGACGGAGATGCACGACGTGCAGATCACCGACGACGAGCACGCCGCGAAGCTGCCCGCGCTGCTGGGTCGCCTCAGCGACCGGGAGCGCAGGGTCGTCGAGATGCGTCACGGCCTGAGCGGCGATGCGCCGCGGACCCTGACGGAGATCGGCGGATTCCTCTCGCTGTCACGGGAGCGAGTCCGTCAGATCGAGAAGGAGGCGGTCCGGCGACTGCGCGACGCTGCCGAGCAGGAGCGCGCAGTCGCCTGAAGGACCAACCTGGTACGTCCTGGCTAGGCGGCGATGATCTTGCGGCCGGCCGTGACGTAGGCGTCCGTCACATCGCGCACGAATGCGGCCTGCGCGGTGGCGACGGGCGTCGTCCAGTCGAACGGAAGGGCCTTGCCGACCTCCTCGTGGAGATCCGCGTAGCTCTTCAGGCCGCGCTCGACGGTGCTGAGGTACGTGTCGCCGGCCTTCTTGCCGGACTCGAGGACGTCCTCGTTGAACGCCTTGGCGCGGGCGGTGAACTCCTCGACGGACTGCTCGGGAGTCGGAGTCTTGGGGGCGGGCATGTGGTTCCTCCGGCTTTGGTTGCTCGTTCTCGGTACGACGTGTTAGCACGTTAGCAGATGTTGAGCTAACTGCTAGCACTCCGTCCGATCGAGAACCGTCGGTGGTCCCAGCTCACGACGTGCGTGGGCGTGAACTGCAGCGCCACGCGCTTCGGCGCCTGCGTCCGCGCCGCGCGTTCTCCCTGACCGTAGCGGGTCATGAGGTCCATCCCGAGGGCGAGCACGGTGTCGAGGTCGCGGTGAATCGTGACATCTGCCTCGAACATCGCGCCGCGCAGCTCCTCGTAGCGCTCGCCGGCCTCCACCTGCAGCGTCGCGCGCGGGTCACGCTCCAGGTTGCGGACCTTCTGGGACTTCGCGTACGTCCACGCCCAGACGTTGCGGTCGCGGACGACGTACCAGAGCGGCATGAGATGGGGGAACCCGCGCGGCCCGAACGTCGCGCACGTCACCGTTCGCTCCTCGGCCAGGAACGCGGCGAGCCCCTCTGGGCTCATGCGGATCCGATCGCGCACCTACACCGTCCAGAGGGCCGCCTGGAGCGTGTTCTGCAGCAGGCACGCGATCGTCATCGGGCCGACCCCGCCCGGCACGGGGGTGACCGCGGACGCGACCTCCATCGCGGCGTCGAAGTCCACGTCGCCGACGAGGCCGTCCTCGGTGCGGGTGATGCCGACGTCGATGACCGTCGCGCCCGGCTTGATCCAGTCGCCCTCGACCATGCGCGGCCTGCCGACGGCGGCGATGAGCACGTCCGCGCGCCGGCACGCGGCGGCCAGATCGCGGGTGTGGGAGTGGCAGATCGTCATCGTGGCGTCCGCCTCGACGAGCAGCCGTCCCATGGGCTTGCCGAAGAGATTCGACCGGCCGAGGATCACCGCCTCCGCGCCGTCGAGGTCCGCGCCGGCCTCCTGTAGCAGCCGCATCACGCCCAACGGCGTGCACGGCCGCAGCCCGACCATCCCGATCGCGAGGCGCCCGGCGCTCTCGACCGTCAGGCCGTCGATGTCCTTCTCCGGGATGATCCGGTTCGTGAGCTCCGGCCCGTCGAGGTGGTCCGGCACCGGGAGCTGGCAGAGGATGCCGCTGACGTCGGGGTCGGCGTTGAGCTGCTCGATGAGAGCGACCGCCTCCTCCTGCGTCGTGTCGACGGGCAGCGTGTGCCCGATCGAGCGCATGCCGACCTCCTCACATGCGCGGTGCTTGCTGCCGACGTAGACGGCGGACGCCTCGTCCTCGCCGATCAGGACCGTCGCGAGCCCCGGGGTCCGGCCATGCTCCCGCTGGAACTCGGCGACCCCCGACGCGACCTCCTGCCTGACGGCGGCGGCGACCGCCTTGCCGTCGATGACCCGTGCGCTCACCGGCGCGAGTCTGCCAGTTTCAATGACTCACGGCGGCCGCGGCCAGCTCGGAGACGAGCTCGTCCTTGTAGAAGCGCTCCAGGCGGAAGGGCTCGATGAGATCCGGCTGGCGTCCGGTCGCCACGAGCTCCGCCAGCGTCGCGCCGACGATCGGGGCCGCCTTGAACCCGTACGTGCCCCAGCCGGCGCTGACGTGGAAGTTCTCCACCTCCGTCTGGCCGAGGATCGGGCTGTAGTCCGGGCTGAGGTCGCAGAGCCCGGCCCAGGACCGCAGGATGCGCGCGTGCTCGAGCTGGGGGAACAGCTCGAGCGTGTGGCGCGTGAGGTCCTGGAGGAAGTTCAGGGTGCCCTGCATCCGGTACGTCGTCCACGGCTCGATCTCCGAGCCCATGACGAACTCGCCGCGGTCGGTCTGGGAGATGTAGATGTGCATCTGCGAGGACACGATCACGACGTCGAGCATCGGCTTGACCGGCTCGGTGACGCACGCCTGCAGGATGTGGGTGGTGATCGGCAGCGGCACGCCGGCCATGTCGTTGATCAGGGTGCTCCAGCCCGCCGTGCAGTTGATGACCTGCCCGGCCTTGATGGTGCCGCGGTTCGTCCGCACGCCCTCGATGCGCCCGTTCACGCGGTCCATGCCCGTGACCTCGGTGTACGGGTGGATCTCGGCGCCGCCCTCGTCCGCGCCGCGGGCGAAGCCCCAGACCACCGCGTCGTGGCGGATGATGCCGCCGGGCGGGTGGTAGAGCGCGCCGAGCACCGGATACACGGCGTCGTCGGTCACCTGCATCGGCGGGCACAGCGTCTGCACCTCGTCTGGGCCGATGAGCCGCGAGTCGATGCCGTTGAGGCGGTTGACCTCGGCGCGGTTGGCCATGACGAACATCGCCCGGTCCGTGTGGGCCAGCGTGAGATGGCCGCAGCGGCTGAACAGGACGTTGAAGTCGAGGTCCTGCGACAGGCCGTCGTAGAGCTTCAGGGACGCGTCGTAGAACCGCGCGCCCTCGGGGGTCTTGTAGTTCGAACGCAGGATCGTCGTGTTGCGGCCGGCCGCGCCCGAGCCGATGTAGTTCTTCTCGAGCACGGCGACGTCGGTGATGCCGTGCTGCCTGAGGTAGTACGCCGTGGCCAGGCCGTGCGCGCCGCCGCCGATGATCACGACGTCGTAGGAGTCCTTGAGCTCCTGGCGTGACCGCCACATGCGGCGCTTGCGGAAGATGTCACGCATCGGGCAGCTCCAGGAGGTCGTCGACGCCGATCGGCCCGCCGCCGAGATGCCCGGCGGCGTCCGCGACGACGGTCCACAGGTACTCGCCGTAGGCGGAGCCCACGAGCAGGAGGTAGCGATCGTCGTCCTCGCGGATGACGAAGCCGGGCGTGCGGGCGACGGACCCGGGCCGCAGCCCGCGAACGGGCGTGGCCTGCGGTCGCAGGTCCAGCGCGCAGAAGCGGGCGATGGTCTCCCGCGCCATCGGGCCGGCGATCGTCATCGCGCAGTACGCCGCGGTGACGTCCAGGCCCTCGGCGCTGCCGCCGATGACGAGCGCCCGGGTGGGGGTGAGCACGCAGTGCCAGGCGCCGTCGGCCCGCGTCGCCACCCCGTCCGGCGTGCCGATGTCGTCGCGCTGGATCTCCGTCTTGCGCAGATGCGAGACGTCGGCGAAGCCCACGGTGCCGCGGGGCACGCCGTAGCGCACGGCGACGTTCCAGCCGTCGCGGCGCTCGAGCGTCGCACCGGCGGCGACCGCCTTGCCCTCCATCGGGCTGCGGGCGACCGGCACCCAGCGTCCGGCCCCCGGCTTCGGGGAGGGATCGAGGAAGGCGAGGGTCATGAGCGCACCAGAGTCCCCTCGGGGTCGTGGAACGGGCTGGTCTGGACAGTCGCGTCGTACGTGCGCCCGTCGTAGGAGATGGTCACCTGCGCGCCGTCCTCCGCCTGTGCGGACGGCACCCAGGCCATGCCGATGACCTTGCCGACCTGGCGGCTGTGGCGCGCGCTGGTGACCTGGCCGATCGGCGCGCCGCCCTCGTCGAGGACCGCGGCGCCCTCGGCGGGCACGTCGCCGTCGGGGAGGCTGAAGCCGACGAGCGCGGTGGAGGCCGGATGCTCGACGGCGCGCTCCAGCGCCCAGCGCCCGATGAAGTCATCCTCCTTGTCGAGCTTGACGATCCACGGCATCGCCGCGCCGAAGGGCGTCGACTCGGAGTCCGTGTCCTGCCCGACGAGGATGTGGAGCTTCTGGAGGCGCAGGATCCGCTGCGGCTCCAGCCCGAACGGGCGGATGCCGTGCTCGGCGCCGGCCTGCATGACCGCGTCCCAGAGGTCCTGGGCGTGCGGCGCAGGGCAGTGGATCTCGTAGCCCAGCTCGCCGGTGAAGCCGATCCGCAGGACGAGGCACGACACGCCCGCGACCTGCGCGGGCAGCGCGTCGAGGTAGGTCATGCCGTCGGCCGACATGTCGGCGTCGGTCAGCGACTGCAGGATCTCGCGCGACCGCGGGCCCGCGAGGTTCATCGCGGCCGAGGCCTGCGTGACGTCCGTGATGTGGACGCGCATGCCCCAGTCGGCGAGCCACCACGTGAACCAGTTGTAGACCGCTCCGGCGCCGCTGGAGGTCGTCGTGACGTAGAACGAGTCGTCGTCGAGGCGCGCGATCGTCCCGTCGTCGGTGATGCGGCCCGTCTCGCTGGTCAGCACGCCGTAGCGGATGCGGCCGGGCTTCAGGTTGGAGACCCGGTTGGGGTAGAGCCGGTCGAGGAACGCGCCTGCGTCGGGCCCGCGGACGAGCAGCTTGCCGAGGGTGGAGACGTCGATGAGCCCGGCGGCGTCGTGGACCGCCTTCGCCTCGCCCTCGGGGTCGCCGTAGTCGTAGGCGCGGCGCCAGTCGCCCGCCCACTTCACGTTCGCGCCCAGCTCGCGGTGGCGGCCGTGGACCGCGGATCGCTTCGCGGGCTCGAACGGGCGGCCCGCGAGGGCGCCCATCGGCACGGTCGACCAAGGCGGCCGCGCGGTCGTGATGCCCACGTCGTCCAGCGACCGCCCCGTCACCGCGGCGAGGACGCGGATCGAGGCGAGCTGCGAGTGGCGCCCCTGCGAGGGACCCATCGTGACGGTGGTGTAGCGCTTGGAGAGCTCGATCGAGTCGTAGCCCTCGGCCACGGCGTAGGCGATGTCCTTCGCCGAGATGTCCTCGTCGAGGTCGACGAACGCCTTCCCGCCGCGGCGGCCGTCTCGCGCGTAGGCGGGCGGGGCAGCGACCGGGGACTGCGGCGGGAGCACGTCGAGGCGCTTGCGCTCGTTCGTCAGCTCGCGCTTGGCGGTCGCACCGCCGAGCCCGAGCGCCACGACGGCGTCGAGGCCCGCGGCCGTCCCGGAGACGGCGGCCGCGTCGGCGTCCTCGTGCCCGGCGACGGCGCCGGCGGCGTGGACGACCCCGTCTCCGAGCTCGGCCAGGAAGCGACTCGTCGCCGCGTCGTAGCGCGCCTTCGCGCCGGACTGCAGCAGCAGCGACGTCGCAGGCGCCGTGCCTCCCGACACGGCCAGCAGATCGCAGGGGATCTCCTCGAGCGTGCCCGTCGCCTTGCCCGTCGGATCGACGCGCGCGAGGACTGCGCCGGCGACCCCGTTGCGCCCGAGCGCACGCACCACCGTCATCCCGGCCAGCAGGCGGATGCCCGCGGCCTGCACGGCGGCGCCGAGCTCGCGGTCGGCCGCGTCCGGTCGCAGGTCGGCGATCGCGGCGATCTCCACGCCCGCCTCCCGCAGCGCCAGCGCGGCATCCAGACCTCGGTCGCCGGTCGTCGAGATCACCGCGGTGGTGCCCGGTCGCACCGCCCAGAGGGCCGCGAGGCGCCGCGCGCCGCCGGTCATCATCACGCCGGGGAGGTCGTTGTCCTTGAAGACGAGGGGCTGCTCGATCGCGCCCGTCGCCGCGACGTGGCGCCGCGCACGCACCTGGTGCAGCGTGTCGCCCTGCCAGATCGGGACGAGCCCGTCGTAGAAACCGAGCGCGGGCGCGTTGGACAGCACCTCGACGCCTGCGGCACGGGCCTCCTCGGCCAGCGCGCGGACGCGCTCGTGGCCGCCCTCGGCGAGCTGTGCGCCGCCCGGCTCGACGTCGTCGTCGGCGAGCACGACGTCGGCGCCCTGACGGGCTGCGGCGATCGCGGCCGACAGCCCGGCGATCCCGCCGCCGATGACCAGCACGTCGCAGTGGCGGCGGCGGTACTCCGTGCGCCACTCGCGGTCGTCCTGGCGCTCGGGGAGCCGACCGAGGCCGGCGACGCCACGCAGCGCGCGCTCGTACAGCGGCCAGGCGCGGCGCGGCCACTTGAAGGTCTTGTAGTAGAAGCCGGGCGGGGTGAACGGGCCTCCCGCGATGTCCGACATCCGCATGACGTCGAAGTCCAGCGACGGCCAGGCGTTCTGGTGCTCGACGACCATCCCGTCGCGCACGACCTCGCTCGACGCGCGGATGCCGGGCGCGCCGTCGACCTGCACGAGCGAGCTCGCGCCCTGGCCCGCCCAGTCCATCTCGCCGCGGGGGCGGTGGTACTTGAACGAGCGGGAGAAGATCCTGCGGCCGCCGGCGTACAGCGCGGACGCGATCGTGTCGCCGGCGAACGCCTCGACGGGCTTGCCGTCGAAGGTGAAGGTGATGGTGCGCGAGCGGTCGATGCGCTCGCCGGGGCGGGGATCGAGGCGGGTCACGGCGCTCCCTCCACGTGCGAGGAGCCGCGGTCGGGCGCGCCGGGCGCGTCCTGCGGCGTCGCGGTCCAGTGCACCTCGTTCGTCCGGGTGTCGCGCTCGGCGAGGAACCACGCGCCGCAGCCGGAGCGGTGCACCCACCACTCGCGCTGGATACCCGCGACGTTGCGGCGGAAGTACGCGTACTCGTTGAGCTCGCGCCGGCTGGGACGCCCCTTGGGGCGACTGGAGACCTCGCCGCCGAAGCCGAAGTCTGTGACCTCGCGGCTCCCGCAGTGCGGGCAGGTGAGGAGGAAGGACACGGGCCGCGAACGTAGACCCGCTCGATGATCGTGTCCAATACTCTTCCGGCGACTCTGTGATCTGGGAGCGATATCAATGGAGCTGCGTCAACTTCGCTACTACGTGGCGGTCGCCGAGGAGCTGCACTTCCGCCGCGCGGCCGAGCGGCTCCACATGTCCCAGCCGCCGCTGAGCCACCAGATCCGGTTGCTGGAGGAGGAGCTGGGCTGCGAGCTCCTCGCGCGGACGCGCAGACGCGTGGAGATGACGCCGGCGGGCACGGCGTTCCTGCGCGACGCCCGAGCGGTGCTGGCCGACCTCGACCGGGCCGCGCACAACGCCCGCCGCATCCACGAGGGGCAGACCGGCACCCTGCGCGTGAGCTTCGCCGGCTCGGCGCTGCTCTCGCTCGTCCCGCGCGTCGTCCAGCGGCTGAGCGTCACGCACCCGGCGATCGACATCGAGCTCCACGAGCGCTCGACGAGCGACCAGATCCGCGCGCTCGCGGCGGGAGCCACCGATCTGGGGCTCGCCCCGCTGCCGGTCGGCGACGCCGACGTCGAGATCGAGGTGCTCGTCCGCGAGCCCACGGTGGCCGCGGTCCCTGCGTCGCATCCGCTCGCCCGCGCGCGGGAGCTCACGCTGGGGCTGCTCGCCGAGTACCCCTTCGTCCTGTTCCCGCGCGACCAGGCGCCGGGCTATCACGACCTGCTCATGACCTCGGTGACGAGCGCAGGCACGCCGCCGCGCGTCATCCAGCAGGCGTCGGAGACCCAGACGATCATCGGCCTGGTGGCCGCCGGGGTGGGGGTGTCGCTCGTGCCCGCCTCCGTCCAGCAGCTCGCGCTCGACGGCGTCGCCTACCGCCCGGTATCCGGCGCGCCGGACACCGAGCTGGCGGCGCTGACCCGGCGCGGGGACCGCACGGGGCTCATCGCCGCGTTCCTGGAGGCCGCTGCCTAAACCGCCTGCGGCGCGGGGCGTGGCGCGCGACGAACCCGACGAAGCCACCCGGCGAACGTGTCGCCGCCGCCGGTCGGCTCCACGACGGCCTCCATCGGGAACGCCCGGATGCTGAACACGTCGTCTGCGGTGATGACCGCCGCGCGTCGTCGGCGAATCCGGCCATGCGTCGGTCTGCTTGGCAGGATCGTGCGGGAACCGGCGGTGGACAGTAGCTCAGGCCATCTTGAGCACCGGCTTGAGGACCTCGCCCCGCGCCGACGCCGCCATCGCCTCGTTGACCTCGTCGAGGGTGAAGAACTGCACGAGCCGGTCGAACGGGAAGCGGCCCTGCGCGTGGAGGTCCACGAGCGTCGGGAGCAGCTGCTCGCTCTGGCCCTCGCCGCCGAGGATGCCGCGCACGGTCCGGCCCCACAGCGTGGTGAGGTGGTCGAGCGTGTACTCCGCGCCGGCGGGCGCGCCGCCGATGAGCGCCGCGGTTCCCGGCATGTTCAGGCAGTCGACCGACTGGCGCAGCACGTCGAGGTTGCCGGTGCACTCCAGCGCGTAGTCGGCGCCCATCGAGCCCTGGCCGGCGATCTCGCGGATCGCGGCGACCGGGTCGGTCTCCTTCGCGTTGATCGTGTCCGTCGCGCCGAGCTCCTTCGCCAGCGCGAGGCGATGGTCGACGACGTCGATGGCGATGATGCTCTTCGCGCCGCTGAGCGCGGACGCCATCGTGGCCGAGAGGCCCACGGCACCCGTGCCGAAGATCGCGACGACCGAGCCCGCCTCGGGGCGCAGGGCGTTGAAGATCGCGCCGGCGCCGGTCGCCAGGCCGCACCCCAGCGGGCCGAACAGTTCGATCGGCGCGTCGTCGGCGACCTTCACGACGGCCCGCTCGGTCGTGATCGAGTACGTCGAGAACGACGACTGGCCGAAGAAGTGGCCGTGCACCGCCTCGCTGCCGCGCGACAGGCAGGTGCCGCCGGTCGACAGCCGGACGCCCGCGCCGACGAGCGGGCCGATCTGCATGCAGTAGCGCTGCCGGCCGGCGAGGCAGTTGCGGCACTCGCCGCACCACGGCCAGCCGATGATGACCTTGTCGCCGGGCGCGACCTTCGTGACGCCGTCGCCGACCGCCTCGACGATGCCCGACCCCTCGTGGCCCAGCACGCCGGGCAGCGGGAACGGGAAGTTGGCCTCCTGGGCGATTGCGTCCGTGTGGCAGACGCCGCTGGCCACGATCTTGACGAGCACCTCACCGGCCAGCGGCTCGTCGATCTCGAGCTCCTGGACGTTCAGGGGCTTGTGGTGCTCCTCCAGCACAGCGGCCGTGACCTGCATCGCTCGGTTCTCCTCCGGTGTCGATGTTCGGGATCGGAACACTGCCATGCCCGGAGCGGCTGCGGGGATACAGTCATCTCTCAGGCTGTTCCCAGCAAGGTCTCCGATACTTGTCATATGAGCGATCTGACAGATGCTCACCGCGTTCTGGTGGTCGACGATGAGCCCAACATCGTCGACGTGGTGACCATGGCCCTGCGCTTCCAGGGCTTCGCCGTCGAATCGGCCGGGACCGGGGCGGACGCACTCAGCGCCGTCGCCGACTTCCGCCCGCACCTCATGGTGCTCGACGTGATGCTGCCGGACATGGAGGGCTTCGACGTCGCGCAGCGCCTCGGCGCTCAGCGCGCGCGTGTGCCCATCATCTTCCTCACCGCCCGGGACGACACCGCCGACAAGATCCGCGGGCTGTCGATCGGTGGCGACGACTACGTCACCAAGCCGTTCAGCCTCGAGGAGCTGATCGCCCGCATCCGGACGATCCTGCGCCGCACCGGCCTCGCGGAGCCCGATTCCGGTCGGCTCGCGTTCGAGGACCTCGAGCTCGACGAGGAGACGCGTGAGGTCACGCGCGCGGGCGAGCTGGTCGATCTGACCGCGACGGAGTACCGGCTGCTGCGCTATCTCATGCTGAACCCGCGTCGCGTGCTGACCCGCGCGCAGCTGCTCGAGCACGTGTGGAAGTACGACTTCGGTGGCGACGCCCGGGTGCTGGAGACCTACGTGAGCTACCTGCGCAAGAAGCTCGACGTGCACGGCCCGTCGCTCATCCACACGGTGCGCGGCGTCGGGTACGCGTTGCGCGCGCCTCGGACCTGACCTGATGGCCTCCCTGCGGGCCCGGCTCATCGCGGGGCTGCTCGCCCTCGCCGCGGTGGGGCTGCTCGTGCTCGCAGGTGTGACGTACGCCGAGCAGCGCAGGTTCCTCTATGAGCGCGTCGACCAGCAGGCGCGCGCGGCGCCGTTCGCGGTCGCCGTCGCGCTGAGCGGCAACGGGTTCGCGCCTCGCGACGGCGACAGCCCACAAGGGACAGGAGGCAGACTGGACCGTCCCGCGCCGCCCGGCGGTGGTCCCGGCGCCCAACCCCCGGCCGGCACCTACGGGCAGCGGCGCAGCGCGGACGGCACCGTCGAGGACGACATCGTGCTCGTCTACAGCAACGAGACGGTCCACGCGCATCCCGCACTGCCCAAGACCGTGCCGGTTCGCACGCTGTTCACCGTGGACGGGACGAGCGGCGACGAGAACCGCTACCGCGTCTACGCGGTCAACGACCGGGACGGCGGCACCGTCGTCGCGGCCGTGCCGCTGCACGAGGTCGACCGGACGCTGCACCAGCTGCTGCTCGTCATGGGGCTCGTGATCCTCGGCGTCCTGGCGATCCTCGGCGCCGTCGCGTGGATGGTCGTGCGCATCGGCCTGCTGCCGCTGGACCGCATGGGGCACACGGCGGGCGCGATCGCCGGGGGCGACCTCTCGCATCGCATCGAGGCGACGGACCCGCGCACGGAGGTCGGCCGGCTCGGCCTCGCGCTCAACGCGATGCTCGACCGCCTCGAGCACGCGTTCGCCGAACGCGAGGCCAGCGAGGAGCGCCTGCGGCGCTTCCTGGCCGACGCGTCCCACGAGCTGCGCACACCGCTCGCGTCGATCCGCGGCTACGCCGAGCTGTTCCGCATCGGCGCGGCCAAGGAGCCGGAGGACACCGCGAAGGCGATGCGCCGCATCGAAGAGGAGGCCCAGCGCATGGGCGTCCTCGTCGAGGACCTCCTCATGCTCGCCCGGCTCGACGAGGTACAGGAGGCCGGGCGCGAGGAGGTCGACCTCGCCGCGCTCACCGCCGACGCGGTCGACGACGCCCGCGCGACCGCGCCCGACCGCGACATCGATCTCGAGGTCGACGGGACGGCGCCGGTGTCCGGCGAGCCCGATCGGCTGCGCCAGGTGCTCGCCAACCTGCTGCGCAACGCGCTGGTCCACACGCCGGCGGGGACGCCGATCGAGGTCAGCGTCACGCACGTCGGCGACCGCGCGCGGCTCGAGGTGCGCGACCACGGACCTGGTCTGCCGACCGATCACCCCGAGCATCTCTTCGAGCGCTTCTGGCGCGCGGAGGGCGGACGTGAGCGCGGCCGCGGGGGCGCGGGCCTCGGCCTCGCGATCGTCGCCGCGATCGTCGACGCGCACGGCGGCGAGGTGTCCGCCGGCAACGCCGCGGGCGGGGGCGCGCGCTTCGTCGTGACGCTGCCCACCGCCGGCATGCGTGCGCGGGCCATGGGCCCGGTCGCGACCTCCGCCGACTGACTCAGAGTCCTCTCAGCCGATCCCGACCCTCCTCCGACGGGGGCTGCCGATCCTGCTGGCATGAACGCCGAGCACACAGGCACCGTCGACGGATCGGCCGTCCTGCGTGCGATGCCCGCGACGGCCGAGCAGGCCGCCCAGATCGACATCGTCATCCCCGTGCACAACGAGGAGGCGGTCCTCGAGTACACGATCCGGCGCCTGCACCGGTTCCTGTCCGCCGAGCTGCCCTTCACCTGGCGGATCATCGTCGCGGACAACGCGAGCATCGACGACACGCCGCAGATCGCGCGCCGGATGGCTCGCGAGCTGCGCGGCGTCAAGGTCCTGCGGCTCGAGGAGAAGGGCCGCGGCCGCGCGCTGCGCGCCGCGTGGTCCACGAGCTCGGCGCAGGTCGTCTGCTACATGGACGTCGACCTCTCGACGGACCTGCGCGGACTGCTGCCGCTCGTCGCCCCGCTCCTCTCGGGGCACTCCGACCTCGCCATCGGCACCCGCCTGGCGCACGGCGCGCGCGTGGTCCGCGGGCCCAGGCGCGAGCTCATCTCGCGTGGCTACAACGTCATCCTGCACACCGCGCTGCGCGCCCGGTTCAGCGATGCGCAGTGCGGCTTCAAGGCGGTGCGGACGGACGTGCTGCGGAGCCTCATCGACGACGTGCACGACGAGGGCTGGTTCTTCGACACCGAGCTGCTCGTGCTCGCCCAGCGCCGCGGGCTGCGGATCCACGAGGTGCCCGTCGACTGGGTCGACGACCCCGACTCGCGCGTCGACATCGTCCGCACCGCGATCGAGGACCTGAAGGGCATCGCGCGCCTCGCGCTGACCGGCCCGATCGCGCGGTTCATCGGCGTCGGCGTGCTCAGCACCGTCGCCTACGCGCTCCTGTTCCTCCTGCTGCGCGGCCCGCTCGGCGCCGACGGCGCGAACATCGCCGCCCTGGCGATCACCGGTGTCGGCAACACCGCGGCCAACCGCCGGCTTACGTTCGGCGTGCGCGGGCGCAAGGGCCTCGTGCGCCAGCACGCC
>Ga0070665_100001930_pt1 | contig 23359 bp, 15 predicted proteins | sample KBSS13metaG_FD_65862 | JGI IMG/M metagenome (GOLD analysis project Ga0070665, IMG submission 65862) | Switchgrass rhizosphere microbial communities from Kellogg Biological Station, Michigan, USA - KBS S1-3 metaG | ecosystem: Host-associated > Plants > Roots > Rhizosphere > Soil ... | reverse complement strand
AACTCCTCGGCGCGGACGCGCGCGCGTTTTTGACGAGGCAACGTGGGCTGCATGTGGGCGGCACGTGGCAGGAGGCCGCAAGCGGCGCCCGGTTCGAAGTCATCGATCCCGCGAGCGGCAGCCGTTTCGCGGAGGTCCCGCGCGGCGACGTTCGTGACATCGACCGCGCCGTCGCTGCCGCGCGCCGGGCGCTCGAGCAGAGTGCCTGGACGAGGATGTCGCCGAACGAGCGCGGCAAGCTGCTCTGGCGGCTCGCCGATCTGATCGAGCGCCACGCGCAGGAGATCGCGGAGCTGGAATCCCTCGATAACGGCAAACCCGTCATCGATGCGCGCACGGACGATGTCGGCTTTTCCGTGGACCTGCTGCGCTATATGGCCGGTTGGACCACCAAGATCACGGGCGAGACTATTCCCCTCTCCGCGGCCGCGCCGTTCCATGCGTACACGTTGCGTGAGCCGGTGGGCGTGTGCGGCCAGATAGTCCCGTGGAATTTTCCGTTCATGATGGCGATCTGGAAGGTCGCGCCTGCGCTGGCGGCAGGGTGCACGATTGTGTTGAAGCCCGCCGAGCAGACCCCTATGACCGCGCTGCGTTTGGCGGAGCTGGTCGAAGAAGCAGGCTTTCCTCCCGGCGTATTCAACGTCGTTACCGGTTTCGGAATCGAGGCGGGTGCCGCGCTCGCCGCGCATCCCGGCGTGGACAAGATCGCTTTCACCGGCTCGACCGAAGTGGGGCGCGAGATCCTGAGCGCGGCCCGCGGCAATCTCAAACGGGTCTCGCTGGAGCTCGGAGGCAAGTCGCCCATCCTCGTCTTCGACGATGCAGACGTGGAGCGAGCCGTGCCCGCGATTGCTTCGGCCATCTTCTACAACATGGGGCAGACCTGCACGGCAGGCACGCGCCTGTACGTGCATGAGGCCGTTGCGGCCGAGGTCGTGGGCGGCGTTGCGGAGGTTGCGCGCGCGCTCAAGGTCGGCCCGGGGCTCGATCCGACGACTCGTTTCGGACCGCTCGTCTCGGATGAACAGTTGCAGCGCGTGAGCCGCTATGTCGAAGACGGTGTCCGGGACGGCGCCGTGCTCTTCGCAGGGGGCAAGCGCGTGAGACGGGAGGGTTACTTCATGGAGCCGACCATCCTGACGAAGACGCGATCGGACATGAGCGTGGTCCGGGAGGAAATCTTCGGGCCCGTGCTGGCCGTGAGCTCCTTCGAGGACAACGAGGCCGACTCGGTGGTCGCGCAGGCCAACGACTCTATCTACGGGCTCGCGGCCAGTGTTTTCACGCGGGACGTCAGCAGAGCTCACCGCGTTGCCAAGGCGCTGAAGGCCGGTACCGTGGGGGTCAATATTCATCACATCGTCGATCCCGCGCTTCCGTTCGGGGGCTTCAAACAGTCGGGATGGGGACGGGAGATGGGACTCAGCGCGATTCAGCTCTACACCGAACTGAAGTCGGTGGCCGTCGCCTTGTAAGCATGGAACCGGAACGCTACAGGCCTGTGCCGCGACCCGTCACCGTCGCCACGCTGCAGATGGCGAGCAACTGGGATCTCGACGGCAACATTGCCCGAGCCGAAGCGCTCGTGCGGCGGGCGGCCGCGCAGGGGGCGCAGATCATTCTGCTGCCGCAGCTATTCGAGACACCTTACTTCTGCATCGAGCAGGAGTCACGTCATCTGGCCCTCGCGCGTCCGGCTGAAGAGAATCGGGCGGTGCGCCACTTCAGTGGTGTGGCCAAAGAGCTCGGGGTCGTCTTGCCCATCAGTTTTTTCGAGCGCGCGGGGCTCGTGTACTTCAATTCGATGGCGGTCATCGACGCGGACGGAAGCCTGCTCGGTGTCTATCGCGCAGCGCATCTCCCCAATGGCGTCGGGCATCAGGATAAGAGCTATTTCAGCGCCGGCGACACGGGATTCGAGGTCTGGAACACGCGCTATGCGCGCATCGGTGTAGGCAGCGCGTGGGATTGCTGGTTTCCCGAATCCGCGCGGGTGATGGCCCTGCGAGAGGCGGAGATCTTCTTTTTCGCATCGGCGCTCGGTGTCGTGCATCGTCCAGAGCCGCTGGCGGACTCCCGCGCGCATTGGCGGATCACCCAGCAGGGCCATGCGGCCGCGAACCTGACGCCGCTCGTTGCCTCCAATCGCTGCGGCCTCGAGCATTCGTGCGGCGATCCGGAGAAGCTTTCCGTTCGCTTCTACGGGTCATCGTTCATTGCAGATCAGTGCGGGGCGATTCTCGCCGAAGCAGGAAATGCAGAGGCTGTGTTGACGCGCACCTTCGACCTCGAGGCCATCGCGCGCCAGCGGGCTGGCAGTTTCATGTTCCAGGATCGTCGTCCCGTTCTGTACCGAACGCTCCTGTCGTTGGACGGAAGCGTCTGAAGATCGAGCGCGCGCGCAGGCTCAACGCCGGGGCCCCGATTCGGTTCGCAGCCAGGCGGGTTGCCCGCTCGCGATGCGCAACGACATGTAGTGCACCAGCGCGGCGCGATTGTTCACGTTCGTTTTGCTGAAGACATGGAGGAGATGGGTCTTCACGGTAGCGAGGCTGACCCCCAGCAGCTTCGCAATTTCAGCATTGGTGCAGCCCTTGCAGACGAGATTCGCGATCTGATGCTCACGCGAGGTGAGCTCGTCCATGTACGCGGCTGACGCCCCTGCGGGCAGACCGCTGCTGGGTGCGAAAAGATTGAATTCGATATAGGACTGGAGTGACGCGGCGAGCGCGATATCCCGGCAACGGGAAGTCTTGTTACGCCAAATCAGGCTCACGCCCCCGACTGCTCGCGGTCCGTTCCAGAAAATCATCTCCGCTGCGTCGCGTGCGCCGAAGGACTGCAGGAACGCCCAGAAGTGCCGCTGCTCCTTCCGGCTGCGCGGGTCGGCGAAGAGCGAGGGGTCGAAGATGGTGGTGAAGCGACGCTGGTCATGCGCGAGACGTCGCGGATGCAGCGGATCGTGCACTTCCATGTTCTGCGCCACGTAGCGCAGCGGCAAATCGCCCGGAGTGCCGCGCGACCGGTAGCCATACCCGGCAGTGGTCTCATCCAGCAGGAAGAAGACGCCCCATTCAGCCTGGAGTGCTTTGCAAACGAGCTCAACCGTACGGTCGCCGAAACTGGTGAGCCACTCCGCAGGCCGCATTTGTGCTCGAGTCATCGTGCTCACGGCCCAAAAATAGCACGGCGGCGTCTGCGTGGCACAGCCTGCGCTCCGCCGCGTCGACCGAACGGTTGATGCGCCCTCCACGGGAGCGCCAATAACTTCAGCGCAGCGCATTTGCGCGCATTCCCCCGCCGAAAAGACCGGAGAAAGACATCGTGAACACCCTGCGCCGCCTACTGCTAACAGCGGTCATATCAGCTGCTGTATCAACCGCTTGCACGAGGCAGCAGGATGCGCCGGCCCCCGCCGCCGCGGCAGTCCCGGTCGCCGAAGAGAAGCTCCTGAATCTGTACATCTGGAACGACTATCTCGCGGAAGACACCGTTTCGAACTTCGAAAAAGAGACAGGGATCAAGGTCGCGGTCAGCAACTACGGCAGCAACGAGGAGCTCGAAGCGAAGCTTTCCTCGGGCCACTCGGGCTACGACATCGTGGTGCCTTCGGCCCCGTTTCTGGAGCGGCAGATCAAAGCAGGGATCTATCTGCCGCTGGACAAGAGCAAGCTGCCGAACCTGAAGAACATGGATCCGGATATCCAGAAACGCCTGGCACAGCATGATCCGGACAACGCGCATGCGGTGCTCCACATGTGGGGCACGGCGGGCGTCGGCTATAACGTGGACAAGATAAAGGCGGCCATGCCGAACGCACCGGTCGGCAGCTGGGACATGATTTTCAAACCCGAAGTGGTCAAGAACTTCCAGAAGTGCGGCATCACTGTGGCTGACTCGGCCTCCGAGATGTACGCCATGACCCTCATCGCATTGGGCAAGGACGCGAACAGCCAGAAACCGGAGGATCTAGCGGCGGCGACGCAGGCGCTCATGCGACTGCGTCCCTTCGTTCGCTACGTCGACACGCAGAGGATGATTTCGGATCTCGCCAACGGCGAAGTGTGTCTGGCAGTCGGCTACAGCGGCGACATCCTGCAGGCAGCCAGCCGTGCGGAAGAGAACAAGACGGGCCAGACGGTGACGTACTCCATTCCGAAGGAAGGCACCATCATGTGGTTCGACAGTTATGCGATTCCGAAGGATGCTCCGCACCCCGGCAATGCGCATCTGTTCATCAACTACATGCTCGAGCCTCAGGTGATTGCGGCGGTGAGTAACCTCGTGCACTACCCGAATGGCAACAGCGCGGCCCGGCAGTTCGTGAACAAAGAGGTTCTCGAGGATCCGGGCGTGTATCCGCCAGCGGAGGTCATGGCGAAACTCGTCCCCGATCTTGCCGACAGCGAAGAAGGCACGCGGCTGATGACTCGCGGCTGGCAGCAGTTCACGACGGGACACTGAGCCTCGCGCGCATTCAATTCGACATGCAGCGATGATCGACCGTGCGCATCTCGGGGCACCGGTACTCGCGGCCTGGAACGAGGCGGTGGCGCGTGTCGCCGCCGAGTCCAGCGTGCCGACGATCGCGACCGCATTGGAGCACGCCCTCCAGGTCATCGTGGATTTCGATGCGCTGTTCATCGCGACTCTGTATCGACACGCGCCGCCCGGATTTCTCTTCTCCAGCGGCCCGACGGAACCGGCGCTGCCCTACCAGGAAGGCCCTTATCTGCTCGACCCTTTCTACAATCATTTCCTCAAGGGGGGCACTGACGGGAGCTATCGTCTCGGTGACCTTGCCCCCGATGGCTTTCAGCGCAGCGAGTACTTTTCAGGCTACTACAGCCAACTCGACGTAGGGGACGAAATTGGTCTGTTGATCGGCTCCTCGCCGCAATCGTGCGCGCATGTGGCCCTTACGCGAAGGCGCGGCTGTTTGCGGTTCACGCGCCGGGATTGTGAGTGGCTGGGCGCGGCGGCGCCGGTCGCGCGTGATGCGATTCGCCGCATGGCGACGGTGTCTGTCGTTCCCGATGAGAACACCACCGCATTCCACGACAGCCTCAGACGTTCGTTCCAAAGCTTCGGCAGCTCGGTGTTGAGCGAGCGTGAACAGCAGGTGGCTCATCTTCTGCTGCGAGGGAACTGCGCCAAGGCTGTCGCCCGGATACTCGAAATTTCACCGGACACGGCGCGCAATCATTCCAAGCGCATCTACCGGAAGCTCGCGGTGACCTCCCAATCGGAGCTTCTTGCGCTCTTCTTCCGAGCGCTCGAGCAGGTCGAGCCCGGTCATGAAGGCGATCCACTCACGCGTCTCATGCACGCTTAACCCAACTGGGCTATTCCCCGGCTGTTGGGTACTGCGGAGACTCGCCACGATGAACAGTCCCCTCGGACGAGTACTTTCCGGCCTGGTTGCCTTGTTTTTGGCGGTTGCGGCGGTCAGAGCCGGCGACCTGCCAACGGCAAATCCCGCAGACGTCGGGTTTTCAGCAGCCCGATTGGAACATCTCGACCGCTTCTACGCTGACAAGGTCCGGCAAGGCGAGCTGGCGGGAATCGTGACCCTGATTGCTCGCCACGGGAAAGTCGCGCACTTCTCGGCACTCGGGTCTGCGGATCTGGAGAAGCACGAGCCGATTCAGCGCGACACGCTCTTCCGCCTGTACTCGATGACCAAACCGATCACCTCAACGGCATTGATGATGCTCTACGAGGAAGGCCGGTTTCAGATGAACGATCCTTTATCCAGGTACCTGCCCGAGTTCGCGCATCTTCGCGTGCTGCGCAATCCGGAGGGCGATGTCAAAGACACCGTGGCCGTCCAGCATGAGCCCACCATTCAGGATGCGTTTCGTCACACGGCAGGGTTCGTGCATGCGCTCGAGAACAGTCCGCTCGACGCCGAATACGCCAAAGCGAATCTTTTCGGCGTCGACGTCTCGCTCGCGGAGATGATGGGCGGACTCTCAAAACTCCCCTTGCAGTACCAGCCTGGCACAAAGTGGGTCTATAGCGTCGGCCCGGATGTTCAGGCGCGCCTCGTGGAGGTGCTGTCCGGAATGCCTTTCGACCGCTTCCTCGAGGAGCGGTTGTTCAAGCCGCTGGGGATGAAGGGCACGGGCTTTTGGGTGCCGCCCGAGAAGGCGCAACGCCTGGCCACGGTTTACTGGATGAAGGACGGCAAACTCACGCCTATCGATAAGGCACACGGATCTCCCGGGGATACGTGGCTCTCAGAGCCCTGGACGGTGAATAGTTACACCGTGAACCACAAGCGCAAGGGCGGGAGCTACGGGCTCGTCTCGACGGCCGACGACTACCTCCGTTTTGCGCAAATGCTGCTGAATGGCGGTGAGCTCGACGGCGTACGGATCTTGAGCCCGCAAACCGTTCAATACATGGCGCGTGATCACCTCGGCTCTATCGGCAAGCTCCCCGGCATGGGATTCGGACTCGGATTCGCCGTCATGGAGGATGCCGCCGCCGCGGGCTACATGAGCTCGGTGGGTACCTATTCCTGGGCAGGTTACGCGTCGACGTATTTCTGGGTGGATCCGAAAGAGGACATGGTGGTCATCGCCATGACTCAGCACGTAGATGTCAGCGTCCCCGCGGCGGGTGCTATTCGGAATGAATTTCCCACGCTCGTTTACAGCGCTCTGATGGAGCGATAGCGCCTGAGAAGATCGAGCCGCGACATGAAGGAAATTCATTCATCCGTCTCTTGCGCGCAACGTGACCCAACTGGGCTATTTCCCAGCTCTCTCGTACTGCGGAGACTCTCGAACACTTTCTGATGTTCGTATCGCGTACAAAGAGAATCCCCTATGACGCGTTCATCATTCGCGGTCGCAGGTGTATCGATCATTCCCGCGGCGATCCTGCTGTTGCCGGCAAATAGCAGCGCACAGGATGCCGAATCCGCATCCTCCGGGCGCCTCGAAGAAGTGACGGTGACCGCGACGCGCCGCGAGGAGACCCAGAGCAAGGTCCCCATCAGCATCACCGCGTTCACGCAGGAGCAAATGGACTCGCAGGGCCTGCGCCAGGTGGACGACCTCGTGCGGTTCACGCCGGGACTCAACATCAACCGCGCTGGCAACGGCGGCAACGATGTATCGATCCGGGGCATTTCCTCCGGCGCAGGTGCCGGCACCACCGGGATCTACATCGACGACACACCCATCCAGGTGCGCAACATCGGCTACAGCCCGGGAACGGCGTTCCCGGCCTTGTTCGACCTCGAGCGCGTGGAAGTGCTTCGCGGGCCGCAAGGCACGCTGTTCGGCGCGGGCTCGGAAGGCGGCACGGTTCGCTTCATCCAGGCCACACCGGACCTGCATCGCGCCTCGAGCTACGCGCGCGCGGAATTGAGCAACACCGAGTCCGGCGCGGCGAGCTACGAGGCCGGGTTTGCGTTCGGCATGCCCCTCATCGAGGACCATCTGGCCTTCCGCGCGAGCGCGTTCTATCGCCGCGATGGCGGCTATGTCGACGGGGTGACGGGCACATGGACGACCAACGCCGAGGACGGGAGCCTGTACGGCAAGTCGATCAACTTCGTTCCGAGCGGGCCGCCGCGCCGGGACATCAACTCCTCGGGGGTGCAGGGACTGCACGCCGCCCTGAAATATTCGCCCAACGCGGCAATCACCGTAACGCCTTCGATTTCGTATCAGAAGCAGAACTTCAACAACGGTGTGGATACGTTGTGGCTGGCGACCTCCGACTCAGGGGCCGGACGCTTCGCCCGAGCCGTCTTCGATGCCGGCGATCCCGCAACCAATCCGGCCTTGAATGCCAGCTCCGTGCCGAACGCCGACATCGGCAAGGATCGATTCTATCTGCCGGCGCTGCTGATCAACGTCGCGGCCGGTCCGGTGGACATCGTGTCCAACACCTCGTATTTCAACCGTGACCAGTACCAGTATAGCGACGACACGACTCTCTACGAATGGCTTTACGGGATTTCGGACGCGGCTCGTCTCGGGGACAAGTCCGCCTCGCTATATACCAACTCACAGCGCAATTTCACGCAGGAGCTGCGACTGCAATCTGCGGACAAGGATGCTCGTATCGACTGGGTAGCGGGACTCTTCTACTCCCACAACCGTCAGAAGGCGGGTCAGTCGATCTACGAAAATTTCCTCATCAACGCACCGGTGCTGGAGATCACAGGTCTGCCGCCGTTTCTGGCGGGGGTCGCGGGCGGGGAGCCTTTCGGCCCGGGCAGCAGCGCGGGTCTCAATTATTTCGGTGTTCCGCTGCAGCAGGGAATGCCTTCCTGGACAGCAGACACCGCAACGCTCGACAAACAGGAAGCGCTATTTTTTCAAACGAACGTAAAGATCACCAAGCAGTTGAAGCTGACCGCGGGCGTGCGCGTCTCGCGCAACGAGTTGACGGTGGATGGAACGTATGGCGGCCCCGAGAACAACAACAACTATGCGTACGCCGGGCCGTGTCCGGCCGGTCTGAATGCCGCGGGCACGGCTTGCGTGGATTCGTATCCCGTCACGCAGAGCAGTGGGAGTGAAACCGCCACGACGCCCAAAGTCGGGCTGGAGTTTCAGCTCGATGAGGCAAACCTTTTCTACGCCACCGCGGCCAAAGGCTTCCGGCCGGCGGGGGCGTCGCTGCTCGTCCCGGTAAGTCAATGCGGGCAGGACTTGCAGGACGTCGGCTACGTTGACTCGAACATACCCCTCGCCGCCGTGACGCAGAACGATTCGAAGCAGCCGACCGTGTTCGAATCGGACTCGGTATGGAGCTATGAGGTGGGCAGCAAGAGCCGCCTCTTCGATGGACACGCGCTGCTGGATGCCAGCGTCTATCGCATCAGTTGGTCGAACATCCAGTCCTCCGTGGTGCTGCCGTTGTGTGGCTACGCGTTTGCGGACAATGTCGGCCACGCCACTTCGCAGGGATTCGACATCGGATTGCGGGGCACTCCGCTGCGAGGCTTGGAGCTGGGCGGCACGTTTGGCTACAACAAGACCACCTTTGACGAGGACGCGCGGACTCCGAACGGCACGCTCCTGTACACCAAGAGATCCGGAGTGCCTGGCGTCGGCGCGCCGATGACCTTCTCGGTCTCCGCGCAGTACGACTTCAACATCTTGCAGAAGCAGCCGGTGTATATCCGCACGGACCTGGCTCACAGCAGTACTGAGCGAGCGGCCGGCACAACGAGCCCGACATCCTCCACCTACCAGCCTCTCAACAGGTCGGTACAAGCCTACTCCGTGCTGAACGCGCGCGTGGGCACACGCGTGCTGGCGGGCGGCGATCTGTCGCTGTTCGTGAACAACCTGACGAACTCGCATCCGGACCTCGGGCTGATTCGCGGCGGGGCAGTCGGCGGTTATCCGTCTGTCTGGACCAATACCACGTTGCGGCCGCGGATGTACGGCGTGACCCTTCTGTATCGCTACTGACAACGCGAGAGTGACGTGATGAAGCCTGCTGGAGTGTTTGGATCGTTGGTGGGACTCGCCGCCGCGGCGCTGGCGAACGCGGCAGCGCCCGCGGACCTCGTGCTCCGACGCGGAGTCGTTTATACGGTCGATGATCGCAACAGTGTTCAGCAAGCGATCGCGATCCAGGCGGGCCGCATCGTCTACGTCGGCACCGATGAGGGTGCCGACGCCTACATCGGCAAGCAGACCAACGTCATCGACCTGCATGGCAAGATGGTCTTGCCCGGGTTCGTAGATACACACAATCACGCCATCGCGGGTGGCACTCAGCTGCTGGACTGCGACCTGAACTACGCGCCGCTGACCACCGCACAGTTTCAACAGAAGATTCAGGCCTGCCTCGACGCAACCCGTGCGAAGGAGCCGGATGCGTATCTCACGGTCGTTGGATGGTATCGGCAGGCGATGCAGCCATCAGGCACTCAGGTAACCAAAGCCGATCTGGATGCGCTGAAGACGCGCCGTCCGATCATCGTGCGCTCGACCGATGGGCACACGACTCTCGGTAACTCTCGGGCACTCGCGCTCGCGAAAATTACGCGCAAGTCTCCTGATCCCCATGCGGGCCGAATTGATCGCGACGGGTCCGGCGAGCCGACGGGCATCTTCGAGGACACCGCTGAGGGGCTCATCAGCAGGCCGATGCCGGCCCTCACCGCCGCCGACACTCTGAAGGCGGCCGAGGCGGCGCTCGACGCGCTCCGTAAGGATGGACAGACCGCCTTCATGATGCAGGCTCCCAGCAAAGCTGACATCGAGGCGTGGTCGACACTCCAGAAGCAGGGGCGACTGACCGCTCGGGCCTACATGGCGCCCGACGTCGAGCAGGATGCGGTCTCAAAACCAGAGCTCGCCGTTCAGCGCATTCTCGATCTCAAGCGCGAGTTCGACACGGGCCCGATGGAGCCGCGCGCCAATCTCTGGGTGCGCAATTCCGGCGAGATCTTTCAGGACGGCGTGCTTCAGTGGCCGGCGCAGACCGCCAGCATGTTGAAGCCTTACCTCGTCAACCAGGGGACCGAGCAGAAGCCGAACTGGGTGCCGGGGCCGACCAGCGGGCCTGACCCCTACATCCCGTTGCCGCAGCTCAAAGCGTTGCTGTTGGCACTGGCCAACGCCGGAATCGACCCGGAGGTTCACGCCATCGGCGATCGGGCCGTGCGTCATACCCTCGATGCGTACGCATATGTTCGCCAGCAGCTGAACGGGCGAGACGCGCGACTCCAGATCGCTCACGCGGAGCTCGTCGATCCAGCCGATGTGCCGCGCTTCAAAGAGCTGAACGTTACGGCAGACATGGGCTTCCAATGGGCGAAGCCATCCTTCGACTCGATCGACGCCGCGAAAGATCAACTCGGTCCGACACGATTCAGCAGAGTGGAGCCGGAAGGCTATCTCAACCAGGCTGGAGCGCGGATCGCGCAGGGCAGCGACTGGCCGGTCGATCCGCTTTCCGATTGGTTCGACATGAAGGTGTTGATTACGCGCGAAGGCACCATGGAAGGCAAGTACGCCGGACCGCTCGGCACGGGCCCGGGCGTGCCGTTGAAGGATGCCATCCGCGCATTCACGATCAACGGAGCGTACGCCCTTCATAGCGATCAGTATTTCGGCTCCCTCGAGCAGGGCAAGCTCGCGGACTTGATCGTGATCAACCAGAACCTGCTGCAGATTCCGGTCGGCCGCATTCCCGACACGAAGGTTCTCCTGACTCTTCTTGGAGGGCAAACGGTCTTCCGAGATCCGTCATTCTGAGTCTCGTGCGCGCGACGTAACCCAACTGGGCTATTTCCCGGCTCTGTCGTACTGCGGAGACTCCTGAACATTCTTTCGATGTTCGTGCCGCGCCGAGGAGCATTCCCCTATGACCGAGTTAGCAGCGTCCGCTCCGTCGCGCTACGACACATCGCATCTGCGGCGTGAAGATCAGCGGCATTTCGTTCATCCGTTCACTCACTTCGACAGCTTCAGGCAGGACGGCTCGCTCGTCATCACGGAGGGTCACGGTGCGTACGTGTCCGATTCGCAGGGCCGCCGTTATCTCGACGGCGTGGGCGGCCTCTGGTGCATGTCGATCGGGTTTGGCGAAGAGGAGATGGCGCAGGCCATTGCCGCGCAGGTTCGCCGTCTGAACTTTTACTCGGCGTTCGTCGATACGACGAATCCGCCGGCAGTGCAGCTTGCGAGCAAGCTCGCTTCGCTGGCGCCGGGGGACCTCAACCGCGTGTTCTACACGTGCTCGGGCTCATCGGCGAATGACACCGCGGTTCGCCTCATTCACTACTACAACGCCCGGCGTGGCAAGCCGGAAAAGCGTCACCTGATTTCGCGCATCGGTTCCTATCACGGCAGCACGTATCTCGCGATGTCGCTGACGGGACGTGAGAGCGACCGCTCGCCGCACTTTCACTACCTCAGCGACTTTATCCATCACGTTTCCTGTCCCTACGTCTATCGGCGACCCGCTGGCCTCTCGGTCGAACAGTTCTGCGATCACCTCGTCGACGAGCTGGAGCGGAAGATTCTGAGCATCGGGCCGGAAAACGTGGCGGCGTTCTTCGCCGAGCCGATTCTGGGAGCGGGCGGCGTCATCGTGCCGCCGCCGGGCTACCACCGGCGCACGTGGGAGATCTGCAGGAAGTACGACGTTCTCTATGTGTCGGACGAAGTCGTCACTGCCTTCGGCCGGCTAGGGCGTTGGTTCGCGTCGCGCGACGTATTCGGCATCGAGCCCGACATCATCGTGTCCGCAAAGGGGATCTCGTCGGGTTATGTGCCGCTCGCGGCGATCCTGTTCAGCGATCGCATCTATGACGTGGTCGCAACTCCAGATCCCGACGGCTGGTTCACGCACGGGTTCACCTACTCGGGGCATCCCGTTGCGTGTGCTGCCGGACTCAAGAACATCGAGATCATGGAACGGCGCGATATCTGCGGGCACATCCGCAAGATCGGCCCTTATCTCGAGCAGCGTCTGCAGACGTTGCGAGATCTGCCGCTGGTGGGCGACGTGCGCGGCAGCCATTTCATGATGTGCACCGAGTACGTCGCGAACAGGAAGACGCGCGAGGTGCTGCCGGACGGCATCCATGTGGGCAAACGCATCTCCGATCACTGCGAGAAGCACGGTCTGCTCATTCGCCCGCTCGGCCACCTGAACATCATGTCGCCGCCGCTGGTGATGACCGAAACACAGATTGACGAGCTCGTGGCGGGCTTGTCGGCGGGCATTCGTGCCGCGGCCGACGATCTCGTGCGCGAAGGTCATAGGATCGATTGAGAAAAACTTCCGGGGAGAACGTAACGTGAGCGAATGCAGAAACACGCGCGGCGCGGGCGCGCGCTGGCAGAGCAGGTTGTTCTGGGCATTGATCTGCCTGCCCTTCGCGGTCGGCGCGCAGGCTCCGGCGCAGCGCGCCGATCGCATTTTTGTGAACGGCAAGGTGTGGACCGCCGACGATGCACGCCCGATGGCGGAAGCGGTCGCCGTCTCGGGCGACAAGATCGTGGCGGTGGGTTCCTCGCAGGAGATCCGCGCGCTGGCAGGACCGAAGACCGTAACCGTGGATCTCGCTGGGCGCCTCGTGGTGCCGGGCTTCCAGGATTCGCATCTGCATTTCCCGGGATCGTCCATCAATGCTGTGGAGCTCGACGGCATCGAAACGCTCGAGGGCTTCCAGAAGGCGCTCGCAGACCACGCCAAGTCGCATCCGAAGCTCACGTGGATCACCGGTGGCGGTTGGGGCTATTCCGCGTTTCCGAACCAGACGATCGACAAGAAGTATGTCGACGCTGTGATTTCGGATCGGCCCGTGTACCTGTCGGAACGCGACGGCCACATGGGTATCGCGAACACGAAGGCGTTACAGCTCGCGGGCATTACCCGTGACACCAAAGACCCGCCGAACGGTCACATCATGCGCGATGCGAATGGCGAGCCGACGGGCGAGCTGAAGGAAGCCGCGCAGCGACTGATGACGGCACACATGCCGCGCGAAACAGACGATGAGGTATATCAAAGCTTCCTGAAGCATATGGACGAAGCGGCATCCGTGGGCCTCACGGCGGCACAGAACGCGTCGTGGTCACCCGAGCACCAGCCGATCTTCGAACGCGCGCTCAAGGAGAACACGTTCAAGGTGCGTATCCGCTTCGCGCCGATGATCCTGCCGAAGGACGGCGGTGCGCCGAGGGATCACTACCTGAAGACGCCTCTCACCGCGGCGGATCTCGCGGAGTACAAGCGGCTACGTGACACCTTCAAGGGCCCGATCATGGAGTTCGGCTCGATCAAGGGGTTTCTGGATGGCACGGTCGATGCGCGTACGGCAGCGATGTTCGAGCCGTACGTCGGCGGCGGAACCGGCATTCCGTTCTGGGAACAGGACGACCTGAACAAGACGGTCGCGCTCTACGACAAGGAAGGCTTCCAGATCCTGCTGCACGCCATCGGCGACAAGGCCATCAACATGGCCCTCAACTCGTTCGAGTACGCCGCGAAAACGAATGGCACGAAGGGACGGCGCCATCGGGTCGAGCACGGTGAAGTGCCACGTCTCGCCGACCTGCCGCGATTCAAGCAACTCGGTGTGATCGCGTCCATGCAGGCGCTGTTTGCGAACCCTGACGCGACCACGTTGGACAATTACGCGGTGCTGCTCGGGCCCGAGCGCGCTTCGCATGCCAATGCCTTCAAGCTGTATGAGGATGCGGGCGCCGTCGTGGCATTGGGCAGCGATTGGGGCGCGTTCAACATGTCGCCGCTGTGGGGCATCCAGGTCGCCGTGACGCGCCAGACGCCGGAAGGAACACCCAAGGGCGGCTGGTATCCGGACAATCGCATCAGCGTGGCAGCGGCTCTTCGGCACTACACCCGCGACGGTGCGTACGCGAACTTCGACGAGCAGAAACGCGGCACGCTGACGCCCGGCAAGCTTGCCGATCTCGTCGTGCTGTCGAAGGACATTCTGACGATTCCGCCGATGGACATCCTGAAGACGAAGGTGCTGCTCACCGTCATGGGCGGCAAGGACACCTATCGAGACAAAGATTTCCACTGAACGGAATGCTTTCCTGAAGAGCGGCGCAGACCGCAACGATGAGGGCGCGCGCGCAGCGCCCTGGTGAGGCTGGGATTGCGTGACAAAGGGACTAGAGGGGCAGAAATGGCGAACTACGTATTCAGCACGCCCAGTTTGGGGGAGTTTCCGAGTCATGAAAAACTACAGTGGCCCACTGCGGGCATCGCTCATCGCGTCGTCTATCGTTTCGGCGGCGGCCTCACATGCGCAGAACGCTGACGGCACCGACGCTGGTGGACTGCAAGAGGTCACCGTCACCGCGACGCGCGTGGAGCAGGTGATCTCGAAGGTTCCGATCAGCATCAGCGCGTTCACGCAGAAGCAGATGGAGGCGCAGGGCGTGAAGCAGGTTGATGACCTGGTGCGGCTCACGCCCGGTCTGACCCTGCAGCGTGCGCCCACGGGCCTCAACACTATTTCTATTCGTGGCATCTCCTCCGGTGCAGGCGCTGGCACCACAGGCGTTTACATCGATGATGCTCCAATCCAGGTTCGCAGCATCGGGTACGGCGCGGGCACCGCGTTCCCGGCGGTGTTCGACCTCGAGCGAGTCGAAGTGCTGCGTGGGCCACAAGGCACTCTGTTCGGTGCGGGATCTGAAGGCGGCACCGTGCGCTTCATCCAGACCACCCCGAGTGTCAAGGATTACTCCGTCTACGCGCGGGGGGAGTTCTCCAGCACTCGCAACGGCGATCCCACTTACGAAGGTGGGGTGGCGTTCGGTGGGCCGATCATCGACGATCGGCTGGGGTTTCGGCTGAGCGGCTACTACCGGCGCGACGGTGGATATATAGACGGGGTCACCGGAATACCGACCGTTGTGGATCCCAGCGGCGCTTCGTTCGGCGATTCGATTACCTTCAACCGCACTGGTGTTGCCCGTGAGGACACGAACTGGTCGCGTACGACGGGCTTCAGGGGGGCGCTGAAATTCGTGGCGAGCGACTCACTCGCCATTACGCCGTCGGTGACGTATCAGAAACAGCACGTCAACGACGGCGCTGGCCTGTATTGGCTTGCGGCCTCGAATCGCGGCTCGCGCGATTATGCGCGTCCGGTCTATACGGCAGGTGATCCGGCCACGAACCCGGCTTTGACCGCGCTCAGCTCGCCCAATACGGACGAGGGAGACGACGAGTTCACGCTGCCGGCTGTGGCGATCAACTGGAACCTGGGGCCCGTCGAGCTCGTCTCCAACTCGTCCTACTTCGATCGCAAGAATCATCAGTGGCTCGAGTTCTCGAACTTCTACACGTTCTTCTACGGGATCGCACGCTTCGCCCCGCCGGGGTACAAGGCGGCGTCCGTGTACAGGAACTCACAACAGAACTACACGCAGGAGCTGCGCCTGCAGTCGACCGACTCGGACTCGCGGCTCCACTGGGTCGTCGGCGCGTTCTATTCGCATAACAAGCAGACCGCTCAACAGCGCATCGGTGTGAACTTCCTGGCCAATGCGTCACTCGTCGGCACGTTCTTCGATCCTCAGCCGGGCTTTACAGGTGGCGCACCGTTCGGCCCCGGATTCAGCGCGCTCGAGAACTACTTCGGCGTGCCCATCGATCCCGGCTCCGTCTTGTGGGGCGCGGATTTCACCACCATCGACAAGCAGACTGCGGGGTTTGCCCAGGCCGATTTCAAGATCACGCCCGCATTGACCCTGACCGCCGGCGTTCGGGTATCGAAGAACGACCTGACGCTCGATGCCCTGTACAGCGGACCGGAGAACAATCTCAAGTACGCACACGGCATGGCTTGCGTGCCGAACACGTCTTTCCCGACGAGCTTCGATGCGGACGGCTTTCCGCTCACGTTCGATTGCGCTCCGCAGAACCGCGTTGCCGTCGGACAGTATCGGCCAGGAACGGGCCCGTTCACTCCGGAATACCCGACCTCGAACGCGACGAACAGCGAATCGGCCGTTACGCCGAAGGTGGGCCTGTCCTACCAGGTGAACGACGCGAACATGGTGTATGCAACGGCGTCGAAGGGTTTCCGCCCCGCCGGCGCGTCGCTGCTGGTGCCGGCGAGCCAGTGCGGCCCGGATCTCGGCCGGCTCGGCTACACGGACGCGAACGGCAACTCCACGCAGCCCGAGCTCTTCGAGTCGGACTCCGTCTGGAGCTATGAGCTTGGCACCAAGAATCGGGTCGCCAACGGCCGCGTGTTGCTCGATGCCAGCGTGTACCTGATTCGGTGGTCCAACATCCAGACGAATGTCGGCCTGAACGAGTGCGGATACACCTTCGTTGACAACAACGGAAGCGTGACCTCCAAAGGCTTTGATCTCGGATTCCAGGCGCGCCCCATTGACCCGCTGCTGCTCACGGGCGCGATCGGCTACAGCGATGCGACGTTCGATAAGGACACGGTGACGCCCAATGGCACCACCGTGCTCTTCGGCAAGGGCACGACGGTGCCGGGTTCGAGCCCGCCGTGGACGATCTATCTCTCGGGCCAGTATGACTTCCATCTCTTCGCGGGCCGCCGCTTCTACGCGCGTGCGGACTACACGCACTCGACCGAGGCGCGCGAAGGTGGGGCCACTGATTCGCGCTCGGGAAGCTACGATCCGCTGCTGCGGCCGGTGGAGGCGTACTCCGTGGTGAACACGCGTCTGGGCGTCGACCTCGCCGGCGCGGACGTCTCGCTGTTCGTCAACAATCTGACCGACTCGGACCCCGAGCTCGCGAAAGGACACGGAGGTGTCGCGGGTCCGCGCTCGCTGTGGACCAGCTCCACGCTTCGCGCGCGCACCTACGGGCTCACGGTGTCGTATCGGTATTGAAGGACGACGCGTGTTGCAATGATGAGTATCGCAATGGTGGAAAAGACGCGGACGCCGATGGGGCGTCCGCAGGAGCGGCAAGCGCCTTGGAAGGATCCGGCGGCCCAGGCGTATATCCGCATCGAGGGGGTTTCAAAGAAGTTCGGCGATTTCACCGCCGTCAGCGGGGTCGAGCTGAACATCTATCGCGGCGAGATCTTTTGCCTGCTCGGCGGATCGGGCTGCGGCAAGACGACACTCCTGCGGATGCTTGCCGGATTCGAGGCGCCCACCGCCGGCCGCATCTTCATCGATGGGCACGACATGGCCGGCGTTCCGCCCTTCAAGCGCCCGGTGAACATGATGTTCCAGTCGTACGCGTTGTTTCCCCACATGACGGTGGAACAGAACGTGGCCTTCGGTCTCAAGCAGGAAGGGACGCCCAAGCGCGAGATTGCTGCGCGGGTTGCGGAGATGCTTGCACTCGTGAAGCTGGATGGCTTCGCGAGGCGCAAGCCGCATCAACTCTCGGGCGGTCAACGTCAGCGCGTGGCGCTCGCGCGCTCGCTCATCAAGCGCCCGAAGCTGCTACTGCTCGACGAGCCGCTCGGCGCCCTGGACAAGCGGCTGCGCGAGCACACGCAATTCGAGCTGGTGAACATTCAGGAACGCCTGGGCGTCACCTTTGTGGTCGTTACGCACGATCAGGAAGAGGCGATGACGCTGGCGACCCGAATCGGGGTCATGAACCACGGCCGCATCGTGCAGGTCGGAACGCCGCACGAGATCTACGAGTTTCCCTCGAGCCGATTCACGGCCGAGTTCATCGGCAACGTGAACATGTTCGAAGGCCGGGTCAGCGAAGATGAGCCGGGGCACGTGCTCATCGACTCGGCGGATCTCGGCGGCCGCATCCACGTAGGGCACGGGATCAGCGCCGCGCCGGATGCGGTGGTCTGGGTGGCCGTGCGACCGGAGAAGATGGTGCTCTCTCGTGAGGTTCCTCGGGAGCGCTTCAATGCCGCCTCCGGCACGATTCGCGAAGTCGCTTACATGGGCGATGTTTCCATCTACCTCGTGCAACTCGACAGCGGGAAGACCGTTCGCGTCACGCAACCCAATACGCACCGACACTCCGACCGTGCATTCACGTGGGACGATTGCGTCTGGGTCAGCTGGCACGAGTCGAGCGCCGTCGTGGTGACGGAGTAGGGCGCCGTGCAGATATCCCGCCTGCTGCTGCGTCGCCTGGGAATCACGGGACGCGGCATCGTCATCGCCGTGCCGTCGGTGTGGTTGCTGCTCTTCTTCCTGGTCCCTTTCCTCATTGTCCTGAAGATCAGCTTCGCTCACACGCGCTTGGGAGTGCCGCCCTATACGCCGCTGTGGGAATGGACTACGGAACACGCGCTGCACCTTTCGCTGAGCGCCGCGAACTATCTGTTTCTTGCGCGCGAGACGCTCTATCTGGAGGCGTTCCTCAGCTCGATAAAGGTGGCCCTCATCTCGACGTTCTTTTGCCTTCTGTTGGCTTATCCGATGGCGTACGCCATTGCGCGCGCCGACACGAGGTGGCGAAACACGTTGCTGTTGATGGTGGTGTTGCCGTTCTGGACATCGTTCCTTGTGCGCGTGTACGCCTGGATCGGCCTCCTGCGCAACAACGGCGTCATCAACAATCTCCTGACGAGCCTCGGCCTGATTCACGAGCCCATCGTCATGATGCAGACGGACTTCGCCATGTACATCGGCATCGTCTATTCATACCTGCCGTTCATGATTCTGCCGCTGTATTCGAATCTCGAGAAGCACGACAACACGCTGCTCGAAGCCGCTGTGAATCTCGGTGCCACGCCGTTCAAGGCGTTCCTGCAGATCACCGTTCCGCTGTCGCTGCCCGGGATCATCGCGGGCTCGATGCTGGTCTTCATTCCAGCGGTAGGGGAGTTCGTCATCCCGCGTCTCCTCGGCGGCAATGAGACGCTGATGATCGGTCGGGTTCTATGGGATGAGTTCTTCAACAATCGAAACTGGCCGGGAGCGAGCGCGGTGGCGATGACGCTGCTGCTCGTGCTGGTGCTGCCAATCATGATTTTCCAGCGCTACCAGGCACAAGACGCCGGCGCAGGGTTGCATCGCTGAGGCGCGCAATGAGTCATAGACGCTCCAGGGTATTGCCGGCGCTGCTCGTGATGGGGTTCGCCTTCCTCTATATCCCCATCCTTTCCGTCATCGTGTATTCGTTCAACAACTCGCGATTGGTCACGGTCTGGGGCGGCTTTTCGACGCGGTGGTATGGCGTCCTGTTCGCCGACGATCGGCTGCTGGAGGGCGTCTGGCTCAGCCTGCGCATCGCGGGCGTCAGCGCGACGATTGCCGCCGTGCTTGGCACGCTTGCCGGTCTCGTTCTGGCGCGTTTCGGCCCGTTTCGAGGGCGGACAATGCTGTCCGGAATGGTCAGCGCGCCGCTCGTGATGCCTGAGGTCATCACGGGGCTGTCGTTATTGCTGCTGTTCGTGGCGTTCGCGCCGCTTCCTTTCGTCCCGGATGAGCGCGGCTTCAGCACGATCGTGATTGCTCATGTGACGCTCACCATGGCCTACGTCGCCGTCATCGTGCAGTCGCGCCTTTCAAGCCTGGACGAATCGCTCGAGGAAGCGGCACTGGATCTGGGGGCGCGACCCGCGCGCGTCTTCGTTCTCATCACGCTGCCCATCATCGCACCGGCGATCGCCTCCGGCTGGCTCCTGGCTTTCACTTTGTCGCTGGACGATCTCGTGATCACGACTTTCACCGCGGGGCCCTCCACCAGCACGTTGCCGATGATGATCTTTTCCAAGGTCCGTCTGGGAGTGACGCCGGAGATCAACGCGCTCGCGACGCTCATGATTACGCTCGTTGCCATCGTCGTTGTCGCTACAGGCGTTCTGATCGCTCGGAACGAGAAGGCCCGCCAACACGACGTGCAACTCGCCCAGAGTGCAGGGAGCGTGGGATGAGACCGGAACAGCTCGACGAATACCTCGAAACCAAAGCCCTATGGATCGCGACATGAACGGCAACTTGCGCGTAGACGGAGGCCGGCTCTGGTCCAGCCTCATGACGATGGCGCAGATCGGTGCGACCGCTCAGGGGGGTTGCAATCGTCAGTCGTTGACCGACGAGGACAAGAAGGGCCGCGACCTTTTTGTTGAATGGGCGCGCGCAACCGGTTGCACGGTCACTGTCGATGCGGTCGGCAACATCTTTGCCGCGCGCGAGGGCACTGAGCCCGATGCGGAACCGGTTCTGATGGGTAGCCATCTGGACACGCAGCCGACCGGTGGCCGCTTCGATGGCGTGTATGGCGTCATGGCCGGCCTCGAGGTGATGCGTGTGCTCGAGGATCATGGCGTTCGCCTCAGGCGCACAGTCGAAGTCGCTAGCTGGACGAACGAGGAGGGCTGTCGCTTCGTGCCAGCCATGCTCGGCTCCGGAGTCGTGGCGGGAGCCTACACGCAGGAGTTTGCCTACGAGCGTCGAGATAAGTCCGGCCTGAGCTTCGGGCAGGAGCTCGAACGCATCGGTTACCGAGGCACGGCACCGGCGAAGGCGCGTCGGTTTCGGGCGATGTTCGAGGCGCACATCGAGCAGGGTCCGATTCTCGAGAACCTCGATGCCACGATCGGTGTGGTCACGGGAATTCAGGGCGCGTACTGGCTCGACGTGACGCTCGAAGGCGTGGCGTGTCACGCGGGGCCCACGCCGATGGATCTGCGCCGCGACCCCTGGCGCGCAGCCACGCCCATCATCGACCTGGCGTTTTCAATCGCGGAAGCAAACGCGCCCTGGGGACGCGCAACGATCGGAGATCTCAAGGTATCGCCTGGTGCCCGCAATACGATCCCCGAGCGACTGGTCGTTGCCGTGGACCTGCGACATCCCGATCGAAACGTGCTCGAGAACATGGTCGCGACTTTCCGCGAACAGGTGATGCGGAACGCGGCTCGCGCCCGCATTGACGCACGCATCGAGCAGATCTGGCACATGCCGGCGACTGCATTCGACGCCGAGCTCATCCGCGTGATCGATCGGGTCGCGGAGGATCTGGGCTTCGCCCGAACATCCATCGTGAGCGGGGCCGGGCACGACTCGCTGCACACGGCGCAGTTTGCACCCACCGCAATGATCTTCGTGCCGTGTGCGGGCGGGCTGAGCCACAACGAAGCCGAAAGTGCGAAACCCTCGGACATTGAAGCCGGCGCGAACGTGCTGCTCCAGTCCGTGCTTCGCGTAGCCAACGACTAATCTGCGGAGAGAAGGGTGATGAAGCAATTACGGGCGCGCAAAGAAGGCGGGGGAACGACGGCGCTGACGCGTTGGGGCATCGATAGTGAGTATGGCCGCTTGCGAGACGTGCTCATCGGACCGATCGATCACTTCGCCTGGCAGTCTGGCAGCAACGCCGTCTCGCAGCGTTCCGCCCGCGTCGGCCTGCAGTTCGATGCGACTGTGGCGCGACGCCAGTATCAGGAGATGATTGACGCATATCGGGACGCGGGCGTGAACGTGCACACTCTGCCTGCCGAGAAAGAGCTGCCCTACCAGCTCTTCGCACGCGACAGCAGTGTGATGACGCCGTGGGGCGCTATCATCATGCAAATGCAGAAGCCCTTTCGCCGCGGGGAATATGCCGCCTGCCTGCGCTTCTATCTGGACGCTGGCATTCCGATCTACGACATGGTGAGCGCCGGCAACGTCGAGGGCGGCGATTTCATGGTGCTCAAGCCCGGTGTGGCGGCGTGCGGTTTCTCCAGCGAGCGCTCAATCGAGCCAGCCGTCAATCAGATCAAGGCGTGGTTCGAGGCCGAAGGGTGGGAGTTCCACACGTACGCGTTCGATCCGCACTTTTTGCATCTGGATGTTCAGATGGGAATGGTCGCGCCGGACCTCGCGGTCGTCTGCGTCGAGGCCGTGGAGCCGGAGCTCGTGACCTGGCTTGGTGCGAAGGGAATTCGCGTCATTGACGTGCCGTACCGGGACGCCATGCAGCTCGGCTGCAACGTCGTGGCGCTCGGCGATGAGCGGGTGCTCGTTCCCGCCTCGAGTCGCAATCTCATTGCCGCCTGCCGCGCGGAAGGCCTCCAGGTTTACGCGCCGGATGTTTCGATGATCAGCAACGGTGGCGGCGCAGTTCATTGCATGTGTCAGGCCCTGCGTCGAGATTCAGTAGCGCAGAGACAGGCGTGACCCTCTTCCCAAGGTGGAATATGGATTCGACATCACTTCTCAGGCGGCGTGAGCGATCACTCGGCGCCGGTGCGGAACTCTTCTATCGCCACCCGATTCAGCTGGTGCGAGGGCAGGGAGCCTATGTCTTCGATGAGACCGGCCGGCGTTACATCGATTTCTACAACAATGTGCCCGCGGTCGGGCACGGTAACGCGCATGTTGCCGACGCGATCTCGCACCAGCAGCGCACGTTGAACACCAACAGCCGGTATCTCCACGAAGGCGTGATCGCCTATGCCGAGCGGCTTGCGTCGTTGCATTGCTCGCGCATCGAGAGTTTCATCTTCAGTTGCAGTGGCACGGAGGCGAACGACGTCGCGATCCAGATGGCGCGCATGGCCACGGGCAAGCGGGGCATTCTCTGCACGAATGCGGCTTACCACGGCAATAGCGACCTGGTTGCGCGGCTCACCAACGTCGGGCGCGCGCAACCGGAAAGCGCGGACATTCACGCCTTTCCCTTTCCGGACCTGTACCGCCCGATTGCACAGGGGTTGAGTGAGCAGGAGCTCGAGAACGCTTATCTCGCGCGGGTGCAGGACGCGATCGAGAGGTTCGAGGCGTCGGGCGTGGGCCTCGCGGCAATGCTGATCTGCTCACTCTTCGCCAACGAGGGCCTGCCCAATGTGCCCAACCGCTTCATGGCGCGGTCCGCTCAAATGGTCCGCGCGGCGGGTGGGCTAGTGATCGCCGACGAAGTGCAGGCGGGGTTCGGCCGCGCCGGTCATTGGTGGGGATACGAGGCCGCG
>Ga0070665_100001928_pt1 | contig 23368 bp, 21 predicted proteins | sample KBSS13metaG_FD_65862 | JGI IMG/M metagenome (GOLD analysis project Ga0070665, IMG submission 65862) | Switchgrass rhizosphere microbial communities from Kellogg Biological Station, Michigan, USA - KBS S1-3 metaG | ecosystem: Host-associated > Plants > Roots > Rhizosphere > Soil ... | reverse complement strand
ACTACTACACGATGGAGCGCGACGAGACGGGCACCCGCAAGGTCGACCCGTACCACCTGCTCTTCCAGGGCGGCCAGTTCTACCTCCTGGGCCGCGCGCACGACCGCGACGCGCTGCGCGTCTTCCGGCTCTCGCGCATCCGCGGCAAGGTGGCGTACGCGACGAAGGCCGAGCACGACTTCCGCCGCCCCACGCGCGACGAGTTCGACCCGCGCGACTACGCGAGCCGCGCCGAGTGGCAGTTCGGCGAGACGCAGGCGACCGCCGAGGTCCGGGTGTCCGAGCGCATCGCCTGGCAGATCTCGCGCCACTTCGGGCGCTTCGGGGAGGTCCGACCGGCCGACGACGGCGCCGTCGTGTTCTCCACCCCGTACGCCAGTGCGCGCATGCTCGCGTCCTGGGTGCTGCGGCTCGGCGAGCACGCGCAGGTGCTGAGCCCGCCCGAGCTGGAGGAGGAGGTGGCCGAGCGCGTCGATCTGATCGCGTCGCGCCACGCCGAGGGCGGGCTGGAGCTCGCGCCGCCGGCCGACCCCACCGAGCCGGTCGGCGACGCGGACGCCGACGGGTCCTCGCGCCGCGCGCAGGGGGACGCGGCGATCCGCCCCGAGCGCTTCGCGCGGCTCGTCACGCTCGCCTCCGTCCTCATCGAGGCCGGCCGCCGCGGCGAGCTGCTCGACGCGGCCGAGCTCCAGGAGCGCCTGCAGATCTCCGACCGCGAGCTGCGCGAGGACATCGACGTCCTCAACGTCGTCAGCTTCGGCGGCGGGACCTACGTGCTCTACGCGGAGGTCACCGAGGACGGGCACGTCGAGGTCGACCCCGAGCCCTACGCGGACAACTTCGCGCGCCCCGCGCGGCTGCTGCCCGTCGAGGCCAAGGCGCTCGTCGCCGCGATCGATCTCATCGGCGAGCACCTGCCCGAGGGTGCGCTGACGTCGGCGCGGGAGAAGATCGTGGCCGCGCTGGGCGAGGACCCCACGGAGCACGGCCTGCAGGTCGCGAGCACCAGCGGCGACGACTCCGCCATCGCGCGGGTCGTCAGCGAGGCCATCGCCGCCGGCCGGACGCTGCGGCTGGACTACTACAAGCCCAACGAGGACGAGTTCGTCCAGCGGACGATCGAGCCGTACGCGCTCATGAACGGGCGCGAGGGCTGGTACGTGGCGTCGTTCGATCCCGCGCGCGACGACGTCCGGCACTTCCGCCTGGACCGCATCCGCAACGCGGAGATGACCGAGGACCGCTTCACCCGCCGTCCCGAGGTCGATCCCGCGGCCGACGTCGACGGGTGGCCGCGCACCGGCGAGGTCACGGCGTCGCGCATCGCGCGGGTCTGGGTGTCGCCCGAGCGGGCGCGCTGGGCCCGTGAGGAACGCCGCGTCAACGAGGAGCTCGCCGACGGCTCGGTGATCGTCGAGCTGCCGTTCAAGGGGGTCGACTGGCTCGTGCGCGAGGTGTTGGCCGAGGCGGGCGACGCGGTCGTGCTGGAGCCTGCCGACGCCCGCGAGGCCGTGCTGGGCGCCGTCGAGCGGCTACGCGCCGCCGCGACCGCGCGGTAGCGGCGTTCCTGCCCGACTGGACGGGAGGACTAGGGCGGTTCGACCCGTCCATCCCTATCCTCGGTCGTCGCATGAAGGGGCTCATCCTCAGCGGTGGCAAAGGCACGCGCCTGCGCCCGATCACCCACACGAGCGCGAAGCAGCTCGTCCCGGTCGCCAACAAGCCCGTGCTGTTCTACGGCATCGAGGCCATGGCAGCGGCCGGGATCGGCGAGGTCGGGATCATCATCGCACCGGAGACGGGCGGCGAGATCCGCGAGGCCGCCGGCGACGGCTCGCGGTTCGGGGTGAAGATCACGTACGTCGAGCAGGACGAGCCACTGGGCCTGGCCCACGCCGTCCTGACCGCCGAGCCGTTCCTGGGCGACGACCCGTTCGTCATGTACCTCGGCGACAACCTGCTGCAGGGCGGGATCGTCGACCTCGTGCGCCACTTCGAGACCCGCAAGCCCGACTCGCTCATCCTGCTCACTCCGGTGCCCGACCCGCAGCACTTCGGCGTCGCCGAGCTCGACGGGGACCGCGTCGTCATGCTCCAGGAGAAGCCGCCGGAGCCCAAGACGAACCTCGCGCTCGTCGGCGTCTACATGTTCACGTCGGGGATCCACGACGCGGCACGCGCCATCGAGCCGAGCGCCCGCGGCGAGCTGGAGATCACCGACGCGATCCAGCACCTCGTCGACACCGGCAAGGTCGTCGAGCCGCACATCGTGCAGGGCTGGTGGAAGGACACCGGCCGTCTCGACGACATGCTCGAGGCCAACCGCCTGATCCTCGACCGCATCGAGCCGCGCATCGACGGCGAGCTCGTCGACTCGCAGTGCGACGGGCGCGTGGTCGTGGAGGCCGGCGCCGTCCTCGAGCGCTCGACCGTTCGCGGGCCCGCGATCATCGGCGCTGGGACGCGCCTGGTCGACGCCTACGTCGGCCCCTACACGGCGATCGCCGAGAACTGCCTCATCGAGCGCGCGGAGGTCGAGCACTCGATCCTGCTCGCCGGCTCATCCGTGACGGGGCTCGAGGGACGCATGGAGTCGTCGCTGCTCGGCCGCAACGTGCGCATCGCGCGCGAGGAGGTGCGCCAGCCGCGCGCCTACCGGTTCCTCGTCGGCGACAACTCGGACATCGGGATCCTGTGAGGGTCCTCGTCGCAGGCGCTCGCGGGATGCTCGGCCAGGCCGTGGCGCAGGCGGCCGCCGCGCGCGGCCACGACGTCGACGCCCGCGGCCGCGACGGCCTCGACCTCACCGACGCGGATGCCGTCGAGCGCGCGATGGCGGCCGCACAGCCCGAGGTCGTCGTCAACTGCGCCGCGTGGACCGACGTCGACGGCGCCGAGACCGCGGAGGACGCGGCTTTCGCGATCAACGCCGACGGCGCCGGCAACCTGGCCCGCGCCTGCGCGAGCACCGGCGCCTTCCTCGTCCACGTCTCGACCGACTACGTCTTCGATGGCGCGTCCAAGCGCGGCGAGGGCTGGCTCGAGAGCGACCCGGTCGCGCCGCTCGGGGCGTACGGCCGCACGAAGCTCGGTGGCGAGCGCCAGGTCGCAGCCTCCGCCGCCGCGCACGCGATCGTCCGCACCGCCTGGGTGTTCGGCCCCGGTGGCACGAACTTCGTCGACACGATGCGCCGCCTCGGCGCGGAGCGCGACGAGCTGCAGGTCGTCGCCGACCAGATCGGCTGCCCGACGTTCACCGGGCACCTCGCCGACGCGCTGCTCACGATCTCCGAGCGCCGGATCCAGGGCGTGCAGCACGTCGCCGGCGGCGGCGCCTGCTCCTGGTTCGACCTCGCCCTCGCCACCTTCGAGGCCACCGGGACGCGCGTGCGCGTCACACCGGTGACCACGGAAGCATTTCCCCGCCCAGCCGCACGCCCGGCATGGTCGGTGCTCGGCACCGAGCGCCCCGACGCCGTGCGCCTGCCCGACTGGCGCGACGGGCTGCGTGCCCATCTCGCCACCACCGCCACGGAGGTTCCCGCATGAAGCTGCTCGTCTGCGGGGGCGCCGGCTTCATCGGCTCGAACTTCGTCCGTCAGCGCGTGACGGAGTTCGGCGACGACGTCGTCGTCCTCGACAAGCTCACCTACGCCGGCCGCAAGGAGAACCTCGAGGACCTCGACGTCGAGCTCGTCCACGCGGGGATCGAGGACGCCGACGCCGCCCGCTCGGCGATGCACGGCGTGGACGCGGTCGTCAACTTCGCCGCCGAGACGCACGTCGACCGCTCGATCGCCGAGCCCGACGCGTTCGTCACGACGCACGCGCTCGGCACGTGGGTGCTGCTCGAGGCCGCCCGCGACGCCGGCCTGCGCTACGTGCAGATCTCCACCGACGAGGTCTACGGCTCGATCGACGAGGGCTCCTTCACGGAGTCCTCCCCCCTCGATCCTTCGTCGCCCTACAGCGCGACGAAGGCGGGCGCGGACCTGCTCGTCGGCTCGTACTTCCACACGTACGGGATGGAGACGCTGATCTGCCGCGGCTCCAACAACTACGGGCCGTACCAGTACCCGGAGAAGCTCATCCCGCTCATGGTCCTCAACGCGCTGCACGGCGATTCGCTGCCCGTGTACGGCGACGGCATGAACGTCCGCAACTGGCTGTTCGTGGAGGACTTCGCGCGCGGCATCGGGCACGTCCTGGCGCACGGCGTCCCCGGCGAGGCCTACAACGTCGGCGGGCCCGACGAGCTGCCGAACATCGACGTCGTCAAGGGCATCCTCGAGCACACGGGCAACGACGAGTCGCTCATCGAGTACGTCACCGACCGCCCCGGCCACGACCGCCGCTACTCGCTCGGCTCGGAGAAGGTCCGCGCGCTGGGCTGGGAGGCGCAGGTGCACTTCGACGAGGGCCTGAAGCGCACCGTCGCCTGGTACCAGGAGCGCCGCGACTGGTGGGAGCCGATCCGGTCGGGCGACTACCGGGCGTACTACGAGCGGCAGTACGGCAAGACACTGGGGTAGGTGCGCCCCGCGCTGCCGTCCGGCGACACCTCGAGCCGGGTCCGAACTTCCCGGTTGGGGGAAAGGGAGTGGGTGCGGCGGCCGCCACACCTCGATGACGGTCCCCTCGGGGGTCCTTCCGACGCGCTCGCAGGTGGCTAGCACCGGTGCTAGCCACCGGCTAGCACCGCCAAGAGGGGCATGGCGGGCGGGGCTGCGGGGTCGGCTCCGAGCTGCTCGTCCACGGGAACGGAGTGTGTGCGGCGCCCGCCTCGTGAGCGGAGCTCCACCCTCACGCCTCCCAGGGGTCGTACGTCCCGAAGTTCCAGAGGTTCCCCTCCGGGTCGCGGACCGCGAAGTCGCGCGAGCCGTAGTCGAGGTCGACGAGCTCGCGGACGATCTCGCCGCCGCCGGCGGCGACCGCGCGGTCGTGCAGTGCGTCGGGGTCGTCGATCACGACGTACACCGATGAGGAGCCCGGCGGCGGCGCGATCTCCTGGAAGCCGCCCTCCGTCGGGTTGCGGGCCGAGCCGAGCATCACGAGCCCACCGCGGAAATCCAGCTCGGCGTGGACGACGTTGCCCTCGTCGTCCTCGTGGACCGTCCGGCGCTCGAAGCCCAGGGCGCGCTCGAGCCAGTCGATCGCCGCATGCGCGTCGCGGTAGCGCAGCGTCGGGTGGAGGACCTGCTTCGTCGTGGTGGTCATGAGCCGGACGCTACGCCCGGCCCACCACCGTGTCTTGGACGAATGCGAACGTCAGACGGGGACGCCGGCCCAGAGCTCGCGCGTCGAGATCCCGGCGCCCTCGGCCAGCGACCGCAGCTTCGCCCACTGGATCGACTCGTGGACTCGCGCGGCGAACGGGCCCTGGGAGAACCCGCAGTCGGTGCCCCCCTGCACGTTCTCGCGCCCGACGAGCTTCGCCAGCCGCGTCAGCCGCTCGGCGACGAGCTCAGGGTGCTCGACGACGTTCGTCTGGTGCGTGATGACGCCCGGGATGAGCACCTTGCCGTCGGGCAGCTTGACGTCCTCCCAGATGCGCCACTCGTGCTCGTGGCGGGGGTTCGCCATCTCGATGAGGTAGGAGCCCGCGTCGACCTGCAGGACGAGGTCGATGATGTCCTTCGCCGGGACGTCGCCGACGTGCGGCGTGTTGAAGCTCCCCCAGCAGATGTGGTAACGGATCTGCTCCTCGGGCAGTCCGCGCAGCGCGTGGTTCAGCGCATCGACGCGCAGCTGCGCCCACGCCCGGTACTGCTCCATCGTCGCGGGCGGGACCATGAGGTCGTAGGTCCACGGCAGGAACGCGTCGTCGATCTGCAGGATCAGCCCTGCGTCGAGGATCGCCTCGTACTCGACCCGCAGCACGTCGGCGACCGCGTAGATGAACTCCTCCTCGGTCGTGTACGGGCTCTCCGCCCAGCCGACCCCGGCGACGCTCGCCGGCGCGACGACCGGGAGGAACCCGGCGACGACGTCGACTTCCGCCAGTCCCGCCTTGATGTTGTCGATGTCGCGCCCCAACTCGGCCTGGCCGGTGTACGTGAGCGCTCCGGTGCACTCCCAGCCGCCCGCGCCCTCGTTCTCGAACCCCTGACTCGCCATGTACTCCGGGTAGAAGTCCGGGAACTCGATCATGTCCTTGGACTGCGCCATCGGCGATGCTGCGAAGTAGTCGGTCGGCCGGTACTCGAGGCCGCCCATCCGGTTGAGGACGTACGCGGCCCAGTGGATGGACTTGCCGAACTCGCCGTCGCTGACGATGTCGATGCCGGCGTCGGCCTGGTTGCGGACGACGTCGATCACCGACGCGCGCAGCACGCGCTCGTACTCGGCCTGATCGAACGGCCCGCCGTCACGGCGCGCCTCGAGGATGCGCCGGAACTCCGGCGGGCGCACGAGGCTCCCCACGTGCGTGGTCAGGATGCGATCGGTGTTGTGCACAGGAGCAGCCTGCCGCCGCCGGCCCCCGATCGCATCCGTGAACTCCGCAACCTCGCCACCCCTAGAGGGTGGCGAGCTTCCAGTTGCTGCCTTCGCGGGTGAGCTGCACGGTGCGCGTGGTCGCGCTGTCCCCGGTACCGGACTGGACGCGCGCGGTCGCGTTCGTGCCGTTCACCGTCACGGACTCGACCTTCAGCTCGTTCGTGTCCGTCGCGTCGAGGGCGACGCCGACCGCCTTCTGGCACCCGGCGCCCGCGCCGCCGATCTTGTCGAGCAGGCTCTTGGCCAGCAGGGTCCGGCAGATCACGGACGCGTCGTCGTCGGCCGCCGCGCTCTGCAGATCCTCGACCGTGGAGGCGACCTCGCGCTCCTGGCCCTTGAAGTCGCCGGAGGAGTCGGTGCCCGCGGAGCCGCAGGCGGCGAGCGTCAGCGCGGCGAGCAGCGCGACGAGAGCGGTCAGTGAGCGCACAATGGGCAGCCTATTGACCTCCTCACGGGCTGACCTCGCCGGGCTCGAGGCCCGGATCACCACGTGCCGGCTGTGCCCACGCCTCGTGCAATGGCGCGAGCGGGTGGCGCGCGAGCGGCGCGCCGCGTTCGCCGACGAGACGTACTGGGGCCGGCCCGTACCGGGGTTCGGCGATCCGCTGGCCCGCGTGTACGTCCTCGGTCTCGCGCCCGCGGCGCACGGCGCCAACCGGACCGGCCGGATGTTCACCGGCGACCGCTCCGGCGACTTCCTGATCGCGGCCATGCACCGGACCGGCTTCGCCAACCAGGCGACGTCGCGCTCGATCGACGACGGCCTCGAGCTGCAGGGCGCGTGGATCGGCGCAGCCGTGCGCTGCGCGCCCCCGCAGAACAGGCCGACGCCGCAGGAGCGCGCGAACTGCCGCCCGTGGTCCGAACACGAGGCGTCGCTCCTGCCCGGCCTGCGGGTCATCCTCTGCCTCGGCGCGCTCGCCTGGGACGCGGCCCTGACGCTGCGCGGCGCGGCGGTTCCGCGACCGAAGCCGCGCTTCGGTCACGGAGCGCTCCTGGACGACGGCGCCGGGTTGCCGCTGCTGGGCACGTTCCATCCGAGCCAGCAGAACACGTTCACCGGCCGGCTGACGCCGACGATGCTCGACGACGTGCTGCTCCGCGCCCGGGCGCTGGCCTGGGCCGGGGGCTGACGGCGCGCGTACCCTCAGGAGATGGCTCCGCTCGACGCCTTCACACCGCGTGTTCGCGACTGGTTCGCGAACGCGTTCGCGGAGCCGACCGCCGTGCAGGCGCAGGCCTGGCCGGCCATCGCCACCGGGTCGCACACGCTGATCTCGGCGCCCACCGGCTCGGGCAAGACGTTGGCCGCGTTCCTCTGGGGCATCGACCGCCTGGCCGCCGATCCGCTGCCCGACGACGACCGCCACACACGCCTCGTCTACATCTCCCCCCTCAAGGCGCTGTCCTACGACATCGAGCGCAACCTGCGCGCACCCCTGCGCGGGATCGGCGCCGACATCGAGGTCGCGATCCGCACCGGCGACACGCCGCAGCGCGAGCGCCAGGCGATGCGCCGTCGCCCGCCGGACATCCTCATCACGACCCCCGAGTCGCTGTACCTCATCCTCACCTCGCAGGCGCGCGACATGCTCGAGCGCGTGCAGTGGGCGATCGTGGACGAGATCCACGCGATCGCCTCGACGAAGCGCGGCAGCCACACCGCGCTGACGCTCGAGCGGATGGCGCAGCTCAACGAGTACCAGCGCATCGGTCTCTCCGCGACGCAGAACCCGCTCGAGGAGGTCGGCCGCTTCATGGTCGGCCCGCGGCGAACGTGCACGGTCGTCGACGCCGGCGTCCGCAAGCCGCTGGACCTCAAGATCCAGGTGCCGGTGGAGTCGATGGTCGAGCCCGAGCAGTCCACCGGGCACCTCGATCCCCTGGACCCGGTAGCGGGCGGCGAGGCCACGCGCCGCTCGATCTGGCCCGCGATCTACCCACAGGTGCTCGACCTCGTCCGGCAGCACCGGTCGACGATCGTCTTCGTGAACAACCGCCGCATGGCGGAGCGCCTCGCACTGCGGCTCAACGAGCTCGCCAACGCCGATCGCGCCGACGACACCCAGCCGTTCGAGGAGATCGCCCGCGCGCACCACGGCTCGCTCGCGCGCGAGGAGCGCACCGTCGTCGAGGAGCTGCTGAAGGCCGGCGACCTGCCGTGCCTCGTGGCGACGTCGTCGCTCGAGCTGGGCATCGACATGGGCGCCGTCGACCTCGTGCTGCAGATCGAGTCGCCGAAGTCCGTCGCCCGCGGCCTGCAGCGCATCGGCCGCGCCGGCCACTCGGTGGGCGACACGTCCAAGGGCCGCATCTTCCCCAAGTTCCGGGCCGATCTCCTCGAGTGCGCGGTCGTCGTCAAGCTCATGCGCGAGGGCCGCATCGAGCCGACCGTCGTGCCGCGCAACGCGCTCGACGTCCTCGCCCAGCAGATCGTCGCGATCGCCGCCTCCAGCGAGGATGAGCCGACCCCTGTCGACGAGCTGCATGCGCTCGTCACGCGCACGCACTCCTACGCCGAGCTCAGCCGCGAGCTCCTGGAGAACGTCCTCGACATGCTCGACGGGCGTTACCCGTCGGCCGAGTTCGCGGAGCTGCGGCCGCGCATCGTGTGGGACCGCGTCGCCGGGACGATCCGCCCCCGCAAGGGCGCGCGCCAGCTGGCGGTGACGAACGCAGGCACGATCCCCGACCGCGGGCTGTTCGCGGTGACGCTGCCCGACGGCAGGCGCGTCGGCGAGCTCGACGAGGAGATGGTCTACGAGGCGCGGCCCGGGCAGACGTTCCTGCTCGGCGCGTCGTCCTGGCGGATCGAGGAGATCGGCCGCGACCGCGTCATCGTCACCCCCGCCCCCGGCGTCCCGGGTGCCGTGCCCTTCTGGCGCGGCGACTCCGTCGGGCGGCCCAAGGAGCTCGGCGAGGCGATCGGCGCGTTCAGCCGCTGGGCCGTCGACCAGGACGTCGCGACGCTCGTGCGCGAGCACGACCTCGACGAGCTCGCGGCGCAGAACCTCCTGGACTACCTGCGCGAGCAGCAGGACGCGACGCGTGTCCTGCCGAGCGACACGACGGTGGTCATCGAGCGCTTCCGCGACGAGATCGGCGACTGGCGCCTCTGCGTCCTGACCCCGTTCGGCGGCCGCGTCCACGCAGCCTGGTCGCTCGCCCTGTCGGCGCGGATCCGCGACGAGCTGGGCCTCGAAGCGGACGCGATCTGGTCGGACGACGGCATCATCGTCCACCTCCCCGACGCCGACGAGCCGCCCGGGGCCGACCTCGTGCTGATCGACCCCGACGAGCTCGAGGACCGCGTCGTGGCCGAGCTCGGCTCCAGCGCGCTGTTCGGCGCGCGCTTCCGCGAGAACGCCAGCCGGTCCCTGCTGATCCCGCGGGCGTACCCGGGCAAGCGCACGCCGCTGTGGCAGCAGCGGCTGAAGTCGCAGAACCTGCTGGAGGTCGCCAAGCGCTACGCGCAGTTCCCGGTGATCCTGGAGACCTACCGCGAGTGCCTACAGGACGTCCTGGACCTGCCGGGCCTGACCGACCTGCTGACGAGGCTGCACCGTCGCGAGCTGTCGCTCGTCGAGGTCGACACGCCGACCGCCTCGCCGTTCGCGTCCTCGCTGCTCTTCGACTACGTCGCGACGTACATGTACGAGGGCGACACGCCGAACGCGGAGCGCCGCGCGGCCGCCCTGTCGCTGGATCGCGATCTCCTCCGCGAGCTGCTCGGCCAGGACGAGCTGCGCGAGCTCATCGACCCGGACGCGCTGCAGACCGTCGCCGACGACCTCCAGCACCGTTCGGAGCGCATGCGCGCCGCGACGCGCGACGAGCTCGCCGACGTGCTGCGCCGCGTCGGCGACCTCACCGTCGCGGAGGTCGCCGAGCGCATCCACGAGCCGGCGTCAGCGCAGGCCTGGCTCAGCGGGCTGGCCGACGAGCGGCGCGCCGTGCGGCTGCGCATCGGCGGCGAGGAGCGCTGGGTCGCCGCCGACGACGCCGGGCTGTACCGCGACGCGCTCGGCGCCGTGCCGCCCGGCGGGCTGCCGGAGGCGTTCCTGGCCGACGTCCCCGACGCGCTCCGGCTCGTCGCCGCGCGCTACGCCCGCACGCACGTCCCGTTCACCACCGAGGAGCTGCGCGACCGCTACCGCGTCGACATGAGCGCGGTCCTGAGCGCGCTCGAGGTCCAGGGCGACCTCGTCCGCGGCGAGCTGCGGCCGGGGGGCAGCGGCGAGCGCGAGTGGTGCGATCCCGACGTCCTGCGCCGGTTGCGCCGCGCCTCGCTCGCGTCGCTGCGCAAGGAGATCGAGCCGGCCGACCAGCGGGCGCTGGCGTCGTTCGCGCCGTCGTGGCAGGGCGTCGATCGGCACGCGGCGGCGGGCGCAGGGCGCGACCGCCTGCGCGAGGTCCTCGTCCCCCTCCAGGGGCTGGCACTGCCCGCCGACGTGTGGGAGCGCGACGTCCTCCCGCGCCGCACGGGCGCGTACTCGCCGACGTGGCTCGACGAGCTGTGCGCGTCCGGCGAGGTGGTCTGGGTCGGCGCCGGCGCCCTCGGGCGCAGCTCGGGCAAGGTCGCCTTGTACTTCCGCGAGGACGCAGAGGCGATCGGACCTCCAGGCCGCACGATCGACGCCCCCGGCGAGCCCGCGCACGACCTCCTGCGCGAGCGGCTCGGGCGCTCGCCGTGCTTCTTCACCGACCTCCTCGCCGAGGTCGACCTCCCGCCCGAGGACCTCCAGGAGGCGCTGTGGGACCTCGTCTGGGCGGGCGAGGTCACGAACGACGCCTGGGCGCCGCTGCGCGCGCCGCGCCTGACGCTCGCGCGCGCCCAGCGCGCGACGCTCGAGCGCCGCGGCCGGGGCACGCGCCGGTTCGGCGCGCGGCGGGGCGGCACGCAGCCCACGATGCAGGGCCGCTGGTCGCTGACCTCGTCCATCTTCCGGGAGCAGCCGGATCCGCGCCAGCAGCGCCGGACGGTCGCCGAGCTGCTGCTCGAGCGCCACGGCATCCTCACCCGCGAGACGGTCCTGGCCGAGGGCGTCCCCGGCGGCTTCTCGGCGCTCTACGACGCCCTCACCGACCTCGAGACCCTGGGCGTCTGCCGGCGCGGCTACTTCGTCGAGGGCCTGGGCGGCGCGCAGTTCGCGCTGCCCGGCGCCGTGGAGCGGCTGCGAGCGCGCCGCGACGACGAGGACGCACCCCCGCTCGTCCTCGCCGCGACCGATCCCGCGCAGCCCTACGGCGGCGCGCTCCCGTGGCCCAAGCGCGACGCCGAGCACCGGCGCCCTTCTCGCGTCGCCGGCGCCTACGTCGTCCTCGTCGGCGCCGAGCCCGCGGTCTACGTCGAGCGCGGCGGGCGCGGCCTGACGCTCATGGTCGGCCTCGACGACCCGCGGCTGCGGCCCGCGCTCGCCGCGCTGGCCGCGTTCGTCACAGGCGGCCGCGGCCGCAAGCTGTCGCTCGAGCGCATCGACGGCGAGCCGGTCGTCGGCTCACCGATCGAGGAGACGCTGATCGAGCTGGGGTTCCGCTCGGGCCCGCGGAAGCTGACGCTCAGCGCGTAGCTCCGTCCGTCCGGCCGTTCAGCGAGCCAGGAACGTCAGAGCCTGCTCGACGAAATCCTCGTGGAACTGGAACACCCGAGCACCCGCCGGCGGAGGCTCGCGAGATCCGCAGGCGTCTGCCGGCCCCATCGGTGGATGGCCTTGAGCTGGGCGCGGAATGCGCGGACGGAGATGGCCTTGTCGCGGTCGTTCGCGCGTTCCTCGAGCCGGGCCAGGCACTCCCTGCCCGCTCGGCGCCCGTTCGGCGTCCGGGTGAAGAACAGGAACTGCTTGGGGTCCTGGCGGGTGAGCAGTCCCCGCGCCGTGTCGAGGTAGGAGATGCGGGTCACCTTCTCGATGCCTTCGCCGCCCGCGGGACCGGTTCCGGCGAGGATCAGCCTGCGCACGAGCTGCGGCTCGCGGAGCGCGATCCAGGCGGATACGGTGCGCGCCGTGACCGCCGACAGCCTTCCCCGGTTGGACCCGGACACCGCGACGCTCGCGGAGCTGGCCGCCGCGCGCGAGCGCAGCTGGGTCGCGCGCAGCGAGCGCGGGTACGAGGTGCTGCGCTACGCGGAGGGCATGTCGCTCCTGCGCGACCGGCGGTTCAAGAAGGGAGGGACGTTCCTCTACCGGCTCGACGCGTTCGGCGTCACCGAGGGCCCGGTGCGTGAGGCGTGGAACCGGATGCTCGTCACGAACGACGGCGAGGCGCGCACCCACCTCCGGCTGCCGATCAGCCGGTTGCTCGGCCAGCGCCAGATGGCGAAGCTGGAGGACACCGTGCGGGCGATCGTCGACCGCGTGCTCGACGAGGCCCCCGACGACGACATCGACCTCATGCGCCACGTCGCCTGGCGCATCCCGCCGCTCGTGTACTGCGAGCTCTTCTCCGCCCCTCCGGAGGAGGCCGAGCGCGCCGCGCGGCTGTCCGACAGCACGCTCGGCCCGATCCTCACGATGGACGCCGCACGCCGGCAGGAGTCGATCGACGCGTTCGTCGAGAGCGAGGACTTCATCCGCACGTACGTCGACCGCCGCCGCGGCGACCTGGGCGACGACTTCACGTCCGCGCTCATCCGCGAGCAGGACGCGGGCAACCTGACGGAGTCCGAGGTCGTGGGGACGGGCGTCGGGCTGCTGCAGGCGAGCATCGACAACACCGTTCACCAGATCGGGCTGGCGCTCGGGACGCTGCTGGAGGAGCCGGCGCGCTGGGCGCGGGTCGTGGCGGACCGCGACCTCATCGGCCCGGCGATCGAGGAGGTCATCCGGCTGCGACCCAGGTTCGGCACGATCTTCCGCATCGCCGCCGACGACCTCGAGCTCAACGGCCTGGAGGTGCAGGAGGGTGGCGCGGTCTTCGTCTCGGTCCGAGCCGGGCAGCGCGATCCGCGCCGGTTCGAGGAGCCCGACGCGTTCCGGCTGGACCGCGAGCCGTCCCCGCCGCTCATGTTCGGCAACGGCCCCTACAGCTGCCTCGGCCAGCACCTCGCCCGCATGGAGGTCCGCGCGCTGCTGGAGGCGATGGCCGAGCGCTTCCCCGACGCGCGCCTCAGCGCGCCCATGACCCAGGAGGACTTCGACGCCGTGACCGAGGTCTCCGAGCTGCGCGGGACGCTGCAGTGAGCCGCGTCGCCGTCGTGACCGGCGCCGGGCGCGGGATCGGCGCCGGGATCGCCGAGCGCCTGGCCGCCGACGGACTGCAGGTCGTCGGCGTCGACCGCGCGCCGGGCACGGACCTCACGCTCGACGTGACGGACCGCGCCGCGGTGCACGAGGCGCTCGGCGCCCTGGACCGGATCGACGTCGTCGTCAACTGCGCGATGTGGATCCGCTACGAGCACATCGAGGAGGTCGACGAGGAGACCGTCGACGGGATGCTCGCGGTGGGCCTGAAGTCGTGCTTCTGGACCACGCAGGCGGCGCTGCCGAAGATGCGCGCGCAGGGCGGCGGGGTCATCGTCCACATGGCCTCGCCCGCTGCGCTGCACGGCTTCCCGACCGCCGGCGTGTACTCCGCCATCAAGGGCGCCGTCGCCGCCTTCACGCGCCAGAGCGCCGTCGAGCTCGCGCCCGACAACGTCCGCGTCAACGCGGTCGTCCCGGGCGCGATCCCCACCCCGGGCGCACGGGAGGTCGTCGACGACGCGGGCTACGAGTACCGGCGGCAGCGCACGCCGCTCGGGCGCCTGGGCACGCCCGAGGACATCGCCGGCGGCGTGGCGTTCCTCGCCTCGGAGGACGCGTCGTTCATGACCGGCCAGCTGCTGGTGCTCGACGGCGGGATAACGGTCGCCTAGCGCATCGCCATGGCCTGCTCGGAGACGTCGGTGAGCACGGCGCGCAGGATGCCCGTGATCTCCTCGAACTCCGCCGTGTCGGCGACGAGCGGCGGCGCGATGAAGATGACCGGCGAGCCCTCGTCGGCCGCGCGGCACAGCAGGCCCTCGCTGCGCAGCCGCAGCTCGAGCCTCTCGGAGAACAGGACCTTGGTCTCCTCCTCGGTGAACGGGTCCTTCGTGGCCCGGTCGCGGACGAGCTCGATCGCGTAGAAGAAGCCCGCGCCGCGCAGGTCGCCGACGATCGGGAGGTCGAAGAGCGTCGCGAGCATGGAGCGCAGCTCGTGCTGCTTCTCCGTCACGTGCTCCATGATCCCCTCGCGCTCCATGATCTCGATGTTGCGCAGGGCGATCGCGCACTGGGTCGGGTGGCCGCCGAACGTGTTGCCGTGGTGGAACTTCACGCCCGGCTGCTCGAACGGCGCGACGACCTTGTCCGACGCGACGACCGCGCTGATCGACGCATACGTCGAGGAGAGGCCCTTGCCGATCGAGATCAGGTCGGGCTTGATGTCGTAGAGCTCGGAGGCGAACCACGCCCCGAGCCGGCCGAAGCCGGTGATGACCTCGTCGGCGTGGAGCAGGATGTCGTAGCGGTCGCAGATCTCCCGGACGCCGGCGAAGTAGCCCGCCGGCGCCGTCAGGCAGCCGGCCTGGTTCTGCACGGGCTCGAGGATCACGAGGGCGACCGTGTCGGGGCCCAGCGAGACGATCTGGTGCTCGAGGTCGGCCAGGAGGAACGCCGTGAACTCCTCCTCGGTCTCGTCCGCCGGCCGCCGGAAGCTGTTCGTGTTGTGCACGCGCCCGACGTCGGGGACGAGCGGCTCGTAGATCGTCCGGTACGGCGCGATGCCGGTGAGCGACAGCGCTCCCATCGTCGTGCCGTGGTAGGCGCCGTCGCGGCTGATCGCCTTCCAGCGCCGCTGGCCGCGCAGCGCGTAGTACTCGCGGGCGAGCTTCCACGCCGCCTCGTTGGACTCGCCGCCGGACGGCGTGAAGAAGACCTTGTCCATCCCCTCGGGCGCGAGCGACGCGACCTTCTCGGCCAGCCGGATGAGCGCCGGGTTCGCCGTGGACCACGCCGCGTAGTAGGGCAGCTGCGCCATCTGGACGGCGGCCGCCTCGGCCATCTCGCGGCCGAACGAGTAGCCGAGGTTCACGCAGAACAGGCACGAGATGCCGTCGATGTAGCGGTTGCCCTCGCTGTCGGTCACGTGGCAGCCCTCGCCGCTGACCATGATCGGCAGCGGCGTCCGGCGCGCTTCGTCGATCTCGGCGAAGTGACGCCAGAGGTGCTTGTCCGCGGCCTCGCGCAGGTCTTCGGTGGTGGAGGCGGGACCGGATAGGAGATCGGTCATGCATAAAACGTTTCATGTTCGGCCTGTCGCGTCCACCGTCAGCGCGTCCAGACCACGGTGCCACCTGGTACCAGCGGTACCGTGGCGGGGGTGGAGTCCGTGCGCCCGACGATCCGCGACGTGGCCACTGCCGCCGGCGTGTCGCCGGCGACGGTGTCCCTGGCGCTGAACGGGCGCGGGACGATCAGCGTCGCCACGACCGCGCGCGTCCGCGAGGTGGCCGAGCGGATGGGCTACCGGCCGAGCCGGACCGCGCGGGCGCTGCGCACCGCGCGCACCGCGACGCTCGCGCTCGTCCTGTCCACGATCGATCCCGCCCACGACGGGGGCGGCGAGCCGAGCTTCGAGTACTACATGCGCCTCACCCGCGGCGCCGCGAGCGCCGCGTTCGCGCGCGAGCACCGGCTCCTCATCGCCCCGCCCGTGCGCTCCGGCGCCGAGCTGGCAGACCTCGGCGTCGACGGCGCGATCGTCTGCGACCCGCGGCCCGCCGACCCGCAGCTCGACCTCTTCGCCGAGCACGGCGTGCCGGTCGTGACGATCGAGGCCGACACCCAGCGCCCGGACTTCGACTGGCATGCGAACTCCGACAACGCGCGGACGACGCGTCTCATCCTCGACCACCTCGCGGCCGCCGGCGCGCGGCGGATCGCGCTCGTCGCGCCCGCCTGGCCGATGGCCTGGGCCGTCGAGTCCGTCGCGGCCTACCGCGCGTGGTGCGCCGCGCACGACACGGCCGAGCTCCTCGACACGGAGGCGGCGCCGCTGCTGGACCTCCCGGAGCCGCCGGACGCCATCGTCGGCATGGTCGAGCGCGTCGCCGCGGGCGTCGTGGCCGCCGCGCGCTCGCGCGGGCTCGACGTCCCGCGCGACCTGCTCGTCGCGTCCGCGATGGACTCCGCGGAGTGTCGCGAGGGCTCGATGCCGATCACCGCCGCCGATCTCGATCCCGACGGCCTCGGCCACGCGGCCGTCGACCTGCTCCTCGCGCGTATCCGCGGCGAGGATCCGCCCCGGCCCGTCCTCGTGCCCGTCGCGCTGCGGACCCGCGCCAGCACGGATCGCACCCGTGGCTGAGGTCCGGGCGGCGGGCGGCGTGGTCGTGCGCGACGGCGAGGTGCTCGTGGTGCACCGTCCGCGCTACGACGACTGGTCGCTGCCCAAGGGCAAGCTCGAGCGGGGTGAGTCGTGGGAGGAGGCCGCGCTGCGCGAGGTCCTCGAGGAGACCGGCGTCGGCGGCCGACTGCTGCGCGAGCTCGACGGCGACAGCTACACCGACCGCAAGGGACGCCCCAAGCAGGTCCGCTGGTGGCTCATGCAGCCCGTGGCGATCGACGTGCGCGAGCCCGACGACGAGGTCGACGAGGTGCGCTGGGTCCCGCTCGACGAGGCGGAGGCGCTGCTGTCCTACGCCCACGACCGCTCGCTCGTCGCCGCGCTCGTCGATGCCTGAGGGCGACACGATCCACTACGCCGCCAACCGGATGCGGCCGATCCTCGCCGGCCGGGTCCCGGAGCTGCGCACGCCGCACCCCAGGCTGCGGGGCAACCGGTGGCCCGACCGCCTCGGCGGTCGCGAGGTCACCGCCGTCGACGCCCACGGCAAGCACCTGTTCGTGCACTTCGAGGGCGACCTCGTCATCCACTCGCACCTGCGCATGACGGGCTCCTGGGGGACGTACCGGGCGGGGCAGCGCTGGCGGCGGTCGCCCCGGCGCGCCTGGCTCGTGATGTCCGCCGACGACCGCGAGGTCGTGCAGTTCGACGGGCCGGTCCTCGAGCTCATGACGGAGGCGCGCAGCCGCTTCGACCAGCGCATCGCGGGCCTGGGGCCGGACATCATCAAGGAGCCCTTCGACGAGGCGCGCGTCGTGCGCCGGCTGCGCGAGGAGGACCCGACCCGGCCGATCGGCGACGTGCTGCTGCAACAGCAGGTCGTCGCGGGCATCGGCAACCTCTGGAAGGTCGAGGGTTGCTGGGCGGCCGAGATCGATCCCTGGCGACCGGCCGGCAAGGTGAGCGACGACGAGGTGCTGGCGATCCTTCGTGGGATCCGCCCGAAGATGCAGCAGTCCGCGCGCGACGGGATGCAGGACAAGTTCCGCGTCGTGTACGGCCAGAAGGGCCGGCCGTGTCCGCGCTGCGGTACGCGCATCGCCGAGCGCGGGCAGTGGGAGGACAACCGCACGACGTTCTGGTGTCCCGGATGCCAGCGGTGAGGCGCGTCGGCCACAAGGGAGCCGATCTCCTCGCGCCCGGGAACACGCCCGCCGCGTTCGCCGCCGCGCTGGCCGCCGGGGTCGACATGCTCGAGTTCGACGTGCTGGCCGCCGAGGTCGACGGGACCGGCGAGCTGTACCTCGCGCACGACTACACCGACCTGCGCTCCCGGCGGGCGCTGACGCTCGAGGAGGGCCTCGACCACCTCGCCGGCGACGCCTACGCGGGCGTCGAGCTCGACGTGGACCTCAAGCTGCCCGGCTACGAGGGGCGCGTGATCGAGGCCCTGCACCGTCACGGCCTGCTCGAGCGGTCGCTCGTCAGCTCGACCGAGCGCTCGAGCCTGCGCGTGGTCCGCGCGCTGGCGCCGGGCGTGCGCCTCGGGCTGAGCGTCCCGAAGCTGCGCAAGGACCCGACGACGCGCCGGAGGACCAGGTACGCGGCGCTCGCCCTCGCGGCGGGGGCGCGGCTGCTCCTCCCCACGCTCGTGTCCCGCCGCATCCGCAGCGGCGAGATGGACGCGGTCATGGTGCACTTCCGGCTCATGTCGCCGCGCCTGCTGCGCGCCGTGCGCGCCGCCGGCGGCGAGGTCTACGTGTGGACCGTCGACGACGCCGAGACCGTGCGCAGCCTCGTCGCGCTCGGCGTCGACGGCATCATCACGAACGATCCCCGGCTGTTCACGCCGTGACGACGCAGACGCCGCGCGACCAGTTGCGCGGATCGGCGCCCGCCGTCGAGCGGTGACCGGCCGCCGTGGCCCGGACCGCGTGGCGCACGACGCGCCCGGCGCGCCGCCACTGGAACCGGACGAGCCCGCGCAGGCGCACCGAGCCCTGTGGCGGGCGCACCTGGAAGCTGTAGCCCGACTGGCGCGAGTCCCACGTCCCGCGGCCGATCGACGCCCAGCCCGAGTCCCCGCCGGTCGACAGCGGCTTCCACGCGCCGTCGGCCGCCTGGTACTGGACGGTGAAGCGCATGAACATCCGGTCGTCGCTGCGACCGGTGCCGGGCATCGAGCCGCGGATGCCGATCGTGTCGGGGTGCGACGCGGTGTCGCACACGTTGACCGTCGCCCACAGCGGCGGCTCGGCGTCGCTCTGCGCGGACGCGGCCGCGGGCGTGGCGAGGAGCGCGACGGCGAGTGCGAGCGCTGCGAGGAGCTTCGCTGGAAGGCGATGTGGCATCACGCTGAGAACACCGGCGGCGGGACGCGGTTGCGGCTGTGGCATTCTCAGGCAATGCGGACGGAGGATGTCGCTGCGGGGTTGCTCACGCGCGTGCCGGTCTTCGAGACCCTGGCACCCGGCGACCTGCGTCACGTCGCGGCCGTCGCCGTGCCCCGCCGGTTCGCGGCGCATCAGGTCATCTTCCGCGAGGGCGACAACAGCGACACGTGCTACGTCGTGCGGACCGGTCACGCCCGCGCCGTCCGCGCGAATCCCGACGGCCGCACGATCGCCCTCGCGCACTTCGGTCCCGGTGACATCTTCGGCGAGCTTGCCATGTTCGACGACGAGCGGCGTTCGGCAACCGTCGAGACGCTCGACGAGGTCGAGGCGCTCGCGATCAGCGGGACGGACATGCGGCGCCTGCTGCGGGAGCACCCGGACATCGCCGCGAAGCTCGTCATCGCGCTCGGGCGGCGGCTGCGCGCGGCGAACGAGCGCATCTCCCGGCAGTCGTTCCAGACCGTCCAGAGCCGCGTGGCGACGGTCCTCGGGCAGCTCGTCTCCCAGGCCCAGGCGGAGGGCGCCGGGGACCGCGACGTGCTCGTCACGGCCACGCAGGCCGACATCGCCCAGCTCGCCGGCTCCTCGCGGGAGTCGGCCAGCCGCTTCCTCGCCGTGCTCGAGCGCGCGGGACTCGTCACGCAGGGCCGCGGGCGCCTGACGGTGCACGATCCGCAGGCGCTGCAGAACTATGTCTACTAAGCCCGTGCGCGCGTTCCGCGCTTGGTGTACCGGGTGCTGCGGTCCGCCGCCGATCGCCTGTGGGCACGATGCCTGACGTGTCCGCCGCGAAGAACGCCGCGGTCTCGCGACGCCGGTTCCTGGCCCCGCTCGCGCTCGCGCAGTTCATCTGCAGCTTCGCGGGCTCGAACATGAACGTGATGATCAACGACATCACGGAGGACCTGGACACGACCGTCCAGGGCGTTCAGGCGACGATCACGCTCTTCCTCCTGGTGATGGCGGTCCTGATGATCCCGTGCAGCAAGTTGACCGACCGCTGGGGTCGCAAGCGATGCTTCACCGCCGGGCTCGTGCTGTACGGGATCGGCGCGCTGCTCAGCGCGGTCGCTCCTGGACTCGGCGTGCTCATCATCGGCAACTCCATCCTCGAAGGTGTCGGTACGGCGCTGCTGATCCCGCCGGTCTACATCCTCACGACGTTGCACTTCACCGATCTCACGTCGCGGGCGCGGGCATTCGGCGTGATCAGCGGCATGGGCGGCATCGGGGCCGCGGCCGGGCCGCTCATCGGCGGTGTGATCACCACCGCCATCAGCTGGCGTGCGGCGTTCGTCTTCCAGGCGGTCATCATCGTGGTGATCGTCCTGCTCAGCCGGCGGGTCGAGGACCCTGTTCCGGCCGATCCCACGCGGCCCTTCGACGCCTTCGGCGCCGTCCTGTCGGCGGTCGGCATGTTCTTCATCGTCTTCGGGATCCTGCAGGCCGACTCCAACGGCGTGCTGATGGCTGCCCTGCTGGCCGCCGGCGCCGGCTTCCTGCTCTGGTTCTTCCGCTACACCCGCGGCCGCGAGCGGGCCGGCAAGGAGCCCCTGCTCTCGCTGGCGCTGTTCAAGAACCACACCTCGAACGTGGCGCTCATCACGCAGAACCTTCAGTGGCTGCTGCTGATGGGCGTCTCGTTCGTGGTCGCCGTCTTCCTGCAGACGGTTCGGGGCTACAACGCGATCGAGACCGGCGTCGTCTTCACCGCTGCGACCGTCGGTGTCCTGATCTCGTCGCTGGCCGCCGAGCGACTCGCCAAGCGTCGGCCCCAGCGGACCCTGATCATGGCCGGCTTCGTGATCACCGCCACAGGGATCGTGCTGCTGCTCGCACTCGTCGGCGCGTCGTCGCGCGTCGTCGCCTTCGCGCCCGGGCTGTTCCTGATCGGGACCGGCCTCGGCGTGATGCTCACGCCGTCGGTGAACGTCGTGCAATCCGGCTTCCCCGAGGAGCAGCAGGGCGAGATCTCGGGACTCTCGCGCAGCGTGTCCAACCTCGGCTCCTCGTTCGGCACGGCGATCGCCGGCACGATCCTCGTCTCCGACCTCGCATCCGGCAACGACAGCTACGTGCTCGCGATGATCGTCCTCGCCGTGCTTGCTCTCATCGGCCTCGCCGCCGCCATCCGCCTTCCGCGGGACGCTCCCCCCGGCCCCCCGGTCGAGCCCGCTGTCGAGCGGACCGAGTACGCCGCCGGCTGACGCCGGCGCGCGAGCGCCGCGTGGGCACGCGCCGGTACGTACCATCCCCAGCGAGGGCCTGGCGACGTGAGACCTCCTGCAGATCCCGCACGGACCATGATCCGGGTCCCCTGAGCCCCGTGCGCTCCGAGACGGAGTTCAGCGCGGGCGGCGTGGTGGTCAACGACCGGCGGGAGGCGATCGTCATCGTCCCGACGCGCCGCGCCGCGGACGGCTCCAAGGTGCTCGCGCTCCCCAAGGGCCATCCCGACGGGGACGAGACGCCCGAGGCCGCCGCGTTGCGCGAGGTGCGCGAGGAGACCGGGGTGGACGCCGAGCTCGTCGGCGCGCTGGGCGACGTGCGCTACTGGTACCAGCGCGAGGGCCGGCGGATCGCGAAGGTCGTGTCCTTCTTCCTGCTGCGCTACGCCGGCGGAAGCCTGGACGACCACGACGCGGAGGTCGAGGAGGCCCGCTGGGTCCCGCTCGACGAGGCTGGGAGGACCCTGAGCTACGCGGGCGAACGCGAGATGGCGACGCGGGCGCTGTCGCGGATCGCCGAAGGTGAGTAACCTCCCGGCCGCTGTGCAGGTCCTCAACTTCTACTCGACCATCTTCGCCGACCAGCTCAAGCGCGGTCGCAAGACCGCGACGATCCGTCTCGGGGACAAGTCGCACAAGTACCGCAAGAACCAGGCGGTCCTCGTGACGGTCGGCTACCAGCACTCGCCGCGCGAGAAGATCTTCGAGGCGGTCATCGACCAGGTCGAGGTCAAGAAGTTCAAGGACCTGTCCCCGCGGGACATCGAGCACGACAACCCGGAGTTCCGCCGCCACGACGAGATGCTGAGCTTCCTCGAGCAGATCTACGGCAAGCCGGTCGCGGTCGACGACATCGTCACGGTCGTCCGCTTCAGCCAGATCGTCGAGAACCCGCCGGGCATGACGGACCGCATCCGCGGCTTCGGCGGCGCCCAGAACTGACCTGCCGCGCGCCGTCTGGCACTCCCCTGCGCGGAGTGCCAAGGATTTCACTTGCGGCGACTCAGATGTGCCCTATAGTGGCGCGGAGCAACGCGTTGGCACTCTCCCCCATCGAGTGCCAACATCGCAACAACCGTTCTCTGGAGGTCACCGGACCATGGCGTTGAAGCTGAAGCCCCTAGGCGATCGTCTGATCGTGCGGGCAATCGAGGAGGAGGAGACGACGGCAAGCGGCCTCGTGCTCCCCGACACCGCGAAGGAGAAGCCGCAGCGCGGCGAGGTGCTGGCCGTCGGCGACGGCCGGTTCGACGACGACGGCTCGAAGCGCATCCCGCTCGACGTCACCGCCGGCGACACCGTCCTCTACTCCAAGTACGGCGGTACGGAGATCGTTTTCGACGGTGAGGATCTGCTCGTGCTCCGCGAGTCCGACGTCCTCGCCAAGGTCCAGTAGAGGAGCCAAGGAAACACATGGCACACAAGGAGCTGAAGTACAACACGGACGCGCGGCGCGCGCTCGAGGCGGGCGTCGACGCGGTCGCCAACGCGGTGAAGGTCACGCTCGGCCCGCGCGGCCGCTACGTGGTGCTCGACAAGAAGTTCGGCGCCCCGACGATCACGAACGACGGCGTCACCATCGCCCGTGAGATCGAGATCGAGGACGTCTTCGAGAACCAGGGCGCGCAGCTCGTCCGCGAGGTCGCCACGGCGACCAACGACGTCGCCGGCGACGGCACGACGACCGCGACCGTCCTGGCCCAGGCCATCGTGCGCGAGGGTCTGAAGAACGTCGCTGCTGGTGCGAACCCGCTCGCGCTCAAGAAGGGCATCGAGCTGGCGGTCGAGCAGATCGTCGCGAACATCAAGGAGCAGTCCACCGAGATCTCCGGCAAGGACCAGATCGCTCGCGTCGCGACGATCTCGGCCGGCGACGAGGAGATCGGCGACGTCATCGCCGACGCCATCGAGAAGGTCGGCAAGGACGGCGTCGTGAACGTC
>Ga0070665_100001926_pt1 | contig 23413 bp, 19 predicted proteins | sample KBSS13metaG_FD_65862 | JGI IMG/M metagenome (GOLD analysis project Ga0070665, IMG submission 65862) | Switchgrass rhizosphere microbial communities from Kellogg Biological Station, Michigan, USA - KBS S1-3 metaG | ecosystem: Host-associated > Plants > Roots > Rhizosphere > Soil ... | reverse complement strand
TCCGGCGCCGGCATCCAAACTCGATCCGGTGCTGGTGGACGGCGGACACTACAAGGTCGAGTTCGAAAACGAACAGGTGCGCGTCCTCCGCGTCCACTACGGCCCGCGCGAGAAGGGGCAGATGCACGAGCACATCCTGAACCGCGTCGTCCTGTACTTGAACGACCAGACGGCGGCGAAGGCGGACGAAGTCCGCATCGCCGGCGCCGTCACGCACACCGAGGAGAATGCCGCCGATCAACCCGCCGACCGAATCGCCGTCGAGTTGAAGTAGCGCCGCCACCCCGGCCGGCAAGGCTGAGGTTGGATCGGATTGTCTTTTTTATCGTCTCGTAATTGACCCTCGGTCAATAGCGATGGGATACTCGGATCGTGAACCGAGCCCCGGCGCCCACGCACGACCTTCGACGCTGGCAGCGCCGGCCCGACGATCGCCCACGTCTGCTGATGGCCTCAGCCCTCAAGCTCGTCAAGCGCCACGGCTATCGCCGCGTCCGTCTCGAGGACATCGCCAAGGACGCCGGCGTGTCCAAGGCGACCGTGTATCACTACTTCGCGAACAAGGACGATCTCCTGACGAAAAGCGTCGCCAGCCGCATGGCGGAACGCCAGGTCGACGTCGAGCGGCGCATCGCCGAGCAGGGTGGGACCGCCGCGGACCGACTCAACCTGTTTCTTCGCGACTTCTGGGTAAATTCGCTGACGCCGCAGTCGGGGCTGTGGCAGCGCGTGGTCATCGCCGAGATGCCCACCGAGGCGCCTCAGGTCTTCACCGCCTGGGCCCGCGGCCTCGCGCAACGGTGGCGGTTCGTCGAGCGTCTCATCAAGGAAGGGCAGCGGACCGGCGAGTTTCGCCGCGGCGCCGACGCCGCGGTGGCGTCACGGCTCATCCTCTCCGCGCTGGCGCACCAGGCGCTCCTGCATGTCCACCTTGGCGTCCGGCGAATCGCGCCGTGCGACAACGACCGGCTTTTCGATGCGAGCCTCGATCAATGGCTCCATGGACTCGGGCGCTCTTCTCGCGCCGGGTCGCGTGGGTAAACACATGTCAAACGCACGCCGTCTCCTCGCCTTCGCCCCCGTTGCCCTGATGCTGTTCGATGCATGCGGGAGCAGCGCGGCAGCGCCGCCGCCGCCGGCGCCGCCCGAGGTTCACGTTGTCACCGTCGCGCCTGAGCGCGTCGTCCTCACCACCGAGTGGATCGCGACGCTCGACGGTTTCGTCAACGCCCAGATCCGGCCGCAGGTGAGCGGCTACCTCCTCAAGCGCAATTACGAGGAGGGGGCGTTTGTCCGGAAGGGCCAGGTGCTGTTCGAGATCGATCAGCGGCCGTTCCAGTCGGTGCTGGCGCAGGCCCAGGCGCAGCTCGGCGAGGCCGAGGCACAACTCGGAAAGACGGAGCGCGACCTCGAGCGCGATCGCCCGCTCGCCGAGCAGCGCGCCATCGCCCGAAGTCAACTCGACAACGACGTGCAGGCAAACCTCGGCGCCCAGGCGGCGGTGAAGTCGGCGACCGCCGCGGTCCATACGGCGGAATTGAACGTCGGCTTTACCAGGGTCACGTCGCTGGTCGACGGGGTCGCCGCGATCGCGACCGCGCAGATCGGCGATCTGGTCGGGCCATCGACGCTGCTGACGACCGTCTCGCAGATCGATCCCATCAAGGCCTACTTTCCGCTCAGCGAGCAGGACTACCTCCAGGTGGCCGGCCGGATCAACGGACGCGGCGCCAAGGGACCGTGGGCGGGAGGCACCCCGCTGACGCTGATCCTGTCCGACGGCAGCACCTACCCGCGCGCCGGATCGTTCCTGGCTGCCGATCGTGAGATCGATGCGAAGACCGGGACGATTCGCATCAGCGCGACGTTCCCGAACCCGGATCGGATTCTGCGTCCCGGCGGGTACGGCCGCGTCCGCGCCGAGACGCGGGTGCGGCCCGACGCGCTTCTCGTCCCGCAGCGCGCGGTCACCGAGCTGCAGGGGTCCTTTCAGGTTCGCGTGGTGGGCGCGGACGACAAGGTGAGCACGAAGACCGTCAAGGTCGGCGAACGGGTCGGCGGCCGCTGGGTCGTGGACCAGGGCCTGGAGGCCGGGACCCGCGTGGTCGTCGAAGGCGCGGCGACGCGCGACGGCACGGTCGTGCATCCGTCGACCTACGTCGACGCCGCCGAGGCTCGCTGACCCGTGTCACGCTTCTTCATCGGCCGCCCGATCGTCGCCATCGTCATCGCCATCGTCACGGTGCTTGCCGGTCTGGTGGCGATGCAGGCGCTGCCGATCGCGCAGTTCCCGGAGATCATCCCGCCGCAGATCAGCGTGTCGGCGACCTACACCGGCGCCGACGCGCTGACCATCGAATCGGCGGTGGCGGCGCCGCTCGAGCAGCAGACCAACGGCGTCGACAACATGCTGTACATGGCGTCGACCAACGCCAACGACGGCACGATGCAATTGACCGTGACGTTCGACGTCGCGACCGATCCCAACATCGACCAGGTGAACGTCCAGAATCGGATCGCGCAGGCGCAGCCCAACCTGCCGCCCGACGTCAACACCTTCGGCCTGACGATGCGCAAGGCGACCGGCTTTCCGATGCTGATCGTGTCGCTGCTGTCGCCGAAGAACACCTACGATGCGCTGTTCCTCGCCAACTACGCGAACATCAACATCATCGACGCGCTGTACCGGGTGCCGGGCGTCGGCGACGTGCGGATCTTCGGCGCCGGCGACTACGCGATGCGGATTTGGGTGAAGCCCGATCGCCTCGCCAAGCTGGGCATCACCGTGCCGGACCTGGTGCGCGCGGTGCAGCAGCAGAGCACGGTGAACCCGTCGGGCCAGATCGGCGCGCAGCCGGCGCCGTCCGGACAGGAGATGACCTACACCGTCCGGGCGCAGGGGCGGCTGCAGACCGCCGAGGAGTTCGGCGCCATCGCGGTGCGCTCGAACCCCGACGGCTCCGTCGTCCGTCTGCAGGACGTCGCCCGCGTCGAGCTCGGGGCGTTGAACTACCAGCAGATCGGCCGCGTCAACGGCCAGCAGGGCTGCGCGATTGCCGTCTTTCAGCAGCCGGGATCGAACGCGCTGGCGGTGGCCGACGGCGTCAAGAAGGTCATGAGCGACCTGCAGACGCGGTTCCCGGACGATCTGGCATACCGCTATTCGATCGACACCACCGCGCCGGTGTCCCAGGGGATCAAGGAAATCCTGATCACGCTCGGGATCGCGATCGTGCTGGTGATCTTCGTCGTCTATCTGTTCCTCCAGAACTGGCGCGCCACCTTCATCCCGATGATCGCGGTCCCGGTGTCGCTGATTGGCACCTTCGCGGTGTTCCCGCTGCTCGGGTTCTCCATCAACACGCTGTCGCTGTTCGGTCTGGTCCTGGCGATCGGTCTGGTGGTGGACGACGCCATCGTCGTCGTGGAGGCGGTCGAGCATCACATCGAAGAGGGCATGGCGCCAAAGGACGCCACCTTGAAGGCGATGGAAGAGGTGTCGGGGCCGGTGGTCAGCATCGCGTTGATCCTCGCCTCGGTGTTCATCCCGGTCGGCTTCATGAGCGGCATCCAGGGACGGCTCAACAAGCAGTTCGCCATCACGATCGCGATCTCGGTGATGATCTCGGCGTTCAATGCGCTGACGCTGTCTCCGGCGCTCTCCGCGATGCTGCTCAAGCCGCGCGTGAAATCGACCGGCCTGCTGAGCCGCTTCTTTGCCTGGTTCAATCGCGGATTCGACGCGGCCACCCGCGGCTACGTGCGCGTCAGCCACGGCCTCGTGCGCAAGGCGCTGGTGGGAGTCGTCCTGCTCGCCGGATTCACGGTGGCGGCGGTCATCGTCGGGCGGCGATTGCCGACCAGTTTTGTGCCCGAGGAGGACTACGGCTACTTCCTGCTGAACGTGCAGCTGCCGCCTGCGGCGTCGCTCGCGCGGACCGACGCCGTGTGCCGCAAGATCGACGACCTGCTGGCGCACACCGAAGGCGTCGCCAACTTCAACACGATCGCCGGCTTCAGCCTGCTGTCGCGCGTCACCGCGAGCAACTACGGCTTCTACTTCGTCGGCCTCAAGCCGTGGGACGATCGGACCCGCGCCGATCTCGAGGCGCGGCAGATCGTCAACCGCATCAACCAGGAATTGCGCCGTGTCGTGCCGGAGGCGACGGCCTTCGCGGTGATGCCGCCGTCGATTCCCGGCCTCGGCACCCAGGGCGGCTTCTCGTTCTGGCTGCAGGATCGGACCGGCGGCAACCTCGACTTCCTGAACCAGAACGTGCAGAAGTTCCTCGACGCGGCGAGGAAGCGGCCGGAGCTGGTCGGCGTGACGACCCAGTTCACGGCGGCGGTGCCGCAGCTCTACGCCGATGTCGATCGCGACAAGGTGCTGAAGCAGGGGATCGCGCTCGGCGACGTCTACCAGACGATGCAGGCGTTTCTCGGCGGCCTCTACGTCAACCAGTTCAACCGCTTCGGGCGGCAGTGGCGGGTCTTCCTGCAGGCTGAAGGCGTCGAGCGCGCCAGCCCGTCGAACATCAGCCAGTTCTACGTGCGCAACAACGACGGGTCGATGGTGCCGCTGTCGACGCTCGAGGCGACCAAGCCGGCGTTCGGACCGCAGTACACCAACCGGTTCAACGTCTATCGCGCCGCGCTGATTACCGGCGCGGCCGCGCCGGGCTACAGCTCGGGGCAGGCGCTCGACGTGCTCGAGGAGGTCGCAAAGCAGACGATGCCGCGGGAGATCAGCTACGACTGGTCGGACCTGTCGTACCAGGAGAAGAAGGCGGGCGGATCGGGCGGGCTGTTCGCCCTTTCGATTGCGTTCGTGTTCCTCATCCTCGCGGCGCTCTACGAGAGCTGGTCGCTGCCGTTCTCGGTCCTGCTCTCGGTGCCGATTGCGGTGTTCGGCGCGATGCTCGGGTTGTTCCTGCGCCGCTACGACTTCGATGTCTACGCGCAGATCGGCGTGATCATGCTGATCGGCCTGGCCGCCAAGAACGCGATCCTGATCGTCGAATTCGCCAAAGAGCGGTACGAGCACGGGATGGGCCTCGTCGACGCGGCGCTCGAGGGCGCCAAGCTCCGACTGCGTCCCATCCTCATGACCTCCTTCGCGTTCATCCTCGGGTGCGTGCCGCTGTGGGTCGCCAGCGGATCGGGCGGCGCGTCGCGGCGGATCCTCGGGACCGTGGTCGTCACCGGCATGCTCGCCGCCACGCTGCTCGCGATCTTCCTCATTCCGCTGCTGTTCGTGCTGGTCGAACGGCTGTCGGCGCGGCGGGTGCCGGCGCATGGCGACGCGCCCGGCCTGGTGCCGAACGAAGGGAGCTCGTAGCGTGGCGCGAACGGTACTCGCCGGCCGGGTGACGCCGCTGGCGCTCGCATCGATTGTGGCGGTCTCGCTGCTCTCGCAGGCCTGCCTTGCCGGTCCCAACTACCAGCGGCCGCCGGTGGGCGCACCCGACGCGTTTCGCGGCGCCGATGTTGCGGCGACCGCGGCGTCGCTGGCGGACGAGCGCTGGTCGGCGGTGTTCCAGGACGAGGTGCTACAGACCTTGATCCGGACGGCGCTGGAGCACAACGACGACATCCGGACGGCCGCGGCGAGAATTCTCGAAGCGCAGGCGCAGCTCGGGGTGACGCGCGCCGATCAGTTCCCGACCGTGACCGCCGGTGTGAGCGTGCTCGGCGAGCGGCCGTCGGTCGCGCTCGGATTCCCTTCGGCCAACGTCGGCGCCGCGGTCGTCCAGGGGTCGGCGGCGTGGGAGCTGGATTTCTGGGGCAAGTTCCGCCGCGCCACCGAATCGGCGCGCGCCCAGCTGCTGGCCGCGGAGTGGGGGCGCCGCGCGGTGATGACCACGTTGGTGAGCCAGGTGGCGAGCGCCTACTTCGGTCTGCGCGCGCTGGATCTCGAGCTGGACATTTCGCGGCGGACGCTCGCGTCGCGACGCGAGTCGTTGCAGCTGGCACAGGTGAGAGAACAGGGCGGGGTGACATCGCTGCTCGACGTGCGCCAGGCCGAGCAGCTCGTCTACGGGGCGACCGGGGAGATCGCGACGCTCGAGCGGCAAATCGCGCAGCAGGAGAATTTCATCAGCGTCCTGATGGGCGGCAACCCCGGCGGGATCGCGCGCGGACAAGCGTTGACCGACCAGCCGCATCAGGCCGAGGTGCCGTCAGGGTTGCCTTCCGCGTTGATCGAGCGCCGACCCGACATCCAGCGGGCCGAGCAGACGCTGGTGGCGGCCAACGCGCAGATCGGGGTCGCGCGCGCCGCCTTCTTTCCCCAGATTGCGCTGACCGGATCGGGCGGTTTCGAGAGCACCGCGCTCGCGGCGCTGTTCACCGGGAGCAACGTGATCTGGACCGCGGCCGCCGCGGCCACGCAGCCGATCTTCAACGCGGGCCGCACGCGATCGCAGGTCGCGGTCGCCGAGGCGCGCCGCGAGGAGGCGGTGGTCGGCTATCAGCAGACAATCCGCCAGGCGTTCCGCGAAGTCTCGGACGCGCTGGTCGGCTACCGCAAGCTCCGCGAGTTCCGCGAGCAGCAGACGCTGCTGTTCACGGCGGCGCAGGACGCCCGGCGCCTGGCGCAGGTCCGGTACGAAGGCGGGGCGACCAGCTATCTCGAGGTCCTCGACGCCGACACCCGCCTGTTCGATGCGGAGCTCGGGCTGGCGCAAGCCGAGCTGAGCGAACTGACCGCCCTGGTCGAGATCTATCGCGCTCTCGGCGGCGGCTGGCAGCCCTGACGCCTCGCCGTCTCAGAGACGGCGTCTCAGAGACCGCGTCTCAGAGACCGCACGCGACCGCTTCACCGGCCCGGCGGCAGGCCGCACGAACGGGATCATGTTCCGCACGACCAGTAGGACTACTCGATATCCACGAGCTGAAGCGTCAGGTGGGAACACGTAAGGAATCTATGTGCCGTCGTGTTGCACTGTTTTTGCGGCGTCCACTTAGCCTTCTTACGGCGGAGATGAGATACTGTCCGCCACGCGCCGCGCCGCGGCGCTCTCAAGACACTGTCGCTGGGCGACTATTCCATGGCAGACGTTTCGGTCACGATTTGCACGCACAATCCTCGCCACGACTATTTGACCCGCGTGCTGGATGCGCTCAACCGCCAGACGTTGAGCAAAGACAAATGGGAACTGCTGCTCGTCGACAACGCGAGCCGTGAAACCCTGTCGGAGACATACGACCTCTCCTGGCACCCGCGCGGTCGCCATGTTCGTGAAGACACGCTCGGGCTGGCACCCGCACGGTTGCGCGCCGTCGCCGAAAGCGGCGGCGATCTGCTGGTGTTCGTGGACGACGACAACGTCCTGGCCCCGGACTTCCTTGAACAGGCGCTCGCCGTTCATGAGCAATACCCGTCTCTGGGAGCGTTTGGCGCCGGCAGCCTGGAGCCTGAGTTCGAGCAGGAGCCGTCACCCGGGATCCGGCATCTCCTGCCCATGCTCGCCCTGCGGATGATCCCGTCCGCCCGCTGGAGCAACAACCCCCGCGACAGCGACTCGATCCCATGGGGTGCCGGATTGTGCGTCACTCGCGGCATCGCGAACACCTACCGGCAGCTGCTCGAGCGGCTCGACCTGATTCAGGTGCTGGGTCCAAAAGGCGTGCGCCGCTTCTCCGGCGACGACGACGTCTTCGCCTGGGCCGCGGCCGCCGCAGGTTCGGGCTTCGGCATCTTTCCGCAGCTGCGGGTCACCCACCTGATTCTGGCGGATCGCTTGAAGGAGTCCTATCTCGTCCAGCTCGTTCACGATCACACCTTCTCTCACAGCATGTTGCAGTACAAGCTCGAGGGAATTCAGCCACGCCGCATCGATCGATTCCGCTACGCGCGCCTCCTCCTGCACGGCCTCAGAAACGGCGCCTTCTCGCTGCGATGCCAGTGGGCCACCGCGAGCGGCGAGGATTGCGCCGCACGCTTCATCGACGAGGAACGGTTGGAACCACAGCGGCTCGCGAGCGTTCGTGCGTGACCCGGCCGCGCGAGTGATTTTCCATGAGACTGAGCGTGGTGATGGCGGTTCGAAATGGGGAGCCGTACATCCGGGAGTCGGTCGAGAGCGTCCTCGCCCAGTCGGTCCCTGACTTTGAGTTCCTGATCGTCGACGACGCCTCCACCGACAACACCGCGGCCATCCTCTCCGAGTATCAGCGCCGGGATTCTCGAGTGCGGGTGTGGCACAACGACCGCCAGCTCGGTCCGTATCCCAGCGTGAATCGAGCGCTGATCAACGCTCGCTCCGACACCATCGCGCGGCAGGACGCCGACGACATCTCGCCGCCGCAGCGCTTTGCGATCCAGCTGGATGCTCTTGCCTCGTTCCCGGATGTCGCCCTGGTCACCGGCACGATCGACGTGTTCGGGTCGACGCACGCGCAGGTGAACGGGCTCGCTCGCTCGCCCTCGTGGCAGCCACGACTGGAATGGGAACTGCTCTTCAACAACGCGGTGGGCGCCGGGGCGCACGTGCTCTTTCCGCGCGTGATCGACGGGAGTCCCGTGCTCTTTCCGGCGACGCATCGGTACGCGGAGGACTACGGCCTCTGGTGCCGGCTCAGCCGGTCCGGCCGGGTGGAGTGCCCGGCCGAGATCGTCTATCGCTATCGCCGGCACGACCGGTCGATCTCCAGTCAGCAGAAGGCCGAGCAGGCCGAGTGCGCGCTCCAGATCCGCAGGGATTATCAATCGCAGTACCTGCCAGCGGCGAAGTCACTGGAGATGACCGCGGAGGCGTCGCGCTTCTGGACGGCCGGCGGCGATCGGCCGCTGTCGGAAGACGTCGCGTCGATCGACTCGATGCTCACCGAGCTTCGGTCAGGTTTTCTGACGTATGTCGAGCAGCGGTACGGACGTCCGGTCTCCAGGACGCTCGAGGCCGATCTGTCCGAGGCGCTCGACGAACGCATCACCTATTGGCTCCGTCGATCGGCGCGGTTTCTCGACCGGAAGGCGGTCGTCAACCTGCTGGCCCTGGCGAAGAGCCGGCGGAACAGCGTCGGCGTCGTGGCCGGCGCGATTCGAGCCAGCGCCGACGCCGGGCTTGCCAGGATACGACGCGCGGTTGGAAACCGCCGATGAAGCCGCAGGAGCCCCCGACCCTGCATAAAATGACTTTGCATTGACCCAAGCCGCCGAAAGCCTGACGGATCGGACGGCGCGCGCAGCCCAGTGGCGGGTCGTCGGGTCAGGCGTCGGCGCGCTGTCGCAGTTCGCGGTCAGCGTCCTGCTTGCCCGGCTGCTGACTCCCGCCGACTTCGGCGTCGTGGCGCTGGCCCTGGTCGTGCTCGGCCTCGCGCGTCCCATTGGCGATCTCGGCATCGGCAACGCGATCGTGCAACGGCGAGCCTTGACCGACCGCCACGTGCGCGTGGCCTTCACCTTTTCAGTCCTGCTGGGCGTCACCGTCGCGCTCCTCGTCGCGCTCTTGGCGCCGCTGGCCGCCCTTGCGATGCGCGATCCGCGCGTCACGTCGGTTCTGCGCGCGCTGTCGCTGCAATTTGCGCTGGGCGGCGGGGCGGTCGTCGCGGGCGGGCTGCTGCGACGCCGGCTCGATTTCCGGCGGCAGTTCTTCATCGAGTCCGGCAGTTATCTGCTCGGCTATGGCGGGGTCGCCGTCGGCCTTGCCCTCCTCGGCTTCGGAGTCTGGAGCCTGGTGTGGGGCGGCCTGGTGCAAACGCTGGTGTCGTCGGTGGCGCAAGTCGCGGTCGTCCGTCATGCCGCGCGTCCGCTGCTGGCCCGCAGCGAGCTCGCCGAGCTGCTGCATTTCGGCGTCGGATCGGCCGTGAGCGGGACCGTCAACTACATCGCGCTCAACAGCGACAACTTCGTGGTCGGGCGATGGCTCGGCGCGGCGAGCCTTGGCCTGTACAGCCGGGCCTACACCCTCATGAACCTGCCGTTCACCTACGCCTCCGCGGTGATGTCGAGCGTGCTGTTTCCGGCCTTTTCGCAAGTGCAGGGAGAACCGCCGCGCGTGCGGCGCGCTTACCTGCTGCTGACGCAACTGACGGCGATGGTCGCCGCCTCGGCGATGGCGACGATGGCGGTCGTGGCGCCGCATTTCGTGCGCGCCCTCTATGGATCCCGGTGGGGCGGAGCGGTGCTGCCGCTGCAGATCCTGTGCGTCGCCGGCTACTTCCGTGCGCTCTATCATCTCGGGGGCGTCGTGGCGCAGAGTGTCGGACGCGTCTACGGCGAACTGAGGAACCAGACGATCTACGCGGGGCTCGTGATCGCCGGGGCGCTGATCGGATCGCGGTTCGACCTTCCGGGAGTCGCCGTCGGCGTGAGCGGCGCCATCCTGTTCATGTTCCTCGCCACCGCGCAGCTGGCCTTGAGTGCAACCGGCACGCCCTGGCGGGGGTATCTTCGGGTGCAGGTGGGCGCTCTGGTCACCGCCGGCGTCACGTGCAGCGTCGCGCTGGCGGTGCGGCTCGTCTTGGAGTCGCGCCAGGCGACCAGCGCCGCGATCACGCTCGCCGTTCTTGCGGCTGCCGCCGTGCCCTGGAGCATCGGTATGCTGCAGATGCTGGGCGAGCCGGACTTCGCACCGCTGCGCCAGCGACTGCCGCCCTGGTGTGAATCGCGCATGAATGCCATCGCCCGGCTCGCGTACCGCAGTGCCTACCTGATGGCGCGAGCCTGGTGGTTCGTCCGGCGCCCGCACACGTTCGGATCGGTCGTCGCCGTCTGGTGCGACGGCCGGCTACTGCTCGTGCGAAGCAGCTATCGGCGCCAGTACAACCTGCCCGGCGGTTTCATGAAACCTCGAGAGACCGCACTCGACGCAGCCGTGCGCGAGGTGTCGGAGGAGCTTCATCTCGCGCTCCCGCCGGACGCCTTGACGCTCCGGTGGCACGGCTCGACGATCTTCGAGCATCGCCACGACACCACTACGATCTGGGAAATCGTCCTCGACGCGCAGCCATCGATTCATGTCGATGGCCGCGAGGTCGTGTGGGCCGGATGGTGGACGCCGGCCGAGGCGCTGGCGCTCGCGCTCTCTCCCCCGGTTCGCGCGTACCTGGCCAGCCGCTGAAGGCGCTTTCCCACGTGCCCGCTGGTTGCTCGGCAACCGGCAAGCGTCGAGCGGACACGTGGGATGACCGCATCGTTCGCGGCCACGCTGAGCGTGAGGTTTGTCTAATGAACCGTCGACGGTGACGCGAGCCGGCGCTCATCGTCGAGCGCGATGTGAATGGTGTTCAAGCGGTAGAACAAGCCGGTGTCCAACGATCGCGAGGCAAGCTGCTCCACGGGATTGTGAGCCGTGCTCGAAATGATGCGCGTCACGCGTGCGTCGTCGATCAGCGGATCGACGTGGCTCTCGAGCAACCGCATGAGGTCGTCCTGTGCGGGTCCGTCCAACGCCGCGAGCTCTTCGATAAACAAAGTGCGGCCGGCGGCGTCCGGCACGTGCCGGGCTCCGTCAGCGTCACTCTGAGGCTGAACCGATCTCTGGCTACCGAGGACGACCCACGACTGGCCCCTTCTTGAGCTCCGCTGGTGGATGAGCCGGGCAAGTGCGGTTCGAGCTGCCGAGTTGCCGCCGCTGATGAGCACGTTCTCCTCTGTAGTGATGGCGCACTCGATGTCTGTTTGGATCTTCATGCTCCTCCATTGATCACTCGTGCGTTTCACGAGCTACTCACAGAGTCGCAATAACCGATCTCGCTAAACCCCTGCGCAATGAGGCTGAGGTCTGCATCGGACCCCGACGATCGGGTAAGAATGACACTCTCTGGATGAGTTGGATCTGCTGATGTCTGCTCGACTTTATCGCGCCGCCGCGAGGCGACTCAGCCTCTCGACCGCCGGCTCGAGCGGCTTGCGCTGCCTTCGCAGCATCGACCACAGATCGCCGACCTGTTCGACGCGCGTGGCCATCGTGCGCAGCGTGAATGTCCGTGGACCAACCTCGCCGCGTTCGATCTCATCCCATGTGCACGGCGCCGACACTGGCGCGCCGGGCCTCGCGCGCACGGCGTATGCGCAGGCGAACGTCGCGCTGTACCCGTTCCGGCCCGTGTCGATCAGGATGCGGCCGCCCCGATCGGCCTTGCTGAACTCCTGGGTGAGGTGATCGGGGTCGCGCCGTACCAGGAGCGCACCGACGGCGTGGGCAAAGCGCGCCACGTCGCCTGTTTTGGCCTTGGCGTCGAGCGAGACGACGATGTGGAATCCCTTGGAGCCGGAGGTTTTGACCCAGCTGGAAAGGCCCAGCTCGTTCAAGAGCTCCCGCAGCCCGAGCGCGGCGCCACGCAGCGCGTCCGGCTCCTCGTCGTGCGAGGGATCGAGGTCGAAGACGCAGACATCGGGCGCGTACAACGCCGGCACCCGCGACACCCACACGTGCGGCGTGATCGTGTTCTGGTTCGCCATCCAGAGGAGCGATCGCACGTCGTTGATCAGCGGATGGTGGACCGTGCCGTCCTTCTTCGGCACCTCGACGCGCGTCAGCCATTCGGGAAAGCCTTTCGAGACGTCCTTCTGCCAGAACCCCTTCTTGCCGATCCCGGACGGATAGCGCTCCAGCGTCACCGGCCGCGCGCGGATGTGCGGCAGCATGATCGGCGCGATCGATTCGTAGTACGCGGCCAGCTCGCCCTTAGTGATCCCGTCCTCCGGGAACAGCACTTTGTCTGGATGGGTGATCGCCGGTACCTTAGCCATCAGCCCTCAGCCCTTAGCCCTTAGCCTTCGTAAGGTCTTCCCGGGTGACCTCGCGGGCAGCCTTGTCCGCACGAACGCCGAGCAGCCGGGGATGGCGAAGCTTGCCATGCACCGTCCATTCGAGAAAGGCGACCTGCACCACGAGCTCCGGGCGTACCCAATGCGCGCGCACGCGTGGCAGGCCGGTGGCTTTCGTGAAGGGCGACGCCGGCAGCTCGAGGCTGTCCAGCCGTTCGCGAAGGTCCAGCAGGAGCCTGGTATCGAGTCCGGTGCCAACCTTGCCGGCAAAGACAAAGTCCTCCTGCTCGAAGTAGCCGACGAGAAGCGCGCCGAGGCCGACGCGTGTGCCCTGCGGATCGGTGAACCCGCCGATGACGAGCTCCTGGGTCGCTTCGCACTTCATCTTGAGCCAGTGCGGCGAGCGCCGATGCTCGTAGGTCGAGCCGCGCCGCTTGGCGACGACGCCCTCCCAGCCCTCCCGGCAGGCGCGTTCCCATGGCCGCGGCTCGTCGAGAGGCGGCACGCGTTGCATCGGCGGGCGAAGCGGCAAAGCGAGCAGCAGCGCCTGGCGCGCCTCGAGCGTCAGCGAGGTGACGTCGCGGCCATCGAGCCACAGGACATCGAAGACGTGATACGCGAGCCCGTCCCATGTCGCCTCGCCATCGAGGATGAGGTCGCGCGGCGGCAGCGCGGCGACCGCGTCGGCAATCGCAGGCAGCCGCTGGGGAAGCCGATTGCGCGACAGCAGCCGGACGTCCGCGCCGTTCTTGAATGCGAGCAGCCGGATGCCGTCGATCTTGCGCTCGAAGATCCACTCGGGGCCGTCGAACCGCTCTTGCGTGAGCGTGGCCGCCATCGGCTGGACCCAGTCAGGGAATGGCGCATCGGGCATATGGGCAGCGTAAACGCGTCGAAGAATCATAATCCGCCGCAGCACGATCTATGATTGGCCCTCATGCGTCTACCGGTGTGGGTGCGAATGCTGATGCTGGCCGCGGGAGTGGTGGCCGTACCGGCCGCGGGGTTCGCGCAGACGGACGAGATCCAGGTCTACGACGGCGGTCTGGCGCCGGTCGGGACGTTCAACCTCACCCTGCACAACAACTTCGTGGCCAAGGGGCTCACCACCCCGGCGTTTCCCGGCGCGGTGGTGGCGGACAAGTCGTGGAACGGCGTGCCCGAGTGGGCGCTCGGGGTGACGCCGTGGTTCGAGGCCGGCCTCTACCTGCCGCTTTACAGCCACGACGAGGCCAGCGGCTTCGGCCTCGACGGGTTCAAGCTGCGCGCGCTCTTCGCGGTGCCGCACGCCGACGATCGGCGGTTCTTCTACGGTGCGAACTTCGAGTTCAGCATCAACGCCCACCGGTGGGACACGACGCGCTTCACGTCGGAGATCCGGCCGATCATCGGCTGGCACCTGGACCCGGTCGACATCATCGTCAACCCGATTGTCGACACCGCCTACGACGGTTTCGGGAACCTGGAGTTCGTACCCGCGGCTCGCATCGCCTACAACTTCCGGTCCGGCTGGGCGCTGGCGGCAGAAGAGTACGCGGACTATGGCAGGTTCAACGACTTCGCGTCGCCGCACGAGCAGGTGCATCAGTTGTTCGCGGTGGCGGATCGCACCTGGAGGGGCTGGGAGATCGAAGCCGGTGTCGGCGTCGGCCTTACCGACGTGACCGATCGGTTGACGTTCAAGCTGATCCTGGCGCGCGATCTCAACAGACGCGCTACGGCTGGTTCGGGCGCTCCTGCGCACGCGCGCCCTTGAGCATCCCGACCATGCTGCGCTCGTTCCCCTCGTGGCAGGCGTATTCGTAGATCGGGCCCGCGGTCTTCTTCATCGGGAACATGCCGGTGAACGGCCGGCTCCAGGTCGACGGATCCTCGGCGGTGAAGCGGTACTCGACCGTGTCGGCGTCGATGCGGGTGAATCGTTCGACGAGATGCAGGCGCTCGGTCGATCCACGGAACGCCGTCTTCTCGGTAAACCCGATCGTGTCGACCACGAGGGTGGAACCTTCCCAGCGCCCGCGTGAATCGCCCATCCAGCGCGGCACCGTGTCATGGGGGCGGCCGTCCATCGGCACGAGCCGCGCGTCGTGGATCATCTCGGACACGATCGCCACGTAGTCGCGGGTCTGGACGATCTGGACGTTGTTGTTGTACACGCCCGGCAGCATCGGCGGTCCGGCCACCGACCAGTTCAGGCAGCGCTCGTTGAGCGCGCGGTCTTCGGGGCCGTCTGCGGGCCCTCGCGCCCGCCGCGCCTGCGTGCGAGCCGCGGCGCGCTGCTGCGCCTCCGGCGTCAGCGGCGGGATGCGGCCGTCAGACGGGTCGACGATCAGCGAGGTGCGGCCGTTGGTGAGAAAGCGCGTGCCCGGATCCCACCAGTCGGGCCCGGCGGTGTTGTTGGTGGCGGTCTGCCGCTCGAGGGTCTGCCGCTCGTAGTCGGCGGCCTCGGCCGGGGTGAGCGTCGGCTTCGCGGCCAGGTCCCGCGGGCGCTCGAGCGGGGTCATCGTCGCGTAGGTCCAGATGCCTTCGAGGTCGGCGGGGGCGGTCCGCTGCGCGTGGATGCCCATCGAGGCGGTCGCGATGGCCATCGCGATCAGGCTGGCAGGCATCAACGCGCGACGGGCCATCTCTCCGACCTCCGGTGCTATTATCCCCCGGCGCTCTCGTCTCAGAGGTCCCGTCTCAGAGACGCCGTCTCAGAGACCCGGGTCGCGTCGCATTTTCTGCAAGGAATGGAGCCTTCCGTGATGAAGATTCTGCCACCTCGTCGCGCGGTTGCGGTCGTCCTGCTCGCGTTGTCGTTGACCGCGGCCACCGGGCCGGGCGGCAGGCCGGAAGACGTCGGCATGTCGTCGGAACGGCTGCAGCGCATCAACGAGGTGGTCAAGACCTACATCGACTCGGGCCAGATTTCCGGCGCCGTCACCATGGTGTCGCGCAAAGGGCGGATCGCGCACTTCGAGGCGCAGGGCCTGATGGACATCGAGGGCAAGACGCCGATGCGCAAGGACGCGATCTTCCGGATGGCGTCGATGTCGAAGCCGGTGACCGGCGTCGCGATCCTGATGCTGATGGAGGAAGGGAAGCTGCGGCTCACCGATCCGGTGTCGCGGTTCATCCCCGAGTTCAAGAACCCCAAGGTCGCGATGCTGAAGCCGCCGAGCGGGCCGACGCCGCCTCCGGCGCCAGGCCAGCGGGCTCCCGAACCGGAGATCTACACCGTGCCGGCGGAGCGCGAGCTGACGATTCGCGATCTGATGACGCACACCAACGGCCTCGAGACCGGGGGGCCGGGATCGCGGGAGGGCAGTCGCCTCTCTCCCCGCAGCACGAGCAGCAATCTCGCGGCGTACGTGCCGACGCTCGGCGCCGTGCCGCTCGATTTCCAGCCCGGGTCGAAATGGCAGTACAGCGCGCTGGCCGGCATCGAGACGCTCGGCCGCATCGTCGAGATCACGTCGGGGATGACCTTCGATCAGTTTCTGCAGAAGCGGATCTTCGAGCCGCTGGGGATGAAGGACACCGCGTTCTACCCGGCCGAGGATCGGATGCCGCGCGTCGTGACGCTCTACGAGCGCAAGCCGTCCGGCCTGTCGCGCACCGAGACGCCGGCCTGGCTGGCGACCAAGACGCTGTTCTCCGGCGGCGGCGGACTGTGGTCGACGCCCGAGGACTACATGCAGTTCGCGCAGATGCTCGTCAACAGCGGCCAGCTCAATGGCCGGCGTCTATTGAGCCCGCGCACGGTCGATTTGATGTCGTCCAACCACGTCGGCGATCTCTACAGCGGCGTCGGCCAGCGGCAGAAGGGCATGGGCTTCGGCCTCACCGTCGAGGTCGTGATGGATAGCGTCACAGCGAACCGCCGCGAGTCGAACGGCAGCTTCGGCTGGGACGGCGCCTTCGGCACGCACTTCTGGGTCGATCGCAAGGAGCAGCTCGTCGGCCTGCTGATGGTGCAGGAGTCCAACGGTCAGCTGATGCGCGACTTCGAGAACGCGGTCATGCAGGCGATCGTGGAATGAAGCGGACCGTCGCGGCGATCGTCTTCGCGCTGATGGCCATGGGCCGCGCCGCCGATCGCGCGACGACCATCGTCAACGGCGACCTGGCCGACGGCACCGGCGCCGCGCTCCGGCGCGCGAACGTCCGGTTCGTCAACGATCGCATCACCGCCGTCGGCGACGTGAAGCCGCAAGCCGGCGACGTCGTGATCGACGCGAAGGGGATGGTCGTCGCGCCAGGCTTCATCGACATCCACAATCATTCCGCGTCGGGTCTGGCGAACGATCCCGCGGCGGAAAGCCAGGTCGCCCAGGGGATCACGACCGTGGTCGTCGGGCCCGACGGCGACTCGCCGTGGCCGCTTGGCGACTACCTTGGGGAGCGGAGGAGCGCGCCGTCCACCGTCAACGTCGCCTCATTCGTCGGCCACGCCACCGTCCGGCGCCTCGTGATGAAGGACGACTTCAAGCGTCCCGCGCGCGCCGACGAAATCGCGCGGATGGCGCTGCTGGTCGATCAGGGGATGCGCGAAGGCGCGGTCGGGTTGTCGAGCGGCCTCGAGTACGAGGTCGGCGGCTACGGCGAGACGAGCGAGCTGGTCGAGCTCGCGAAGGTCGTCGCCCGCTACGGCGGCGTCTACATGTCGCACATCCGCGATGAAGCAGACAAGAGCTTCGACGCACTGAAAGAGGCGATTGCGATCGGCGAAGGCGGCCATGTCGCGGTCCAGATCTCCCACATCAAGCTCGGAACCGTCAGCGTCTGGCACAAGGCCGCCGAGGCGGTCGCGCTCATCGCCGCTGCGCGGCAGCGAGGAGTGGACGTCACCGCGGACGAGTATCCCTACAACGCCTGGCAGTCGACGATCACCGTGCTCGTGCCGGACAAGCGGTACGACTACCCGCCGAGCGTCGAGAAGGCGCTCGCCGACGTCGGCGGCGCGGCGAACGTCCTCATCGTCCGGCACCAGGCGCACGTCGAGTACGAGTTCAAGACGCTCGACGCGGTGGCCAGGAGCCGCGGCGTCTCGGCGGTCGACCAATTCATCCAGATCGTGAAGGACGGCGGCGCCACGGTCGTCTGTACGTCGATGGTGGACGACGACATGCGGACGTTCTACCAGCAGCCGTGGGTGATGGTGGCAAGCGACGGCGGGATCGCGAACCGCCACCCGCGCGGCGCCGGCACGTTCCCCCGCGTGCTCGGCAAGTACGTTCGCGACGACAAGTGGTTGACGCTGTCCGAGGCGATTCGCAAGATGACCAGCGCGCCTGCGGCGAGGCTGAGGCTCGAAGGCCGCGGCCGTCTCCAGGCCGGCGCCATCGCCGACGTCGTGCTCTTCAATCCCGCGAGCATCGTCGATCGATCGACCTTCAGCGATCCAGCGGTGCTGCCGGTGGGCATGGCGAAGGTCTTCGTCGGCGGCGAGCTGGTGTGGGATGGCGGCAAGCCGACGACTGCGAGGCCCGGCAAGGTGTTGATGTCGGGACACGCGCCGGCGGAAACCGACCCCGGGCCTTACCGCCTGGTGGCGAACTGGGGCACGTTACCGGCCGGCATGCAGTTCGGCGAAGTGCCCGGCATGACGATCGATTCCGCGGGTCGCGTGCTGGCGTTCACGCGCGCCGAGCCGCCGGTGATCGAGTTCGACGCCGCGGGCAAGGTCCTCAAAGCGTGGGGCGAGAAGATGTTCGTCTGGCCGCACGGCATCCGCATCGACCGCAATGGATTTCTCTGGATCACCGATGGCCGCGCCCGCAACGGCATCGGCCAGCAGGTGTTCAAGTTCACACGCGACGGGCAGCTGGTGATGACGCTCGGCAAGAAAGGCGTGTCGGGCGATGGCCCCGACACGTTCAACAGCCCGACCGACGTCGCCGTCGCTCCCAACGGCGACATCTTCGTGTCCGACGGCCACGTCAACTCCCGCATCGTCAAATTCAACAAGGACGGCGTGTTCATCAAGGCCTGGGGCAAGCGGGGAGACCGCCCCGGCGAGTTCAACGTGCCGCACACCCTCTTTTTCGACTCACGCGGCCGGCTGCTGGTCGGCGATCGCTCGAACCGGCGCATTCAGATCTTCGACCAGGACGGAACGTTCGTCGATCAGTGGACGCAGTTCGGGTCGCCGAGCGGCATCTTCATCGCGCCGGACGACACCCTCTACGTCGTCGACTACAACGACAAGATGGCGTTGTTTGTCGGCAGTGCGCGGGACGGGTCGATCCGCGCCCGAAGCGAGCAGGTGCTCGCCGAAGGCGTTGCCGTGGACGCTCAGGGAGCCATCTATGTTGGCGAGACGGTGACCGGCCACCTCGGCGATACGATCACCGGACACACGGTGAAGAAGCTGATCCGTAAATGACGTATTTTAATGCAAAATAAGTTATCTCGCATTAATACGATACGCTTTTTTACGTCACAATTCTGATATTTGTATGAATTTAGGCGTTTTTGCGCCTGTTTCCTCGGATCTCAGCCGTTGGCCAGCGTCTTGTAAGCTCGGCTAGCCGGAGAGACCCGATGGAAATCAACGATGTGCAGCGGATGGCAGACTCGGTTCTTCGCGAGTACGGCGTGCCGATGAGGGTCGCGACCATCTCGCCGGTCGCCGCGGGCTGGACGGTCGCGTTCACCAGCCGCTATCCCGGATCCCCTTCGGTGGAAGTGAGGCTCGGCTGCGACAAGAGCTCCGTGCATCACGTGCGCGAATCGTTGAAGCGCGGCCTGTCGGTCTGCGACTAGATCGTTTTCGCCTGCACTACTTCGGCAGATCGAACCGCACTTCGAGGTAGGTAATCGACCCTTCCAGATCCTTGTACCAATGCGGCGTGCCCGCGGGCACGAGGATCACATCGCCCTTCGCCACGCGCCGGCTGACGCCGCCTTCGATCGTCGCCGTTCCCGCCCGCCCGTCAGCGTTCGCCGGCCGGACCATCGTTCCCCCAGTTACGAATGTTGCGGCGCCTTCGATGATGTGGTGCACCTCGGTGCCGTCGGGATGGGCGATCGCGCCCTGTCCGCTCGTGCGCCGGACGATGTTGATGCGGTAATGATCGGCGAGCTTCACCGGGGCGGTGTGCATGGCGGGCGCCGCTTTTTCCGCTTCCTTCAGCGTCGCCATCAACGCCTGTTCGGTCATGTAGGTGGCGGGCGCCGGCGGCGGCGCCGGCGCCTGCGCCGCCGACAACATCGCCACGACCGCGACCGCCACGATTCTCATTTCTGCGTCTTCCCCTTCTGCTGATCCTCGTAACGCGCGCCCTTCAGCACGCCCTCCAGCCCGTAGTTGCTCTCGTGGCACGCGTACTCGTAAATCAACTCGTCGGTCCGGGTCATCGGAATCGACGCGCTCCATTTGCCCGTCCACGTCGCCGGATCGTCGACGGTGAACTCGTAGCGCAGCGTGTCCTTGTCGATGCGCGTGAAGCGCTCGACCAGGTGCATGTTCGCACTGGCGCCCCGGAAACCGGCCTCCTGCGAAAAGTTCGTCGTGTCCACCACCAGCGTGTCGCCCTCCCACCGGCCCACCGAGTCTCCCGTCAGCGAGCGGATGTTCTTCGGTGCGTGCGGCCGGCCGTTCAGCGGCACGATCCGCGCGCTGTGGATCATCTCGTTGAGGATCACCACGTGGTCGCGCGTTTGCACCAGCTGCATGTTGTTGTTGTAGGCGCTCGGGATCATCGGCGGTCCAGAGTTGAACCCGATCACGCATCGTTCGGCGAGCGGGCGCTCCTCCGGGTTGTCGTACTTGCCGCGGCGGGCGGCAGCGCGCTGCTGCGCCTCGGCGGTGAGCGGTGGGACCCGGCCGTCCGGCGGATCGACGACCAGCGACGTCTGCTTCGCGACGCGCTTGCCGAAGTCCCACCAAAAATCGTTGTAGGCCCGCTCGACGTCGGCGGCGGCGCCGCCGCCGCGGTTGTCCTTGTTGCCGCTCTCGATCCGCTGCTGCGCGAACTCCTCCGCCTCTTCGTCGCTCAGCGAGCTCTTGCCGGCGAAGTTGCCCGGTCGCTCAAACGGCGTGAGCTGGGCGAAATCCCAGGTGCCCTGAAGGTCGGGGTGGCCGTCCGGCGCGCGCGGAATGGCCGGCTTGGAGGTTTGCGCGGAGCCCGAGACCGCGGAGATCAGGAAGAGCCCGAGGAAAACGGAACGCATACAGCCGCTCCTTTCGTCGTGGGGCGATTATAATCGCCGCCTGGAGGCCGGAATGAGAATTCACGCGTTCGGGCTTGTCCTCGGAGCGCTGACGGCGACCACGGCGTCGGCTCAGCCGGCGCCGGCCCAGGTGACGTTCACCAGGGACGTCGCGCCGATCTTCCAGAAGTCCTGTCAAAACTGCCACCGGCCAGGCTCCATCGCGCCGATGTCGCTCCTCACCTACGAAGATGCGCGCCCCTGGGCGCGCTCCATCAAACAGCGCGTCGAGGCGCGGCAGATGCCGCCGTGGCACGTCGATCGGACCGTCGGCATCCGCCAGTTCAAGGACGATCCTTCGTTGACCGACCGCGAGATCGAGACGCTGTCGGCCTGGGCCGCAGCCGGCGCGCCGCGCGGCAACCCGGCCGACCTGCCGCCGCCGCGCCAGTTCGATGACGCCGACCGCTGGCACATCGGCAAGCCCGATCTGATCGTGCCGATGCCGAAGGTGTTCACGGTCAAGACCGAGGCCGCCGACTGGTGGGGCATCTTCGAGGCGGACTCCGGCCTGACCGAGGACCGTTACATCAAGGCGGTCGAGGCGAAGCCGTCTCCCGGCGCGCGCCGCGTCGTGCACCACTCCGTCGAGACGCTGGTCTACGACGATGGCACCAGCGGCGGCGGGACGTTGGTGGAGTACGCCGTCGGCAAGAACGGCGACGTCTTCCCGGAGGGATCCGGCAAGCTGATGAAGGCCGGCGCGAAGGTCCGCTTCAACATGCACTATCACGCGATCGGCGAGCCGGTCACCGACCGAACGGAGGTCGGCATCGTGTTCTACCCCAAGGGCGTCGTGCCGAAGCACGTGATCACGACCATCCTCTCGCCGAACCAGGACGACCTCGACATTCCGGCGGGCGCCGACAACGTGCGCAGCGACGCGTACTTCAAGATGGAGAAGCCGTCGCACCTGGTCGGCTTCATGCCGCACATGCACAACCGCGGCAAGCGCCAGTGCCTCGAAGCCATCTATCCCGACATGCGGGTCGAGCAGTTGAACTGCGTCAACTACGACTTCAACTGGCAGATCGTCTACAACTACGCGGACTCGGTGGCGCCGCTGCTGCCGGCGGGGACGATCATGCACGTCATCAGCTGGCACGACAACTCGGCGGCCAACAAGTACAACCCGGATCCGAGAAACTGGGTAGGCTTCGGCAACCGCACCACCGACGACATGTCGCGGCACTGGCTGACCTTCTACACGATGACCGACGACGAGTTCAAAGCCGAGGTCGCCGCGCGCAACGCGTTGAAGGTCAAGAGCACCAGCCAGCCGTGAACGGCCACGATCGGAAGGAACCGCGGAGACCGCTGAGATCGCAGAAAAATATTTTGATCTTCTCTGCGTTCTTTGCGCTCTCCGCGGTTTCTTCTTTGTCGTCTCAGGTGCGCTACGCCACCGGCCAGGACGTCGTGCCGGTGTTCGAAGGCTGGGAGCGCAACGCCGACGGCAGCTTCAACATGGTCTTCGGCTACATGAACCGCAACTACGAGGAACAGGTCGACGTGCCGGTCGGGCCGGACAACGCGCTCGAGCCGGGCGGTGTCGACCAGGGGCAGCCGGCGCACTTCTACCCCCGCCGGCAGCAATACGTCTTTACCGTCCGCGTGCCGAAGGACTGGGGCAAGAAGGATCTCGTCTGGACTCTGACCAGCCACGGAAAGACGGAGAAGGCGTACGGCTCGCTCATGCCGGTCTGGGAGATCGACGCCGGGACCTATCAGCAGAATCGCGGCGGTCCGGGCGAGCTGGGCGAGTCCGACGATCCGCCGTCGATCAAAGTCGAGGGCGCGCCGATGCGATCCGTCGCCGCCGGCGCCGCCCTCACGCTCGATGCGTTCGTCACCGACGATGGCCGCCCGACGGCACGTCCGAGCCAGAGCGGCTCGAACGCGCGGGTCGAAGGTCCGCTGATGCAGGCGATGGTGCGGCTCGATCGCGGCGTGCGGCTCGGCGTCGTCTGGGTCGTCTACCGTGGCGACGCGACGCACGTCACGTTCGAACCGCGAAAGATTCCAGTCACCGACGGCAAGGCCTCCACCACCGTCAGGTTCAGCGCACCCGGGACCTACGTGCTGCGCGCGTACGCGGACGACGGGATTCTGGTGGCGGCGAAAGATGTGACGGTGACGGTGACCGCCGGTCAGGCGCGCTGACACGGTCGCTGTCCGCGGCCGCCGCCGGGTCGTCTCTACCCGTTTTTCGCGGGATTGGTCTTCGATGCCCGCCGGCGAGTCGGTGGTTTTCGACCCAGGTGTTCATCGAGCAGCGAAAACCGCGCGAGCATGTCCTCGTGCAGCATCCGCATCTGCGCGCGTGTCTCGTCGTTTAATTCGCGCATCTCCTGCCTGAGCGCTGAACGGGTAGCAGAAAACTCGCCACGGGCCTCGACTCGGAATTGAGAAAACTCCGACTCAAGGCTCGCGACGCGGTCATCGAGACGCCCGACTCGCTGAACGAGACGCCCGACACGGTCATCAAGACGGCCGACG
>Ga0070665_100001924_pt1 | contig 23428 bp, 17 predicted proteins | sample KBSS13metaG_FD_65862 | JGI IMG/M metagenome (GOLD analysis project Ga0070665, IMG submission 65862) | Switchgrass rhizosphere microbial communities from Kellogg Biological Station, Michigan, USA - KBS S1-3 metaG | ecosystem: Host-associated > Plants > Roots > Rhizosphere > Soil ... | reverse complement strand
ACCAGGATGCCCAGCAGCAGCGCCAGCACGAGCACGGCGAAGAACCGCGTCGCGCTTTCGAACAGCACATCCTGCCAGCGGCCTGCGGCCGCGTGCTGTTCCTGCGGAGGAGGCTCGCGCTCGCTGTCGCGCGCCGCGCGCTCGGTCATCGGAAGGGGAAAAGTCGCGGTGGCTTGCGAGGCCGTCATCATAGCGTCCTCAAAAAAAGGCCGGCCACGAAGGCGCTTCGTGGCCGGCGGATAGGATCGAAGGCTGACGTTGCGACGTTACGGCGGTGCCCGGTCAATTCCAGATCGGCTTTCCGGAGGCGTCCTTGACCTGCGCCTTCCAGGCGACGGCAATCTCCTTGGTCACCGTGTCCGGCAGCGAGACGTAGTCGAGATCACCCGCCATCGCCTGGCCGTTCTTGAACGCCCAGTCGAAGAACTTCATGACCTCTGCGGCATTCTGCGGCTTGTCCTGCTTCGCCTGCAATAGGATGAAGCTCGCACCGGTGATCGGCCAGCTCGTCTTGCCGGGCTGGTTGGTGAGAATCTGGTAGAAGCCGGGCACGCTCTTCCAGTCGGCATAGGCGGCTGCCGCCTGGAACGTCGCATCGTCGGGCTGCACGAACTGGCCGTCCTTGTTCTGCACCGACGCGTAGCTCATCTTGTTGCGCTTGGCGTAAGCGTACTCGACGTAACCGATCGAGCCCTTGATCCGTTGCACGTACGCGGCTACACCCTCGTTGCCCTTGCCACCCACTCCTTCCGGCCACGCCACCGCGGTGCTTGAGCCGACCTTGCTCTTCCACTCGTCACTGACCTTGGACAGGTAATCGGTCCAGATGAACGTGGTACCCGAGCCGTCCGACCGGCGAACGACCGTGATCGGATCGGCCGCCAGCTTCACGCCGGGATTGAGATCGACGATGGCCTTGTCGTTCCACGCCTTGATCTTGCCGAGATAGATATCGGCGAGGACGGGGCCAGTGAACTTGAGCGCACCGGGGGCTACCCCTTCGATGTTCACGACCGGGACGACGCCGCCGATGATCGCGGGAAATTGCATCAGTCCCGCGGACTGCAGGTCTTCCGGCTTGAGCGGCATGTCGGAAGCGCCGAAATCGACGGTCTTCGCCTTGATCTGCGCGATGCCGCCCCCAGACCCGATCGACTGGTAGTTCATGCCGACGCCGGTCTTGGCCTTGTACGCCTCGGCCCACTTGGCGTAGACCGGATACGGAAACGTGGCGCCGGCGCCGGTAATGTCGGCCGCCGACGCCGTACCGGCGGCACCGAGGGTGAGTACGGCGGCGGCAAGGAACAGGGCGGAGTTTGTGGTTTTGCGCATGATGAAGTCTCGTGTTCGAGCGATGCGCCATTGTCCGTTTCGCATGTGACAGGCTCGTGACAACGCTGCTTCATCGCTTTCGCCGCCGGGTATTTGCGCGGAACGCAATCGGGAGGATCATAGGCACGAGCGTTCGGGCTCACCGCCGCCGGAGCGGCATCTCCGGTGTCAACTGAGACGGAGATCGTCATGCAAGCAAAGTCCATCGTCCGCGCGGCGATTGTCCTGGCCGCTTTCGCAACCGGGGCGGCATTCGCCTCCAATGCCTCCGCAGCATCGGAACCCATCGTCATCGCGCAGGCCACGATGGCGGTGACCACCTCAGGAACGTCGGCAAACCTCGTGACGTATCCGTCGATCGAGGCCGGCGTGCGCGCCGCCGCTATCGAAGGCCCGGTGGCACTTCGCCGCTACGTCACCCGGACCCGGATGATCTACGCCTGGAACTACGACGATTTCGCGCTGCAATAGCACGGCGGCTTCCTCCTGCGCCGCGGTTTCGCCTACTGCGGCGAAGCCGCGGCGCAGGACGGACAACTTAAGTCGTCACCGCTACGCGGTGGCGGTCGATCCAGTAGGCCCACGCGACCAGCAGCCAGCCGGCCAGCGCGCTCAGCGCGAGCGTTCGCACATCCGGCGGCGGCGGCCCGAGCACCGCCATCAGGTAGAGCACGATCAGCGTCGCCACGAACACCCACCACAGCCACGTTCCCATCCGGTCGCGGGCACGCGTGACTCGCGCGTAGATCCATACGCCACCGCCGAAGAGCAGGAACTCGGCGGCCAGCGTGGCCGGCAGCGAATTCCAGAGGCCCGCGCCCACGACCGGACCGCCAGGCCACGTCGGCATGTCGGGGCGATGCGACGCGGCGTCCAGCACCCAGTGCGAGAGCACCAGTACCGCGAGCCAGCATGCGCCGCGAAGATCGCGCCGCAGGAACGCGTAGACGCCCGCGACGAGCACGGCCCACGCCACCAATGCCAGCAGGCTGTGCGTGTACGGATAGTGCGTGAAATCGAGCGGTGTCACGACGGTCGCGCCGGGCGCGATGCGTACCTGCTCGATCCCCGCCAGCAACAGGAAAGGGCATATGAAGTCGGCAAGCTGTGCCGCAAGGAGCAGCGTGCCCAGCGATGGATTTGGCGCGACTTTCTTCGCCCCAAACGCAACGCCAAAGTGCCCGAGAAACATGTCCCTCCCCGCGCTCGACAGCGTCCCGCCACGGCGAAAGCGCAGAACCGATGCAACTCAAGTTCTGATTTCAGGTGCGCGCGTCCCCATGAAACAGACGCACTGTGTGGCGCGCCTCCGCGAAGAACAGCCATCGCTCCGCCAGCAGCCCGCCGATGCACGCAATGGCCACGACGACCGCGACTGCGGAGTCGCGCGGTCCCAGGACCAGCCATGCCAGCGGTATGGCCATTGCGAAAATCCAGAACGCCGCGCGCAGCATTCCGCGGCGGCGACGCGCCAGAGCGAAGCCGAACTCGTCGGTAAGAAATGTCCCGTGCGTGTGACCGGTATCCAGAAGCCGGGCGCGCATCACCGTTGCGCCGCCGCCAGGAGCCGGCCGGCTGCCGGGTGGGCCAACGCCGTGCGACACGCCGAGCGCCTGCTCCATCGTGATCGACCCCGCTTCGCCGTCGATCGTGCGCCAGTACATCAGCTTGACGATCGCTGCCGCGACTCCGAGCGTGAGGAGCGCGAGCGGGATGCCGTCGATTCCGGTACCCGCAGCGAACCTCAGGCAGCGGGCGATAACCGCGCCGGACCAGACGCCCAGCACGACGTAAGTCGCAGGCGTCCAGCAGGTGTGCCATTGACGGATCGGCTTCAGGCTCGCGTAGATCATCGCGGTGCAGACGAGGACCGTGACGGCGAGCACAAGCACGACGAGCGCAGCCGCCCAGCGAAGCGCGCCGCGGCCGTCCACGACGAGCAGCGCCGTGTAGACGAGCGCAACGACCAGGAAAGCGACGGCGAACACCGCCTCGCGGGAGAGCCAGGACGAGCGAAAGCGGGTGAACGAACGCCACGCGTTTTTCTTGTTCGCGAGATGAAGCGTCGATGCGCACAGGCCGGCGACCACCAAAACGTAGGCGACGAGCGCGGCGCGCGCCATGGAGACCGGCTGCATCCCCGCGCTTTCCGTTCCCCTCAGCAGGGTAAATAGATCGAACGCGGCAAGCCATGCGAAAAGACCGAGGCCGGCCCCCGAGGCCACCGTGAAGAAGATCACCGACAGCGCGGGCTTCATCTCGGCTACCGGACAGCGAAGCGCTTCGCCGCATCGATCAGTCGCTGCAGCGCGCCCGCGCCGCCTGCGCTGTCGCGATCCGGTGCGATCGCCTTGCGCGCAACCTCAGGCGGATCGCGTGGCGGCAGGTAGCGATTGACCGGCTGGTAGCCCAGTTCCTCGAGCAGGCCGAATCCGCCGCGATCGGCACTCATGCGCGACACCGCGGAGCCGGGATCATCGAAATCGCCGAAGAATCGCGCATGCGCGGGACACGCGAGTACGCAGGCGGGCTGTCGTTCGGCTTCAGGCAGCTCGTCGTTGTGGATGCGGTCGACGCAAAGCGTGCACTTTTTCATAGTGCCCGACGCGCGATCGAGCTCGCGCGCGCCGTACGGGCAGGCCCACGCACACAGGTTGCAGCCCATGCACTTGTCCTGATCCACCAGCACGATGCCGTCTTCGCGCTTGTACGACGCGCCCGTGGGACATACGGTCACGCAAGCGGCATCGGCGCAGTGCAGGCACGACATCGGGAAGTTCACCGTCTTGCTCGCCGGATACTCGCCGACTTCGAAGTGACGAACGCGATTGAACCAGACGCCGGAGGGCTCGGCGCCATAAGGTTCGTAATCCGAAAGCGGTCCGCTGATCGCCGACGCGCCGTTCCATTCCTTGCACGCGGTGGCGCAGGCATGACAGCCGACGCATGTGTCGAGGTCGATGACGAGGCCGAGCTTCATTTCGCCCCCGCGTTCCAGCGAAGCATGTCCGCGCGCGCGGTGGCCTCGTGCGGCAACGGCCCCGTCGCGGCGAAAACCGGCCACACGCCGGTCTCGCCCGGCGCGGCCTTGGTGATCTTCACGCGGAGGTCGAACCACGCCGCCTGCCCGGTGACCGGATCGGAATTGGTGAGCCGCCGCTCGTCGTCCGACCCCGTCGGCAGAAGCTCGGAGATCAGGTGATTGAGGAGGAAGCCGGCAGTGGACTCCGATGCGTCGGCCGCGAGCCCCCAGGCGCCGGCCTGCTTGCCGACCGCGTTCCACGTCCAGACCGTGTGCGGCTCGACGCCTTCCATCGTCCGGATCTGGCAGCGGATTCGGCCGTGGTGCGACGCGACCCACACCCAGTCGTCATCGGCCAGCCCCAGCGCATGCGCAGCGCCACGATTCATGTAGAGGCGGTTGGCCGAGAGAATTTGCCGCAGCCATGCATTCTGCGAATCCCACGAGTGGTACATCATCATCGGCCGCTGCGTGATGGCGTGGAACGGATATTCGTCGCGCGGGATGCGCGCGCCTTCGAGCGGCGCGTACCAGAACGGCAGCGGATCGAAATAGCGCACGAGTCGCTCCCGATCGATTGCGTTCCGCGGCTGCGGTCCCGGATAGTCGCCGCGGCCGGCGAGGCGGAATTTCTGCAGCGGCTCCGAATAGATCTGCATGATGACGGGTACCGGCGGCGTGCCGAAGAGGGCGTGCTTTTCGGCGAATTCGAGGTAGTCCTTGTTCGCATACCGGTAATACCGCATGTTCTCGGGGAACTGGTACGAGAAGTACGATTGATGCTCGATGTAGGTTTCCCACTGCTTCGGATTGGGCGCGCCGCGAAGATGCGATTCGCCGTTTTCGCCGCGCCATCCGGCGAGAAACCCGATGCCCGGCAGCTTTTCGTAGTTGACGATGAAATCGCGGTAGCTCGCGAACTTGCGCGTGCCATCGGGCAGCGTGAACGCCGGAAACTTGAGGCGCGACGCGAGCTCGACCAGCACGTCCTGCCACGGGCGCACGTCGCGGCCGGTCGCGACGATCGGATGCCGGATGGCATCGGCGGCGGTATCCGCCTCCGAGATCGGGCGATCGAGAAGCGAAATCGCATCGTAGCGCTCGAGATAGGTGGTGTCGGGCAGCACCAGGTCCGCGAAGTTGACCGTCTCCGAGTGGAATGCGTCGACGACGACGATGAACGGTATCGCATACGCGCCCGCGGCATCCTTGCGCTTCAGCATCTCGCGCACGCCGCTGGTGTTCATGGACGAATTCCACGCCATGTTCGCCATGAAAAGAAGCAGCGTGTCGATGGGATAAGGATCGTGGTTGGCCGCGTTCGTGATGACCATGTGCATCATCCCGTGCGCCGACAACGGCGATTCCCATGAATACGCGCGGTCGATCCGTAACGGCCGCCCCTCGGCATCGATGACCAGGTCTTCAGGCCGCGTGGGATTGCCGTTCGGCATGCGCTTCAGCGGCGTGTTCGGCGCGAAGATCACCGCCGGATCGTTCTCGGGCAGCGAGCGCAGCGGAATCCGGCGCGGATACGGCGTGCGCGCACGGAAGTTGCCGGGGCCGTCGAGCGCGCCCAGCAGCATCTGGATCAGGTGCAGCGCGCGACACGTCTGGAAGCCGTTCGAATGCGCGGAGATGCCGCGCATGGCGTACATCGCGACCGGACGCCCGATGACGCGGTCGTGCGTGCGTCCCCACATGTCGGTCCAGCGAATCGGCAGCTCGATGGTTTCCTTGAATGCAACATGCGCCATGTCGCGCGCAATGTTCCGGATCTGGTCGGCAGGCACGCCACACTCGGCGGCAACCGTTTCGGGCGCATAGCGCACATCGAGGTAGCGCTCCGCGGCGAGCGACAGCACCGTGCGCACGGCGCGTCCGTCCGCGAGCGTGTACGCGCCGAAGAGCGAGGGACGTATGTCGGCCCCCATGCTGTTGACGAAGGCATTGCTGCGCTCATCATGAACGAGGGGATTGCCGTCGGCATCGCGCGCGAAAAGGCCATCTTCGGGCGTGCCCGGCGCGTCGATCACGAGCCACGGCGCATTGGTGTAGCGCGACAAGGATTCGAAATCGATCGTGCCATCCGAGAGCAGCACGTGCACGATCGCGAGCGCCAGCAGGCCGTCGGTTCCGGGCCGGATGGGCACCCACTCGTCTGCGATGGCCGAATAGCCCGTGCGAACCGGATTGACCGACACGAATTTCGCGCCGTGACGCTTCAGTTTCTCGAGGCCGATCTTGATCGGGTTTGACGAGTGATCCTCGGCGACACCCCACAGGACGAAATACTTTGCATGATCCCAGTCGGGCGCGCCGAATTCCCAGAACGAATAGCCGATGGTGTAGAGGCCGGCCACGGCCATGTTCACCGAGCAGAAGCCGCCGTGCGCGGACCAGTTGGGCGTGCCGAACTGCTGCGCCCACATGCCGGACAGCGCCTGCATCTGGTCCCGGCCGGTGAAGAACGCGAGCTCGGTCGGATTGGTGGAGCGGATCTTCGCGAGTCGCGCGGTCAGCATGTCGAGTGCCTGATCCCACTCGATCTCGTCGAACTCGCCGCTGCCGCGCTCGCTGCCGGGCTTGCGCAAGAGCGGCTTCCTGAGCTTGGCCGGCGACTCCTGCTTCATGATGCCGGCCGAGCCCTTGGCGCACAGCACGCCGCCGTTCACGGGGTGGTCGGGGTTGCCCTGGATGAAGCGGATGCGCTCGTTCTCGACGGTGACCTTGATGCCGCAGCGGCAGGCACACATGTAGCAGGTCGAATATTCGACGCGCCGGAAGGTGACCGGCGACTGTGGCAGCGGACGATTCTCGGCCGGCACCTTCATGCGAAATACTCGCGCAGCTTGAGCCGTTGCACCTTGCCCGACGGCCCCTTGGGCAGCTCGTCGACGAAGCGCAGGTAGCGCGGCGTCTTGTAGCGGCCGAGCGCACGCTCGCAATGCGCGCGGAGATCGGCCTCGGAGAGCGTGCACGCCGGCTTGATCACGACGCAGGCCATGATTTCCTGGCCATAGTTCGCGTCGGGCACGCCCACGGCGGCGCCTTCGAGCACAGCCGGATGCAGCAGCAGCACCTCGTCGATCTCGCGCGGTGCGATGTTCTCGCCTCCCTTGATGATCAGCTCCTTCAAGCGTCCCGTCACAAAATAAAAGCCGTCTTCGTCCCGGTGACCCAGATCGCCGGTCGCGAGCCAGTCACCGTGGCGGAATGCGGCTGCGGTTTCTTCCGGCGCGCGGTAATAGCCGCTCATCACGTTGGCGCCCCGAACCTCGATTTCCCCTCGCTCGCCCGCGCGCAGAACGGTGCCGTCCGGCGCCACCACGCGCGCTTCCACGCCCAGTGCCCGTCCGGCGCTCCCGAGCTTCCGGGCCGCCGGATCGAGCGGGTTTGCGAACGCCACCGATGCGCACTCGGTCAGCCCCATCGCTTCGAGCACGGATACGCCGAAGCGCGCTTCGAAGGCCCGGTGCTGCTCGGGCGGCAACGGTGCCGACGCCGAGCGCGCAAATCGAACGTGCCGCGCAGCCTCCGCCTGCGCGGGCGTGAGCGCAGGACCCGACAGCAGGTACGCGACAATGGTCGGCACCAGGTTGAGCCACGTCGGCCGATAACGCTCCACCAGCGGCCACCATTGCGACACGCTGAATCGTCGCGGCATGACAATGCTGCCACCGGAGAAGAGCGGACTCAAGGTCGCGATGCACTGGCCGTTGATGTGATAGAGCGGCAGCGACGATAGCACCCGGTCCTCCGCGCTCAGCCGATGCGCCTCGCATACCGCGCGCGCCGCGTGGATCATGTTGGCGTGCGAGAGTTGCACGCCTTTGGGAATTCCGGTAGTGCCGGAGGTGTACATCAGCATCGCCGGCGAGTCCGGCGTCACCGGCGGGAGTGCCGGCGCCGCATTGTCGCTGCAGGCAAAACCATCCACCGATACGACACGAATGCGTGTCGAAGCGTTCGTCCGCGCAACGGCTGCACGGAGGCGCGATTCGAATTCCGGCGCGCAGAAAACGATGACGGGCGCCGCATGGCGCAGCATGTGGTCGAGATGGGAATCCTGCGCCAGCAGGTTGATGGGAGCGACCACGTACCCGCCGTACATCGCGCTCACGAAAATGGTCGCGGCGGCCACGCCGTTGCCCAGCATGAAAGCGACGATCGCGCCGGGCGCGACGCCGTCCGCCGCCAGTTCGCCGGCGAAGCTCAGCGCGCGCTGGCGCAGGCCGCCGTAGGGAATCGTGATCTCCGGCTCGGGCGCAATCAGGAACGTCGCGGCCGGAGCGCGGGCTGCGTTGGCGTCGACGATCTCGCGCACGGTCGTCATCGCGAATGCAGGATCGCGCCGGTGCGCGAAGGGCGGGCGCTCATCGCTCGCGCCGCGGATCAAGCGAGCCCGTGGCGGCGCCGGTAATCGCCGAAGAGCTCGTCGTCCGTGGGCTCGTGCACGCGCGCGGCGGGCAGGGGATGAACGACGCGCGTGATGTTGAGGAAGTGACGATAGTTGAGGTTGTCGGAAATGCTGTTGCCGCCCCAGCTGCCGCAGCCCATCGACAGCGAGAATGGCAGCGCATTGTCGAAGCTGCCGCCGGTCGCGAAGCAATGGGCCTGGTTGACGATCACGCGGCACACCGGCAGCGTGTGCCCGAGCGCCGCGGCGCGGGACGCGTCGCGCGAATGCAGGCCGATCGAATGCCCCGCGCCCTGGTAGCGCAGGATCTGGTCCGCCAACGCGGCTGCAGCCGCGAAGTCCGGCGCGCGATAGAACGCGAGAACGGGCGACAGCTTTTCGCCCGAGAGAGGATGCTCGCGGCCGACGCCCTTGGCCTTGACGAGGAGAAACCGTGCCTGGTCGAGCGCGGGCCGTATCAGCCCGGCATACGCTGCGATGGCCGACGCCGCCTTGGCCGTCACCGACGGCGCCAGCTTGCCCTCGTCGAACATCGCCTCCTCGAGACGGATCGCCTCCTCGAAGTCGAGCAGAACGCCGCCCTCGCCTACCAGCGCATCCACGAGTCTGTCGGCGATGACGTCGACCGCGATCACGCTGTTCTCCGAGGAACAGCTCGTGGCGTTGTCGAACGTCTTGGAACGCGCGATCAGCGACGCCGCGGACGCGATGTCTGCCGTCTCGTCGACGATGACGGCGACGTTGCCGGCGCCGACGCCGATGGCCGGCGTTCCGCTCGAATAGGCGGCGCGCACGTTGGTCTGCGAGCCGGTGGCGACCACCAGATCCGCCTGCCGCATCAGCGCATACGTCGCATCGCGGGAGACCGGCATCGGCAGCGCCTGCACGAGGTCGCGCGGCGCGCCGACGCGGTCGAGCGCCTCGTGCATGTACTCGAGAAGGAGTGCAAGCGTGCCGGCGCCCTTCGGCGAGGGGGCGACTACGATCGCGTTGCGTCCCTTGAGCGCATTGATGATGTTGTTCGCCGGTGTCGCCGCCGGATTGGTGGAGGGTGTGATCGCGGCGACGACCCCGATCGGTCGGGCGATCTCGGTAATGCCGTTGTCCCGGTCTTCGCTGATCACACCCACGGATTTGGCGCCGCGGAGATCGCGCAGGAGGCCCATCGTCTTGCGCCGGTTCTTGACGATCTTGTCGGCGACGTTGCCGAGGCCGGTATCGGCGACCGCGCGCTCGGCCAGTGCCTGGTTGTGCGCGGGCTCGACGATGGCCCATCCCGCCGCGGTGACAAGCTCGTCGACCTGCGGCTGCGTCCAGCCGTCGATCGCGCGTTGCGCGACGCGGGCACGCGCAACGAGCGCCGCCACGAGCTTCGACGACTCGTCCGACACTGCGCTCCCGCTCTGTTCGCGCGCCGTCATTCCGGCGTGATCTTGGCTTCGCGTATCACGTAGTCCCACTTCTTCAACTCGTCGCGTATCAGCGCCTCGAACTCGGCCGGCGTACTGGACGCAGCCTCCGCACCCTGCACCATCAGCTTTTCTCGCACGTCCGGACGATTCAGCACCTCGACCATCGCGCCGTTCAGGCGCGTGACGACCGCCGGCGGCGTTTTCGCCGGCACCAGCGCGCCGTACCAGGAGTTCACGACGCAGTCCACGCCCTGCTCCGCAATGGTCGGGATGTCCGGCGCGGCGACGCTGCGCTTGTCGCTGGCGACGGCGATCGCGCGAAGCCGTCCCGCCTTTACGTATTGAAACGCGGCGGGCAGCGACACGAACAGGAGCTGCACCTGACCGCCCAGCGTGTCGGTCACGGCCGGGCCACCGCCCTTGTAAGGCACGTGAACGATATCGACGCCCGTCTTGAGCTTGAACAGCTCGCCCGCGATATGGCCCGGCGATCCGATTCCGACCGACGCGTAGTTGAGCTTGCCTGGCCGCGCCTTGGCGTAGGCGATGAGCTCCTGGATGTTGTTGATGGGAACGCTCGTATTGACGACCAGGATCTGAGGTATGTACGCCGCGAGGCTCACCGCAGCGAAATCCTTCTCCACGTCGAATGGCAGCTTGCCGTAGAGCTTGGGATTGATCGTGTGCGACGACAACGTGAACAGGACCGTGTAGCCGTCGGCGGTCGCCTTGGCCGCGAGGTCGGTGCCAAGGTTGCCCGCGGCGCCGCCCTTGTTGTCGACGATGATCGGCTGCCCGAGGAGCGTCGACAGCGGCTCGTTGACCACGCGCGCGACGATGTCGGTGCCGCCCGCCGGCGGATACGGCACGATCATGCGGATCGGCTTCGTCGGATAGCCCTGGGCGAAGGCACTCAAGGAAATGAGAAGGCTGAGCAGGCTCGCACGAGACAAAACCTTCAACAACTTCCGGTCACCCCCGCGAAAGCGGGATTCCATTTCTGGGGCGCGCCACGCAACAACAAAGCGGGTTCCCGCGTTCGCGGAGAGGAGGGCAGCATGCAAGGGGTTTGCGCCCCTCACGGCTTTGCCGCCGTCGACTTGTACTTGGCGAGATGCCGTGTCGGCAGCGCCAGGGCGTCGCGCCGGAAGGGATCGCCCAGCTCGCGAGTCACCATCATTTCGAGGATCGTCGTCTTGCCCTCCGATTGTGCCGCAGCCGCCGTCCGGAGCGCCGGGCCCACGTCGGAAAGCTTCTCGACCCGCTGCCCCTCGGCGCCCATCGCCTTAGCAACAGCCGCCCACGACGGCTGCTTGTCGAGATTCACGCCGACGAACCGGTTCTCGTAAAAGTCGACGTGGTTCTTCTTCTCGGCGCCCCATTGCTCGTTGTTGAACACGATCGCAGTGACCGGGATGTTCTCACGCACGCACGTCTGGATCTCGCCGAAGCTCATGCCCCAGGCGCCGTCGCCGACGTAGGCGATCGCCGGCCGGTCGGGCGCCGCCACCTTGGCACCGATGATGGTCGGAAACGCGTAGCCGCAATTGCCGAAGCTCATCGCCGCGAACATCGAGCGCGGCATGTCGAAGCGCAGGTAACTGTTCGACACCGAGCAGATATTGCCGATGTCGGTGGAGACCATCGCGTGCGCCGGCATCGCACGCTCGAGCTCGCGCAGCATCTGCCGCGGGTGCATCCGGCCCGAATCCTTCGCCACTTCGACCGACCACGCGTCCTTTTCGTGCGTCCAGCCGTCGAGCTCCGTTTCCCACGTACGCTTTTCCTGCGTGATCGACGCGAGGCGCGCGTCGCGATTCGCCGTGCACGCGAGCGACCGCCGCGCCAGCCGCGCGATGAGCGCGCGCGCAGCCGCGCCGGCGTCGCCGCAGATGCCGACCGAGATCGGCTTGACGAGACCCAGCATCTTCGGATCGGCATCGATCTGGATCACCTTCGCGTGCTTCGGCCAATAGTCGAGGCCGTGCTGCGGCAGCGTTCCGAACGGGCCAAGCCTCGTGCCGAGCGCCAGCACGACGTCCGCTTTCGCGATCAGCTTCATCGCGGCCTTAGAGCCCTGGTAGCCGAGCGAGCCGCACCACAGCGGATGCTTCGCGGGGAAGGCGTCGTTGTGAAGATAGCTGCACGCGACCGGCGCCTGCAGGAGGTCGGCCAGCGCCACGGCGTCCTTCTGCGCATTGCCCATCACCACGCCGCCGCCGGCCAGGATCACCGGGAACTCTGCCGACGCGAGCAGGTCGGCGGCGAGGTCCAGGCTCGCCTCGCCGCCCGCACCGCGCTCGATCGTGAGCGGCGGCGAAATCTCGCACTCGATGTCCCCGTAGAAGAAGTCGCGCGGAATGTTGAGCTGGGTGGGACCGAGCTCCAGGTGCGCGCGGTCGAACGCGCGTCCGGTCAGCTCGGCCATCCGCGCCTTGTTGTTGACGTGCGCCTGGTACTTGGTGATTTTGGAGAAGATCGGCAGCTGCTCGGTCTCCTGGAATCCGCCGAGACCCAGGGTCATCGATCCGGTCTCGGGCGTGATCACGACCACCGGCGAATGGGCCCAGTACGCCGCGGCGACCGACGTCACGAAGTTGGTGATTCCAGGCCCGTTCTGCGCGATGCATACCCCGTGGCGTCCCGACACGCGCGAATAGCCGTCGGCCATATGACCGCCGCCCTGCTCGTGCGCGACGGAAATGAAGCGGATGCCGGCAAGCGGAAACAGGTCGAGCGCGTCCATGTAGGCCGAGCCCACGATGCCGAACACGTTCGTGACGCCCTGGGCGACGAGCGTTTCGACGAAGGCCTCGGACGGCGTCATCTTCTGCCGTCCGATCACGGCGGCGGGCAACTCGACGGGCTTGTTCATGACGACTCCTTTGTGCAGCGCGACACGATAGGCGAACCGTGAAGTCTAACGCGGCCGTGTCCGATTCGCGAGTTCCCCCGCACGCCTCCCGCGCGCGCAGTAGACTATCGGGTTGGCGGCAATGCGGCGTGCGGGACGATAGCGCGCGCGGGCATTTCCGCGCGCGGGCGGCCGATGCCCGCGTCCAATTTCTCGGAGATTCCCATGGGCCATGCCGAACTCACGCTGCACGATCAACCGCAGGCTGCAGCCGTTTCGCTCGACGAATACTGGATGCCGTTCACGCCCAATCGCGAATTCAAGTCCGATCCGAGGATCGTCGTTCGCGGCGAAGGCATGCATTACTGGAGCGACCGCGGGGACAAGATCATCGACGCGTCCGCGGGACTGTTTTGCGTCGCGGCCGGACATGGGCGCAAGGAGATCGCGGACGCCGTGCACAGGCAGTTGCTGGAGCTTGATTTCGTGCCGCCGTTTCTGCGCGCCCACCCGAAGAGCTTCGAGCTCGCCTCACGCGTGGCCGAGCTGACGCCCGGCGATCTGAACCGGATCTTTTTCGTCAATTCCGGATCCGAATCCGTCGACACCGCAATGAAGGTCGCCCTCGCCTACCACCAGGCGAAGGGCCAGGGCGGGCGCACGATGTTCGTCTCGCGCGAGCGGGCCTACCACGGCGTCAACTTCGGCGGCGTGGCGCTCTCGGGGATCGTCAACAACCGGCGGAAGTTCGGCCCGACGCTGCCGGGCATCGCGCACATGCGCCATACGCATCTCAAGGAGAACTACTTCACGCAGGGCGAAGCCGAAAAGGGCGCCGACCTGGCCGAGGACCTCCTCCGCTTCGTCAATCTCTACGGGCCCGAAAATATCGCGGCGTGCTTCGTCGAGCCGATCGCCGGCTCGACCGGGTGCCTGGTGCCGCCCAAGGGCTACCTCAAGCGGCTGCGCGAGATCTGCGACGCGCACGGCATCCTGCTGGTCTTCGACGAAGTGATCACGGGCCTCGGCCGCACGGGCCACAACTTCGCGGCGCAGGCGTTCGGCGTCACGCCGGACATCATCACCATGGCGAAGGCCCTGACCAACGGAGCGCAGCCGATGGGCGCCGTCGCCATTTCCGAGCGCATCCACGACACGATCATGGGTGCGGCGCAGGAAGGCGCGATCGAGTTCTTCCACGGCTATACCTACTCGGGACATCCCGCATCCTGCGCGGCAGGCCTCGCGACCCTCGACATCTATCGCGCCGAAGGCCTGTTCGAGCGTGCGCGCGAGCTTTCCCCTTACTTCCAGGACGCGATCTTTTCGCTCAAGGACGCGCCGCACGTTGCCGATATCCGCGGCTACGGCATGTTCGCCGCGGTCGAGGTCGCAAGCGACGGCGTTCCCGGCCGCCGTGGCCACGCCTTCCAGAAAAAGCTGTTCGACAACGGCCTGCACCTCAAGACCACCGGCGATTCGGCGATCATCGCGCCCCCGCTCATCGCGGAGAAGACGCACGTCGACGAGATCGCCGACAAGCTACGCCGCACCCTCGCATCGCTTTGACACACTTGCCATCACTTCTCAAAAGGGAACGCATATGAAACGTCATCTCTCGCTCGTCCTTGCCGGCGTCGCGCTCGCGATCGTCGGTACCGGTGCCGCATGGTCGCAGACCAAGGAAGTGACGATCGGCTACCAGGACATGGTGGTGCCCTATCGTGCGGCCCAGGAAGCCAAGGAAATCGAGAAGGCGACTGGCTACAAGATCAACTGGAAGCAGTTCGGCGGCGGCGGCGAAGTCATCAAGGCGATGGCGTCGGGCGCAGTGCAGATCGGCGAAGTCGGCTCGGCAGGCATCGCCGCGGCGGTGTCGCGCGGCGAGCCCTACGAGCTCTTCTGGATTCTCGACGACATCGGCGACGCCGAGGCGCTGGTCGCCAAGAACGGCTCGGGCATCAACTCGGTGGCGGACCTAAAGGGCAAGAAGATTGCGATGCCCTTCAATTCCACGACACATTTCCACACCATGGTTGCGCTCGAGCAGGCAGGTGTGAATCCCGCCGACGTGCAGATTCTCAACATGCGGCCACCGGAGGTGCGCGCGGCCTGGCAGCGCGGCGACATCCAGGCGACCTGGATCTGGGATCCGGTGCTGGCCGAAGTGAAAAAGGACGGCAAGGTCATCGTCTCCTCCGGCAAGATCTCCGCGGACACGGGCAAGGCGACCTTCGACGGCTACATCGTCAACAAGGACTGGGCAAAGGCGAACCGCGACTTCATGGTCAAGTTCGTCAAGGTCCTGGCAGCCTCCGACGAGAACTACCGCGCGAACAAGGCCAAGTGGACCGCCGACGCCGCCGAAGTCAAGGCGGTCGCAAAATGGTCGGGCGCCAAGCCCGAGGACGTGCCGGCCGGCATGGCGCTCTATCGCTTCCCCACCCTGTCCGAGCAGTCGGGCAAGTGGCTGGGCGGCGGCAAGGACAGCACGGCGGCGAAAGCGCTGTCCGCCACGGCATCGTTCCAGCTCTCGCAGAAGCAGGTCGAGAAGACGCTTCCCGATTATTCGGCGGTAGTCAATCCGAGCTACGCGCAGGACGCGGCGAAATGACGCGGATATTCCGTCGCGGGCCGCGAAGCGGGTCATGACGGGAAACATCCGCGTCATCCCCGCGAAAGCGGGGATCCAATGAGAGCAGCTACGCAAAAATGGATTCCCGCTTTCGCGGGAATGACGGTCGCGGGGAAGAACCGTCCTCCGTGCAGCGGAACGAGAGCAAGCACGAAGGCTCACTGCCGAGAGGGTGGACACCCGGCGTGGTGATAGGTCCTTGAGCAAGCTCGAAGTCCGCCACCTCAGCGTCAATTACGCCGGCGAGGCAGGCCGCACGACGCTCGCGCTTGCGGACGTCAACCTGGGGCTCGACCCGGGTGATTTCGTAGTCGCGCTCGGCGCATCGGGTTGCGGCAAGACGACGCTGCTCTCCTGCATTGCCGGATTCATGCAGCCGTCGGAAGGCGAGATCATCCTGGACGGGCACGCCGTGGTCGGACCCGGCGCGGAGCGCGGGGTGGTGTTCCAGAAGCACGCGCTGATGCCGTGGCTCAACGTCATCGACAACGTCGAGTTCGGTCTTCGCATGCGCGGCGTGCCGAAAGCCGAGCGCCGCGCGATCGCGGAGGACAAGCTTCGCACCGTCGGCCTCGAAAAGTTTGCGCGCGCGCCGGTCTATCAGATCTCCGGCGGCATGCAGCAGCGCGTCGGCCTCGCGCGGGCGCTCGCGAGCGATCCCGAGGTGATGCTGATGGACGAGCCGCTCGGTGCGCTCGATGCGCTCACCCGCGAGCAGATCCAGGAGCTCATCCTCCATCTGTGGCACAAGACGCGGAAGATGTTTTTTTTCATCACCCATAGCGTCGAGGAAGCGCTTTTTCTCGCGACCGACCTGATCGTGATGACGCCGTCGCCCGGACGGATTGCGCACCGGTTCAAGCTGGATTTCGGCCGCCGCTTCGTCGAATGCGGGGATGCGCGTCGCGTGAAGGCCGATCCCGAATTCATCCGCATGCGCGAGGATGTGCTGCGCCTCATTCAATCGGCGCCCGAGTACCCCGAACTCGCGTTGGCCGCCCCGGGATGAGCACGCTCCCGGCTCCCGCAACGGAAACCACGCCGCGCGAGATGGCCGCGGGTGCCTCCGCGCCCTCGACCATGCGCACGATCAAGGGCTACCGCCTTCCCGGCGAGGGATCGAGCACTGCAATCAGCGTCGTCACGGTCATCGCGCTTTTCGCCCTTTGGTGGGTGGCGACGCATTTCGGCTGGATCCGCGATCTGTTCCTGCCGACGCCCGAGAAGATCATCACCAGCTTTTCCGACGCCTGGAAGGGCGACATCCAGGGCGGTCGCCCGCTGCTGGAGCATTTCTGGTGGAGCCTCTTCCGCGTGTTCGCCGCGTTCGCGCTCGCGTGCGTGACGGCAATTCCCGCGGGCATCGCCATGGGCGTGTCGCGAATCGCGCGGGGCATCTTCGATCCGCCGATCGAGTTCTACCGGCCGCTGCCTCCGCTCGCCTACCTGCCGCTGATCGTGATCTGGTTCGGGATCGAGGAGACCGCAAAGATCGTGCTCATCTACCTCGCCTGCTTCGCCCCGCTCGCGATGGCGGCGCGGGCAGGTGTGCGGAGCGTCATGATCGAGCAGATCAACGCCGCGTATTCGATGGGTGCGTCGCGGTGGCAGGTGATCTGGCATGTCGTGATCCCGGCCGCATTGCCCGAGATTCTCACCGGCATGCGCATCGCCATCGGCTTCGGATGGACGACCCTGGTGGCGGCCGAAATGGTAGCCGCCACGGCCGGTCTCGGCCAGATGGTGCTGAACGCGTCCAACTTCCTGCGCACCGACGTCGTGATCATGGGCATCGTCGTGATCGGCGTGGTCGCCTACCTCTTCGACCTCCTGATGCGCCGGGTCGAGCGCTGGCTCGTGCCCTGGAAAGGGCGCGTCTGAAGTCCGGGCGGACGTCGCATTCCCGTCGTCCCCCTGACCCGTCGAATGGCCCTTTCGTCGGGCTCGGGTTGACAACGCAAGGGCTGCTTGCCACGCTGGGCGCCGATGAACCACCATCCGCACATCCAGAAGCTCGTCCTGCGCGCACGCGCCATGCCGCCGCTCGCGGCGGCCATCGTCTATCCCTGCGACGCCGAGGCGCTGCAGCTTGCGCTGTCGGGTGAGTTCGCAGGGTATCTCGCGCCCACGCTGGTCGGGCCGGAAGAGCGCATTCGCGAGCTTGCGTCGAAGGCTGGCCTCAACGTGGGCCGCCTGCCATTTGTCGACACCCCCGACGACCCGCGTGCCGCGGGAGTGCGCGCTGCCGCGCTCGCTCGGGACGGCAAGGTGGCCGCGCTGGTGAAGGGCACGCTGGGCATCGAGGATCTGCTGGCCCCGGTTGCGGCACCCGATTCCGGACTCCGCACGGCCACGCGCCTTTCGCATGCGACATTTCTCGATCTGCCGGGACAGGAGCGCGGGCTCCTTCTCGCCGACGCGCACCTCAACGTCAATCCGCCGCTTGCCGCCAAGCGCGATATCGTGGTGAATACGATTCAGCTTGCCGCAGCACTGGGGATCGCCATCCCGAAGGTCGCGGTGCTGGCCGCGCTGGACGTCGCGTCGCCGGCGTTTCCGTCGACGACGGACGCGCAATCGCTCAAGCTGATGGCGGCGCAAGGCGTCATTGGCGGCGCGATCGTCGAAGGCCCCCTGACACCCGAGACGGCGCTTTCTGCCGAGGCGGCGCGCGCGGCCGGACTCAAGTCCGACGTCGCGGGGCAGGTCGACGTGATGATCGCGCCCGGAATGGAAGCGGCACTGTTGGTGCTGAAGACGCTGACTGCGATCACGCATGGTCTCGCCGCCGGCCTGGTGCTCGGGGCGAAGGTGCCGATCGTCGTGCCCGCCCGAACCGATTCGATGGAGTCCCGCATGGCGTCCTGCGTGCTCGCGCTGCTCGTGGCGGGACGGAACCGCAACACGCTGGACCCACGGGCCGCCTCGCCCGCCGTCGTCGCGGCCGCGCCCGCGGCCGCATAACCGCCTCTCCTCGCAACATCCCTCGCGGCGCCGGCGGCTCGGGCGCCCTTGTCGGCATCCGATTTGCAGAAGCGTACGGCGAGACCGCATCATTACGCACTTCCCGTGCCGACATTTCGTGTCCCTGCCCTGGCGCAAAGGGCCCTTCCCTTTCTCGCGTGGCGGCATCGCGTCACCCGCGAGACGCTGCGCGCGGATCTGGTCGCGGGCCTGGTCTCGGCCATCATCGTGCTGCCGCAGGGGGTGGCCTTCGCGACGCTTGCCGGAATGCCGCCCGAATATGGGCTCTATGGCGCCATGCTGCCGGCCATCGTCGGCGCGTTATGGGGCTCCTCGTGGCACCTTGTATCGGGTCCGACCAACGCGACGTCGCTGATGGTATTCGCGACGGTCGGGGCAATTGCCGCACCGTTCTCGTCCATGTATGTCGGGCTGGTGCTGACGCTGACGTTCATCATCGGCGCGATAAAGCTGCTGCTGGGAATCGCACGGCTCGGCGCGCTCGTCAACTTCATCTCGACGACCGTGATCGTCGGGTTCACCGCGGGCGCGGGATTTCTGATCATCGGCGCGCAACTGCGCAATTTCTTCGGCATCGTCGCGCCGCAGCAGGTCAATTTTCCGAGCGCGCTCTCGACGTTCCTTGCGCATCTGGGCGAGATCGACATCGCGACGACCGGCGTCGGCATCGTGACTCTTGCGGCGGCGCTCATCGGGCGCCGCTACTTCCCGCGGGTGCCTTATCTGCTGACGGGCATCGTCGCAGGGTCCGTGCTCGCATTCCTGCTGTCGCTGTTCCATGTCGCATCGGTCGCGACGCTGGGCGCGCTGCCGTCGGCGTTGCCTCCGCTGTCGATGCCGGATTTCACGCTCTCCACCTGGCAAACGCTTGTCCCGCTGGCGCTCGCCCTGACAGTCATCGGGCTGACCGAGGCGATCTCGAGCGCGCGCGCGGTAGCGCTCAAGTCGGGACAGCGCATCGACGCCAACCAGGAGTTCATCGGGCAGGGGCTCGCCAACATCGCCGGCGCCTTCACCTCGAGCTATCCCACGTCGGGCTCGTTCAATCGCACCGGCGCCAACTTCGCCGCGGGCGCGCGCACGCCCCTTGCGACCGTGTTCTCGGCATTCGTGCTCCTGCTGATACTGGTGTTCGTGAAGCCGCTCGCGGCGTACTTGCCGGTGGCGGCGATGGCGGCGGTGCTCTTCATCGTGGCGTGGGGCCTCATCGATTTCGCCGTCATGCGCCAGATCCTGCGCACGAGCCACGGCGAGGCGTTCACGCTGATCGTCACGTTCTTTGCCACGCTCACGATCCGGCTCGAAGTTGCGATCCTGGTCGGCGTGCTGGTGTCGCTTTTCGTCTACCTCAACCGGACGACGCATCCCCGCCTGACGCGCGTGCTGCCGGATTCCGACGCAGCCGGCCGCCGCTTCACGACCGTGCGCGCAAATGTGCCGCTATGCCCGCAACTCGATATCCTGCGCGTGGACGGATCGCTCTTCTTCGGCGCCGTCGAGCATATCCGCGACGAGCTGGAGGCCGCGCGCGCCGCGCGTCCGGAGGTACGCCATATCCTCCTGGTCGGCAGCGGCATCAACTTCATCGACGCCTCGGGCGCCGACCTCCTGGTGCAGGAAGCGCGCGCGCTCCGCGAAGCCGGCAGCGCCCTCTACCTGTGCAACCTCAAGGATCCCGTGCGCGATCTCATGGAGCGCGGCGGCCAGCTGGAGTCGATCGGCCGCGATCGCGTGTTCGACACCAAGGCCGCGGCCATCGCCGCGATCTACGCGCGCCTCGACGTGCCGACGTGCGCAGGCTGCAAGGCGCGCGTGTTCGAGGAATGCCAGCTCGTGCTCCCGGATGGACGGCCGCGCGACTTGCCGCGACCGGAGTTCGCGCTGGCCACCCCGACGCAGGGAGCGCGCTGAAGCCTTGGCTCACGACTCTTCGTGAATTCGCTTTCGCGGGTATGACGGAGTTTTGGTGGAATGACCGAGCCTCGGGGTGCGCGAGGGCAACGCAACTGGCAAGACCCGATTGTCATCCCCGCGCACGCGGGGATCCATTTTCGTCACGACAGACATGGATGCCCGCTTTCGCGGGAATGACGGAGTCTTGGCACGAGCCGCGGCCGGAACCTCGCCACGCCGCTACTTTCGGCGCACGCAATCCATGTAGTAGCGGATCTTCGTGCCTTCCGGCTCCTGCACCAGGCCATGAATGTCCGTATCGAATCCCGGAAACTTCTCGTTGAAGCTCCGCGCGAACTTCAGGTACTGGACGATGGTGCGGTTGAAGCGCTCGCCGGGAATCAGCAAGGGAATGCCGGGCGGATACGGCGTCAGCAACACGCCGGTCACGCGGCCTTCCAGGTGATCGATCTCGACGCGGTCGATCTCGCGGTGCGACATGCACGCGAATGCGTCGGACGGCTTCATCGCCGGCTGCATGTCCGACAGATACATTTCCGTGGTGACGCGCGCAACGTCGTTCGCCTTGTACATGTCGTGGATCTGCTGGCAGAGATCGCGGAGCCCCACGCGCTCGTACGAAGGCTGCTGCGCGCAGAACTCCGGCAGGATCCGCCACAGCGGCTGATTCTTGTCGTAGTCGTCCTTGAACTGCTGCAGCGCGGTCACGAGCGTGTTCCAGCGGCCCTTGGTGATCCCGATCGTGAACATGATGAAGAACGAGTAGAGGCCCGTCTTCTCCACGATGACGCCGTGCTCGGCCAGGTACTTGGTGACGATCGACGCGGGGATGCCCGATTTGGCGAAGCGCCCCGAGACGTCCAGGCCTGGCGTGATGATCGTCGCCTTGATCGGATCGAGTATGGTGAAGCCCGGTGCGAGATTGCCGAAACCATGCCACTTTTCGTTGGCGCGAAGGAGCCAGTCGTCGCGCCGGCCGATGCCTTCGGCGGCGAGGCGCTCGGGACCCCACACCTTGAACCACCAGTCCTTGCCCCATTCCTCGTCGACCTTGCGCATCGCGCGCCGGAAATCGAGCGCCTCCATGATCGATTCCTCGACGAGCGCGGTGCCGCCGGGCGGCTCCATCATCGCCGCCGACACGTCGCACGAGGCGATGATCGCGTATTGCGGCGACGTCGAGGTGTGCATGAGGTACGCCTCGTTGAAGATGTGGCGGTCGAGCTTTCGCGACAGCGGCTCCTGCACGATGATCTGCGACGCCTGCGAGATGCCGGCCAGGAGCTTGTGCGTGGAATGCGTCGCGAAGATCATCGCGTCCTTGCTGCGCGGACGATCCTTGCCGATCGCGTGCATGTCCTTGTAGAACTCGTGGAACGCCGCGTGCGGCAGCCACGCCTCGTCGAAGTGCAGCGTGTCGATCGAGTTGTTGAGCGTGTGCTTCAGCATTTCGACGTTGTACGCAATGCCGTCGTAGGTGCTCTGGGTCAGCGTCAGGATTCGCGGCTTCTTGTTCGGCGCGTCGCGCGCAAACGGATTCGCGTCGATCCTCCTCTGGATGCTTTCGGGGCGGAATTCATCCAGCGGTATCGGCCCGATGATGCCGAGGTGGTTGCGCGTCGGCGGCAGGAATACGGGTATCGCGCCCGTCATCGTGATCGCGTGCAGGATCGACACGTGACAGTTGCGGTCGACCACGACGATGTCGTTCGGCGCGACGTTCGCATGCCACACCATCTTGTTCGACGTCGAAGTGCCGTTGGTGACGAAGAAGCAATGATCCGCGTTGAAGATCCGCGCGGCGTTGCGCTCGGCGGCGCCGACGGGACCGGAATGATCGAGGAGCTGGCCCAGCTCGTCGACCGAGTTGCAGACGTCGGCGCGGAGCATGTTCTCGCCGAAGAACTGATGGAACATCTGGCCAGCCGGGCTCTTGAGGAACGCGACGCCCCCCGAGTGACCGGGACAGTGCCACGAGTACGAGCCATCCTGCGCATAGTCGAGCAGGGCGCGAAAGAACGGCGGCGCGAGCGAATCGAGGTACGACTTCACTTCGCGGATGATGTGCCGGGCGACGAACTCCGGCGTGTCCTCGAACATGTGGATGAAGCCGTGAAGCTCGCGGAGGATGTCGTTCGGAATATGGCGCGACGTTCGCGTTTCTCCGTAGAGGTAGATCGGTATCTCGGAGTTGCGGAACCGGATCTCCTGAATGAACGTGCGGAGCTTGACCAGCGCGGGGTCGAGCTCCGGGCCGGGCGTGAACTCCTCGTCGTCGATGGAGAGGATGAAGCCGGATGCGCGCGATTGCTGTTGCGCAAATTGCGAGAGGTCGCCGTAGCTCGTGACGCCCAGCACCTCCATGCCTTCCTTTTCGATGGCGTCAGCGAGTGCGCGGATGCCGAGGCCCGAGGTGTTCTCGGAGCGAAAGTCTTCGTCGATGATGACGATCGGAAAGCGGAATTTCATGGAGCCCCTTCGGAGGCGCGCGAGGTGGTGGGCGGGCTGGAAAGGCGCGGATTATACGCGCGTGGGGCGAGCGCGATGCGATCATGTCCCGGCACTGGCGAACGCGTGTGACCACGCGGCGTCGATACCGTTCCGCAGTCGTGCGCCGCGCGCCCGGGGGACCAAGGACCTTCGCCGCGGGGTGCTCGAAATCCAGGCAACTCGAATCGAGCGGCAAGCCGCGGTCCTGCGCCCGGTGCACGCCCATTTGGCGAGCCTAGCGGTGTTACAGCGCCGTGGGTAACGTTCCGGCGAGCCTTGCGAGCGCGCCGTCACATGAACTCACGGTATATGGCGGGCCGGGCGCGGCGGGTTGGGACAGCCGCGCCCGGCCTCCTGTCGGCGC